>Ga0315291_10002125_pt1 | contig 26090 bp, 16 predicted proteins | sample YL17G12_20_MG_FD_203070 | JGI IMG/M metagenome (GOLD analysis project Ga0315291, IMG submission 203070) | Sediment microbial communities from Yellowstone Lake, YNP, Wyoming, USA - YL17G12_20 | ecosystem: Environmental > Aquatic > Freshwater > Lake > Sediment | place: USA: Wyoming | collected...
CGTTATTTAAGTTTGTTTACTCTGGGCGGCGGGGGCTCTGCCGCCCGCCCCCCCCCCCCCCCACCCTTCCTAACCCCAGCTCGCCGCCCTCGCAAAGCCATGCACCCCCCTCGGCGCCGCCGCCTTTGCCCTCGTCGCCGCCGCCCCGGCCGACCCTAACGTGTGGACCGCCGCCCTGGCCGGCCCCGCGGGCGCGCGCTGCCCCGCGTGCGCCGCGGTCGGCGCGACGTGCGCCGGGGTTGCGCCCGCGGCCGCCTGCTTCCGCCAGCCCGACGGTGGGTCGCAGGGGGGGGCGTGGGCGTGTGGAGGGCTGGCGGCAGCCGACGGGCGGCGCGGCGCGGCGGCGCGGCGCGCGCGCGCGCGCGCGGTCGAAGCAAGGGCGACCCCGACCTTCCCGCCCCCCTCCCCCCTCCCCAGCGTCCGGCGTCCGCTCCTGGCTCCCCCTGAACGCCGCCGAGCGCGCCGGCGACGACCCGGCCCGCCTGGCGGCCGCCCTGCTGGCGACCGACTCGGCCGGCGTGCCGCCGCTCGACCCGCCGCCCGCCCCACCTTCCCCCACCCCCATCCTCACCCTCCCTGCCAACTGGCGCGCGGTCGTCGACGGCGTGCGCACCGCATTCGAAGCCGGGTGGGCGGCGTCCGAGGCCAACGTGCCGCCGGGCGCGGCGCCGGCCGAGGTGGCCGCCTGGCGGGTGCAGGCCGCGAACCTGGACGTGTTCAAGGTTCACGTGACGCTGCGGGACGAGGGCGAGGAGGAGGAGGAGGAGGAGGAGGAGGAGGAGGAGGACGAGGAGGAGGCCGCCGCGCGCGCGCCGCGCGCCCCCTCCCTGTCCTCCCTCTGTTTCGCCGACCTCGCCACCGCCACGCCCGCCACGCCCGAGGCTGCGTTCGGCCTGACCACCGGGCTCGTGGCGCGGCTCGACCCGTCCGCCCCCCCGCTGGCCCCCGGCGCCGACCTCGAAGGCGCCCTCAAATCCGCGCTTGCGGTCGCCATTAAGCGCCTGCCGGGCGTGCTGGCGGCGTCGCCCGCGGCGTGCGCGCTGCTGGCGAGCCAGTTGCTGCCCGCGCTCGCGGTCCCTGGCTCCGCCCTGCTCGCCCAGCCCGACCTCGTGCACGCCCTGAGCGAGGCAGTGCGCAAGGCGGCGTCCCTGCAGCGCGCGGCCGGCGGCGGCGCGCCGGCGGGGGCGCGCGCCGACGCAGACCCGGCGGCGGTCTTCGCCGCCGCCGACCGCCTGCACGCCGCCCTCGCCGCGTCCTCCCCCGGCGGCATGGCCCCCGAAGTCGACGCCCGCGTCGTGGCCGCCCTCGCCGGGCGGACGGCGCCCGAGGCGGCGCCCACGGCCATGCCGGTCGACGCGGTCGACCTCGCCGCGTGGATGCGGCGCCAGCCGGCCGCCCCCCCCGGCGTCCCCCCAATCACCGCCCTGCTCCAGTGCATGGCGCGCGGCGCGGCGGTGGGGGGCACGGTGGGCGCGCAGGCGACCGCGCTGCTGGAACGCCTGCGCGGTCTCTCGCACTCGGCGCGCGGGCCGCTCGGCCTCGCGGGCGCGCTCGCGGGGCTCGGAAGCGGGTTTGGGGGGGAGAACGCGATGCGCGCGGCGCCGCCGCCGGTGCTGGCGCACGGCGGCGACTACGGCGGCGGCCTCGGCGGCGCGCACGCCGCGCTTGCGCGCAGCTGGGCCATGGCCCCGCTCCGCCCCACCCCACCGCGCCCCTACCGCAAGCGCGGCATGGACGCGCGGTACGACGACGACATCGTGAAAAGCTCCAAGCTGCCGGCGGCCAAGGCGGCCGGCCGCGCGGCGCGCGCGGCAGCGCGCCGCGGCGAGGCGCCGGCGGGGGCGGGGTCGGCCCAGAGCGCGGCGGCCAGCGACGGGTCGGGCGCGCTCGACGGCCTCGCGGACGCGGCGGCCGCACTGTTGGGCGTGGGCGACGCGGCGGTCGCGGCGGTCGCGGCGGCCGCGGCAGCGGCGCCCAAGCGGGCCGCCGCCGCGCCCGCGCCCGCGCCCAAGCGGCCATCGCCCGAGCCCGAGCACCGCGGCGACGCGCCGTCGCCCGAGGGCGCGACCGCGGTCGGCGACGGCGTCACGCTCGCCGCGCTCGCGCGCCCCGGCGCCGCCCCCGCGCCCGCCGACCGCGCGGCGCGCGTGTTTGCGGCCGACCCGGCGTCCCTGCGCGCCGACCTGGTGGCGCGCGCGATGGAGTGCGGGGGCGGGGGCGGCGCGGAGCCGGTCAGCGACGCGGCGGCGACCGTCACCGCGTCCGCCGCCGCCGCGGGCAAGGCCGCCGCGGGGCCCCGGGTGCGGCCCGCGCTGCTGGCCGAGGCGCCGGCGGCGACCGGGCGCACCAAGGCGTGGCCCGCGCTGGTCGCGTGACGGGGGGAGAGGGGGCGCCGGCACTGCGGAAATGCGCGCGGGCGCGTGTGCGTGCAACCAACACGCTTTGAACTGCTCATGCGAGAGCGAGCGCGGACGGGAGAAGGGCGCAACAGAGCGCCACCCCCACCCCCACCCCACCCCTCTCCTACCCTCCACCGGCCAGCGTGGCCATGAAATCGTTGTAGCTCGACTCCAGGTCGAACAGCAGCTGGCGCACGTCGTCCGGCGGCAGCTCCGCCGCGGCGGGCATGGCGTGCACCTTGGCGACCCACCGCCTGACGCGCGCGCGGCCGCCCCAGTCTGGCGGCAGCGTGCCCACCCGGCCCAGGGCGGCCGCCAGCTCGGTGAGGAGAGGGTGCACCTGGTCCGCCGCCACCATGTTGAGGCGGAGGGAGTCCATGGCGGTGATGAACGCTTGGACCGCGCCCGCGACGGCGACCGCGCCGCCGCGCTCGCGGTCGCCGCCGCGCCCGGGGCCGCCGGCGCCGTGCTCCACCGTGGCGGGCAGGCCAGAGTAGATGAGGCGCTTCACGGCCATGGGGCACTGCACGCCGTGGGCGGCCATGAACGCGGCGACGTCGGGCACGTCGGACCGCAGCGTCTCAAACAGGGTCCGGAACTGGGCGATGAGGCGCTCCGCCGCGGCCTCGTACTCGGCCGCGGGCACGGCGTCGCGCACGTAGGCGCGTTCCAGCTTCTCGGTCGTCTTGACGATGGCGTATAAATCTGTTGGAGGGGGAAGAGGAACGATTGATTAGGGTTGTGGCAACCCTAATGAGAGCGAGGCCCGCATCCCGGCCCGCAGCCGCCGCCGGCGGCGGCCTCTCCCACATCCCACCACTTTCACCCACCGGCAAGCGCGTCGTGGTGCTCCTTGCCCTTGGCGTCGGCCCACAGCGCGACCGGCGCGGGCGCGGGCGCGGGCGCCATCGCGAGGGCGGCGCCGGCGCCGCCGGGGTGCGCGCGGGCGGTGCCGGCGGGCGCGGTAGCCCGCGGGCGGCAGGGTGCGGCGGGCGTGGGAGTGGGGGCGTGCTGCTCGCCGCTCTCACCCTCTTCACACGCCCTTTGGCGCCACCCCCGCCTTGACCGCCACGAGGCACCCCATCAACCCCAGCCCAATGGCGTGGTGCACAGCGCCGGCAAACCCCGCGCGCGCGGCAGCCTCTTCTTGCTCCCGGCCGGTCCACCACCCTTGGATCGAGGGCCGCAGGTACTCGTACTGCGGCCCCAGCCCCGCGGCTTGCGCCGCCGGGACCACAAAGGCGGATAAAGCGGCAGCTTGGACAGCGTCGAGGGCGGGGTTGTCGCGCACGTTGTTGAAATCGAGGACGGCGCACCTCCCCCCCGGCCGCAACACCCGGAACGCCTCCGCCAGCGCCGCGTCCGGGTCGGCCACGTTGCGGAGGCCGTACGCGATGGTGACCGCGTCGAATGAGGCGTCGGCGAAAGGGAGGGATGTCGCGTCGCCGACGCGCCAGTCGACGGCCGCGCGCCGCGCGCGGCCGGCCGGCCGCCCCCCTTCTTTCCCGCGCGCGCGCTCGATCATGGCGGGCGCAAAGTCGAGCCCCACGACGTGGCCGGCGGGGCCGACGGCGGCGGCGAGGAGCGCGGCGACGTCGCCCGACCCGCAGCACACGTCGAGGGCGGCGCTGCCGGGCCGCGCGCCCGCCCACCGCACCGCCATGCGCTTCCACACGCGGTGCAGGCCGAGGGAGAGGCGGTCGTTGAGCTGGGAGGGGGGGGAGGAGGGAAGGAGTGGGCCCGTCGGCACGCTTTCCAACGCGCTCGGGAGCGCTCTGGGCCCCGTTTATTCGCCCGCCGGCGCCCGGCGCACCCTCCATCGCGCCCACCACCCGTCACCCCCCTCACCTCGTCGTACACCGGCGAGACGGCGTCAAACAGCTCGCGCCGCTCGCCCGCCGCCGCCTCGGAGCGGCGCACGCCCGGCGCACCCGGCAGCGGGGTCGAGGGCGGGGATCGCCGCCGGGACGCGGTGGGCGAGGGCGCGCCACGGGGGGGGCGGCGCGGCGTCGGCGCGGGCGCCGTGGGGGGGGGGGCGCGCGTGGCGCCTGCGTCAGCCATGGTTGTGACGGGCGCGGCTGTCGGCTGCGCGCCGGCGGCGGGCGGCGCTAGCGGTGGCAGAGTGACCGCTGGCCTCCGGCGCCCATCCGTTTCAGTCCGCGGCATCGCCGCCCGCGCTCTCCCCCTCCTCCCCTCCCACCATGCAGCTCGCCGCCGTCGTCAAGCGCGCGGAGCGCGCCCACTCGCGCGAGTTCGACGCGCTCGTGCGTGCGGTCGGCGAGTGCAAGTCCAAGGCGGACGAGGACGCCATTTTGGACGCCGAAACCGCGGCCCTCAAGGTGCGCCTCAAAGATGGGAAGCTGGACGGGCGCGCGCTCAAAGAGGCGCTCGTGCGGCTGCTCTACGTGGACATGCTCGGCGCGGGCGCCGGCTTTGGCGCGGTGCGCGCGCTGCAGGCGTGCTCGGACGGCAATCTGGCGACAAAAAAGGTGCCGTGGTGGGGGGCGGGAGGGGGGAGGGGATCGGTGGAGGGCGCAGGATGGCGCGCGGCGATGCGCGCCGCCCCGAACCCCCTCCCCTCCAGGCTGCCTACCTCGCCGCATCCCTCGTCCTCGACCACACGTCCGACCTCATCATCCTCGTTGTCAACACCCTGGCCCGCGACCTGGACTCGGACAACGTGCTGGTGGCCGCGACTGCGCTGACCGCTGCGGCGCGGCTCGCGGGCCCCGACACCGTCCCCGCCCTCCTCCCCGCCGTCGTGCGCGCGCTGAAGCACCCCAAGGAGCTTGTCCGCAAAAAGGCGGTCCTGGCGCTGCACCGGTTCGTGCAGCTGGACCCGGCGGGCGAGGGCGCGCTTTCGCGCGCCGACGCGCTGTCCCACTTTCGCGGTGCGCTCTGCGACCGCGACCCGTCCGTCATGGCCGCGTCCTTGCCGGGCCTGGCCGCGTTGGCTGCCGCCGACCCGGTCCCCGTGCGCCCGCTGGCGCCGTCGCTGGTGTCGATTTTGAAGCAGGTGGCGGAAGGGCGCCTCCCTCGTGCGTACGACTACCACCGCGTCCCCGCCCCTTTCCTGCAAGTGTCGCTCATTCGCCTGCTGTCCCTGCTGGGCGCGGGCGACCCGGTGACCGCGTCCCACGCGCACGCCGTCCTGCTCGACGCCATGGCGCGCGGCGTTGCGGCCGGCCACGCCGCCGGCCACGCCGTCGCGGCCGAGTGCGTGCGCACGGCGGCGGCCATTGCGCCGTGTGCGGAGCTGCGGGAGGCGGCGTCGGGCGTGGTGTCGTCGTTCCTGGCGTCGCCCGCACGCAACCTCCGCTACGCCGGCGTTGCGGCCCTCACCCACCTCGTCCGCGGCGGCGCGGCCCCCACGCCCGACCAGCAGCTGGCCGTCATCGACTGCCTGGAGGACGTGGACGACGCGCTGCGGTCGCGGACGCTGGAATTGTTGAGCCTGATGGCGACGCCGGCCAACGTCGAGGTCATCGTCGCCCGCCTCGTCGCCTACCTGGCCGCCTGCCCCGACGATGCCGCCCGCGCGGCCGTCGCGGAACGCGCGCGCGACCTGGCGGTGCGGTACGCGCCGTCGGCGGCGTGGTTTGTCGAGGCGATGGACGCCGTGTTTGAGGCGGGCGGCGACGCGGTCCCCCCCCGCCTCGCGCACGACGTCGCCCGCCTCGTCGCCGACGGCGGCGGCGACGGCGACGCCGCCGCGGACTCCGACCTGCGGGCGCACGCGGCGCGGTCGTTCCTGCGCCTCGTGCGCGGCGGCGACGCGGTCTCGGCGACGCGGCTCACCGCGGCCGCCTGGGTCCTGGGCGAGTGCGGCGAAGCCGGCGGGGCGTCGCTGGGGGACGTCATCGCCGCCCTCGCGTCCGCCGCGGCCCGGGGCGGCCCCGCCGCCGACCCGGACGCCGCGGGCGTGCTCGTCACCGCGCTCGCGAAACTCGCCGCGCGCGCCGGCGGCGCCGCCCCGCCCGCCGTCGCGGCCGCCCTGCGCGACGCGGCGCGCGCACCGGACGTCGCGCTGGCGACGCGGGCGGCGGAGGCGGGCGCGGTGCTCGAGGCGGGGCCGGCGACCGCGCGCGCGGTGCTGGTCGGGCGGGGACACGACGCCGCCGCCCCGGACCTCGCCTTCATCGACGCCGCCGTCGGCGCCGCCCTCGCGCGCGGCGCGGCGCCGCACGACGAGGCGCGGGCGGCGGCCGCGCGCGGCGAGGAGGGTGGGGGGGGCGCGGCGCCCGCCCCCGCGCCGCGCGGTCTCCGCTTCGAGGCGTACGCCGCGCCGCCCCCCCCCTCGCCCCGCGCCCCGGCGCCCGAGGCGATGGGGGCGCAGATGCCGCCGTCGCCCGGCGGGGCGTCGCCCGCGCCCGCCGCGGCCGAGCCGGAGCTGACTGTGCGGCCGCCGGCGGGCGCGCGGCGCTGGGGCCCCGCCGCGGCGCCGCCGCCGCGGGCGGCGGCGCCCGCGGCGGCCGCGGCGGCCGCTCCCGCGTTCTCGGCCACCCCGCCCGCGCCGTCGCCGCGCGCCCCCGCCCCGCGCTCGCCCGCCAACGACGGCCGCGCGCGGCTCGCCGCGTCACTCTTTGGCGCGTCGCCCTCGCCCGCGGGCGCCGGCGTGCCCCGGTCGCCGTTCAAGGCGCCGGCAACCCCGGGCGACGGCCGGGTGCCGGTCGAGGACCTGTTGGGCGGCCTGGCGGAGCTGGCCGCGCCGCCGTCGGCGTCGCCGCCGCGCGCGGCGGCGGGCGCGCGCCCGGTCGGCCTCGACCTGGACGCCCTGTACGGCGCGCCCCGGTCGCCGCAGGGGGCGCTCTTTGGCGCGGCGACACCCGCGTCGCCGCTGGGCGTGGGCGTCGCGCCCGGGGCGGATTTGCTTGGCGGTGCGGCCGCGTCTGCGCCGGCCGACCCTTTTGCGCCGCCCGGCGCCCCCGCGCCGCCCCCGCCGGCGGGCGGCGACCCGTTTGCGGACCTGCTGCGGTGACGGGAGGCGGGAAGGGGCCGAGGGGGGCGAGCTTGCAACACGCGCTGCGCTACCCGCTGTCTCCCCCTCCCCGCAGCAGCGCCCCCTGCGGCACCTCGCCCGCCGCCGTCTTGGCCGCCAGGTCCACCTCGGCGCGCAGGGCGGTACGGAAGACGGTTGTGGTGGCGATGCGAGGGGTAGGGGCGTCGCCGTCCTCTTCCTCAAACTCAAAGACCGAGCACCCCGCCCCCTCGTCCACCGCGCCCCCCTTGCGCCGCCCCTCGAACGTCCAGTGCACCAGGACGGCGCCGTCGGGGCAGGGGGCGGCGCGCTGGACGGCGAACGTCGTCCCCCCGGGGTAGACGCGGCGCATGTGGCGCGCCCCGCGCACCATCGCGTCCGCGCCCACCGTCTCCACGCCGGCCTGCCACACGGCGTCGCGCTGGATGTGAGCGGAGGAGAGGAGGGTCGCCATGAGGGAGTAATCGGGGGCCGACCACGCGCGCTCGTAGTAAGCCGTCGCCGCCGCCACGCGCGCGTCGGCGGTTGAGCGGGCGGCGATGGAGAGGGCTCGGATGTGGGGGCGGGGGCGGGACGCGGGCGGGAGGTGGGGCCGCATCCCGGGGCGAGACTGTCGCGAACCCGCGCCGCGGCGTGCACACACCCCTCCCCCGCGCCCTAGACCGCGCCACCCCACGGCGACCGTCGCCACACCCTCGCACACGCCAGGCCCGTCACTCGATCAGGAGAGCCCCACGATGCGCCCCGTTTCAGAATCGACGTCGATGTCGTAAAAACAGGGCCGCGTCGGCAGCCCCGGCATGGTGGCCATTTCACCGACAAGCGCCACGATGAAGCCCGCGCCCGCCGACGGGCGGAGCTCGCGGATGGGGAGCGCAAAGCCGGTCGGCGCGCCCTTGGCCGCGGGGTCGGCGGAGAACGAGTACTGCGTTTTGGCCATGCACACGGGGAGGTTCCCCAAACCCATGGCCTCGAATTTGGCGGCGGACGCGGCGGCCTCGGGCGAGAGGTCGACCCGATCGGCGCGGTATATTTTCTTGGCGATCGCTTCCAGCTTCTCCGTGATCGTCGTGGCCAGCTCGTACGTGAATTTGAACGACGACGGGCGCTCACACGCGTCGACAATGGCGGCCGCCAAGTCGGCCGCGCCCGCACCGCCGCGCGCGTGGTGGTCGCAGACAACGGCAGCGGTCGCGCCCGCCGCGAGCGCCGCCGCGCGCACCGCCTCGAGCTCGGCGTCCGTGTCGGTCGCAAACTTGTTGACCGCGACGACGACGGGCACGCCAAAGGCGGCGCTGTTTTCGACGTGGCGCACGAGGTTGACGCACCCCTTTTGGACGAGGTCGACATTTTCCTCCCTGTAGGCCGCCGCCAGCGGCTTTCCAGCCGTCACGGGCGGGCCGCCGCCGTGCATCTTGAGGGCTCGCACGGTGGCCACGATGACGGCGGCGTCGGGGGCGAGGCCTGACGCGCGGCACTTGATGTTGCAAAACTGAAAGGGGGGGGGGAGGGGCAAGTGCGGGGTCGTTATGCGTCCCCAAAGATGAGCCGTCGCGTCCCGACCCCCACCGTCTCATTTCCCTACCTTCTCGAGGCCGATATCCGCCCCAAAGCCGGCTTCAGTGACCACGTACCCGTCCGCCCCCACCGCCGCCAACCCGATCGCGTCCGCCAGCACGGACGAGTTGCCGTGCGCGATGTTGGCAAAGGGGCCGGCGTGGACCAGGACGGGGGTGGCTTCCAGGGTTTGCAGGAGGGTGGGCATGATCGCGTCGCGCATGAGGGCCGCGAGGGCGCCGCCGACGCCCAGGTCGTCGGCGGTGATCGGCGAACCATCCCTCTTGGACAGGGCCACGATCATGGCGCCCAGGCGGGCGCGCATGTCGGGCAGGGACGTCGCCAGGGCAAGGACCGCCATGATTTCCGACGCGACCGCAATGTCAAACCCCGTCGCCCGCGCCCTCCCCTTCTCGGCCGGCCCCTGCCCGACCGTGATCGCGCGCAGGAAGCGGTCGTTGACGTCCAGGACGCGGCGCCAGACAATGGTGTCGGGGTCGATGTCGAGGCGCGCAAACAGGCCTTTTTCTTCGTCCGTGAGCGAGTCGGGGTCCGATTTCTCGATGCCCAGCTTGGCCAGCCGCTTGAGCATGACCGGCGCAAACACCCTTGCCCCGTCCTTGCCCGGCGGCACGAGCCGGTTGTACAGCGCGGCGTCCGACTGCGTCGCCTCGTGAAACGCGCGCGCGTCCAGGGCGGCCGCGCACAGGTTGTTGGCGGCCGTGATGGCGTGGATGTCGCCCGTCAGGTGCAGGTTCATCTCCTCCATGGGGATGACCTGGGAGTAGCCGCCGCCCGCGGCGCCGCCCTTGATTCCAAAGGTCGGCCCCTGCGACGGCTGGCGGACCGTGGTGAGCACGCGCTTGCCCAGGTGGGCGCCCAGGGCTTGGCAGACGCCGACGGTGGTGGTCGATTTGCCCTAGAGAGAGGGGGGAGGGGGAGGCCGGGGTGGGCCAGCGCGCCGCGCCTCCGCCTTCCTCCACCCCCCACCCCTCTCCCACCTCGCCCAGCGGCGTCGGCGTGATGCCCGCCACGACGACGTACTTGCCGCGGGGGCATCCCCGCAGGCGGTCGAGCACGGAGAGCTTGACCTGCGGGCGAGGGAGAGGGAGAGGGTCGTGCGAGGCCAGGGAGGGTCGGCGGTTGGCGCCCGCGCGGCGCCCGCCGCCCCACCCACCCACTCCTTCCCACCCACCTTGGCCGCGGTCGGCCCCCATTGGAAAAAGTCGTCCGGCTGCAGCCCGAGCCGGGCGGCGACGTCGGCGATCGGGAGCGGGGTCGCCGCCTGCGCGATCTCGATGTCGCTGGGCACAGGGCTGATCAGCTTGAGGCGCTTGGAGGCGGGTGGGGCGGCGGGCATGGCGGCTGGCGTGAGGGCGGCAGTGGCGCGGCCTCGGCGCGCCGATTTGCCACTCCGCGGCCGGCCCCTGGGCCCCGCCCACCACCATGGCCGCAGCCCCAGTGGACGAGCTCGACTTCCTCACGTCCGCCACCCTGACCCGGCGCCGGGACCACCTGCACGAGCCTGACGCGCGGACCGCGCCGCACCGCGCGCTCTACTTTCGGCCCAATGGCGACGCCGACCGCCTGCTGGCCGCCGCCAGCGCCCGTCTGGAAGCGGAGCCGGGGTGCGTGCGCGCGCTGCTGATCCGGGCGAGCGTGCTCGTGAAGAAAGGTGAATGGAAATGGGGGGCAAGGGGGCGAACGAGGCGCATTGGCCACCGCCGGTGGTTATTAAAGCAACGCACGCTATCTGGGCGCCCTTTCAAGGGTGGAGGTGGCGCCGGCGGGCGCCGGGGACTGGCGCGGGCCGCCCCCGCACCCTGCGCGCACATGCCGCGGCGCCGGGCCGGCGCCGGGGGCGCGCGCCGACCTCGCGCGACGCGCGGAACGGCAGTACTCGGCCGAGGTTGTCGCCTGGCGCGCGGCGAGGCGCTGGCGGGCGCGGACCACGCAGCACCCCCACCCCCCCCGCGCGCCTCCACCCAACCGTCGCCCCACCTCTCCCCCCCCAGGCGACCACGCGTCCGCCCTCGCCGACTACGCCGCCGTCCTCGAGCTCGAGCCCGACCATGCGGACGCCACTTTCGGCGCGGGCGCGTCGTTGGAGCGCCTGGGGCGTGTGCACGACGCGGTCGCCGCCTTTTCTGCCGTGCTCGCGACCGACCCGCGCTCCGCGCGCGCGCTCTACGCGCGCGGCGCCGCCCACAACGTGTTGGGGGATTTTGAAAAGGCGAATGAAGACTATGCCGCCGCGCTCGAGCTCGACACGGGCGCGTCGCGCCTGCGCGCGCGGCGCGGCGCGACCGCGTCGGCCGCGTCCGAGCCGTCGCCCTCGCCGCCGGCCGCGTCCAAGCCTTCCACCACGAGGCGACCGTCGGTGGACGTGACCGCGGTGGCGGTGAGCGCGCCGGCGTCGGCCTGCGCGCCGCCCGTGCCGTCTGCCGCGGGCCGCGCCCCCCCCGCGGCGCCGCCCGCGCCCTCGCCCGACAGAGCGCGTCCATCGCCGCGGTCCAAGCCGCCCCGCGCCGCGCGTTCTTCCTCCCAGCGGTCGCTCTCACCGCCGTCGGCCGCGTCGGCGGCGGTGGCGGCCGCCGCCGCTGCCGGCTACAAAGCCCGCCGCGCCGGCGACTACGCGTCCGCCATCGCGCACTACACGCGCGCCCTGGCCGCCGACCCCGCCTGCTTCAAGGCCCGGTTCGACCGCGCGTTTTCGCACGACAAAGCGGGCGACCCCGCCGCCGCCGCCGCCGACTACCGCGCCTGCGTCGCCGCCCGCCCCGACTGCGCCCTGGCGCACTACAACCTGGGCATTGCCCTGGACAAGGCGGGCGACCACGCGGCGGCGGTCGACGCCTTTGGAGACGCGATCGCGCTCGACCCCGCCAACGCCGACTACCGCCACAACCGCGGCTTCGCCCTGCGCAAGCTGGGCCGCCTGCGGGACGCGGTCGCCGATTACGGGCGGGCGATCGAGTTGAGCGGGGGGGGGCACGCTCGCGCCTTTTACAATCGGGCCTTCGCGCACGCCCGCCTTGGCGCCGCGGCCGCCGCCGTCGCCGACTACGAGTCCACCCTCGCCCTCGACCCCGGCAACGCGGCCGCCCTGCACAACCTGGGTGCGCTGCACGAACGGGCCGGCGGGCGGGAGGGCGCCGCGCTGGCGGCCTACAGCGCCGCGCTCGCGCTCGCGCCGCGCGCGGCAGCCACGCGCCACGCGCGCGGCGTGCTCCGCGAGCGCATGGGGGACGCCGAGGGGGCGTATGAAGACTTTCAAGCGGCCACCGAGGCCGACCCAGGCGCGCCTGGCTACTGGCGCTCGCTCGGCGGCGCGGCGCGCGCGCGCGGCGACCTCGCCGCCGCGCGGTCCGCGCTCGACCGCGCCCTGGCTCTCGCCCCGGGCGACGCCACGTCGCGCGCGCTGCGCGGGTATGTGCTGCGCAAGGCGGGGGAGCATGAACAGGCGGCTGAGGATTACGCCGCCGCTTTATCTGTCGGCCCCGCCACGGCCCGCCTCCACGCCGCGCACGCCTACTGCCTCGCCAAAGCGGGCCGCGCAGGCCCGGCCCTTGACGCGTACGATGCGGCGCTGGCTTTAGAAGACACCCCCCACGCGCGCCACAACCGGGGCGTGCTCCTCGGCCGCGCGGGCGACCACGCGGGCGCGGTGCGCGACTTTGACGCGGTGCTTGCCGCCCGCCCCGACGACGCCGCGGCCTTGTTCAGTCGCGGAACGTCCCTGGACGCGCTGGGGCGGTTTGACGATGCCGTGGCCGACTACACGCACGCGCTGAGCCTTGGAGGCGGGGACCGCAGGGCGCAGGCCGCGGCTGGCGGCCAGTCCAACCCCGTGGCGACTGGCGTTCGCCTGGCGCCCATTCGCACGGGCGGCGAGCGGCGGCGGCGGTGATGAGGAGAGAGAATGCTGGGGGGGGGGGGGGGCGGGGCGCGCGCGACGCTCTTTCGTCCGCCCCGGGGCGGCGGCCGCCGCACAGTCTGCCAACCGGGCCCTGTCACACGCGCGCAGTACTGTGTTGGTGGGCGCCGCGCGCCCCCAGCCCCGCCCGCTCCAACCGCGCGTCACGCCGCCGCGGCGGCCGCCGCGCGCGCGGTCTCGCCGCCGTCGCTCGCCTCGTCCTCGGCGTCCGCCGGCAGGTCCCCCACACCCGCGTCGCCGCCGTCGTCGAACGCGACGACGTGCAGGGCGTCCAGGGTGTCGACCGCGCGCTTCCAGGCGGCGAGGATGGCCCAATACGCCGCCGCCATGGCCGGCAGCGCGGCCGCCGCGCTCCCCGACGCCGCGACCAGCAGCACCTGCTGCAGCACCGACCCCGCCGACTTGCCCGTCTGCGCGCCCGCGACGTCGATCGCGGCCTTGCCCTTGGTGCGCGACTGGTCGTCGAGGCCGATGTAGACCATTTCTTCGGCGGGTTTGAACATGCTGAATTTGGCGCCCTTGGCAAACACGAGCAAGAGAGCGCCCGAGACGGCTAAAGCTTGCAGCGCCGGGGTGGCGGCGCCGCCGCCGGGGTAGGCGCGGGCAAAGAGCGCAGACCCCGCGAAGAACGGCAGCCCCGCCGCCATCATGAAGCGCGGCGTCGCGGACGCGACCCCGTGCCAGCGCCACAGGCGGAAGAGGGTGGGGGACAGGAGCATGAGGGAGCCCGTGACGACGCCGGTCCACATCGCGACGTCCCCCATGACCGCCGCGTACGCGCTCGGCGACGGGAACAGGAGGTGCACTTGCGCCTTCCACGCGATTTCCAGCAGGTTGCCGGCCAGGCCTTGGGCGAGGGCCATGACGGCGAGGCACCGGATTTGGGGGGACTGGGCGAGGTAGGAAAAGGCTTCGCGCAGGGTCGGTTGCGCGGGGGGCGCGGGCGCGCCCGCCGCGGCCACAGGGGCCGCCACCCGGGTCGCCGGCCACCGCCGCACGATGTGGGCGTGCAGGGCGAGCACGATGCAGCCCGCGAGGACGACGGTCGCCATCAGCGCCTGGACTTGCGCCGACGGCGTCAGCAGCCCGTCGGTGCAGCGGTGGAACACCGACAGCGCCCGCCCCGACACGGCCTGGCCCACGTTGGCGCCCAGGCCAAACAGGGGGTAGAGGAGGGGGGCTTCCTCGATCGAGGTCGTCTCGTTGGCCAGGCCCCAAAAGAGCAGCGAGAGCACGACGTCGCCCCACAACTCGGCCCCGCAGTAAAACAGGGTGAACGTCCAGTTGCGCACCATGCCCACGCCGCCGGCCAGGCCGGCGGGCAAGGCGGCGGCGGCGGCGGCGGCGGCGGGGGCGGCGAGGTGGAGGGCGTCGCGGTGGGGGTAGGCAAACCCAAACAGGGCGCACGCCGCCAGGAAGCCGCCCAGCACGACGTTGAACAGGGCGGCGCGCGTGAGGCGCTGGGTGGCGGCCGAGTAGGCGAGGAGGAAGGCAAAAGAGAGGGGCCAGACCGCGTACACGGTGAGAAACGGGATCACTTGCGCGCCGCCGCCGGCGGCCGTGATGACGAGCGAGTTGCCGAGCGAGTCCAGGATGGTGTTGTTGAACGACATGAAGAAGAAGCTGCGAAGGAGGGGGGGGTGGGGGGCGGTGGGCGGCCCGCCGGCGCGCGCGCGCGCGAGGCCGGAAAAGGGCGGCGGTTGGCCTCGCTCCCGCCCCCACCTCCACCCCAACCCTCCCACTTCAACTCACAGAAACACCATGGGCACAAACTTGGACCCCGCGCCCCCCGCCTGGCCGTCGTTGCCGACCGCGCCGCTCGCGGCGCGGCCGACGGCGCCCAGGTCGGCGCCCGCTTCGCGCAGGATGGCCAGGGGGGACGCCAGGGCGCCCACAACGCGGCCGTTGCCGGGGCCGGACGACTCTGCGGCGGCCGCGGCAGTGCGCGCAAGGGGGGTGGTGGGGGACGCCCGGCGACCGCCCAGCGGCGACAGCTTGAGCGCGAGCGGCGCCCGCGGCGTCGCGGGCGCCAATCGGCGCGTCGCCAGGGGCGCGAGCGCCCGCACGACCGCGCGGCGCGCCCGCATCGGCGCGCGCGCGGCGGCCGGCGCGCGCGGCCGGCGCGCGACGGCCCGCGCGTCCATCGGGACGGCGCGAGAAGGGGGGGGCGGGGGTCGAGGCCGGCGGGTGTGGGAGTGGGGGTCTGCCGTGCGCGCGCCGAAAACGCGCGCGCCCCGACCGCGCCGCCCGCCGCCCGGCAAAATCGACCGCGGTCACCGAATGCTCACAGTTCTCTCCACACAACAAGCTCAAAACCCCTCCATCTCCGCGCGCACCGCCGCGAGGCCGGCCGCCGCGCGGCCGCCGCGCGGCGCGCGCGTGGCCTTCCACGCGGCCACGCACACGGTGAGCGCGCCCCGCAGGTGGTCGCCGGTGAGAGGGATCTCGGCGGGGGCGGGGGCTGGGCCGTCGCGCGGGGCGAGGGACGCGAGCGTCTCGGTCGCGCGCGCGCGCAGCGCCTCGTCGCCCGCCACCTCGTCCGCCGCCTCCCGCAGGCAGCTCGCCAGCGCGGCCACCCCCAGGCACGCAAACACGGGCGTGGGCGAGGGGGCCGGCGGGGCGGCCTCGAGGGCGGCCGCTGCGTCGGCAAGCGCGGCCGCCGCCGCGGCGGACGCGGCGGCCTGCGCGCGCACCGCGGCCATCGCGGCCGCCGCCTGCCGCCGCAGCGACAGTGCCAGCGCAGGGCGCAGCCAGTCCAGGTCGGTGAGGGGGCCGAAAGGGGTGGTGGGCAGGCCGCTGAGGAGGGAAACGGGAGGTCGGCGCCGGCCGCAAGCGCCGCCGCCTCCACTTGCACGCCCCACACCGCCCCACACGCACTCGAGCAGAATGAGCGCGTTGGCGGCCTCGGTCGCGGCGGCGGCGCCGGCCGCGGTGGCGTCCTGTGGAGAGGGCGAGTCCGTCGGCCGCACGCCCGACCCCGTGCAGGCGCCGTTGTTCCACCTTCCACCTCCTCACGTGCACCTCCCAGTCCTTCGTCGCTTTCGTGGCGGCGTTGAACGCGACGCGCGACTTGCCCTGCCACTCGCGGCGCCACGCACGCGCCGGCGCCGCCATGGCCAGGCGGCCGACGGCCGGCCGAGCCGGCGCGACGGGCACGCGGTCAGACAAGCCCGCCCGCGGGGCGGGCGGCACGCCCCGGGCGGGCGCGGGCTGTGTGCGCCGGCCGTCGGCGGCCAGCACCACTCTCCCCGCCGGCGCCGGCCCTCGCGCCGCCACCAGCGCGCCAAGCGCGCGTTCTCAACCCGCCTGGGCGCACCGGGCGCGGTCCCGGGCGCGCCGCGACCGCGGCCGCGCGTCGGCACCGCGATGGACGCCCTCAAGAAGCTGCAGCACCTGTCCCTGGTGTCCAAGGTCACGGGCGGTGAGACGGAGAGATGGAGAGAGAGTGAAGAGGCGCGGCGGCGGCATGCGGCGCCGGGCGCGGCGCCGGCGGCGCAACGCCGCGCCGGCGGCCCACCTTCGCGCCCGCCGTCGCGCGAGGACCCGGAGACGTGGCCCACGCCGCGCCCTGTCGTTCCTATCATCAGAGTTGGAGAACCACCTCGGCGTATCGGACAAAACGATGGCCGAGTTTGTCATCGACCTCGCGGCGAGCGCCACGACGGGGACCGCGTTTGGCGCGGTGAGGAGACGGGTGGAGGGGTAGGGGTGGGCGGAGGGCTCTTTATCGCCGCCCGCACTCACCGCCCCGCCCCCTCTCCTCCTCCCAGGCCCTCAAGGAGGCCGGCGGCGAGCTGCCGGAAGCGCTGGTCGCGTCCCTGTGGGCCATCATTCAGCGGCTGACGCCCAAGGGCGGGAGCGGGAGTGGGAACACTGGCGGCGTGCCGGCGACCGCTCGCGCCGCCAAGTACCCCGGGCTCGCCGCGCCCGACACGCGGGAGCGGGCCAAGGCGATGGCGGCCGACCTGGTGGCTGGCGGGGGCGGGGAGCCGTCCGCGTCCGCGCCTCCGCCGCCGCCGCCACCGCCGGCCGCCCGCGACCGCTCGTGCTCGCGCTCGCGCTCGCGCGACCGCGGCCGCCGCCGCCGGTCGCGCGCGCGGTCCCGCGACCGCCGCCACCGGTCCCGGTCCCGTGGACGCCGCCGGTCGCGCTCGCGGTCGCCGCGCGGCGGCGGCGGCGACCGCCGCGGCGGCCTCCCCCCACCCCCACCCCCCTCCGGCCCCGCCACCCCCACCGTCGGCGCCATCTACCGCGGCACCGTCACCGGCGTCGTCGACTTTGGCGCCTTTGTGCGGCTGGCGGGCGTGGGGCCGCCCCCGGCGGAAGGCCTCGTCCACGCGTCGGCGCTTCCCCCGGTGCCCGGCGGCGCGCCCCGGTCGGCGCGGGACGCGGTCGCCCGCGGGGACAACGTTTGGGTGCAGGTACTGTCGATCGGCGGCGGCAAGGTCGCGCTCTCGATGGCGGCGGTCGACCAAGCGACCGGCCGCGCGGCGGCGGCGGCCGCGCCCACGCCCGCCCACAACCCCGCCGCCCCATCCGCCCCATCCTCCTCCACCCGCACCTCCCTGCACGGCCTGTCCGGCGTCGCCGCGCCCCCCCCGCGCCCCAGCGGCCGCCGTCCCGGCGGCCGCGCGCGCCTGTCGTCGCCCGAGCGCTGGGAACTGACGCAGCTGGTCAAAGCGGGCGTCCTCGACCCCGCCGACCTCCCCGATTACGACGAGGATGAGGGTGGCCTCGTCGCCGGCGAAGCGGGGGTGGAGGAAGAGTTTGAGGTCGACCTCAACGACGACGAGCCCGCCTTCCTGGCCGGCGTCTCGTCCCGGTCGGCCGCGGCCGATGTGTCCCCCATCAAGATCGTGAAGAATCCGGATGGCACGATGCAGCGGGCGGCCATGACGCAGCAGGCGCTGGCCAAGGTAGGAAGAGGGAGGGGAGGGGAGGGGCGGCGCGCACGCGCGCGCTTGGGCGCCCCTCACCCACCCACCCTACCCGTCACCTCTTCTCTTCATAGGAACGGCGCGAGCTGCGCGAGCAGCAGCAGCGCGACGCCGCGGCCGCCGTCCCGCGCGACCTGTCGCGCCCCTGGGAAGACCCGCTGCCCGAAGCCGGCGAGCGCCACCTCGCCGCCGAGCTGCGCGGCGTCGGCCTGGGGGTGGCCGCCGCGCCCGAGTGGAAGTTGAAAGCCCTAGGCAAGGCGCCCACCTATGGCCAGCGCGACACACGGTCGATCAAGGAGCAGCGCGAGTCGCTCCCCATCTTCCGCCTGCGCGCCGAGCTCGTCGCCGCGGTGGCGGCCAACCAGGTGCTGGTCGTCATCGGGGAGACGGGGTCGGGCAAAACGACTCAAATGACGCAGTACCTTGCCGAGGCCGGCTACACCGCGGCCGGCCGCGTCGGGTGCACCCAGCCCCGCCGTGTGGCCGCCATGTCGGTCGCCAAGCGGGTGGCGGAAGAGGTGGGGTGCCGGCTGGGGGAGGAGGTCGGGTACGCGATCCGCTTCGAGGATGTCACCTCGCCCGACACCGTCATCAAGTACATGACCGACGGCATGCTCCTCCGCGAAGCGCTGCTGGACGACGGCCTGGCGGCGTATTCCGTCATCATGCTCGACGAGGCGCACGAGCGCACCATTCACACCGACGTCCTCTTTGGCCTCCTCAAGGGCGTCCTGGCCCGCCGCCCCGACCTCAAGCTCATCGTCACGTCGGCCACGCTCGACGCGGACAAGTTTTCGGCCTACTTTTTCGGGTGCCCCATCTTCACGATTCCGGGGCGCACGTTTCCGGTTGAAGTCCTTTACACAAAGGCCCCCGAAGCCGACTACATGGATGCCGCCCTCATCACGGTCATGCAAATCCACTTGACCGAGCCGGAGGGGGACGTCCTCCTCTTCCTCACGGGCCAGGACGAGATCGACACCGCGGCCCAAATCTTGTATGAACGCATGCAGTCCCTGGGCCCCGCCGTGCCCGAGCTCGCCATCCTGCCCGTCTACTCGTCGCTGCCGTCGGAGATGCAGACCAAGATCTTCGACCCGGCCGCGCCGGGGACGCGCAAGTGTGTGATCGCGACCAACATCGCGGAAGCGTCGCTCACGATCGACGGCATCTACTACGTCGTCGACCCCGGTTTTGCCAAGCAGAAAGTTTACAACGCCAAGCTCGGCATGGACTCGCTCGTCGTGACGCCCATCTCGCAGGCGTCGGCCAAGCAGCGCGCGGGGCGCGCGGGGCGCACGGGGCCGGGCAAGTGCTACCGGCTCTACACGGAGGCCGCGTTCAAGAACGAGATGCTGCCGCTCTCCGTGCCGGAAATTCAGCGCAGCAACCTCGCGATGACCGTGCTCACGATGAAGGCGATGGGCATCAACGACATGCTCGGCTTTGATTTCATGGACCCGCCGCCCGCCGCCACCCTGGTCACCGCGCTGGAGCAGCTCTACAACCTGGGCGCGCTGGACGAGGAAGGGTTGCTCACGCGGCTCGGCCGCAAGATGGCCGAGTTTCCGCTCGACCCGCCGTTGAGCAAGGCCTTGATCGCCTCGGTCGACCTCGGCTGCTCGGACGAGGTGCTCACCATCATCTCCATGCTCTCCGCCCAAAACATCTTTTATCGGCCGCGCGAAAAGCAGGCGGCGGCCGACGCGCGCAAGGCCAAGTTTCACGCGGCGGAAGGCGACCACCTCACCCTGCTCGGCGTGTACGAGGGGTGGAAGCAGTCCAAATTCGCCAAGGCGTGGTGCTACGAAAATTTTGTGCAGGAGCGGTCTATGCGGCGGGCGCAGGTGGGAGACGAGAGGGGGGAGAGAAGGGCGGGCGACCGGCGAGGGCTGCGGCCGCCCGCCCGCCGACCCCCCCCCTCCCTCCCCCCCCCCCTCACCAGGACGTGCGCAAGCAGCTGCTGCAGATCATGGACCGCTACAAACTCGACATGGTCTCCTGCGGGCGCGACCTCGACCGCGTGCGCCAAGCGATCGCGTCGGGGTTCTTCTTCCACGCCGCGCGCAAAGACCCGCAGGAGGGCTACAAGACCGTCGTCGACCAGACGCCCGTCCACATCCACCCCGGCAGCGCGCTGTTCCAGCGGCAGCCGGACTGGTTGGTGTACCACGAGCTGGTGCTGACGTCGAAAGAGTACATGCGCGAGTGCTGCGCGGTCGACCCGCGCTGGCTCGTCCAACTCGCGCCCCGCTTCTTTAAGGCGGCCGACCCGCACAAGTTGTCGCGACGCAAGCGGGCGGAGCGGATTGAGCCCCTGTTTGACAAGCACAACCAGGAGCGGCCCAACGACTGGCGGCTGAGCAAGCGGCGCGGGTGATCGAGGGGAGGAGAGGGAGGGGGACGAGGGGTGGCGGTGTCCGAGAGTGCGTGTGTCTGCAACAGTTACAGTGGGTCATCATTTCAAGTGTCGGCGGTGGGCGGGCGCGGCGGCGAACGGGGCGGCGAGCGTGCCCGCCTTTTGTCTACTCACCCACTCGCCCCTCTTCCGCCTCGCCCCCTTTCCCCCACAGCCGGTCCAGCCCGTACCGGTCCCGCGCGTCGGCGACAAAGACGTGGGCGAGGACGCGGCCGCCGTCGACGAGGAGCCAATCATCTCCCGGCGCCCCTTCGACGGGCGGCGGGGTCGGGTGCCCACCCTCCGTCGCCCGCTCTTTGAGCGCGTGCGCGACGGCGTCGGCCGCCATGGACGCGTGGCGCGCGGAGCGGGCGGTGGCGAGGACGAAGGCGTCGGCAAATGCGCACGCGGGGGCGACGTCGAGCGCCGCTACGTCGTCGCACTTGGCCGCGGTGAGCCAGGCCGCGATTTCGGTCGCGGTGGCGAGAGTGGGGTGCGCGGGCGGGGGGCCGGGCGCGGGGCGGCGGGGAGGAGGGGTCGGGGCGGAGGGAGGCACGGGCGGCGCGCTGGGACGAAGGGGAAGGGGGCGTCGCTCGGCGCCCGACGCTCCCGCCGTCGCGCGCAGCCATTCCTCATCATCTCTCTCTCTCTCTCTCTCTCTCTCTCTCTCTCTCTCTCTCTCTCTCTCTCTCTCGCATACCGGGCAAACGCTTCGCGCACGCCCGCCGGGAGCGCGACGCCGTCCGGCGGCGGCCACACGAGCGCGCCCGCGGTCGCCTCCCGGGCTGGCCAGGGCAGCTTGTGGGGCAGCAGGCGGGACGCGGCGCGCCGCAGCATGGTGTCGCGCGGTGTGTGCAGCACCTACGCGCCGCCGCCGCATGCCGGCCGCCACTCCCCGCGCCAGCCCCCCCCCCGGGCGCCGCCGCTCCCGACGCTAGTCGCCCGCTAACAAGAGCGCGCGACCACACGCAGCGCGCCGCCCCTCCTCTCGCCGCCCCAATGGCGGCGGCGCCCGCGGCGGCAGGCGCCCCCTCCCCCGACGTCGACGCCCGCACCCTCTTCGTCCGCGGCGTGTCCTACGACGCCACCCAGTCCGACTTGGAGACCGCGTTCGCCGCGGTCGGCCCCGTGCGGTCGGCGTTTTTGGTGGGTGGCGCCGACGGCGGCCGCCACCGCGGCCTCGGCTTCGTTCAATTTGCGCTGCCGGACGATGCGCTGGTGGCCGTGGCCCAGTTGAATGGGGCGGCGATCAAGGGGCGCAAGATCAAGGTGAGGAGGGAGAGAAGGGGTGGAGGCGGCGGCGCGGCGCGACCTTTCTCAGCCCACCCACCACGCCCCATGCTCCTCCTGTAGGTCGAGCTCGCTCACAAGCGGGCCACGTTTGACGAACGCAAAAAGCGCAAGCGGGGCGCGGGCGAGGCCGAGGGCGAGGAACCCGCGGCGGCGCCCGCACCCCCGCGCGCCCCTCCCGCCCCCGCCCCGCGCCCCGTTGCCGACCCCGGCAAGCACAAACTAGTGCGCACCGTGGCCCTGGGCAACCTGACGCCCGACACGGCGGCCGCTGCGCTGGCTGCCGCGCGCGGCGCGGGTGCCGTCGTCGCGGTCGAACACCCCGCCTCGGCCGCCGCCGTCGACCGCGCCAAGCTGGCGCGGGACGGGTGCTCGGGCGAAGTCGCGTTCATCGAGTACGACAGCGTCAAGGCCGCGGTGGCGGCCGTCGCGCGCCTGCACGGCGCGACGGTCGCGCCGCGCGGCGGCGCGGCCAAGCCCAAGCCCTCCGCCAAAGCCGCCGCCGCTGCCGCCGCCGCGACGCCATCCACCGTGCTCTGGGCGCGCCAGGTGTCGGGCGAGGGCGCACTGCTCAAGCGGTGGCGCGTCATCGTCCGCAACCTGGCCTTCTCCGTCGATGCCCCCGCCCTCCGCGCCGCCCTGGCCCCCGCCGGCTTTGTGTGGGAGCTCAACATCCCGCGCCGACCCGACGGCACGCCCCGCGGGTTCGCGTTTGCGGGGTTTGTGTGCCGCGCGGCGGCCGAGCGCGCGATCAAAGCTGTCAACGGCCTCGAGCTCGGGGGGCGCGTCGTGGCGGTCGACTGGGCGGTGGGCAAGGCCGCGTTTGACAAAGCGGGTGGGGAGGGCGGCGAGGAAGCGGCCAAGGCTGAGCCGGCGGTGGCCGAACCGGCGGCCAAGCCCGGGGCCGCCGCCGCTCCCGCCCCGTCGGACGACGAAGACGACCAAGACCCTGCCGAAGTCGATGTTGGCGCGGAGCGGTCGCTGCTGGCGTCGGTCGTGGCCGGGCTGGAGCCGGAAGAAAAGTCGCGGCCAGCCAAAAAGGTCGCGCCCAAGAAAGCCTCCAAAGCCGTCCGCGCCGCCACCGCCGATGCCGAGGCCGACGCCGACGCCACCAAGGCCAGGGCCGACCGCGCCGCCGCGGCCGCTGCCAAGCTCGAGTCCAACGTGCGCGCGACCGCGCGCGCGCTCGCCGCGCGCGGCGCGGGCGTCGCCGGCACCACCTTTGTGCGCGGCCTCCCCCCCGCCGCCACCGCGGGCGACGTGCGGGCCCGTTTTGAAGCGTTTGGCGACGTGATGGCGTGCAGGCTGGTGGTCGACGCCGCGACGGGGCGGTCGAAGGGAACGGCTTTCGTCGAGTTTGCCGACGCCGCCTCGGCCGCGCGCGCCGCCGCCGCGTCCGACGCCGCCGCGTCGGGCGACGGCCGCCCCCTGACGGTGGCCGGCGCCGACGTGCGCGCCGCGGTCGCGCTGAGCAAGGACGGCGCGCGCGCGCTCGGCGAGGCGCGCGGCGGCAAGCCCGGCGGCGCGGCGGGCGACGCGCGCAACCTGTACCTCGCCAAGGAAGGGCGCATCGAGCCCGGGTCGTCCGCGTGGAGCGGTCTGTCGCCGACCGACCGCGTGCACCGCGCGAAGGCCGCGGCCGAGGCCAAGTCCAAGCTCGCGTCGCCCAACTTTTGCGTGTCCAAGACGCGGCTGTGCCTGCGCAACCTGCCGTTTGCGACGGATGAAGCAGGGTTGAAGAAACTGTTGCTGGACGCGGTGACGGCGCGCGCGACGCAGGCGCAACCCAAACTGACCCAGGTCAAGGTCATCACCGGCGCCCGCCGCCCCGGCGCCCCCGTCAAGAGTAAGGGCCTCGCCTTTGCCGAGTTTGCGGATCACGAGCACGCGCTGTGCGCACTGCGCGAGCTCAACAACTCGCCGACGCCCTTTGGCGCCGACCGGCGGCCGATCGTGGAGTTTGCCATCGACGACGCGCGCGCGCTGCAAAAGCGGGCGGGGAAGAGGGAGAATGCGATCGCCCGGCGGGACGAGAAAGAAGGGGGGACGGCTACCGTGCGCTGCGGCGAGCCCAAGCCCGACGCCGGCCCCGAGCCGGCCGCCAAGCGCGTGCGGCCGTCGCGGTCGGGCAAGTCGGGGGAGAAGAGGGGGGAGAAGGCGGCGGCGGCGCGCGCGGGCGCCGGCGCGCGCGAGCCCGCGCCTGCGCCCGCGCCCGCGCCCGGGGCCACCGAGCCGGCGGCCAAGCGGTCGGGGCGGCGCGCGCGCGAGGCGGCCGCGGCGGAGCGCAAGAAACGCAAGGCGGGGGCGGGCGACGGCGGCGACGCGCCGCCAGCGAAGAGGGCGGCGCCCGCCGCCGCGTCCGCCGCCCGCCCCGCGCGCGCGGGCAAGCCGGCGCCCGCCGAGCGCGCCGCGCCCACCGCGCGCGCCCCCGCGACGCCCGCGCGCCCCCGCGCGCGCGCCCCCGCGCCGCGCGCCCCCGCGCCGCGCGCCGCGCGCGGCGCCGACAAGCGCGACACCCTCGACGACCTCGTCGACCGCTACACCGCCAAGCTCTTCTCCTCCGAGGGCGCGGGCGCCGGTCTGCAGGGCTGGGTCTGAGCGAGGGGCGGGTTGCACACAAAAACAGACGACGTTTGGTTTTTCCGACCTGAAAACGAGCCCCCTCGACAATCTCTCTCCCCCTCTCTCCCACGCTCACGCCTAGGTTGGCGGCGGCGCTCCCTCTGCCGCCTTGGCGTAGGGCGCCTCCTTCACCGCCGCGTCGACCGCCGCGAGCAGGTCCGCTTCGGTGATGTTGTCCCGGATCGACTGCACCACTTTCTCGTACGTCGACACCGCGTTCGGCTCGTCCTTGTCGGTGCGCACCCGGAGGAAGGTCCAGCAGGACCGGGCCGCGTCGTACGCGCACTCGACGATTTTGCCCGACAGCTCGCGCGCGTCGGGCACCGCCGACACGTCGACCGCCGCGCCCGCCAAGGGCACGATGCCGCGCGCCGCCTTGTCCTTGCGCGTCTCCAGCAGGCACAGGGTGCGGTCGCCAGCGGCGTCGACGCGCAGTTTGAAGTCGACCGAGTTGAGGTGCGCAAACTTCCATTTGAGCAGCTCGTGGCACGTCCCCGGCACGTAGCCGTCGTCGGCAGGCTGCAAGATGAGGCCGTCCGACTCGTGGGAGAGCGAGGGAATGAACTTGTCCAGGATGCGGCCCGCGGACGCGAGCGGCCAAAACTCTTTGCGCCGCGCGCGGAAGAGCTCCCCGCCGTAATCGTAGACCGCGCCAGGCGCCCGCTTGGCGTACGCGTCCCGCTCCTTGGATCGTGGCGCGATGACGTCGGCCTCGATGGCGGCGTAGCGCTCTTTGAAAGGGCGGGCGGAGAGGCGCGCGCCGTTGAGCGCAACTAAATCATAAGCCAGAAAGCGCCGCGTGCGCGCCCCGGTCGCCGCATCGTCGTCCACCACCATTTCCCCGTCCAGCAGCGTGTGCACGTGGGGCGGCCCCGCGAGGCGGCCCGACCCCTGCGGCGCGCGCGTCGGGAAGCGCGCGTGCACGCGCTGCACGCCAAACGCGCGGTCGAGCAGGTACGCGCCGCACGGGAGCAGGTAGAGCAGGTACCGGGTGCCGTCCGCTTTCCAGGTGACGGAATAGCGGCGGGTGGCGAGAAGGGCCATGTTGGCGCGGTCGAGCGACACGGGCTGGCTCCCCGGAAAGTGGGGGCGCTCGTGCGGGCCGAGCGGGCGGCCGTGCACGAGCTCAAAGACGGAGGCCTGGATGCGGGCGACCTCGTCGGGGTGGACGGCCTCGCCAAAGGCGTCGCCGTGGTCGGCGCCGTCGGAGACGGCCGCGCCGACGGGCGGCCGCTCAAACACCGACCCCGGGTCGCCCTCGTCCCCGTCGCGCCGGGGCGAGTCCGGCTCGCCAGCTTTGAAGGCAGGGACGGGAGGCGCGATGGCCGTGGAGGGGCGGCGCTCGTGGTTGTAGCGAAAGAGTTCCGCCAGGTACGCCTCTTTATAGATCCCGGGCGGCCGCAGCGACGCAAACGCGGCCACCCCGGCGCCGATGGGCATGCCGGCGCGCCGGTTGAGCCAGGAGGCGAGCATGTAGCCCGTGCGGTTGAAGCCGTGCGTGCAGTGCACGAGGACAAACTTGTCGGGCGTCGCCTCGAAGAACCGCAGCAGCTCAAAGACAAAGTGGTTGACGGACGCGGGGTGCGGCACCTGGCCGCGCGGCGGGCAGTAGACCTTTTGGTGCGCGACGCCGAGCGCGCCAAACTCGGCGGGGTCGTAGTAACGCCCCGTGTTTGTCAAATCCAGCACAAGCCCAAGCTCCATGCCTTTACTTTTCAGGTCGTCGTACGCGTCGCGCGGCGTGAACGAGCGGTCGGGGGGCACCGCGCGCGCAAAGCGCGCGCCGAGCGGCGCCTTGGCCGGCACGATGTTGAGGCCGACGCCGCCGGCGGGGGCCAGGGATTTGAGGTTACGGCCCATGCGGGGGCAGTCGAGCCAGCCGGTGGGGAGTTCGAGGCCGGCGACCAGGGGGACGGGGAGGGGGGCGGGGGGTGGCGGAGGGGCGGCCACCGCCGCGACCGCCGGCGCCGCC
>Ga0315291_10002129_pt1 | contig 26070 bp, 26 predicted proteins | sample YL17G12_20_MG_FD_203070 | JGI IMG/M metagenome (GOLD analysis project Ga0315291, IMG submission 203070) | Sediment microbial communities from Yellowstone Lake, YNP, Wyoming, USA - YL17G12_20 | ecosystem: Environmental > Aquatic > Freshwater > Lake > Sediment | place: USA: Wyoming | collected...
TGGTCTCCCTTCCTCTTGGCCTCTTCAATAATTCTCTTATACATTGTTTCCACGTCTTCTCGCATTTTTTTGGTTGCTGCTTGACTCCTTTGTTCTTTTTCTATTTGCTTCAGTTCTTGCACGGCGAATTGTGCTTGAATCTCCTGATTTGAAGCATGGGCTTTTTTAAAAATTCCGTCAGCCACTTTTTGGTCGGTTTGGGCCAGCTGCACGCCGAGCTCAATCAAATGCTACCTTTCGTGCTCATTAGAAAAAGTGACCTCTTCTTTTTTCTCAAATTTTTCCATTTTTTCTCTAAATTTCATAGTTGTATTTTTTCGGCCTTTAACTATTTGAGCGGAGCCGGAGGCGAGATTTGAACTCGCGACCTTGGCTTTATTCGCCCCCACACCTTTTCTTGAGCCGGAGAGAGGAGTCGAACCTCCAACCTCTGCTTTACGAAAGCATTGCTCTACCATTGAGCTACTCCGGCATTTCAAGGTGTGGGGGCGGGAGCCCTGCTCTGCCGCTGAGCTACTCCGGCCTAAGAGCGAGTGAAGGGAATCGAACCCTCATCTCAACCTTGGGAAGGTTGCATATTGCCACTATACTACACTCGCATAAAGGTGCGGCGCGCCACTGTACTAATCCCACGATCTTAAAAATGAAAAACTGATTTAATCTTTCCCCAAAAATTTCCGAAGAAACTTTTAACGGGAGTGGGGGCAGGCGTCGGGCTGGGATTTATCAACTCTTCGGGCATAACCATCGCCTGCTCACCGGGCTTTTTGAGAACGTAGAGGCGCCGCGCCACGCCCTCCAAACTTTCCGGGTTCTCTAAATCAGCCAGTTCATTCTCCATCGTCTCATTCTCCTTCCCTAAATTAGAAATTTTCGCCTCCAAGTTATTCAGCTTGGCATCCAAATAATTCTTAACGATAAACTGCTTATACAAAAACCACACAACTAGAGCCAAAATGATGACCAAAAAACACAAAAACCACTTGGAGCTAAATACCTTCATAAACACTTTTATTAAACCACGAAATAATAAAAATTACAATTTCAAAATTTCTAAATAAACTTTGGGGGGTACTTCTACCCGGCCCATTTCTTTCAGTTTTTTCTTGCCTCTTTGCTGTTTTTTCCAGAGTTTCATTTTGCGCGTGCGGTCGCCGCCGTAGAGATAGCCGGTTACATCTTTTTTTAAAGCTGGGATGGTTTCGCGACAAATAACCCGGCCCTCTACGACTGCCTGAATCGCCACCTGAAAATTTTCTCTAGGCAAGAGCTCTTTTAATTTTTTAGCGATAAGCCGGCCGTCCCGTTCCATTTTTTGGCGCGGAATAATCCGGGAAAATGCCTCAAATTCTTCGCCAGCCAGCAAAAACTCTAATTTCACCAAGTCGCTGGGCCGGTATTCTAAAAATTCATAGTTCATTGAAGCATAACCGCTGGATACGCTTTTCAATTTATCGTAAAAATCGGAAATGATTTCCATCAGCGGCACTTCAAATTTAATAATCATCAAATCGCCCAAATATTCATTCGCCGCAAAAACCAGACGATAAGAATCAACCAGCTTCATCAAATCGCCAAAATAAGCCGGGGGCGTGAGAATTTCCAAGCTCGCCCACGGTTCCAAAATATGCGCAATTTTCTCCGGAGGAGGCAAATCCATTGCCCGGAAAATCTCCTCCGTCTTGCCATTTTTCAAAAGCACTTTAAAACTTACTGACGGCGTTGTTAAAACGGTTTCCAAATTGTACTCGCGGCTTAAACGCTCTTTGACAATCTCCAAATGGAGCATGCCCAAAAATCCCAAGGAAAACCCCCGACCCAGCGCTTGAAAAAATTCCGGCTGATAAAAAAGCGCGGCGTCGTTTAATTTCAATTTCTGGATGGATTTTTTTAATAATTCAAAGTCGTCGGCTGATTGAGGATAAACGCTGGCGAAAACCATTGGTTTGGGCTCGCGATAGCCTTTTAGCGGTTCAGTATTTGGAATTTGGGATTTCGGATTTTGGATTTTTACTATTGTGTCTCCAACGCGCAATTTTTCCGGCTCTTTGAGGCCGGTGGCAATGTAGCCGATGTCGCCGCTTTTTAATTTCTCGGTTTTAACGAAATTCGGCTTGAAAACACCAACCTCAGCCGCCTCAAAAATATTTCTTGAAGCCAATAAATAAACCGAGTCGCCAGTTTTTATTTCGCCGTCCACAACACGAATATAGGCAATGATTCCTTTGTGATTGTCGTAAATTGAATCAAAAATCAGAGCGCGCAAGGGCTTGTCCAAATTTTGTTTCGGGGCCGGCACTTTTTTAATCAGTTCTTCAAGCGCTTTTTCCACTCCTTCGCCAGTTTTGGCGGAAATCTTAAGGATTTTCTCTTTTGACACTCCGCATAAAGCCGTAATTTGGTCTTCCGTTTCCGGAATGCGGGCATTCATCAAATCAATCTTGTTAATCACCGGGATAATCGCCAAATTCTGGTCTTTCGCCAATTTATAATTTGCCAGTGTTTGAGCTTGAACGCCCTGGGTGGCATCAACTAACAAAATCGCCCCCTCAACCGCCGCCAAGCTGCGCGAAACTTCATAAGTGAAATCAACATGGCCGGGAGTGTCAATTAAGTTTAAAATATAATCATGGTAAATCATTTGGACTGGCTGCATTTTGATGGTGATTCCCCTTTCCCGCTCCAAATCCATTTGGTCCAAATACTGTTCCCGCATTTTCCGTTTTTCAACGGTTTTCGTCAATTCCAAAAAGCGGTCAGCCAAAGTTGACTTGCCGTGGTCAATGTGGGCAATGATGACAAAATTTCTTACATTATTCATACATCAATCAATCACTTCTTCTTGAACTACTCCTGACTTGCGGGACCGAAAAAACTTTTTCAAATAATCCATTTCCGGCGCCTGCCAAACAGACAAAATAAGCAAATAAACAAGGAGGCCGGCGCCGAAAGAAAGCGCAGCTTGAATAAATAGGCCCAAAACCGTATGGGTATCCAAAAAAACATCTGCCAGTCGCAAAACGCCGACAATGGCCAAGCCAGCCACGACAGCCGACAAGCCAACCCGGCCAAGCGAGGGCAAAATTCTATTTTCGGTCAAAGAAACAAATTTCTTTTTCAGGAATTGCCAAAGAATGAAAAAATTAAAATAACCGCTAATCATAAAGGCGATGGCTAATCCGCGCACGCCCAAACGCGGCGCCAATAATAAACTCAAAACAATATTTAAACCATTGCCCAAGAGGCCGGCGATAAAAGGCCGCACTGAATCCTTCATTGCGAAAAAAGCCCGCACCATAAACGGCAATAAACTCTGGCCAAGTATCCCTATGGCAAAAATCCCCAAAGTGTCAATAACAGTTATGGTGTCTGACCAGCCAAAATGCCCATAGCCCAAAGTCAGTCGAACAATTTGCGCCCTTAACACCAAATAAAAAACAGCAATGGGCACCATGAAAAAGAGGATGTTTTTGACGGTTTCCTTGAAAGTGTGGAGAAATATTTGACGCTTTTCGGCCAGTTGCGACAAAACCGGAAAAACAGCAATGGCGAAAGAGATGGCAAAAATATTTTGCGGCAAACTCTGGAGGTCGTTGGCAAAATTAAAAACCGCCAAAGAACCGGTCGCTAAAGTTGAAGCAATAATAGTAATGATGAAAAAATTGATTTGAATGGAGATGAGGCCGAGCGTCCGCGGAACCATCAAGGAAAATATTTTCTTTAAATTATCCGAACGGAAGGCCGGCAAAAATTTAAAAGAAAAGCCCAGATTTTTTAAGCTTGGCAGCTGAATCAAAAAATGAAGCAACGCCCCCAAAACCACGCCACAAGCCAAACCTTTTAACCCCAAGAGGGGCACGAAAAACAGAATGCCAATAATAATGCCGAAATTATAAAAAACCGGAGCCAAAGAAGTGATGAAAAACCTTTTGAAATTCTGTAAAATGCCCACAATAATATTGGAAACGCCGAGCAATATCGGCTGAATCATCATAATCCGGACGAGGTTCGCTACCATTTGCCGTGAGGCCGCGTCAAAACCAGGAACAATCAAAGAGACAATTAGCGGAGCAAAAATCGCCACCAGACAGGCACCGGCTGCCAGAATTACAGTGAGAGTGGTTAAAATATTGTTGCTGAATTTCCAAGCTTCTTCGCGCGATTTCAGAAGTTTTTCGGCAAACAAAGGAATAAAACCGGCGGACAGGGCGCCGCTGATGAAAATCACATAAATGAAATCCGGAATCCGGAAAGCGGCATAATAAATATCCAGCTGGCGGCTGGCGCCGAAATGACTGGCCAATAAACCATTGCGCAGAAGCGCCAAAATGCCGTTCAATAAATAAAAAAGAGCGATGACAAAGGCGCCTCCGGCTACGCTTTTGGATTCGTAGTTCAGTAATTTCTTAATCATATCTGTCCTCATTTCATTCTAAATAAAAATTGACGGCTTAGCAAATAGATGGAATTTAAAATCACTCCAGCTATCAGTCGGAGTGATTTTAAATGGCCCCTCAATAAGAATAAGCCGAATTCTGTGGTCCGACATTAAGTCGGACTGGCGATCATCTGTCTAGCCCCTCGATTGCTCTCGGGGTCCAGCGGCCCACTTTGCACCGTTTAAAAGAAACAGTGTTTGGCCTTGCACCGGATAGGAGTTTTCCGCCCTTGATTGTTGCCAATCAAAGCTGGGAGCTCTTACCTCCGCTCTTTTCACCCTTGGCCGCTGCTGAGCAACGGTCGGTATGGTTTCTGTGGCACTTTCCGTCCCGCCGATGAAAACGACAGGCGTTGCTGTTAGCAACTATCCCTAACTGCTGCTTCAGAACGAAGCAACAACTGGTGTTCGGACTTTCCTCCCCGACTAAAACGTCGGAGCGATCGCCTACTTATTGAAGAGCCAGAGACATTATAGCAAATCGCCCAAAGAAAATCAAGACACTATTTTTAAAATCTATTTCTTTTTTGAAACCTGAATTATGGCTTCGGCAAATTCTTTAACAGCTTGCGGACCAGTCGCCGTCACTAATTTAGCATCAGTCACCACTGGCTTGTTTTCAAAAATTGCCCCCTCTTCTTGAATTAACTGGATTGGCCGCCGGTCTAGAGCGCTCGACCAGACGGTTGCCCGCTTCCCTTCCAAGATTCCGGCTCGCGCTAAAATTGTCGGAGCAATACAAATTGCTGCGATAATTTTATTTTGCGCTGCCGCTTCTCGGGCCAAGCGATGAAAGGTTTGATTTTCCTGATTTTTTGCAGCTCCAGGGCCGCCAATAAAAATGATGGCATCGAAATCGGCAACTTTCACGCTATCGGCAGCGAAATCCACTTCCGCTTCACCGCCATCGGTTCCATAAGCCAAGCCTTTTTCGGTACTGGCAGTCAAAACCCGAAAGCCGGCTTTTTCTAAGATTTCTTTAGGCCGAAAATACTCCTCATCCCGGAAATCTTTAAAAGCAATAATAAAAATCGCGTTTTTGTTCTCCGCCATACTCAGTAAAGGAGTTTCCAATCAGTTTTTTGGCTTTGGATAATTCCTTTGTTTTAATATATTTGAAGGCCTTTTATATTAATAAGCTGCCCACCGGGCATAGATTTTAATTAAGCTGCCGCCGCAGGAGCTTCTGGCGCCGCTTCGGCTATTGCCTCTTTTTTGGCTTCGGGAACTGATTCGGCCTTCTTTTCTTTTTTTGATTTCTTAATTTTAATTGTTCTTTTCGGTCCTTCAATAATGCCGGCTTTAACCAATAAATTATGAACCGTGTCTGACGCTTGAGCTCCCTGATTGAGCCTTTCCTTCACCCTCTCCGTCTTAAAAAGAAATTTTTTTGTTTTGGGATTATAAAAGCCGAGGTCCTCAATAAAACGGCCGTCTAATTTGGACCGCTTCTCGGCCACTACCAAGCGAAAACTGATTTGTTTTGTTTTGCCAATTGGTTTTAATCTTAAAACTAACATAGTAATAAACTCAAAATTCAAAAGTTATTGTTATTATACATAAACTTAACTGGAAGTCAAAATTTATTCCGGCACTTCTTCCAGTTTTAGAGAAATTGCTTTAGACACTCCTTCTTCGGCCATAGAAATGCCGTAAAGAATTTGAGAAACTGCCATGGTCGCCCGATTGTGGGTAACAATAATGAATTGCGTTTTGACCGTGAGCTCGCTTAAAATTTTGGCGAATTTTTGGGCATTCACCTCATCAAGAGCTGCGTCAATTTCGTCTAAAACAATGAAGGGCGGTTGCATCACGGCCACAATCGCAAAAATAGCGCTGATAGAAACGAGCGACCGCTCTCCGCCGGACAAAACATCTAAACTTTTAATTTTTTTCTTCGGCAAATCAATATAAAAATCGATGCCTGGCTCAATCTCCGGTTCTTTTTCCGGTTCTTTTTCTACTTCCTCTGATTTAATTTGGAAAGAGGCTGGAGGAGCCGCCTCAACGGGAACGGGCGTCGAAGTTGACGTTTTCTCTTCGACTTCTTCTTTGGTCTTGCGAACGGGCTTAACTAAAAGTAATTTTGCCTTGCCTCCGCCGAACATCAGGCGAAAATATTTGTTAAACTCTTCGTTGATGACTTTCAAATACGAAGTGAATTCAGTATCAATTTTTTCCGTTAATTCATCAATGATACTGGACAAATTCGTCTTGGCTTTTTCCAAATCTTCCAATTCATGCGATAAAAAGCCGTGGCGCTCCTCTGTTTCTTTGGCTTCTTTTAACAGAATCTCATCCACCTCGCCGATGGCGGCCAAATCGTGACGCAAACGCAAAATTTTCATCTCCAGGTCATCCAAATTGCCTCCAAAATCCGCCTTGCGCATCTCTTCGTTGATGTCCAAATTTTTAACTTTTTCCCAACAGAAATCATCGGGACCCAATCCGGACTCTTTTAATTTCAAACTTAAATCCGATTCGCGCAATTTAGTCCGCTCGCTTGATAAGAGCGACTCATTCGTTTCCTGACTTAAAGAACCGGTGCGCAGCCGCTGTTTTTGAATTTTTATTAAAATTTCGTGGGTATTGGCGCCGGTTTGTTCGTCCTTTTTCCGCAGCTCATCCATTTGCCGGTTGAAAATCTTAATATTTTCTTCCAGGGCTTTTATTTTTTGAATTAACACATCGCGGTCGGTTTCCAGTTGTTTGGTTTCAATGTTCAAACCGCTGTTTTTATTTTCAATTCTAAAAACGGCATCTATTTTCTCTATGAGAGCGTGGATTTCCTGGCGAATTCTTTCCAAATCATCAAACTGAATGATTTTCTCCAGCAATTCGCGGCTTGAATGCAAGGTTTTTTCCAGTTGTTGGAAATTCGGCTGCAATGCTGAGGAGGACATTTCCAATCTTTTCATTCCCTCAATTTTTCCTTCAATCTGGCCCAATTCCCTTAAAATTCCGCCCTTCTCCTCTTCTAATTTATCGATTTGCGAACGCAGATTGTTAAATTCCTGCGAAAAATCCGGTCGCTGCTTCTCCAGTTTTTCAAATTCTTTTTCCAGGCCAATTAAAAGATTTTCTTCTTTCCCTAACGCCGCCCGAAAATTATTCAGTTTTTCCTCAACCTCGTTTTTTATTTTATAAATCTCCTGAAATTTGGCGCCAAAAAATAATCTTTCAAAAACTCGCAAATTATTAACCATCTCCTCTCTCCTTTCCCAACGGCCCACCTGCCGCCTCAAGGAACGGATATGAGGTTTCAGCTCTTCCAAAAGCGCCCTTGTTTTTTCCAGATTTTCTTCGGTGGAAATTAACCGGCGCTTGGCTTCTTCTTTTTTGAGTTGAAGTTCTCTTAGGCCCAGACTTTCTTCGATCATTGACCGCCGCTCTCTGGGCGAGGCCTTTAAAATTGCATCATTCGAACCTTGATTAATGATAGTCAAACCCTGACTGCCCACTTTGGCTTTTGCCAGAAGTTCAACAATATCTTTCAAACGCACGCTGCTTTGGTTAATTAAATATTCTGATTCGCTATCGCGGTTAATTTTGCGAGTCAGCGCAATCTCTTTGAAATCAACCGGCAATTCACCTTCGCTGTTATCTAAAATAATGGAAACGTGAGCAAGCGCCATTCGGGCCCGATTAGCAGTACCGCTAAAAATTATTTCATCAGACCGAGCAACCCGCAAACTTTTTGAATCCCGCTCGCCCAAAACCCAACGGATGGCGTCAACCACATTGGATTTGCCGCTGCCATTCGGCCCGACAATAGCTGTCACATTGGCCGGAAATGAAAAAATCGTTTTGTTGGCAAACGATTTAAAACCGAAAATTTCCAGACTTTTCAATCGCATAGCATTATTATCACCACCCCTTCACCTCCAAGGCCTTTTTAGCAGCCTCAACCTCTGCCTCTTGTTTAGATGGACCTTCTCCCTCGGCGACCAATTCGTCACCCAAATAAACCGCCATACGAAAATGCTTACTGTGATCCGGCCCCCATTCTTCCACTACTTTATATAAAGGCGTGAATCCCGCCACCGCCTGGGCTCTTTCCTGAAATAAGCTTTTCGGGTCTTTGAATTTTTTTTCCTCAATGATGGCCGATAATTTGGGTTTAATCAATTGTTTTTCAATAAATTTTTCGGCTTTGCGATAATTCTGATCCAAATAAATGGCTCCGATCAGTGCTTCAAAACTGTTGGCTAAAATATAATTCCGGCCGCGGCCCGTATCTTTGGCTTCGCCGCGGGAAAGAAGAATAAAATCATTAAAATCTAATTCAAGCGCCACCTCCGAAAGAGTGTCGGCATTAACCAGTGAAGCTCTCAATCCCGTTAAATAGCCCTCTGGCTCATTGGGGAATTCTTCAAATAAATATTCACTAACCACCAATTCCAAAACCGCGTCTCCCAGAAACTCAAGACGTTCGTTATGGCCCAATCGCCAATGAAGATTTTCATTAAGATAGGAGCGATGAGTAAAGGCCTGTTTTAATAAATCAAGATTATGGAACTTAAGGTCCAGTTTTTCTTCGAGTTTTGAAAAATCCACCATGGAACTTAGTCGGCTTTATCGGAATTTTTGGCTTTTTGGTCACCGGGTTGTTTGTCAACAATCTGGCGATAAACCGTTCCCAAAACGCCATTGATGAACTTACCTGAAGAATCTCCGCCAAAGGTCTTAGCCAATTCTATGGCTTCATTGATGGCCACCTTTGGTGGAACTTCTTCGGGGTCGCCGAAAACCAATTCCGAAAGACCGATTCTTAAAATATTGCGATCGATAATATTAATTTGGTCAATTGGCCAGGCTGGCGCTGCCTTGATAATAATGTTATTTATTTCGGACAGATGGTCAATCAAATTTTTGGCAATGCGATAAACAAAATCCGGCTCATCGATGCCTTCGGCAAAAGATTTCATATTGCGATCCAGAATCTCCAAGAGATCGGCATCTTTACCTTCCTTGGTCTTATAAAAATCCCATTCATAGAGGGATTGCAATAGAACCGAACGACAAAGATGACGAGTGGCCATACTTATTTTTTAATTTCTTTTTCTCTGGTTCGCTTCTCTTTTTTAGAAAGTTTCGCCAAAACATCAATCACCTCCCGATTTTTATAAAATCCGCAATTGGGGCAATATTGATGCGGTTTTTTGGCGGCGCCGCATTTCGGGCAAGCAATCAAATTAGAACGCTTTAACGCCAGATGGCTGCGTCTTCGGCCCACTTTACCATGTGTATGATGTTTAACCGGTACTCCTCCCATAAATTTCTACGAATATTTATTATTATTTATTAAAAAGAATATTAGCTGAATTACGAGTTTTTTGCAAGGTCGCCAACTCAAAAATTCCAAATCGAGATTTTTACTGGATTAGGCCAATTTTTTGTTTCACTTCTTTTAATGTTTTTTGGGCGATGTTCCGCGCCTTTTTGGCGCCCGCCTGATAAATTTTTAATACTTTCTTTTTTTCTTTCATCAGTTCCAACCGTTTCTGACGCATCGGCGCAAAATGCGAAACAATTGCCTTGGCCAAATCATTTTTTAATTCGCTGTATCTTAAACGGTCTAAATCAATCTCCTTGCCCTTGAATAAGCTGCGAAATTTAGTTGGATTAAATTCTTGAAGCAGGCCCAGTAAATTATTAACCGCGGCTTCCATTTTTTCAAATTCCGGATGCTCAGTCCCCCGCCGACTCGGCTCAAAAAAAATTTCGTCCTGAACCAAATAAATTTTTTGGAATAAATCGTTGGAAGCGGTTGTTGCTCCCCTAATTTTTTCAAAAATCACATTTGGTTTGTCAAAAAGGCCGATAGAAGAATCGGGGACGCTCTTTGACATTTTTTCTGAAGGATTTTTTAAGCTCATTAATCGAGCGGACTTGGTTAAGAGAGCTTTGGGCTCCGTAAAAGTTTTGCCGTAACGGCGATTAAATCTTCGGGCCGTCTCCCTGCTAAATTCCAAATGCTGCAATTGGTCGTCGCCCACTGGCACGGCATCGGCCTTAAAAATTAAAATATCAGCAGCCATCAAAGAGGGATAAGCAAAAAGTCCGGCATTAACATTTTCTTTCTGCCGTAAAGTTTTATCTTTGTATTGCGTCATTCGCTCTAACTCGCCTATTGGAGTTAAACAATTAAAAATCCAAGCAAGCTCTGAAACTTCGCCGATGGATGATTGAATAAATAAAGTGGCCTTTTGGGGGTTCAAGCCGAGAGCCAATAAATCAATGGCCGACTGCTCAATCTGGCTTTTTTTGTCAACCGCCGACATCGGATTTTCGGTTAGCGAGTGAAGGTCGGCAATGCAAAATAAACAGGAATTCTTTTTGTTTTCCTGAAGATAAACCCAATTCTTTATAGCCCCTAAATAATTGCCCAAGTGCGGTTCGCCGCTCGGCTGAATGCCGCTTAAAATTCTCATTATTTTTATTATACAAAATTTTTATTAGCTTAACAAGTTTTTGGGCTTTTCTTTATTGAATTGGAACGTCTTTTCCCCACAAAAGCAAAGCCGGCTGTTTTTCAAATTCTACTCCCTAGAGATGGATAAGATAATTCCCCTAATTTTTACATTTCCACAATAAACGGCAAAATCATCGGCCGACGCTCGGTCTTTTTAAAAATGAATTCGCCAATTTTATCCCGCAGATTGTCTTTGACATAAACCCAGTTGGTGGTGTGGTCTTTGGAAACGGTTTTTTGAATAATCTCCCTCACCAAAACGTTAATTTCTTTCAAGAATTCTTTTGATTCTTTAATATAAACGAAGCCGCGAGAATAAATTTCCGGCTCCCCCTTTAACTCGCCGCTTTCGCTGTCTAAAACCGCCACCATCACCAGCATTCCGTCCTTGGAAAGTTGATTGCGGTCCCTTAAGACCACTTCGCCGACATCGCCCACCCCCAAACCGTCAACCATCACATAATTTGACGGCAGTGTTTGTTCCAGCATCCGGACGGAACTCCTGGTTAGCTCTACCACATGGCCATTGGAGGCAACAATTATATTTTCTTTGGGGATTCCCAATTGTTCTGCCAAATCAGCATGCGCTCGAAGCATTGAATACTGGCCGTGGATCGGCATAAAGAATTTCGGCCTAATTAAACTCAACATAAATTTTAGGTCTTCTTGTTGAGCATGTCCACCGGCATGAATATCCATCATTTTATAATGAAAAACTCTCGCGCCCTGCCGGTAAAAATTATCTTTCAAATTCTGAACTGTTCGCTCGTTGCCCGGAACCACCGATGAAGAGAAAATTACCGTATCGCCTTTTTCCACTCGGAAATATTTGTGCTCGCGGTTCACGATTCTCATTAAAACCGCCTTGTCTTCGCCTTGCGAACCGGTGCAAATAATGGTTAATTGATGCCGATGCAAAGCTTCGGATTCCTGGGACGAAATCAAAGTGTTTTTGTTAATTTGAAGATAGCCGAGGTGCCGAGCAATCTCCACGTTGCTTTTCATGCTGTAACCGTCAATTACCACCCGACGTCCGAATTTCTCCGAAAGCCAGATAATCTGCTGAATGCGGCTGATAAGCGAAGCGAAGGTGGCGGCAATAATCCGACCGCTGGCCTTTCTAAAAATTGTCTCCAGTTCCTCATAAATCGCCCGTTCTGAAATAGAGTGGCCGGGTTCTTCGGCGCCGGTGGAATCCGACATTAAAAGCAAAGCACCTTTGGAAGCCAATTTGCTGATACGGCCCAAATCAGCTGAAGGGTCAATAATCGGGCTGAAATCAAATTTGAAATCCGGCACATAAAATATCACGCCCAAATCCGTCTCCACGGCGAACCCCAAAGAATCGGGAATGTTGTGATTGACGCGAAAGGGATGAATTTTAAAATGACCGAGGTTAATTGTCTCCAATTTATTTAAATCAATGGCGGAGATATTCAATTTGGGCTGATTGGGAAAATCATCCTGACGCTTCATAATAATGGCCCGAGTAAGAGGCGCGGTGTAAATCGGAGGATTGCCTAATTTAGGAACAATATAAGGGATGGCACCGATGTGGTCATAGTGGCCGTGGGTAATAAAGAATCCTAAAATTTTATCTCTATTCTTCTCAAGATAATCAACATTGGGAATAATAAAATCAATGCCTGGCATATCTTCTTCCGGGAAACGCAAACCGCAATCCAGAACAATAATCTGATTTTTATATTCTATGAAACCCAAATTCCGGCCGACTTCTCCCAGTCCGCCCAAAGCGCAGACTTTTATTCTGTGGCCATCTTCTCTATTTTTTTGAAATCGATGAATTTTTCTTGGCATCATCATTGTTTTTTGTATTTTCCCGCCTTCTTCAATCGTAATTAAAGCTAAGGCAGTTTTTTAATTGTTTATAGCTGTGGGGATGGAGAGACTCGAACTCTCACAGCCTTGCGGCTACAGCGCCCTGAACGCTGCGTGTCTACCAGTTCCACCACATCCCCAAACGGGCAATTCCAAATCACAAATTCCAAAATCCAAATTGAATTTTGAATTTATATTTTGTGATAAAGATTTTCTATTGTCAAAATTTTTTGATAGTTTGAGGGATCGGCTAAAAATTCCAAAACCTTTAGCTCCCTCGCTAAAGGTTTTGGCCTTAAACGCACTAGTTCCGGCACTTTTTGATAATTGGGGTTTTTCTCTAAAATTATTTTTCCATTTTCGCCAGCTAAAACATAATAACTGGCGCCCCGGGTTTTTCTGAAAAGTTCGTAATCATTCTGGATGTTGGCGCTGACCCAGTTGCCAGCTAAAAGTTCCTGATTTAACTCGGGATTAATAGTGGTCATGCTGAATGCCGGCGGAATTACCACCATCTCATTTGGCCCGGCCTCAATCAGATAAGCTTCTTGAATAATCAAGGGATTGCCTCCGTATTTCTGCATCAGAAAAAGAGCTTTGCCAAAAATCACCTCATATAACTCCGCTTCCTGATTTTCGTGATAATGACCAAAGGTCTTCGGAAGCTCCCGACCAAGCAAGGTCGGATGAATCAAAGTTAAATCCCGCTCTAAGACGCCCTTCTCTTCTTCTTTGCGGCAAACTTCATAAACGACAAAATTATTTTTGAAGCTTTGATCAAAAAGAACCGCCTGAAGGTCGCTTGCCTTCCTTATTTCGCGCTGACCCCTGGTGCAAAAATTTTCCATATTAATATTAATCGGTTTTCTTAAAGGTGCGGCGAGTTTTCATGTACCAATCTTGAATATCAAAGTATCTTTCAGAAGTTATATCCAATTTAGCCATTTCTACTAAATGAACGTTGGTGGCGGAAATTATTAAATATTGAGGATTAAATAAGAAGACGGCCGGCGCATCGGCTAAAATAAAGCTTTGAAATTTTTTTAAATCTTCTGCCTGTTGTTTTGGGTCAAAAATTTGTCGGAATTCTTCCAAAACCTTGTCCACCGCCGCGTTTTCATACAAAGCCAAGTTGAAACCTGGATGGAATTTTTGGGAGGAATGCCAAAATTGGAAAGGATCCGGGTTTTGATTAAGAAGATTGCCGTAAATTAAAGCGTCATAAACACGGGGCTCCAAATAATTTTGCTGCAACTCTAAGGCCGGAACAATTTGGATGTCCACCTCTGCTCCTATTTTCTGCCACTGATTTTTCAGAATGCTAGCGGTCTCAATTAAAATAGCTGATTCCGGCGCCAATAGATTAAAACTTAAGGGGGTCGACTCTTTATCGTTTTTATTCAACTTCTTCTCTAAAATGCCGTCATCATCTTCATCGGACCAGCCGCCATTTTCCAAAATTGAGCGAGCTTTGTCTAAGGAGTATTCAAATTTGATATCCGGGTCATAGCCAATCATTCCCGCCAGAATCGGTCCTTCAACGCTTTGGGCGCGACCGCGAAAAACTTTGTCAATCAACTCCTGCCTGTCAACCGCGTAATTTAAAGCGTAGCGGACATTTTTATCGCTAAGAACTTTGGAAATGCTTTGGTTGAAAAAAACGGCGAAATAGCGGGGCAAAACCAAGTCCGTTTCATTGAAGCTTCTTGTCACACTATCCAAGCTGTGGCTACTGATGCCAGCCAACAGATCAATTTCTCGATGGTTAAAGGCGGAGATTAATTCTGGCTCGCTTTTATAAAATTTGATAATAATCGTATCAATATGCGGCCGACCCAAAAAATATTTCGGATTAGCTTTAAATTGGTAATAATTAATGAACCCACTCTTGCTTTTTTCAAACTTCTCAAAAATATAAGGGCCGCTGCCCATTGGCTGGAAATTATAATCGGAAAGATAGAGGTTCGTCAAAGGAATCACGCTAAAAATATGCTGGGGGATAATTTTTTGTTTGAGTTTCTCTTCAAAGAAGGCAAAGGGATTTTTTAAATCGAAAATGATCGTATAATCATTAAATTTTTGGACATCAACGCCCTGCCAGCTGAGGCGCCAAGGACTTCGGCTGTCAGAATTCTGAATGGATTGAATGGTAAAGACAACGTCGTCGGCAGTTAATTTTTGGCCATCCTGCCAAAAAACATCCTGCCGCAACTTAACAATCCAACGTTTGCCGTCCTCGCTTCGCTCCACCGAATCAGCCAAATCGTTTTGGAATCCTCCACGGCCGTCGCTTTTTAAAATTCCGTTAAAAACTAAACCCGTTAAATCCTGGTCAATTTCGGTCTGGCTTAAAATTGGATTCAAGCTGGTGGGTTGGCCGATAGCGCCCCCTCGGAGAGTGCCGCCGTCTTTGGCTACTAAAATTGTGCTGGTGTAATACCACTTAATGAAGAAAAATAAAAGGCAAAAAATTAAAACTACTATCGCCCCTTTTAAAACTTTTCTTTCTGTTGGCGATAAAACTTCCCAAAATTTTTGCCAAAAAGAACGGCAAAAGAATCTTTTAAAATTCATAATTTTAGCTTAAAAGTCGCTGTTTGTTATTTCACAAGAAAGATGCTGATGCTTAACGCCAAAAAAATAAAAGCCAGAATAACGGTGCCACGCAAGAACCATTTTTCTAAACCTCGGCGCCGATGGTAAACTTCGCCGCCGCCGCCAAAAACGCTGCCCAAACCCGAACCGCGCTGCTGCAAAAGCACCAGCACAATTAAAAAAACGGAGACAACAACTTGAGCGATTTCTAAAATTGATTTCATCTTTTTGATCTGGCTAACAAGTGGAGGCTAAAATTAATGACGGAGATGATGATGGTTGACCACACCAACGGCCAGCCCCAAGGAATGATAAGCAAGGCGGGGAAAAGCTGAACCACCACCCAGATAATAATAGCGTTTAATACTAAACTAAAGAGGCCGAGCGTCAAAACAATCAATGGGCCAAGGAAAAGTTTCAGGACGGGCTTAACCAAAAAATTCAAAACTCCCAAAACCAAAGCTACTTCTAGAAGCTCTACCCAGGTGCCATTAAACTTCGTCTCCGGCACTAAGTAAAAAACTGCCAATAACGCCAAGGCATTAATCAAAACTTGAGCAATAAATCTGGATATCAGCCTCATTTTTATCATTACTATTTTAACAAAAATACATTAAAAAAGCAAATTATTTTCCCCTGCAGCTAACTCTTAAACACCAGCAATTTATAGCCGATAAAATTCCAGATGGTGTAGACCACAGTCGCCACTATTTTTGCCGCATTCTCCCAGAGTTGAGGGCTGAGGCCCCCCAGCGGATGCATTAAAGTCGTCAGAAACCAAAGAATCAAGCTATTGATAGCGAAACCAATAATGCTTACCAGAAAAAACTTTCCAAATTCTGACGCCGCATTTTTCGCCCGACTGCTAAATGTCCAGGATTTGTTCCAAAAATAGCTGTTAATATTGGCAGCGAGAAAAGCAAAAACATTCAGCAGTACCAAGGTCGGCCCGGAATAAACCTTTGTTAAATAGCTTAAAAGATTTAAAACGCCGAAATCCAAAAGCGTATTCAAAACGCCAATTAAGCCGAATTTGGCAAATTGCCAAATAACAGGAACAAAACGGCCGACTAAAGAAGCGAGCCATAAGGCAATTAAAGAAATTATCGGCAAAATAATCAGTAAGGCCCAGCGTAAATTCCAATAACCAAAACCAACATTGAGCCAGACTGGCCAAATGAGCCAGGCCACTATTTCTCCGACCACCAATGCAATAATAAAATCTTTTTTGGACATAATTAATCTTGGGCGGGGCCACAAGGATTCGAACCCTGATTCTCGGTTTTGGAGACCGATGTTCTGCCATTGAACTATGGCCCCATTTTACCAAACTGGCAGAAAATTATCTCTTTATTTTTTTGTTTCTTTATGAACCGTATGCAGCTTGCACCATTTGCAATATTTTTTCAACTCTATTTTTTTCTCGGTAGTTTTTTTATTCTTCCGACTAAAATAATTGATGCGCTTGCATTTGCTGCATTGTAATTTTATAAGATTTTCTTGAGAAGCCATAAACGCAATGTTAGATACTTAAATCGACTGCTTTAGAGCCAGAGGGGAGAATTGAACTCCCGACTTCTTTCTTACCAAGAAAGCGTTCTACCACTGAACTACTCTGGCAAGAGTGGGCAGGGCAGGATTTGCACCTGCGTAGGCCTGTGGCCGCCAGATTTACAGTCTGGTGCGTTTGTCTACTCCGCCACCTGCCCCAAAAAAATTCAAAATGAAAAATACAACTGTTTATCCCGCACCTTTCGCCGATGAGCCGAGGAGAGGATTCGAACCTCCAACCTCTGGTTTACAAAACCATTGCTCTACCGTTGAGCTACCTCGGCGAAAGGTGCGGGACTGACGCCAATTCTAATTATTTTTTTCTTGGTGATTATCCGCTTTTCTTTTCTGATGTTTTGGCGACTCTACCTCTTCGACTATCACTGTTTCGCTCACCGCCCACTCCTCAGTGACGGGCAATGTTTTGTCTATAGATTTTGATTTCTCCTCAATCCCCTCCATATTTTCTTCTGAAACTTCCTCTCCCGAAATTAACTCGGATGGCTCCAAGGTTTCTGCAATCTTTTCTTCCACTTTAAAAATCGTTCTTGGTTTGCTGTAATCTTTCAATGATTCCAAGCGCCGCTGTAAATAAGCGTCCGTTCGCATCGTAGTAATCCGCATTTTTCTGAGGAGTTTCTCCAATAGTTGATTAAATTTGGTATTTAACTGCTCCAACGGAATTTTTTTAAAAAACTTGTTCTCGCTCGGCGCCAATAATGGCCCGGGAATTTCTTCGTGCTGAGGAAATTTTTTAACTTTGGAGATATTCTTGGCTATAAGACCGACAATAATGCCCAAAGTCAAAAATAAAATAATCTGGGGAATTAAATCGAACATAACTTAAAGAAATTAAAAATTCAAAAGGCAAAAGTTATATTTCGAACCTTACAAAACGCTCAACTTTAATATTTTCGCCAATTTTGGCGATGTAATCCTTGATTAATTCACCAATGGTCTGATCCTGATTTTTAATATACGGCTGATGTAATAAACAAATTTCCGAAAAGCGTTTTTTTAACTTACCTTCAATGATTTGGTTAACAATTTTTTCGGGCTTGCCGGCATCCTTCAGCTCGTCTAAATAAACTTCTTTTTCTTCTTTGACTACCGCTTCGGGAATATCAGTCTCGCTAATATATTTGGGCGCCATTGCCGCAATTTGCAGAGCAATCTCGTGAGCTAATTCTTTAAATAAAGAGTTTTTGGCGACAAAATCAGTCTCGCAGCGCAAATCCAAGAGAACGCCGATTTTGGCATTATTATGAACGTAGGATTCAATTAGTCCTGCTTTTGTTTCCCGACTATTCTTTTTTTCGGCCGCGGCCTGACCCTTTCTTTTTAAAATTTCCAGAGCTTTATTGATGTCGCCTTTTGCTTCTTGTAGGGCATTCCGGCATTCCATCACTGAAGCGCCGCTTGAATCGCGCAATTGTTTAACAAGGTCTATATCCATTTTATTATTTTATTATTTTTTTAGGTTTTGGACGACTCTCCCGTATTATATCCCGAAACGAGCTGATTTAAAAGGTAATTAACGCTTGAACGAATGTGGTCGCTGGCAGGGATGACATAATCGGCCAATTGCGGCTCTGAATCTGTATCAACAATTCCAATAATCGGAATTTTTAATTTCTTGGCTTCCCGCACTGCGGTTTCATGCGTTTTAACATTTACAACGACAAGGGCATTGGGCAAACCCTGACATTCTTCCAAGCCCATAAATAACTGGGAGAGTTTCTGAATTTCTTTTTGGAAATTAATCTGTTCTTTTTTAGTATATTTTTGCAGCTCGCCAGATGCCTCCTTTGCTTTCAGTTCACGAAAATATTTGAGGCGGCCGAAAATCGTTTTGAAATTAGTCAAAAAACCGCCAATCCAATGCGAGGCCGAATAGGGGCTTCTGGTTTTTTCCGCCGCCACAGTAACCAAATCCCGAATAATTGGGCTGGTGCCGACAAAAAGCAGTGTTTTTTTTTGTTGGCCCAGTTCTTCCATAAATTTTTTGCTTTTTTCCAGAGCTTCAAAAGTTTTTTCTAGGTCAATAACCTCAAAATTATTCTTGGTGCCGCTGATATACGATTTCATCTTGGGATTGGTGATGGAAGAGCGATGGCCATAACACACTCTGGCCTCCAGCATTTCTTTGATGATTTGGTTTTTGTTTGACGATGAATCAGGGTCGGTTTTTACTTCTGCCTTTATCATATAGATATATTGTATGGAAAAAAAATAAAAAAGCAATGCTAAGGCTCGGAGTTGATTTTTCTCAATTTATCGGTAAAATATATTTATTATGAAAAAAGACGTCCATCCCCAATATTATCCAAAGGCCAAAGTGAAATGCGCTTGCGGCAACGTTTTTGAAATTGGTTCAACTAAGCCGGAGATTCAGATAGACATCTGCTCCGCTTGTCATCCTTTTTATACCGGCAAAGAAAAAATTATTGATACTGCCGGTAGGGTTGAGCGATTTAAGCGGCGACTTGCCAAGAAAGAGGAAGTCGGGAAAAAGCGCAAGCGATGATTTTATGGAGGAAATAAATAGCATTATTTTGGAGATTCGAGCTGGCGCCGGCGGCGAAGAAGCCGCCCTTTTTGCGTCAGAGCTTTTCCGCATGTACCAAAGATACAGCCAGCGCAAAAACTGGCAGGCCGTCATTATTGATTCCAATCAAACATCCATTGGCGGAATAAAAGAAATAACCCTGGAAATTAGCGGTCCAGGCGTAGAGATTTTAAAAAATGAAGCGGGCGTCCACCGCGTCCAGCGCATTCCGAAAACAGAAAAATCCGGCCGAGTGCATACTTCCACGGCTTCCGTAGCGGTCTTGGCCAAACCGAAAAACATCAACATTCAAATCAATCCCCAAGATTTAGGAGTGGAATTTTTCCGTTCTTCCGGCCCGGGCGGCCAAAACGTTAATAAAGTTGAAACTGGCGCCAGATTAATTCACAAACCCAGCGGCCTCGTTGTTTCCTGCCAAAGTGAACGCTCTCAATTTAAAAACCGAGAAAAAGCTCTGGAATTGTTAAAAGCCCGGCTATATGATTTAAATTGGACTGCGGCTCAAGGGAAAATTTCAGAGGAAAGACGCCAGCAAATAGGCACTGCTGACCGCTCGGAAAAAATTAAAACCTATAATTTCCCCCAGGATCGTTTAACTGACCACCGCTATAAAAAAAATTTCCACAATTTAGAAGAAATTATGGACGGCGATTTGGATTCAGTTTTCAAAATTTACCACCGCACCGCAACCTAAAAACTGTGGCGCGATGGTTTATCCCAGACAAACTTAGACAAAATCCCGACTTGATGTCGGGATTTTGTCTTTAACTGTTAAGCTGATAAATCTTTGATATCTTCTTCAAAACTACGCGCTCTTTCTACAACCCACTGGCCATAACTATACAAATATGTCCGCCAACGTGAGCCGGCATAATACATTGCTGCAGCTTTCCTTTCGGCGGCATAGGTTTGAGCACCAGCACCAACATCTTTCAAATAAAGGGCGGTGGCCACAAAAGCGTCAACATTTCGCCATGGCGATGGCGGATTATTTCCGGTGATTGCCGCAATCCGGTTTTGATATTTGGCCCAGGTGGAAGGAATAAACTGGGCCGGTCCCATTGCTCCGCCATATGCGCCATCACTATTGGGGCAAGAAACAGAAACACTGTCAGGATTGATACCCAAGGCCTTGGTTAAATCAAGAAAAATTTGCTGGTCACGAATCGGATGCATCGCTGTTTGCCAACTGCATTTGCCGACGTTGCGGCCGAAACTGGATTCCCTGTCAAGAACCGCCAGAATCAGAGCTGCCCGGACTCCGGTCTGTTCCGACGCAAATTGCGCCAATTTATAAGCTTCACCGAAAGTCAATTCGCCACCGCCCAAAAGTTCAAAAATGCGGCTTTTAATTTGAGCGGCTGTTTGCTTGGATTTTTTTAATAAGTCCTGATATTTGCTTTCCTGTCCTTTGGTTACGGTCATCAAATTGTTTTTCTCTTTTCGTTTTTGGTCCAGTTGGGACTTTTGATTTTGTTTGATGTTTTTTAAACTCAAAACGTCTTGCCGCTCCAACGAAAGGGTGTCTTTCTGAGTTATTAAATCGGTTTTTAATTCCACCAATTTATCAAGGTTGTCGCGCGTCTCGTTTTGCAAAAGCGTCAAGGCATTAATGTTATTGAAAAAGTCAGAGAGCTTTTCGTTTTTTAAAATTAATTCCAAAATTGTCTGCTTGTCATCGGCGTAAAGTTGCCGCAACGAACCCATCAAAAGAATTTTTATCCGGCCAATATCCCCTTCCGTAAAAGTAATATTCTTCTTGAGAGAAGATATTTCTTTATCTAATTTCGTGAGTTGGATGTCTGTAGCCCTAATCTGCAAATTTAATTTATTAGTTTCTGCATCTAATAATTTGATGCTCTGATTTAAAGTTTTGCTTTGGTCTTGCAGACTAATTATGGTCTTTTCATAATCATCGATTTCCTGTTCAATCTGCCCCAATTCCGTTTCTAAATTTTTGCGCTCTTCGTCGCTGCTTTGGGATAGAGCCGTCGGCGCCAAAATAGAAAAATGGGCGTTGGAAAACACAACAAAAACAACCAGTGTCAGACAAATCACCAGGATATTTCTCAATGTTTTTGGGATTTCCTTAAATGAAGCGGCTTGGCGGCCTAAGGGGTCGCTGATTTTTCTAAAAACCGAGGATGCTCCACGTGGAATGACATCAGACAAAATTTTTGGTTTTTCCGTGTTTTTACTCATTGATTTTGGAGACGCCCTCCTCCTTCTCCAGTTTTTCTTGCTCTCTTTCAACCTTCTTCTCTTCGGTCTCAACTTTTACTTCTTCAACCTTTTCGGCCACTTCCTCTTTGGCGGCGGCCAATTCTTCCTCGGAGCGGGGCGGCGCCACCGAAACAATAACTGTCTCCGGAGAAAGTAAAACTTTTACTCCCGGCGGAGCGGCTAAATCCCGGATGTAGATGCTGGATTCAAAATTTTCCAATTTGGACAAATCAACTTCGAAACCATGCGGCAAATCCTGGGGCAGAGCTTCAACTTTGACTTCGTGAATGGCTTTGACTAAAATTCCAGCCAAGGCCTTAACTGCCGGCGCTTCGCCGACGAAATGCACAGGAATATCAGCGGCGATTTTTTCGTCCAAGCGCACCTGGTAAAAATCAATATGAATCGGCTCACTGGCCAAATTATCGTATTGAACTTCGGAAATCAAAACGGGCCTCTTTTCTTTTTTGGCGCCAGATTCCAAATCCAGTTCAATCATTGTGTTTTCTCCCACCTCCTGATAAACCTTGCCAAATTCCTTTTTGGGGACTGCTAATTCCACATTCTTAATTTTATGGCCGTAAAGCACGGCCGGGATTAAACCCTCCCGGCGCAAAACCTTGGCGTCTCTATCGTTTCTTAGCAAAACATTGAGTTTTGTACTCATATTAATAAAATTTAACACAAAAAGCGCCGAAAAGCAACTGGCTTGATAAACGCCTCTTAAAAACTAATCTGTGATTTTTAAATGTAATTCCTTTAATTGTTTTCGGTCAATATCTGACGGCGCGTTCATCATCAAATCGCGGCCATCACCGGTTTTGGGAAAAGCAATTACCTCACGAATGTTCGGCTCATTCATTAAAATCATAACAAAGCGGTCAATGCCCGGCGCGATGCCGCCATGAGGCGGCACGCCGTATTCAAAAGCTTCCAGCATATGGCCGAATTTCTTTCGAATCTCTTCTTTCTCATTGCCCATTATTTCAAAAACCGCCTCTAGGATCCGGGGGTTATGCTCCCGGATTGAGCCACCAGCTATTTCACAACCATTGCAGACGAAGTCGTATTGATGGGCCAAAAAATTTTCCGGATTCTTTTTTAATTTTTCAATAAATTCTTTAGCGGGTAAATCCTCTGGGTTTTGAGTTTTAGTAAATGGATGGTGAACCGCATCCCAACGTTTCTCACTTTCTTTCCATTCAAACATCGGAAAATCAGCTACAAAACAAAAGGCCAATTCATTGGGATCTGCCTTATTTTTTCTTAAATCGGGTTTATCGCTTTCATATTTCTCCATTACTTCTTTATGGGTCAGTCGCGGAAAAGGAGTTTGACTAATATGCTTTTCAGGGAATAATTTTTTAACCATTTCCGTATAAAGCTTTTCGATTAAGCCCAAGATTTCTTCCTGCGTTGGGAAACTCATCTCCACATCCAGCTGAGTAAATTCCGGCTGGCGGTCACCTCTTGTATCTTCATCGCGAAAACACCTAGCAATTTGGAAATATCTTTCCATCCCCGCCACCATCAAAAGTTGCTTATATTGCTGGGGCGATTGCGGCAGGGCATAAAACTTTCCGGCTTGAAGCCGTGAAGGCACCACGTAATCGCGTGCTCCTTCCGGCGTTGATTTAGTTAAAATCGGGGTTTCTATTTCCACAAAACCTTCGGCTGTCAAAAAATTCCTGATGAATTGAACGACCTGGTGTCGCATCCGGATGTTCTTTTGCAAACGCTGCCGCCGCAAATCCAAGTAGCGGTATTTTAACCGGCTATCTTCGCCAATTTCCAATCCGTCATCATCAATAGCAATCGGCAAAGTTTTTGCTTGGTTTAAAATATTTAAATCTTTGGCTTCTACCTCCACGAAGCCAGTGGGAATTTTTGGATTTTCCATCCCTTTGGGCCGTTCGTTCACTTGACCGGTAATTTCTACCACCCACTCACCCCTTAAGTCTTTGGCTTGTTCATAAATTTCGGTCTTGGGGGAAAAGACCACCTGGCAAAAACCGGTTCGGTCTCTTAAATCAATAAAAATAAGCTTACCGTGGTCGCGCCGCGTATCCACCCAACCTTTTAATAAAACTTCTTTGCCTTTTTTATTAACAATGTCTTGAATTAATGTTCGCATATTTTTATTCTTCGTATTTTGGGGCATCAATCACTAGTGGTTCAATGTTAGCAGATTTATCGGCAATTTTCAAAACATCTTTATCAATTTTGGCATATTCTTTATGAGCAGTATTGTACATATTGACCGTTGTCCCCAAGCTTGCCCCTAATTTTTTCATATAAGTGTCGTAACTTATCAGATGGCGCCGTAGCTCCTCTATATTTTTAATAATTTCTTTGGTTGACTCTTCAATTTGTAAAGACCTGAGCCCCTGAAGAACGGTTTGAAGATAAGCCAAAAAAGAGGTTGGTGAAACAATTATCACTTTTTTCTCCGAGATAGCATATTGAATCAAATCCCGAGCATTGACCGAGCCGATTTTGTTAATCAATAAATCATAGAAAACCGCTTCGGCCGGAATAAACATAAACGCAAAATCCAAAGTTCCTTTTTTCGGCCGGATATACTTTGATGTTTCATCAATGCGATTTTTCAAATCCTGCCTGATGGCTTTCTCCAACTCTTCCCGGCGGCCCGGATCGCGTTCTTCCAACAAACGATTGTAATTCTCCAAAGAAAATTTGGAATCAATGGGAATAATTTTGTCTTTGACAAAAATCACTGCATCAACAATCAAATCCTTACCATCATCATCTTTATCCAATTTATACTGCATCTGATAAGAGCCGGGCGGCAGAACATTTTTCAAAACGGTCTCTAAATAATATTCGCCCAATATTCCCCTTTGCTTCGGGTTTTTTAAAATATCCTGCAAATTCTGCAATTGGTCGGCAAAATTAACCACTTGTTTATTGGTTTCATCAAGCTTAACCAGTTTTTCCGTCACCTCTTGGATAATTTTCGCGCTCTGGCCAAATTGATTTTGCATCAGCCGCGTTGATTCTCCCAATTTATTGTCCATAGTCCGGACAATTTCACTGATCTGATTCTGCAGCATCACTAACGATTGATCGTTTTCCCGATGTTTGATTAGGCGCCGCGAAAATAAAGACAGCGCCACTAAAATCGCGGCGACGCCGAAAACCAATAAAATAACAATTAAAATAAGAGGCGGAGTCATAAATTGCTCCTATAATAATAACAGAACAATAAAAAAAGGCAAAAAATCAGCGAGTAATTAAAACGCGGAACAAAACCGGTTTAATCCTTTCCGCCATAATTTTATAACCGCTGGCATTGGGATGAACGTCATTAAACATCAAATCCGGATGCTGATAAATCCCACCCAAAACATCCGGCACATAACCTGCCACATGTTTTTCTCTCGCCAAATCCTCGTACATTTTTTCATAATTGGAAAGAAACTGACGATGAAGGCCGACCAAAACAACTTTTATTTTGTTTTCATTTAAAATATCTATGATTTTCGCCAAATTATCCCTGGTTTTTTCTATGGGAATCTGTTTCAAAAAATCATTGCCGCCCAATAAAATAATAACAGCGTCGGGATGAAAAGCCAGAACATCCGCCTGAACTCTATTTAAAGCTTCTTCGGTGGTATCGCCACCAGCCCCTTCATTAAAAATTTTAATGTTTAATGCTTGGGCTAGGCGACTGACGTAATTTTCATCCGCCGCCGCCCCAACGCCAAAAGTTAAGCTGTCGCCCAAAGCCACTACGGTTTTTCCTTTATAATAAGCTGGCTCAAAATAACGCGAGCTAACAATTAAAACAGCCAACACGACCAGGGCTAAAATAAAAACTGTCATTTTTGTTAATCCACTCATAACTTTTGAATTTTGAGTTTAATTTTGTATCTCTTTAGCGCCGAATCAATGACTGCTCGGAGTAATTGCTGGAAATTTAATCCCGCGGCTCGTCCTGCTCTTGGGAATCGCGAGTTTTCTTTGGGATCCGGAATAATTCCGGCTGGACAATTAACTTCCAAAATGTTGGGTCGGCCTTTTTTATCCAAACGGATATCAAATCTGGCCCAATCGGCCATTTCTAAAATTTCAAACGCCTTTAAAACCGACTCTTTTATTTTCTTTTCCAATTTTTTGGAAATTTTTGCCGGGCAAACTAAAGGATCGGCTTTAAATTTAGGATTATCATAAATCCATTTCGCTTCATAGTGGTCGAATTTCGGCATTCCCTTGGGCAGCTCGTCAAATTTCACTTCAATAATCGGCAAAACCCTAGGAGGCGTCCCCAAAACAGCGACGGTGAGTTCCCGGCCTTGTAAAAACTTTTCCACCAAAGCCGGCTGCTTGTATTTTTTAATTTCTTCTCTGACGATTTTT
>Ga0315291_10002131_pt1 | contig 26063 bp, 20 predicted proteins | sample YL17G12_20_MG_FD_203070 | JGI IMG/M metagenome (GOLD analysis project Ga0315291, IMG submission 203070) | Sediment microbial communities from Yellowstone Lake, YNP, Wyoming, USA - YL17G12_20 | ecosystem: Environmental > Aquatic > Freshwater > Lake > Sediment | place: USA: Wyoming | collected...
AGCTTGGGACGCGTTATTATATCCGCGTTGACAGGCTGAATTACAGTGATGGCTCTCATCCGGATAATTGCCCCGGCGGCGTGGATTTGTGGCCTGTTGACGCCGATGGCTGGGGTATGTCGCTTGGCCGGCTGTATGGGAATCGGTATGGCAACGACCCGAACAACTGGACTGCTGCCGACCCCTCTCCCGCCGCCGCCAATCCGTAAAAGAATAGACCCAGGAAAGACCTGCGATATCCAACGGGGGCGCAGTTTGTAAGCACATTCAACAGAACCGGCAGCAAACCATATAAGTTTACGGGCTGCCACCCGGCGTGGGAGGAGAGCCCTGCCAGTTAGCGGGGTCGCTGCCCGAATGATACTTGTCGGCAAAGATTCTCTGCAGGGCGTCGCCGCCGCCATCAGCGGAATCCGGCCAGGGGGTAGTGTCGCCGTAAATCACTTCATCTACAATCACCCAAGAAATGGGGTCGGTCGGCAGGTCAGGCGCCTGCGGTTTTTCCAATGCAAGGCGTTCACCGGCGTTGGAAAGGTTGCCCGTCCACGGTCCGACGATATGCACACCCGGAGTCAACGGACCCGTGTTATAGGCAGCGATGAAGGCATTGAGCCGAGGGACATCCATCACAGGGTCGAAGCCCACTACTATCAGTCTGGCACCGGCTGCAATCGAGATGCCAGCGGGGAACGTATAAGCTACCGCGCCATCCAGACGCCAGGAGCCCACGGTATTTGATAGTTGAATCTGGCCCGATGTTGGGTTGTATAACTCAATATATTCATCATTAGAATCCACAGGGTGGTACATTATCTCATCTATCACAATACCCGAGAGAGGATTGCCGTTGGCCGAATTTCTTGACGGCGTCATATGGAACCAATATGTCCCGCCATCGGGGTAGCGACCCAAAGAGATGTCATTTTCCTCGCCCTTAAAACGGATGCAGTCAACCACTCGATTTTGCTGGCCGCCGGGCAGATAAGAGAGAACGACCTGTTCGCCTGCCTTGTTCAGGCCGAATCCGGTGGTTATAGGGCTGTGGAAGCCGGTGACTTCGTCGAAGGTAATGCGGCTGTGGCCGCCAATCGGAACGGCAGGAATGGCCCATTTCTTGAGGTCATTAATATCGTCGCTGAGATACCAGCCGCTCAGAGGAATAGACGAGCCGGTCGTATTGTAAAGCTCGATCCAGTCGTCTGAATCATACTCAGGGTGCAGGGGGTCGGTATAATCAGTATGTGCCATAATTTCATTGACGACAACGCTAACTGGCGGTTCAGGGTCGTCCTGGCCCGGCGAACCACTTATATATGCGCTGGCGCGCCAGTTGCCGCCGTAGTGCAAAGAGCCCTGGGGTTCATAGAATATCGCCGAATTCAAAGGCACAAGTGAGTGGCCTGCACCGTCGGCTGAAAGAGGCCAGCCGCGACCATCGCTATATTCAAAATCAGCAATAGTCCCGTTCCAGGTATCGACCAGAGTTATCTGCTCCCCATCGTTGTCAAGTTTGTTAGGAGAATACTGCCCGGCAATCTTACCAGACAAACCCGTCCCGTACCGCGACTCAAAAGCGGATTTGTTCCTTACCACCAGGACAAAACCCCCCGGCGCAAGACTCTTGATACTGCTGGTGCCGAAACTAAATGTAATGCCGTTGGTGAAAGACACATAGGTCAGGTCAAGCGTTTCGTCACCAGTATTTTTTAACTCAACAAATTCAAACTCATCATTGTCTTTGGAGGTGTCACCCGGAGGCGGCTCGCCGGGATTATACATTAACTCAGTGATGCGCAGGTTTTCCAGAGTGCCGGCTGCGAGCGGCTCACCGGCTACAAACTGAACCGCATTCGACCAGTGGCCCCACCGGCCGGTGTTGTCCTTCATCCGGCAGCGGACACGATAGGTGTGTCCGGGCCTGGCCACAGTGGCGGGAATCCTGATTGTATTGTTAAAGTCCGTAATATCCGCGCTTTCCCAGACAGGTTCGATTTCGTATTTGCCCGGCCCAGTCAGTCGCGGCTGGGGCGTGCTGCAGGGGTCGGCGGGTTTGCCAATCAAACGAACATCGACGAAACAATCGCTGCTACCACTGAGATTGACGTTGACCACCTGTACTGCAATAATGTTCGTACCATTCACAAGGAAACCAGAAGGATTGGAAATCACATATTCCTTATAGGTATTATCCTCACGGGCAGAATAACCATACGTTTCCAGAACAGTGTTGTAGGGCAGATTTTCCGCCGGCACACTGTCGTATTGGGCACGGTTACCATTGATCCACAGATTGAATCCATCGTCAAAAAGGACTTCCAATCTGATGGAGTTAATTTCAGAGACATCAGAAACTTCGAAGGTTTTCCGCAGATAGATGGTGCTGTAATTACCCTTCATGCCAGTAAGGTTGGTTCCCATTGCAAGCGATGAGTCATAGCCGATAGGCGTATCGCCATCCAGCCAGTCAGAGTTCTCAACAAAATCTTCCAGCCGCCACGCACCCTGTGTCTGCGACGGCTCCTTTGTGCCCTTGAAATATCGCCATCTTGCACCTTCAGGCAGCAGGATAATGTCTTCAGTCGGCGGCTCGGCTTGAGAGCCGGCACTAACTTCTGCGATGCGCCATTTCATTGCGCCAAAGGTGCTGCTGCCCTGCGGGTCGCCGAAGGGGGTGGTTTGAAATGTCAGGGCATTTGCAGGATAACCGGCAGGGCTGGTTGAGGTTACCGTCGGTGTATTTGGAATAGCGGGGTCGCTGGCAAGAGAATTCATATAGCTCTGGCGCTCAACAACATAATCCTTCATAACCTGGACCATACCCTCAAAACTTCTAGTGTATCCGCTCTGCTGGGCCTTCTTGTAGAATGTATCCTGACCCGCCCTCCCTGAGCCACAGTTGTCACGGTATTGTGAGCAAGCCGCATCGGTCATGACCCAGTGGTAGTCCCACATAGCCCGGTCGGCATCTACCATTGAAAGGCCGCCCTGAGGGTCGTCAATGACAGCAGCAAATTCATCAATCAACTGGCCAGTCTGCTCGGAGTTGAAAAGCAGGTTACATACCTCACGCATACGGTTTTTGTTTGGGACATTAAAGACCTCGTAATTTAACAAAGTACTTCTCCTAAACGGGTCGGTTAATGTACCTCCCCCACCATAATAAGTAGTCCAGGTTAAGTCCAGGTCCCACGGGAGCTGCCACCACAGGTTGTGTGTGCCCCACTCGTTAGTTGTGGGCATGGGATTAAGGTAGTAGAAAAAGTTTTTGGCGGTGATGTCGCCGTGATGAATAGCCTGATAAATTGCATGATAACCATAATAACATGGAAGATTAACATTTGCCCCCCACCAAGATGCAGCAGGAGAAGAGTTGTATCCGTTCCTGAACGTTATAACGTCGGAGTAATCAGGAACGGCTGTCGGCCCCTGATTATTCTTCTGACAGTTATATGTATAGCCGGCTTGGTCGTCCATCTTGTAAAGGTTGCCATCCGGCAAACTGTGCTCGTCCAGAAAGCGACCGTCCATATTTTCGAGGGCCATATAGAGACCCCAGAAATCGCCGTCATACTGAGTGCCGCTGCCGGTCAGGGGCGGATGCGCTGCATTGAGCATCCCATCTTCATACAGCTCATCGATGATTCTAAAATGCAGCCAGTTGGTTTTTGAAGCCGGAACGCCGGCCATACTAAACATCCTGAATGACACCGCCTCAAACATTCCCTGCTCGCCGCGCTGGCCGAAGTTACCCTGCTGGATGCAGGCAGAAAAATTCATATTGTTCCATTTGGTATCGTATTTGTTGCCGTAATCGTCGCGTGCCTGGAAGTCGTGGCCACGGTTAAATTTAAACTTCCACATATTTTTCCCCATTGCGTATCGCCAGCAACCGCCGCGGGTGCGGTAGTGGAGGTGGTCGTACACATCGCCATCGTAAACCATTGTGCCATACCATTTGAAATCGTCGGCTTCGGGACCGTTCCAGGCAACCCTGTTAAGCCAAGTGCATCCCTCAACATCCGACTTTTTGCTTATAAGCTGATAAACGGGGAGACTACGCATCACCGCAGGGCCAAACTCGACGACTGGAGTAACACCGGGCTGGATGGCACCTCTCCAGGACGGCACACCATCATAGACAAAATACGCAAAATTGGGCTGAGGGTCGTCCGGGTATGGCACAACAAGAGCAAGCCCGACGGTATCCTGGACCCTGATACGGTAGCGGACCAGCCGACGGTGCGTCTGCAGATTGCCCGGCAGCTGCACGCTGTAGATACTATCGCCGGCGATTTGGTCGCCATTCAGGCCGTCATCGTGCATTGCAACAGCGGTCCAATTCGTCTGGTACTGCGTGTCCAGACGGGTTATATAGCTGCCCGGGTTTACAAGCTGATAGTAGAGGGTAACAGCAGCAACCCCATCGGGGTCGGTGACCTTGGCGGTAATCGTTACTACCTGGCCGGATTTTGGCTGCCTGGGAGAGTGTTGTACCTGACGGATGTGAGGCGGGATATTGTCCACCAGGACATCCACGTTGGGTAAAGCCGGCGTCGGATAAGCCGACCGCCAACTGCCCGCCAGATTATTGTCAAAATAAGGATTAACAAGCTGGATGGAATGACCGCCTGTCCGTCTGAACTCCACTACCGCATCGCCCACGGTCGGCCAGGGAAACCCGAGCTGGTAATCCACCTCATCAATTTTTTTGCCCGCGGCATCGCATAACCTGATTCTCTCGCCATCGTTGGAAAGATTGCCCTGAAAAGGCTTATAAATCAAATTTGGAAACGTGCCATATTTACTTATAAGCGTAACAGGATGATAAGCCAGCATCGGGTCTTCGGCGACTACAATATAGCCGTCAACCGGCAGGATTGTGCCCTGTGGGAAAGTATATGAAATACCGTTTGAGAAATACCAGCCGGAAATATTGGCATCCACCACCCCTGCGTTATACAACTCCACAAACTCAACAAGTTCCGTCTCTATGTCCGGGTTATAATGAATCTCGTTGATTACGACCTTCCACCCCCCTTTATTCCAGTTTTCCGAGATAATGGCGAAGTCGGCCATATCCACCTTGCCATCGCCGTTGAGGTCAGCCGAATTGTCGGAGTCATCCAGCCACTTTCCTACGAAAAGGCCAAGGTCTTCAAGACCGACCTGGCAGTCGCCGCTCAAATCACCAATGGGGCAGTCAGCCCTTGCAGGAATGGTTGAGACTACGGTCAGAACTATCGCCAGAATCCAGATTTTTGCAGGTCTAATCATCCTAATCTTTCCCGTCCTGTGAGTATTATGGGCTTTGGGTTGGGGCTTTTCTGCGGCCTTTCACCTTGTGAAGTTTTGCAGGTTTCCACTTTTGAAGCTACGAAATTATGTCACAATGGGTTCGCTCAAATCGTGCGAACACAGAGTCCTCTAAATTAAAAAGGCGCACACCTTTTTTCTTTATTCTAACATATAGAAGGCAGTTAAATCAATGGTTTTTTGCCAACTTGTGCCAGCGCAGGCAGTTACAGCGAAAGAAAACTTACTGTGTTGGGTCTATTTTCCTATGAAATCAGCAGAATTGGGACTCGGCAGGATTTTTGAACAGATGAGCAGCAGACCTTATGTAAGCAAAAGAGGCGGCCCTCTCCTGCTCTATTTTTGCCGTGCGCTCCGCGCGAGGCAAAAATCGGGGTGACTGGACTTGAACCAGCGACCTCTTGGTCCCGAACCAAGCGCTCTTGCCAAGCTGAGCTACACCCCGATTACCAACGAACCGAAATATACCACATCCTTTATCGGATTGCAATCTACAATAAATTTACAGGGTCCACATCAATGGCAATTTTGACCGCGGGCCGGATGGACGGCTGGGCCCGCAAGGCGGTGAAAAGCTCCTGCATAATCGCCGCACCCGGAGACTGGATAATTATCTGCATCCTGTGGAACCGCTGGATTCGACTTATGACGGCCGGCATCGGGCCACGGACAGTAACCTTCAGGCCATCCCTCGCCACAATCCGGTCTATATTTTCACGCATTCTTTTGGAGGCGATATCAAGCTTATCAAAACTTCTATCGCGCATAACGACTGCCGCCAGCCGCCAGAACGGGGGCAGATTGCAGGCCCTGCGATGCTTCAATTCCTCCGTAACAAAACCTTCAAAGTCCGCTTTGAGGGCAAATTGTATGGCCGGCTGGTTCGGCAAAAATGTCTGGACGAAGACCATCCCCTTTTTTTCAGAACGGCCCGCCCTGCCCGCGACCTGAGAAATCAATTGAAAGGTCCGCTCGTTCGCGCGGAAATCGGGCAGGTAAAGCGAGGTATCGGCGCTGATGATTCCCACCAAAGTTACATTTGGAAAATGCAGACCCTTGGCGAGCATTTGCGTCCCTGCCAATATGTCAATTCGCCCGTCGCTGAAATCCTTCAGGACACGGTAGTAGTTTTTACCGGTCATAGAATCGCTGTCGATTCTCGTAACGCGGGCGGAGGGAAACTTCTTCGACAGCTCTTCTTCCAGCCGCTGCGAGCCAAGCCCTATCATAGCCATTTTTTTGCCACACAGCGGGCACTCCTGCGGCACAAGCGTCTGCGCAAGACAATAGTGACATAAGGCGTAGCCATAATCGATGTGCCTGCCGGTAATCGTTCGCATCCGGTTGGAACGGGCGACCTGTGACTTGTGAAAGGTCAGCGTGACATCGCAATTGCGGCAGTGCAATGTATATTTACAGGATGGACAAAATACAAAATTGCTGTAGCCGCGCCTGTTCAGAAGCAAAATCGCCTGTTCTTTTTTCGCCAGGACTTCATAGAGGTGTTCGCTCAAAGGCTCGCTTATCAGATTAACGCCATTATGCGTTAGCGGCTCCTCCCGAAGGTCAACGAGCCGCATTTCGGGCATCGGCAGATTCATTACCCTTCTCGGCAAACGGACCAAGCTAAAATGCTTTTTGCTTTGGCAATTCAGCAGCATCTCCAGCGACGGCGTGGCACTTCCTAATATGCAATGCGCATCTGCCAGTTGCGCCCTCTTTATCGCCACGTCCCTGCCGTGATACCGCGGGGCCGTATCCTGTTTGTAGCTCGGCTCGTGCTCCTCATCAACAACGATTAGCCCGAGCCTGGGCAGCGGCGCAAAGACAGCCGAGCGAGCGCCGATGACTACATCCGCTTCGCCGGATTTTATCTTCTGCCACTGGACATTGCGCTGGGCGGCGGTAAGACCGGAGTGCATTACGGCAATTTTCTTAAAGCGTGCGCCAAATCGCTGAACAGTCTGGGCAGTGAGGGCAATCTCCGGAAGCAAAATGATGGCAGCTTTGCCCTTCTGCAAAACCATCTCGATAGCCCGCATATAAAGCTCGGTCTTGCCGCTGTCGGTAACACCATATAAAAGCGTAACGCCGAATTTGCCCGAATCTATCTGAGCATTTATGTGAGCGAGCGCCCTCTGCTGGTCTTCGTTGAGGACAACTTTCTCTGTCCTTATTAACATTCCTTCCGGGACTGCGGGCAAAGCTGTTAGAACCGCCTTCTGGTGGAGCTTAACGATTTGCTTTTCAGATAGTTTCCTTACGGAGTCTCTGCCGCACTCGGCTGCCTGTAGAACTTCCTGCAGGTCCACCGCAGAATCCAGGCCGTAAGCTTTCCGCTCCTGCAGGAGGGCAACAATTTGCTTTTGCTTTTTACCTATCAGCTGCTCTATTATTTTGTAAGTATCTGCGACAAGATAGATACAGGTTTGCGTGCGAACTCCCGCCGCCTTCTTTACCGCCGCCGGCACCATAGCCGCCAGGACCTGGCCTAACGGACAAACGTAATAGCTGCTAATCCATCGGGCCAGCTCTATCAACCGGGAATCCAACAACGGCTCTTTATCAATTACCTTGTGAACTCTTTTCAGTTGGAATGTTTTTTTCTTTCTTCCCTGTGTTTCTCCCATCGGCCTGAGCTCGGGACGAAGGCTGTGGTTAGTATCTGTTTCTACACAAAACCCGACTTGCAGTTTGTCTTTTTTTCCGAACGGCGATTCAACGCGCTGGCCCGGCTTTATAGGCCAGAGTTCATCCGGCACAAGATAATCAAACTCCGCATCCGCAGCGGATTCAAACGCTACTTGAATGACGTGATTACATTGTGTTTCCTGGTTATCTTTTTCCTCCGCAAATAAACTGTCGATTTGGAATTTTCCCATTTGTTATTCACTGACAGCGTATGAACCTGCCTTACGCCGCTTCTGAGAGGTCTGGTTTATAAAAGTATCTTCGCATACATCCAGCCCAAGTTTTGTTATCAGCCCTTTGATATAATCAAGATGAGGACAGGGCGAAGAATGAAAATTATCTTTGGTCATGCACGAGGCCAGTTGCACAACAATTTGTTCCCTGCCGATACCCTCTTGTTTTTTGATTCGTCGGATTAGATTGCTCAGCTTGCGTTGCACCGCCTTGCCACAACAGCCGCCGCAGGTCATGTTCAGCATGCGAAAGCTTTTGTCCTTAGGATATACGGAAAAGCCGCCGATACGCTCATTTAACGCCCTCTCACAATTATAACCAGAGCAGCGCTCTTTCACAATGTGACACTGCACTATAACTATGTAATCCTTATTCTTTACATCTACCATATTTTAAGCCTCTTAAATAACTGTAACCCGTATCAATTTAATTCTAATCTTTCAGCTTAAAATACTTCGCAGCCAGTTGGTTTATATGCTCGCCGATGGCCGGGCAGAAAATTACCGACCGGTGACAGTTCTGCCGAGCAGCATCCTGATTTTCTGCCGGACATCTTTTGCAATCATCACGGATTCCTCCGCTTCCTGGCGTGTGATTATTTCCCAGTCCTGTGGATAACGAGTGTCAACTGCGTATCGATTGATTAACGCTAAAGCATCTATTGATAAGTCCGGGCGATAATTGTCGGGGACAAGATTCAAAAGCTCCACTACATCATGACTTTTGGGGAATTGTATCGAACAGTACACAAGCAGCGCTTTTATGTATTTTTCTACGCATTGCTGGCTATGAAAACAAACGGAGTTCAAAGGGCAATCTTCTTTTATATCCAAAAGATACCCGGCAGTTCTGAAATCTTCTTCTGCTTTTTCAACCCATTGTTTTATGAGTTTAAGCTGTTCAGGCCGAATGTTCATAAAGTATCCTGCCCTGCCTGACTGCCGGATATAAAATATGTCCTGCTATATCACGATATTGTTCAAACTCCTGCGGCGTGACGACTATCAGGTCCAATGGAATGTCCCTATCAGCCAGCGAGGCGTCAATCTTTGCTGCCTGTTTTCTTTTGGAACCTTTGACGTCCATAACAACAAGCAAATCCACATCGCTGTCAAAATTGGCCGCCCCACAGGCGTAGGAGCCAAAAAGAATTACTTTTAGCGGATGAAACTCGGAAACTATCCGGTTCACCATCATATCGATTTTCTGATATACATTTTTCATAATCGCCAATCGATTATACGACCCTATTATTGTCTTTAGTGTACTCTAAAAATATCATCACTACAAACTATTTCAATTCAAAGTATTCCGCAGCCATTTGGTTTATGTGTTCGCCAATGGCGAGGGACGCGGTTGCAGCGGGCGAGGGAGCGTTTAGAACGTGAATGGAATTTCCCCGTCTTTCAATTACAAAATCATCAATCGGCTCGCCATTTGGACCGACTGCCTGCGCCCGCACACCGGCGGTGCCGGGTTTGATGTCATCGGCCTGCAGAGATGGGATAAGCCGCTGCAATTGCCGGAGGAAGAGCGTTTTGGAAAAGGCCCTTGTGTATTCGCCAAGGCCGTATTTCCAGTGCCTGAAAAATAACTTCCACGTCCCCCGGAAAGTCAGCGAGTCCCACGAGTCTTTCAAGCTAAAATCGGTTTTGCCGTAGCCTTCTCTTTTGAATGAAAAGACCGCATTCGGCCCGCACTCGACGCAGCCATCTATCATCCGCGTAAAATGGACGCCCAGAAACGGAAAGTCAGGGTTGGGAACAGGATATATCAGGTTCTTAACTTTTGAGCCAGCTTGTTCTGTCAATTCATAATAGTCGCCACGGAATGGGACTATCCGCATCCCCGGCTCGACGCCGTCCAGCTTTGCAATCCTGTCGCACTGGAGCCCGGCGCAGTTGATAATATATTTCGCGGTGAAAGCCCCCCTGCTTGTCACAACCTTCGTAAGAGAATCGTGTTTTTCAAAGGCGATAACCTCGTGCGAAGTTAAAACCTTATTATCATTACCTGCGGTTTGTATCAATTCGGCAAGCTTCATCGCGACTTCCGTGTAATCGATTATCCCTGTGCAGGGCACGTGCAGGCCCGCAATGCCGGTGCAAAATGGCTCGATGGCCTTTATTTCATCAGGGCCAATTTTCCGGACTCCTTCTATCCCGTTTTCCCGGGCATTGTGGAAAATCTTTTCGAGATTGCCGAGCTCCGCTTCCGCCGTTGCCACGATTATCTTGCCGCAAATCTCGTGAGGGATTTTGTGCTCTCCGGCAAAATCAATAAGCTCCCTGCGTCCTTTTGCGCAGGTCTTCGCCTTGGCTGAGCCGGGTTTGTAATACAGGCCCGAATGAATGACGCCGGAATTGTGGCCGGTCTGATGCGCAGCCAACCTTTCTTCCTTTTCAAGGACAGCAAGGCGAATGTGCGGATGGTGAACGGCAATCTTATACGCCGACGCCAGTCCGACAATGCCGCCGCCTATAACAACAATATCAAAATCCACCTGTGCTCCCATCAGTTCAAACCCCCAAATATCAAATCAAACTTTCAGAGCATACAATAACCAACGGCACTTATGCCGTCAATCCAGAACCGCATCGTCTCAAAGCCAACAGACTTCCAAACTGCAAGAACTGCAAGTTCGAAACTGCACTCTGCGGGTGGCCTAAAAAAATTTCTCATTTTGCGGTGTTTTCTGTTGACGGTTGGCCGGTTTCGGGGTTTTTTATTGCTATATCGCGAGTAAAGCAGTATAATGATATTCAGTTCAGAGGAATAAACATGAGAAATGGCGGTCAGGGACGGCCCATCTTAAAGGTCGAGGGTATGAAATATTTAACGAGGCAGGGTGGTGCAGAAGCTTTTCTACCTACGGACTACTATCCTATCCGCACTTTCCCCATTCCAAATCTCGCCGTCATAAAATACTTCTCATCAAATCTTGAAAGGGCAGAATTATGAAACGCGGAATCATATCAATAGTGCTGATGGAGCAAAATTTTTCAAAATTAGGGAAACAGTTTGTGGTTTTTGCGCATCAGAATAAGGTAAGATGTGTTATAATATGATTCAGCGAAACATATAAAAGAAGGTTGGATTTAAGGAGGTAAATTATGCTCAGGAAAGAGATATTGAAAATACTGGCGATTTTTGTGGCGATACTTGTGCTTGGTGTTTGTCCAGTCCAAGCCAGTGTGGTCTTTCTCGAATCAGGTCAACATACTTGGACAGATGACACCCCATACTATGACGAGGTTTTCCTTAAAAATGATGTCACCTTGGATTTTCTTGGCGGTAATATCGGAAAACTATCGACATATCATAATAGTCTGGCCGACTTAGAAGGCGGGCAAATGCACAGTGTTTGGACCTTTGATAACAGCATTGTCCACTACCGCGCTGGTCAAATAGACTATATATCAGCAGCTCATAACAGTACAGTCTCTCTTTATGCTTACGATGTTACATATAACCCATTAGGTGGGATTAACAACCAAGGTTACGTGGAGGGTTTTTTTTATAAGAATCATGAGGCGTTTAGTTTTTCGTGTTGGAATACACCCACTTGGTCACATATTGAAATTGTGCCAGAACCAACAACATTGTTAATGTTAGGATTGGGGGGGCTTATGGTGAGAAAAAAAAGTGAAAGGAAGACAAGAACCATTTATAAAGGAGTATGAAGATGCAGTTCGGAAAGAAACTTATCACAGTGACAATTTGTCTAATCACGTTTGCAATCAGCCCAGCTTATGCTGCAAAGTCTGTTTTTATTATAAGCAAGCACGCTGAACCAAGTCAGGCACAAGCATATGCGATTAATGGGACACAGATAGACTATCAAGCCCAGGTTGATATTGACACTTACAACCCAGGTTATGGGGCTGTTGGTAATGCGGTCTGGTCAGATAAGGAACTTATGTTTGTAACTTATGAAGAGTCCCCGATGATTGTCTGGGCTTCAACCAAGACTCTCAAGAAGGTAGGCGAATTCGATACAGGTATATATGACCTTGCAGGAATTGCTATAGATACAAACAGGGAAAAGATATATATTGTCCAAAGAGAAACAAACAACCTATATGTCTACTCTTTCAACCAAGCAAACAATGCACTCGTTTTGGATAATCATTATATTTTGGAAGTCCCGTCAGGGTATTTGAATGCTTGGGGACTTGCTTTGGATGAAACAAACAGTCTACTGTATATCTCGACAGATACCGAAAGGGTACACGTCTATAAAACTACTGATTGGAGTTATGATCATTACATAGACATTAATGTAGGTGGCACAAATCGACAGGCAGTCGGAATAGCAATTGACCCGATAAGAGGTTATCTTTATACCGGCGATTGGGATACACACACTTACCTAGTCAGGACGAATATTGTTACGCAGGCCAGCGTTGAAGTTGAGGTAACGAATGGCTGGTATGGGATGCAGGTTATCGGAATAGATGTCGATGAGGCAACAGGTCTTGTATACTGCACTACTTATCACCACGATTTCAGGGTCTATGATTGGAATCTCGTTTTGAAAGATACCGAAACCAACGGTTTTATTCTCGGCCCGGCAGGTGTTGCGGTTGGCGGCTGGTACAAGGCGGATAGGTTAAGTCTCAGCAAGAGCGACAGCGTTGTAGATTGCGTATCTCCGGATCAGCAGTTCACGTATTCCATAGAGTATGGCGGCAACGGCTATGGGGATACATCTGTTGTGATTACAGATACTCTGCCGCTGGAAGTAACTTATATCTCCAGCTCAACCGGCGGCCAATACGACGGCCTCAAGCATACCGTTACGTGGAATCTGGGTGATATTTCTGCCTGGCAGTCGGGCACATTGCAGATACAGGTTGCTTTAAATTGCCACGCCGACCCTGGTGGGACTATTACCAACGTAGTAGAGATGGAAGGCATCAATTACTACAGCAAACAAACGCTGGGTACCCAGGTTTGTTGCTACGATAGCGGTCCAATAATCTATGTTGATAAGAATGCCACGGGCTGCGGGAATGGCACATCGTGGGATAATGCCTACATAGATTTACAGAAGGCGTTGACGCGGGCGGGAAGATGTCCCGGTGCAACGGCTATATGGGTAGCGGCAGGGACGTATAAGCCAACGACCAACCCCGCTGACAGTGGTGCAACATTTGAGCTTGTTGACGGTGTTGATATGTACGGTCATTTCGGCGGTGTCGGTACCTACGAGGATAGTCTTGATGACCGCAATTTTGCCAACCCTGCAAATAAGACGACTCTTGATGGGCAAATTGGAGTGAACCCTTCTGACGCGGTTCAGCACGTAGTGACAGCCAAGAATATTGGCGATAGCCAAGATACCATTGTTGACGGCTTTACGATAACCGGTAGTTCTGGCGGTGCCGGTATATCCATTGAGGATTGCCAGAATTCCAAGCTGATAATTAGCAAATGCAACCTGAAGGATAACGATCAGTACGGTATCTACGCGACTGCTTCTACCGGTCCATCGTCATATTTTACAGTGCAGGACTGTCAGGTTACGGGTAACAGTAAGTACGGACTCTACTGCCAGCGGCATTCTGCGGGGGTTATAACTGCCACGACCTTTGACGGTAACAATAAGAGCGAATGCGGTATCTTTGCGGAGGACCTATCTTGCGTCGATTTGACGAACTGTGTACTAGAGAATCACACCGGCTCAGCCGTATATACTACCGAATCTGACCTAAACCCGATGGACAATTGTCGCGTCACGGGTAACGCTTATGGAATCTCCTGCGAGGATTCGTTCGTGGTCATAACTGGTTCTACAATTGAAACCAGCTACCAAGGGGAAGGGCTTTGGTGCATATCCGGCTGTGACGTCTTTTGTGTTACCCGGAATCTGGTTCGGTCGAATGCCACAGACGGTATATATCTTGAAGAGGGCTTGACGACAGAAATATTGGACAACTGGATATACAAGAATGGTACTGACCAGGGTAACGAGCACGGGTGTGGCATTTATCTTAAAGGACCAATTAACAGGCCTCTGATTAGGAATAACACGATATGCGATAACCGGACATACGGAATATACTTCGAATCGGGGACTGAACCGGATGTCGTCAACTGCATCGTTTATGGTAACACAACGCAAATAGGTACGGGTAGTGGTCAGCCCCTCGACCTGGTTACCTACAGTTGCGTTCAAGGCGGCTACCCAGGGTACGGCAACAGAAATGTTAACCCTGAGTTCGTCAACCCACTTAACGGAAACTATCATTTGAAATGGGAATCGGAATGCGTTGACAACGGAAAGCCCAACTCCACAGATTCAGGCGAGACCGATATTGACGGTAATCCACGGGTGATGGGGACGTATGTTGACATTGGCGGAGACGAGGATTTTCCACACTGCTTTCCAGATTCTGTTTATAATGATTGGGTTTCGATGGGCAGACCAAACTGCTGGATGACCCCTTATCAGTGTGCTGGCGATGCAGACTGCGCTACAGAGGGTGTGCTGAAGTGGAGGGTAGCCTTAAACGACCTGAACCTGGTTATCGCCAACTGGAAGAAGAAAATCACTGACCCGACGCTCAATCCTTGTGCTGACATCGACCACAAGTCCGAAGGTGCGCTGAAGTTTAGGGTAGCCTTAAACGACCTGAACATAATTATTGCCAACTGGAAGAAGAAAGATGCGGACCTTCCAGGCGATTGCGTAGAATGCCAGCAATATCAGAAGGCCCAAGGTAAGATGCTTACGTGGCAAGGAATGATAAAATGGATTGAGCAGGTCTGGCTCGAAGAGAAACCGCAAAAGCTCATAGACAAAGATTTGTGGCTGAAATTTATGGAATCACTGAAGGAAGAACTGTAGGTCTGCGACGGACTTTCTACTGTGCCCAATTTCTATAAATGTCTGCCCATTTTGCATCGAGTTACCGAGTTCGGTGTGCTACATATCTGGGACGATTTCGGGAAATAGCTGGCCGGTGGCGCTTATTTTGAAGATGTAGATAAGCCCCGGCTGCAATTTTGAATAAACGACGTTGCCATAGACCGCCTCGATGTCGTATTCCTTCAGCTTGTCGGTGTCGTTGGCCAGGTCCCAGATACCCGACCAGAAAAGCTCCCTCTGCTTTATAGGCAGGGCCGCAAGCAAATCGCCATATCTTTTCGGTTCCGCACCCGGCTCTTCTATCGCGAAGCCCTGCTGCGGCGTCATTTTTTCGCCATAGACCCTTCGCCACAGATAGAGGGCCTTTGCCTTGCCGTCCATAACCATTTTATCGCCAAACTTTACAATCAGCGCATCAAAGTGGACGATGTCGCCCTCGATTGTGTATTCCTTTTCCAGAATCTTCTTGAGCTTGTCATCCCTGGCGGTCTCAACGAATTTTATGGTCGTAAGCAGCTTTCCATCTTGTGTCCGCTGTGCGGTCACCTTTGCGTAGCCTATCTGGTCCTCCTGCGTAAGATTTGTTATGGCCTCCTTGAGCTGTTTGTTCTCGGCCAACAGCTTGTGTATGGTCATCACGCCGTAATAGAGGCCTCGCGCCATATACGCAAAACCAATAAGAAATATCCCGATTAAGATATAAACCAAAAGCTTACGTACCGTCAGTTTCTTTTCCATCCGGACACTTCCTTCGGCAACCGTTAACGCCACAAATCTTCTTTCAATATATCATCGGCCCTATCCGCTCAATCTCTAAACCTTTACCCAAACCGGCCACATTTTTTCTTTTTTTAACTTTAGCCGCACCGAAAAGTATCTATAATAACCCTCTATTTTTCAGAAAGTTATGAGAAAACGCTATGGGTAGTATGACGATTTCTGCAAACAAAAATCGCACGGTTATCTCAATAGTCTGTTCGCTTCTGCCTATCCTGGCTCTTGGCGGCTGTTACCGGCCGACTGAGTATCCGCAGGTTATCGCCACACCGCAGATGCCGACAACACTGCCGCCAACGATTCTCGCACAACCCCGCATTGTCGGAACATCGGTGCAGAATCGACCGATAATGTGCACCGTGCTCGGGCAAGGGCCGGATGTAACGCTGATTCTGGCGGCCATTCACGGCAATGAGCCGGCAGGGACACCACTCGTCCGGCGGCTGGCAGAGCATCTCAGGCAATCACCGTATCTACTGGCGGGACGCACAGTTGTGCTCCTGCCTGCAGCGAATCCGGATGGATTGGCCTACAACAGCCGTTCCAACGCAAACGGAGTGGACCTCAACCGCAACTTCTCAACGGCAAATCGGGCCAACAACGCGGAGTTCGGACGCACAGCACTTTCCGAGCCGGAGGCCCGCGCAATCCAGCAGCTTATCCGGCAATATAGCCCTGACCGCATTGTGAGTATCCACCAGCCGATGGGCTGCATCGACTATGATGGGCCCGGTTACGCCATAGCCAGCCGGATGGCACAATACTGCAGCTTGCCAGTGAAAAAACTCGGCGCCAAGCCCGGCTCGCTCGGCTCTTATGCCGGCCTGACCCTCGGAATTCCCATCATAACGCTTGAATTATCGCAGAGTGATTCCGGAGTCAGTTCAGACTCCCTATGGCAGCGATATGGAAAAGCACTCTTAGCAGCAGTCACATACCCCGAAATAGTCGCATCAAAATAGCTAACGCTCGACAAGACCGTCATTTTGCCTTTCCACTTTTAACTTTTCTACGCACCACGAATGCCGGTATCGAGTATCAAGTTCCTTTTTCCCTTTGATCTGACGGCAAAGTAGATTATGGAGATGTTGCTAAACTTTCTTCATACTGGGCAAATACAAGTTGCGACCCAAATAATCACTGGTGTGATTTTGCTGATTTAGACAGAGATGGAGATGTTGATTTCAGAGACTTTTCTCGCATGTCTTTAGAATGGCTTTATAATACAGACGACCCAAACAGTTGGTAAATTTTATAAATAAAGCAACCTTTTTAAAAAATGGGAAAAAGGTAAATATAAACCCTCAAGCAGGCTTGAGGGCTAAACAACCCCGATTAAAAAGAACCCCCAAGCAGGCCTGGGGTGATATAAACCCCCAAGCAGGCTTGGGGGCTAAACAACCCCAACTAAACAACCCCGAAGCGGGCTTCGGGGCTAATCAATCACGAATTTCCCGTGAAATTTGCGCAATCCGCAGTTAAAATGTAAAACGATGGGAATATTCAAATTAAATACTGATTTAAAGCCGGCTGGTGACCAGCCGCAGGCGATAGAGCGGCTGGTGGAAGGCGTGCGCGCAGGCAAAAGGTTCCAGACACTGATGGGCGTCACCGGCAGCGGCAAAACCTTTACTATGGCAAACGTCATCGCACAGCAGCAATCCCCCGTCCTCGTCATATCGCACAATAAAACTCTGGCTGCTCAGCTCTACGAAGAATTCAAGGAGCTGTTTCCCGAAAATGCCGTCGAATATTTCGTCAGCTATTACGATTATTACCAGCCCGAGGCATACATCCCGCAGCGTGACATCTACATCGAAAAAGACGCATCCAAGAACGCAGACCTCGACCGGCTTCGGCTTTCCACCACTACAAGCCTGTCCACAAGAGACGACTGTATCATTGTTGCATCCGTCTCCTGCATTTTCGGGCTTGGCTCGCCTGAAGATTATAAAGCCAGCGTTGTAGCCATTCGCACTGGCGACTGCGTGGACCGAAATGGACTTTTAGGCAGATTGGCCGACATCCAGTACAGCAGAAACGACATCGAATTTCAGAGAGGGGTATTCAGGGTCCGGGGTGACGTGGTCGAACTGTATCCATCTTATGAATCTTTTGCGATTCGCATTGAGTTCTTCGGCAACCAGATAGACAAGATAAACTATATAAATCCCGTATCGGGCGAAGTCCTCGCCGCGGAAGAGCAGGTCTTTATATATCCGGCCCAGCACTACGTTATGCCCGGCGACAGGATTGCCAGCGCAGCAGAAAATATAAAGGCCGAACTAAAAGAACGGCTGGAGGAATTACGGCAGCAGGGAAAACTGCTTGAGGCCCAGCGACTCCAGGCCAGGACGATGTACGACATCGAAATGATGCTCGAGGTCGGCTATTGCAGCGGAATTGAAAACTACTCGAGGCACCTTGCCGGTCTGCCGCCCGGCGCCCGCCCATATACGTTAATTGACTATTTCCCAAAGAATTTTCTTTTGTTTATCGACGAATCTCATGTCGCCATCCCACAACTGCGTGCGATGTGGGCCGGTGACAGAAGCAGAAAACAGGTCCTGGTCGAGCATGGTTTCAGACTGCCCAGCGCGCTGGACAACAGACCTCTTCGTTTCGAGGAATTTCAGGAAAACTGGTCAAAAGCTGTTTTTGTTTCGGCAACGCCCGGACCTTTTGAGATGGAAAAATGCAACAATGAAGTTGCCGAACAGATTATCAGGCCGACAGGACTTCTGGACCCTGAAATCTTTGTGCATCCGGCACGCAACCAGATTCCGCATCTTCTGGCGGAAATCGAAAAACGGGTCAAAGCCAAAGAGCGAGTGCTGGTTACAACACTGACAAAAAAAATGGCTGAAGACCTGTCAAGTTACATTACCAAAAAGGGCTTTAAGTGCCGGTATCTGCACAGCGAAATCGAGACACTTGAAAGAATCGATATACTGCGTGACCTCCGCGCCGGCAACTTCGACGTGCTGACAGGAGTGAATCTTCTGCGTGAAGGTCTGGATTTGCCGGAAGTTTCCGCCGTCGCAATCCTCGATGCGGACAAGGAAGGTTTTCTGCGAAGCCAGACCTCGCTGATACAGACAATCGGCAGAACCGCCCGAAACGTCAACGCCACCGTTTTTTTGTACGCCGACGCAGTCACCGAATCGATGCAAAAAGCTATTGACGAGACAAACAGACGGCGTAAAATTCAACTCCAGTACAATAAGGAACATAATATTACTCCTGAGACGATAAAGAAGGAAATCCGCAGGAGCTTATCCGACATAGTGAAGGCAAGGCAGACCGCCCGCGAGGCCGTCCGCTTCAGCGACGTCGAATACGATAAAGTTGAGCTGGCTGCTCAAATTGAGCAGGAAATGCTTGAGGCGGCGCAGACCCTGGATTTTGAGCGGGCGGCTTTTCTGCGCGACCAGCTACGAGAATTGAAGGAGCTGCCGGAACTGGTCCTGGTCAGCTCACGAAAAAAGAAAAGAGACTTTTTAGCCGCAAAAAGGCACGAGAGAAACAGGAGGAAAGATGTCTAACCCGGCAAAGAAGGATTGTTTTCTATTTGGTCGTACCTGCGCCGGGAGATTTTAGTGAAAAAGGAGAAACATGAGAAAACTTGACATTGCAAAGGTCCTGCCCATCATACGGATAGCAATTGAAGAAGACCTCGGACAGGGCGACCTGACAAGTGAGATTCTTTTCAAAGAGAACATCTTCGCCAAGGCAAACATCGTCTCGCGTGAGGAAATAATCGTCTGCGGAATGGATGTAGTCAGAGAAATCCTCCAGCAATACGACAAGAGACTGGAGCTGAAAATCTACGTCAAGGACGGCCGGTCGGCCCACGTGGCATGCAAACTCGCCACAATCGAAGGGCCGCTGCGCCCTATGCTCAGCGCAGAGCGGGTCATGCTAAATTTCCTGCAGAGACTTTGCGGAATAGCCACGACAACAAACAAGTATGTGCAAGCCGTCCAGGGAACAAAGGCAAAAATCTACGACACGAGGAAGACACTGCCCGGCTGGCGGGTTCTCGAAAAATATGCGGTGCGATGCGGCGGCGGATACAACCATCGAATCGGATTGTACGACGGCATACTGATTAAAGACAATCACCTTGCAGAGCTCGGCAGAAACTTTCAGCCAAAGCTGCGAAAAATAGTCCGTGAGGCAAGAAAGATAAAAGGCGCCAAATTCGTCGCTGTGGAAGTTGACCACGTAGATGACCAGCTCAACTACGTTCTGGAGATTCCGGGTATCGACATTGTGCTGCTGGACAATATGGGCCAGTGGCAGCTAAAGCACGCGGTCGAGATGCGTGACCGAATGTGCGGCAAAAATAAAAAGCCGCTGCTTGAGGCATCGGGCAACATAACATTAAACAACGTCTCGGCCATTGCCCAGTGCGGCGTCGATAGAATTGCAGTCGGCGCAATCACCCACTCGGCGGCTGCGGTAGATATTGGGCTGGACAGGTAACTAAAACTATGCCTAAACCCGACCTGCTGGACCCCGACCTAATAAAGACAGGCCTGAAAACCAAACGCATCGGCAAAAAAATCCTCGTTTACAGCCGCACCTCAAGCACAAACGACGTTGCCGCCGAATATGCCAAAAACAAAGCAAACGACGGCCTGGCAGTTTTCACCGAGGAGCAAACCGCAGGCAGAGGCAGAGCCGGCGCCAAATGGCACAGTGAACGCTGCGACAGCATCCTCTGTTCAATCCTTCTAACGGACTGCAAACTAAACGGAGAACTGCTGTCCCTCACCTGCGCCGTGGCGGTCGCCGAGGCCATCGGCAAATTGGCCAAAGGCGAGGCAAAAATCAAATGGCCCAATGATATTATCCTGAACGGCAAGAAAGCGGCCGGCATCCTGCTTGAATCAAAAAAAAGCGGGACCCACAATGTCTATATTCTCGGCATAGGAATAAACTGTCACCAAACAATGGACTCTTTTCCTCCTGAATTGCGGCAGAGCGCGACAAGCATCGATATCGCGAGCTATACAGTATGCGACCGCATTATGCTCGCCAGGAGACTGCTGACCTCGTTGGACCACTGGCTCGAAGCGGCATCGCAATCGAGCAAAAAAGTCATAGACCGGTGGCAAAAACTGAGCCTGCAGCTCGGTCACAGAGTGACACTTATCTCCAACGGCAAGAGATTCACAGGTAATTGTGTCGGAATCGACCCGGAAAAGGGACTGATTGTTCAACTTGACAGCGGCGGGGTAAGGATGTTCGACGCAGCCCACACGAGCATTATGAAGTGATAGAGCCAAACCGCAAACTTCACAAGTTATTTCCTTACCGCAGCCGTGGCGCGATAGGGTCAAACGCAAAACTATATCCGAGCGAATTGGCCGCGAGCTAATTTTGCGCTATGAATTTCGACCACCGAATCAAGCAAGTCCGGGCCTGCCGCACTTGTCTTGATGTAAAGACTTTTGGGCGTTGCCAGAACTCCTGAGGATTCCACGCTGGAGAGAAAATCAACAAGCTGACTCAGGGTCAGATTCTGGAGCTTCACTTCGACAATCGTCTCATAGTAGTCGGTCTCCAGCGGCAATACCTGCTGCTTCATTGCCGCAACTTTTTTCTCAAGACCACTTTGCCGAACCAGCGTCTCGAGGAAAGGTAACAACTCAAAGCTGCTCTGCTGCGAGGCCACTTTTTCATGTACCTGCCCGAGACTATCGCGCAGGAGAACATACTCCCTGCTTTTTGTCTGAAGCTGCTGAAGCTCATTTTGTTTTTCAAGAATGAGCCGATTGAGCGTTTCTATTCGCCCAACAGCCGGGCTGATAACAAAGGCAAACAGCGACCAGACAGCCACGAAAATCACCAAAGCAACCGCCAGTAACTTTTCTCTTCGTGTCAGGCGTATCATTTTTGCTCCCTCACCGCGGGCACTTTTGCCAGAGACAGCAGCATTGTGAAGCTCACAGACCCGCCTTTGGGCTCTTTTTGCACATCCTGCACATCGACGAGCTTAAAGCCGGGCACCTGCTGCAAGAGGCGCTGCCACTGGTATATGGATTCAAACGAATTACAGGTACCGCTTATGCGAACACTATCGCCGGATATGAACAGGTCATTGACTCTCAGATTCGCCTGCGAAGGTGCGCTTGTACTTATGCTCTGCAAGACTTCAAACGGCCCCAACGCAGCGGGGTCAAAAGAGGCAAAAAGCCGGTAATCGTTTCGGAACGACGCGAGCTTCTGTTCCAACTGGACAAGGGGGTTGACGATATTTTTCTCTTCCGGCAGCGCCGCCTTGAAAGTATCTTTGATTTGATTTTTTACGCGGGCATAATTCGACTCCAGGTAAGACAGCCGAATAAATATGCCAACCAGCCAGACTGCCGCGATTGCGCCGACAAGCGCCGCACAGGTTATGACCTCTTTCCTGATATTTAACTTCGGCCTTGCATTTGCGGCACCGGCCTCAAGAAAGCTGACGCCTCCAGCCAGCTCAGATGCCAACACCCGCAGAGCCAGACCCTCCGCAACATATATCGGGAAATCGGCTTTGCGGTCGGCGTCGTTCATCACTTTCGCATAAGGGTCAACAACAACTATTTGACAATGCAGGCTCTCTTCGATGAGCGGTTGCAGATACTCACAAGTAATCGCGGTTACAAGATAGATTCTTGTTTGCTGTCCAATCGCGGTCCCGAACGCCCTTTGCCAGGTCATTTGCGCCTCGCGTGACAGCAGTTCGGCAATCTGCTCTTCAATAGAACCGCCGCCGTCGCCGGAGGCAACCATCGGGATATTTCTGACAAACAAAATATTGTTATCCTGGATGACTGCCAGGGTAAGGCAGTGCTCACTTACATACGCAATGACGGCCTGGCCCGCGGCAATCTCAGGATGATTAACTGCAATCGCGGCGTGGACTGCAAAAATCGGTGCATCCACCAGACGCGGATGCACTTTCGCCTCGGACAGAATCTGCAATCTCTCCCGTAGGGACGTTCGGGCCACCGCTGCGGCCAGAACCGACCACTTCTCGCCCGGCAATTGACGGGTGGAACAAACCTGAGCGGCAATTTCATCCGGCGGTATTGGAAAATGGTATTCCAATGATGAGAAGTCTCTCGACCGCAGCCGCTCCAGGGTCGCAGAATCGGTCTGGAGATTCCTGAAAAACACGGCATCATTCGGCATCGAAACCGCCAAATCGGCATGCCGGTCAAAGCCAAATCTATCGCTTAGAGAGCGCAGTATATTGGACAGAGAGTCCGTGCTGCGTCGGGTCTGTGCACTGAAGGCCTTCTCGATGCTGAAATGCTCCCCCGTGAGCGAGACCTGCACCGCGCGCAAATATGAAGGTCCAATTTCTATGCCGACACATCGTCTAACCATTATATTTCCCCTGGTTCTCTTTTATACAGCGGCCCGGTGCAAATCGCTAAAGCTCTTTATACAAAAGCACATCAACAGTTTTTGTCTGCGTATCTCTTCTCATCACCGCAGCTATAGTGCGGCTTAGACGCTCGAAACTTCCGCAGGATTCAACAAGATAATACTGCTCCGCCGGACTAACGGTAATCACATCCTTTATGGAATAATACACACTGTCGGTCATTCCGGGGACGTCTCTTAACTCCATAATGCTCTCAAAAGGCCCCACTTTTCGTCGGTCAACAATCACCCCAGCCAAAACTTTGTCCATCTTCTCCGACAGACTCTCAATCACGGTCTTTGAGGCGGCATTGATGTTGACTTTTCCATCACCTCTTACCGTAACATACTCCCGTATGCGACTAAAGACCTGCGGTGTTACACCTTTGACCAATAAAAGCTCCTCCGTTGTATCAAGAGGTCCATTTCTGCACTGACAGGGATGGTCCAACCCTGCATAGTAATCCGACTCAGCCCCCAAATTTTCCCGTGTTACAAAGTCAAGGCAGGTAACGTTGTCGTCGTTATCAATCCAATCAATAATTGCCGGCACTATACCGTAACCGATACAAGACCGCTCCTGCGTGCCTTCAGAGGGCCGATTCAGCGAGTCAATCAGCCGAAGTAACTGATCTATCCCGGCCCGATTCGGTTTGCCGTTTTTATCAATTAGAAGATTGAGATTCAGTCTGCCGTTATCTTCAGTGACGTTTACCGAGCAGCTGCCATCGCCGACAGGAAAAGTCGTTTCTTCGGAAAACAGACCCGCCAACTTATTATTTCTGGAAATATCCTCTGCGCCCCTGATAGCTGCAATGGCAATATTAAGTCCCGCCGTTGCGCAGTTGAGGGCCTGCTGCGATTTTCGGAACTCATCCACAGCAAGCAAGTTGGCGCGGGATTTATAGTTAAACCCAAGCAGTAAAACCGCCAGCATACCTATCATCGACAGCACAAGGACAATCACAAATCCTTTTTGTTTTGCTTTCGCCCGCTTCATTTTCATCTTTTGTCGGCCACCACTAACGCATCAGGCCGGCTGCCGCGGCAAAATATATGCGCCACGGTGCTTCGGCAGTATTTACGACAATTTTCGTCCTCAAATGCGATACCAATCTTTACCGCACACGGCAGCACTCGCTTTCCCTTAAAATCCCAACTGGTCAGCCACTGCCGTCCGTCAAAAAATGAAAGCTCCACCGACCTGATGTTGTCGGCAAGAGGTTTCCAATTTGACTTTTCAACGGAAGCTTTCGCTATGCCGACAAACTGCGTCTGATTCAGGGAAAGCATCCCCGTGTGCTCGTCAAACGTATAAGTGACATCAAACAAGCCGTCTTTTTGCCGCTGACCTGTAGAAACAGCGTGCGTAGTTACCAGGTGCAGGATTTGGCCGCTCGGGTCATTCGGGTTGCCGTCAAAATAGCTGATTATATCTTCGGACAGCTTTTCTTTCCCGGGCGGCTCCGCAGGCACAGCCGCGGTCAGCCGGTCCATATTGGCATACGCACAGCGTATTTGCTCAGCCATTTGCTCCAGTATTCGGCTTATGTGCGCAGAAGCAGCGATTTTGGCCTTGTGAACCTGAGTGGATTTTGAGGTGGCCGCGTAGCTGCCATACACCATTGACACTATCGCAACGATTATCGCCAGAGCCACAAGAAGCTCAACAAGCGTAAAACCCTTTTTGTCGGACACATCGTTCATTGCAGTTTCCTATCCGCAACATAAGTTGACATCGCAATACTCTTGCGGCCGCTTCCCTGTTCCCAGCTCACGCTGACAGAGATTTTTCGCAGCCCCGTAACGCCCGCCTGCCCCAAGTGAGGTAATTGCAGCGGCGTAACTTCGGTCTGCCAGTGCAAACAATTGGCATTTTCCCCTACAGCGCCGGAAGCGGCGCCCTCTTTCGGGTAGCCATACGCCAGCATCTCCGCAATTTTTTCTTCCGCCAGAAAAACAGCTTGAGAAGTCATCTGGGCCGCATCAGTAAGACTGACGCTGACAAGATGGAGCCGAATCAGCGCAAGAAGCGAAATTGATACGATTGCAAGGGCCATCGCAACCTCTATAAAGGTAAAGGCCTTCCGCCCCGCCGGCCTGCCCGCTGCATACAAACTTTTTTTATCCATCTCACCCCTCAAGATTCCAGCTCTCGATGTCGGCGCTGTCACCTGTGCCGCCGTCCTCACCATCTTTGCCGTAAGATTCCAGGTCGTAGTCCCTGCTGTGGACCCCGGGCGAGATATAGATGTATTTATTGCCCCAGGGGTCAACGGGCGCCTTATCAAGATATCCATCATCGTTATAGCCTTTTATCCCTGGATTTGAAACGAGGGCTTCAAGGCCCTCAGAGGTCGTGGGGAAACGGCCGGTGTCGGTCTTGAATAAGGCCAGCGCAGATTCGATATTGCGAATATCCACCGCGGCCTTCACTCTGCGGGCCTGCTCGGGCCTATTTAATATCCGCGGCACTATGAGCGTCGCCAAAAGACCCAGAATCACCACGACAATCATAAGCTCAATCAAAGTAAAGCCGGCGGACAGCGGACCCCGCACCAATTGACCGACTGAGGCTGTCTCTTGCCCAAAATTTCGCTCAAAGGCCCTATCGAACGGACAATTGGTGCGGGGCAGGTTACGGCTTTTTCTCATTCTTATCATCTTGTCACAGCTCCTTATTAAAGGACCTGATTTATCTCAAATATCGGCAGTAAAACAGCCAGCACTATGAAACCGATAACACCGCCCA
>Ga0315291_10002132_pt1 | contig 26061 bp, 20 predicted proteins | sample YL17G12_20_MG_FD_203070 | JGI IMG/M metagenome (GOLD analysis project Ga0315291, IMG submission 203070) | Sediment microbial communities from Yellowstone Lake, YNP, Wyoming, USA - YL17G12_20 | ecosystem: Environmental > Aquatic > Freshwater > Lake > Sediment | place: USA: Wyoming | collected...
CGCCCTGGTTCTTTCTGCCAAGCCAGCCATGTATGAATGCGTGCCTTAATTTGATCGTTCTGGGAAAATGGAGCGCCCAGATCCCTTGCATGATTGGTAGCTTCATCAGCGTAAGGCCAGCAGAGATCCCCAACGGGAATCAATCTGGCAAGGAAGTTCTCAAGTTTCCCAGGTGAGGAATTATCAGGCATGATCCAGATGCCAATTAGAGAATCTGGCAAAATCCCTGAAATAATTGTTCCCTCTTTTTCTGGCGAATCAGGTAATTCGATATTGATACGGTTAAAGATATTAGTCAATTGCTCCCAACGATAAGCACTCCCACGATCGTCGGCATCAAGTATTATACCCAACCTGTAATAATTCTTTATGGAGACTTCAATTGATCCGAGAAGACGATCTTTTCCTTCAATACCCTCATGATCATGAATATATGGGAGAGATTCATCTTTGCTGTCCCAATTAATACCATGCTTCATCATTAAATTAATGATTGACCATTTATCATCTTTCCCTTCGACAAGGAGGCGATATCGGGATTCCTCCAAAGGAGGCATTACCTTACCTCCATGCGCTCTTTCGAAGCGATATATAATTCTTCCGAATTCATTGTTATGGATTGTTCCTGGTCTTTCTCGATTCGATGCAGCCTGATGTGCTCTCTCAATTCCGGGTTCTCCGTGTAAAGCCTCGCCAAACTTCGTACACAATCGTAACTATGCGTAGTGGCAAAGATCTGAATATCAAGACGGATGGCGGTCTTTACGACCATTTCCCACATTTTAGTCATAACAGAATAATGCAGTCCAGTATCTATTTCATCTATCAATAATATTCCTTTTGAGGTGCCGACAAGGGATAATGAAAGAGCAAACAAACGCAGGAGCCCGCCTCCCAAACTACCTAACGGTATTCCTTCTCTATAATCGCTCATTTTTATCTTGATTTCATTAAGAGAAGGCAGACCGGAAACCTTTTCTCCAAGAAATACAATCCTTTCAATATTGGGCTCAATGATACGCAAACTATTACAAATTGAATCCTCTTCAGGTGTCAGCACAATTTTATTCCATAATCCCTTGAGTGAGATAATATCCATCTTTTGATTATCAACATATTGTAACGGTTTGATATTTTTAACATTTGCCATTTCCATACGAGAATTAAAACCTTGTGGTGATATTGTATTTTCTTCGGTTAAAGGAATTTCCCAGATATATTTAATTTCGGAAAGAGAGAAAACTCCTCGAATTGATAATTGGGGAGCTATGCTGATATTTCCGTTCTTATCTGGGAATATAAGGGTTTGTTTATCCTTAGGTGTTGGAACAACAGTGCAAGAAAAAGTATATTGTTGTTCTTCTTCTGAGCCGGATATCATAAATGTTTCATGAATAGTAACTTCATGTCCTCGAAATAGGTGATTAATATAAAAATTATTCTGTTGCAGAAATGTTTGTAAAAGTTTGTTCTCATATTGATATCGATCGATTTCCTGCCGACGTGTAGGACTAAAAAAGATACAATATGGGTGACCGCCTGTGTTCAAAAGTTCCATGGCCTCAAGAACAGAAGTTTTACCGCAATTGTTTGAACCAACGATAAGATTTATTTTTGCAAGGTCTTTTAATTTAAGGTGTTTAAAACCTCTGAAGTCCACAATTTCAAGAGAAAGGAACATTATAATTCCTCTAATTAGTTTTATTGCATGATATTCAATAATTTATGTAAACAAATATTAAATAGGAAGACTTACCTATTTTAGTCAATGATATTTAATTTATTTTTCTTATGCAATTTCCGCAAAAAATATCAAGCAGTCTTCATGAGGCGGGAAGTATATCCTCATTATAAGGTTGCACGATAAAAGAAACGACTCTGAAAGTTTATAAGGAGCGGATTCTCAGGTCGCTGGTGTTCATTCAGCAACACTTAGACGAAGACATCGAACTCGGGACGTTAGCGCGGGTCGCTTATTTTTCCCCTTACCACTTCCACCGCATCTTTCACGGCATGACCGGCGAATCAGTGAAGGAACACGTCCGGCGCACCGGTGGTTTTTTGTGCCTGTGCGAGAATGAGAAGTATCAGAAGGATGCATGAGAGTGCGGAAATGAGCGCCCCGCGGGCAAGGCTCGCAGGATGGTATCGCCATTCAACAATGTGCCTGCCCCGCTCTATCCTCACTGCCTGGAACGCAACATCCGCTGGAAGGTTGGGGCATTCCCGTCCATCAACAAAGACCCTCCAGCCAGGAAACCACCCCTCGCGGAAAAAGATATATCCCTCCGAGGCGGCATCCACCTCAATGCGGGCAAATCCATCGCAGAGTTCACATGGATGAATCTTCTTCGCCGAGCCACCGCCACGCCCGGACGGGGCAGACCCACCCTCCACCACACCCCGCACCTTTCCTGAAAGCGTCTGCCAGCGCAGCTCCCCCGCCGCCTCTTCCAGCGAGCTGGCAATGGCGGGGTCTGACTCAAAGGCGAAGCGTCCGGGGGCGGGCATGTATTCGTAAATCGGCGTGCCGTGTTCACCAGCCGGGGTAATCCGTTTCCAGTTTTCAGCACGGACATCCTTCGGCAATCCTATGCTGTGTGTGATGCCTGCGCGATTGATGAGGGGCGAATCGAAATTCCGCACAATCCCGAAGTGCGAGGCATAAAGGAGCGGTTGGGGCTCGTTCAGGATGGTGAGAAAGATGGTGTAGCGTATGGGGCGCAGGGGGTCATAGCCCTGAAAATCACTGATGCCCTCGCAGGCGGCAAGATTTGGCATCAATGAGTCCGCAAAATCCGCTCGCATATAGTTATAGGAATAGTGACCGCTAACATCATACGCGATAATGCGGCCGACACGACCCTGCAGGTGCGGACGGATGCGGGATTCCGGCGCAAATTTGGTGTCAACGCGACAGAGGCTGTAGTTCAGCATCTCCAGTGCGGCGAGGCAGATTATGAGCGTCCACCACAGATGACGCCGGTGCGGTATGAGGTCGGCAAGAAGTATTGCCGCAAGGAGAACCGCCGAGCATATCACGCTTCCCCCGAATGTGAAGTTTGGCATAAATCCGAGGGCGTTCCAGAGCTGAAGATTGCCCGCCGCTCCGTTGCGCCAGAGAAAAAAGATGGACAGCGCGGCGAGAAATAAAAAGAGGAGGCGTCCCGGATTCGGGATTTTTCCCTTGAGTCGGATTGATAGAAGACCCCGCGCAATGAGCGGCGCTCCCGCCATCGGCACAAGTGCAAGAATGCGGCGCGGGTCGTGAAATCCGCCATATCCGGGCAGAATGTAGGCATACAATCCGGAAAATGGCCAGATGCCCAACGTCAAAAGTCCAGACCACAAAACAACATCTCTCCACCTTCCCTTTCGTCCCGATGCCATGACTCCCCACAAGATGAAAAATAATCCCGCCGCTCCGATATATGCCACATCGCCAGTATCCTGTGGAAATTCGGAGTTCCCGAGAAATGATTGCAGGAGACGTCCAAATGAGAGAGAACCAATCTTGAGCATCTCCAGCGGCAGACGTCCCGCGCGCGCCGTGTGTGCTATGAGTTCATGCGTTGGCACAAGCTGAATGGCGGCAATGCCCGCCCCGAGGAGTCCGCTCACGAGCAGTGCAATCAGTGTGCATACAGAGCGGCGCGAGAATTTTTCAACTATGAGATTCAGCGCCGCCCATGAGACATAAAGTATGAAGGAATAATATACCGGCTGAAGGGCGCCGCAAACAAACTGCAGGGCGGCGCATAGGCACATGCCGGCAAACCAGCCCCCCCCGCCATGCCTCCTGAATTTCTCAAGGAAAAAAAACATCCAGGGGAAGAGAGCCATGGCGCAAAGATAGGCGCCGAAGGCAAGGTGCGCCCATGTTGCGCCGCTCACGGTCACAAGCAGTGCCGTCGCCAGTGAAACCTGCTGAGGAAATCGCCTTGCGCGCAGCCAGAGATAAACGCCAAGCGCCCCAAGGTAAATGTGGAAGGCAAAGAGGAGCGTAAAAATGCTTGCCCGCGGCAGTGCGAAAAACAGCCAGTTCGGCGGATACAGCGCCGCCACCTGCGGGTTTGCCAGAAGGGGAACCCCCGCATACATGGACGATGTCCACAAGGGCAGGCGCCCCTCAGCCAGTTGCCGCGCCACGGCGCAACGCCAGGGAAAAAACTGCGTAACGATGTCCATGAAAAAAGGGAGTTGGTTTCCTGCGATAGCGGGAAGGAGGAGCAGGGCGGGCAACGTGCAAATGATGAAGGCTTTTTTTTTCATTCCTCACCTGACCCCGTGTTCCCAGCTCACCACGGCGAATCCGCCTCGGCGCATTTTCAATCTTCTTTTCTTTCCGTGGTTAAAATTTTTTTAAGTTTCATACTTTATTCCGTCGCTCCCAGCATCTCCCGCAGAGTCCTGACCGTTTCGGCTGCCCTCCGGCGCACCTCTTTCTTTCTGGCGATCAGTTCCGACTCTGTGACCACACCGCCGTTCACCTGGAAATGGAAGCGCAGGGCGTTGGAGGTGCCGGAGGGACGAACTGTCAGATAGGTGTATGGGTCATTATCGAAATAGAACCGGATGCCCTCATCAGGGAAGCCGTGCCAGTTGACAGCGTCATACTTTCCCGTCTTGTAAATGTAAGTGGACGTTGCCTTGAACCCGCAGATTTCGAACCTGCCTGTCTTTGCCTTCCTGTGCAATTCCTCCGTCTTCACAAGGATGCTCTTCTTTTTTGTATAGCCCGCAAGTCCCTCATACTCGCCGTCCATGGGCGATGGTTCATAGTGATTATAAATGAGACCGATATCGGGGTCGAGGAAGATTTCCTTATCGAGGATTTCCATGAGGGATGTTTTTTGCTCCTTCGCCCATGCGGCGACTTCGGCGATGAGGAGTGCGGCGAATGTGCCGTCCTTATCCCGCACATGTCCGCCCTCGCCAAGGGAGAATTTGTCCTTCGGGGGACCGCCCAGCAGGGAAAATCCGTTCGATTGCTCCATTGTGGCAACATTGATGCAACGTTCCGGCGTCATATTGAGATATTCCATGACCACAGGGTCGCATTTTTCCTGTGATGGGATAAGACGTCCATGCGAAAGGTTCAGGATTTTCTCCTTTTCCCAGAATCGGCGCACGCCGGCTGACAGCATGGCAAATCCCACCCACGTGCGCACAACGCCCAGACCGTACTTCAGCGCCAGACGCGCAATGACATCTGAGGTGGTGTGGGACTGGGCGATGAATTTTTTCTCCGCATCCTGGACGCCGCCGTATTTTCTGATTTCGTAATTGAGGCGATACCACAGGACGAGGCACCAGGCATCATCCGCGGGGAGAAGTGTGTAATCAGCGCCGCCGTAAATATCTCGCTGGTTTGCGGGAACCTTGACCACCACGCCGCATCGGTCGGCATCGGGGTCAGTGCCGATGAGGATGTCCATATCCCTGAACTTTCCCGGATATTCCTTTTCAAACGCCCGGACGCTTATTTCAGCGGCGCGCCAATCGCCCGGGTCGGGCTGCTGCTCCCTGCCGGGCTCGGAGCAGAATGCGGGGAAAAGGCCGTTCAGCTGGTCCATGGATTTGATTATCATCGGTTTCCCAAAGCCGATGCCCTCAAGGATGGCGGGGACTGCCTTGCGACCGGCGCCATTAAAGGCGCAGAAGGCTATCTGGAGAGGCTTTTTCTGGCTCTTTATCATCTCCGGCTGGAGGAGGAAACTCATCACGTGCCTCACATGGCGCTCATGCATATTGATGAGATGGTCTTCGAGACCGCAGTAATCAAATTCCGGCAGAGGCATTGCGCCGCCGAGGAACCAGAGCTGTTCGGGCGCGGCATCCTTGAAATCACGCAGGATAATCTGCGCCGCCGTGGCGGGCTTTATATATTTTTCATAAATCTCATCACGTTCCTGCGGGTCAAACTGCGAGCCGTTGCCGCAGGATAGCTTGTAACCATTATAGCGATAATCGTTGTGGGAGGCGCTGACGAGGATGCCTGCATCCGCGCGGAGATTGGGAACGGCGAATGTGACTTCGGGATAGGGACATGCCTCGTCAAAGAAGTAAACACGGATGTCATAGCCGAGAAATAGATGGGCGATAAGGGCGGCAAAGTCCTGACCGCGGATGCGGCTGTCATAACCGATGACGATGCTTTTCAACCCCTTTTCCCTCATATAGCGCGCCACGCCGACTGATTTCAGAAGGACAACCTTGTCATTGAATGTGTTGGGTCCCTTCAGGATGCGGGCGCCGATACCCTCCTCCTTTAACTTCAGGATGGATTCCTTGTCAAAAGCCATCTTCCCGCGGATGCCGCCTGTTCCGAACTTTATTTCGGAAACAAAGGCATTGGTAATATCCGCCCATCTGCCTGCGTTAATAGAGTCGCGGATGCCATCCTTCAGATGCGGAGAAAATTTATCGATGTCCGGGTCAGCAAGCCAGTCAATCAGATTGGGTATCACATTTCCCACGGCGAACTGATAATAGCCCTGTTCTATCCTCCCAGAGTGAAGTTCCTCATTGAGGGATGCCATGATGGCGGACTCCGCAGTCTCAACCAGCCTTTTATCCTCCGGCGAAAGAACATCTCTCACAGACATCTCTCTCCCCCTATATCATTAAATAATAATTGAACCCGATACCTATGAACAAGCGGATGGGATGTCAATTATTTCTTTCCGGAAGCAAGTCCTTCCCTGGAATTTCCCGGAGGCTTGCAGGCGCACGTGCATTGGTCTTGACAGCATAAGGACTTTATGAGGATTATAAATTAATTCAGTAAACTCAGGAAATGAGATGGGGGACATTATTTCGTCAACAGAAGACCGTGCGGAAAGAAGTGTGACTTTGACGGTCACCAATCCGCTTGGTTTTCATGCCCGTCCCGCCGCCCGCTTTGTGGAATGTGCCAGCAAGTATGATAAATGCGAGGTCTTTGTGGAAAAGGATGGCACACGTGTCAACGGGAAAAGCATCATGGGGCTTATGCTGTTTGCCGCGGAGCGTGGAAGTCAGATGGTTGTTATTGCGCGGGGGGAAGGGGCGGAACAATGTCTCCGCGACCTTAAGGAACTGTTTCTGAAAAATTTTGGCGAAGCGCCGGTGAATTAAAGGTGGAATCTGATGTCACACCAACGGCATTTTGAAGGCATACCTGTCTCCCCCGGCATTGTCACAGGAAAGGCATTCCGCCTTGACCCGAGGCATCTCTCAGCTGAGCCGCGTCCAATCCCTGAGGCGCAGGTGGAGCAGGAGGTGGAGCGCTTCAAAAAGGCAGTGGAGACCTCAAAAACACAAATCCAGAAGATTCGGAAAAAGGTGGAAAAGGACACGGACTCATCTCATGCCGCCATCTTTGACGCCCACATGCTCATGCTGGATGACCCCATTCTCATCAGGGAGACCGTTGAGGGCATCCGCCGTGAGAAAAAATGCGCCGAGTATGTCCTCAGCCAGACTGTTGACCGTCTGGCGGTCCTCTTTAAAAACATCCCTGACGATTATTTCTCCTCACGCGCCACCGATGTGTATGACGTTGCCAACCAGATTATGAATAATCTGCGCAAAGTGACCAGTCATCCACTCCGCACACTCACGGAACCCGTCATTGTTGTTGCCCATGACCTTGGTCCCTCGGACACCGTCATGATGGACAATTCCCGCGTCATCGGATTTGTCACAGGCATTGGCGGTCCAACATCCCACACGGCAATCATGGCTAAGGCTCTGGAAATCCCAGCCGTCGTCGGCGTTGCCGGCATTGCGGATGAGGTCTCAAGCGGCGACACACTCATTGTGGACGGCGGCGGCGGACGGGTTATTCTGAATCCCACTGAGGATGAACTGAAAAAATATGAAGCCTTGCAGAGGAAGATACAGGAGCAGGAACAGACCCTCTGCCTCTTATGCGAGCTGCCTGCCGAGACGATTGACGGACACAAGATTGAGCTTTCTGCAAATATTGAAATCCCCGACGAGACGGCGCATGTGAGGTCGCACGGCGCTGATGGCATCGGCCTCTTCCGCACGGAGTTCCTCTACTTAAATCAACCAACCATCCCGGATGAGGAAGAGCAGTTCACGCTTTACAGGCACGTCCTCGAAGAAATTAAGCCCAAGCCTGTCATCTTCCGCACCTTTGACCTGGGCGGCGATAAATTCATCTCCGGGGTTCGCTTCAAGGAGCTCAACCCCTTCATGGGACTGCGTGCCGTCCGTCTGGGGCTTGCCAATCCTGAAATCTTCAAGGTTCAGCTCCGCGCTATCCTGCGCGCAAGCCCGCATGGCAACGCAAAACTCATGTTCCCCATGATCTCATGTATAGAGGAAGTCAACGCTGTCAAGGGACTCCTGAAGGAGGTGCGGGATGAACTTGACTCTAAAGGCATTCCATATTCCCGCGAGATGGAAATCGGAATCATGGTGGAAATCCCATCCGCGGCAATCACGGCGGATATCCTCGCCAAAGAGGTGGATTTTTTCAGCATCGGCACGAATGACCTGATACAGTATACCCTTGCCGTGGACCGCGTGAATGAGCGTGTGGCATACCTTTATGAACCTTACCATCCCGCCATACTCCGCCTTATCCGCGACATCATCAATGCCGCGCACAGAGAGAACGTCTGGGTCGGTCTCTGTGGCGAGATGGCGGCAGACCCCATGACGGCAATAATTCTCATCGGTCTGGGCATTGATGAACTCAGCATGGGACCTGTCGCCATCCCGGAGGTGAAACGTGTCATCCGCAATATTCGCCTTGCAGATGCGCAAAGGCTCTCGGAAGAAATTCTCCGGATGGGCACTCCTGCTGAAATCAGACGCCTTGTGACCGCCTACGCCCGTCAGCTCATGTGACGTTAAATGCATGACAGGCTCGCAAAAAAAAGAGCGGGGAACGCCTCCCGCCCTTAAATAATTTTTAAATTTCAGAAGGGACGAGATCTGGCGTTCCCCGGATTTTTGCGTGCCTAACCGCCGTGCCATTTATCAGGCGCCGCGGAAATTACTTGGCGCGGGTTTTCTTGGCGGCAGGCTTTTTCTTCTTGGCCACAGGTTTCTTGGCAGCCTTCTTCTTGGTAGCGCACTTTACAGCCATGAGTTTCCCCCCTTTCTATCTGAATTTTTATCCTTAAAAAAACCGACTGAAATTTTTTGTCCTGACAGGGCCTCTTCTCCTCCTTCACACAGTTAGCGCATCTATTTGATGAACGCGTTGCATTATCAGCTAATGATGAATTACAATAGTTTATTTTTGAATGTGAGGCATCATCCGATTGCGTGTCAAGACAAAACGATACATCTGGAAAATTTTTTTCATTCCGTTCCGAGCCATATTTTTCAAGGCTCAGAGGGTGATATCATCATTTTGAAAATTTTTGCGTTGCTGGAATTTTTCTCCGGATTTTCGAAAAAACAAAATTTGCATTTTGCCATAACGAAAAAAATGCATCGCTCTTGCGCTATCTAATGTGATGCTCGAGATATTGTTCAGGAAAAAATTTCACTTCATGCGGACGCGGGGAAAATAGTTAATCATTCATAGAAATTCCACGAAGAGTCGGCGGATGTGATTTTTTCTTCATTGTAGATTATGGTGTCGCCGCTTGTGGCGAGACTGACATAAAGCAGGCGTTTAATCAGGCTGACTGACTGCTCCATTGGTTGCTGGTTTCGCATCTTTCAGACACTTTTGTAATTCAATTATTAATGATACCTTCAAAACTTATATTCTTACAAAAATTTTGCCTTATATTCAGCCATTTGTCATGGTACGGAAATGAGCACACGACATTATTAAAATGTTTTAAAAAATATCTTGATGGCAATAGAAAATATGGTGTAAGAAATATGATAATTAAAGCGTCTATATGTCATGAAGGGATGAAAATCCTGGATTGATTTTCATTGAAGGGGGAAAATACTATGCGTCCTGCAAATCTTCGTTTGATTATCGCTATCAGCATGTGTGCCTTGTTTGTGGGCGGGATTGGCGCCGTCCAAGCGGAGGAGAATGCAAATTTGAGCGGAGGGATGGAGGGGTTTGTCTGGATGGGAAAGCCTATCCCATTAATACCCACACCAGTCGCCGGTGCCTTGATTGAACTCTTCACCGAGGAATCCCCTGACTCCCCCGTGGCATCCACTACAACGGATGAAAAAGGCTATTACAAGTTGGTGGATTTACATCACGGACCTTACGGCGTCCGCGTCTCTGCGGAGAAGTTCAGGACACTCACCGTCATAGTATGGATTCAGGCGGGCATTGTTCTGAAAAGGGACTTCTATCTTGAGATGATAACCCCTGTGCAGAGTGGGCTTCTGAAGGGCAGGGTGGTTCAGGATGTGGGCATGCTCACCATCGTCCCACCGCCAATCCCCGGGGCGCATGTCACGGTATTCAAGTCCCTGGTATATTCCAACGGGGAGACGAAGGTTGACTCCGAACCGGTTGCAGAGTCCTTGACCGACCAGGACGGCGCTTACAAGATTCCCGAGCTTCCCTATGGATTCTACCGTGTGATTGTTGAGGCAGAGGGGTATTGCAGAGGCATTGCCAATCTGCAAATGTATGCCCCTGAGGTTGAGCTGAACTTTAAACTGAAAATTCTCGTCCCAACTCCAACCGTCACTCCCATTCCGGAAGGCTCAGGAAAGGTCTTCGGTGTAGTGATGGCACAGGACAGTGAAACGAGCGAGCCGTATCCCCTCGCCAAGGCGCTTGTGGAGGTCTCCCCCACGATAAAGGATAGCGAGTTGCGGGTGAATTGCATCGTTCCGCCCGTCGCTCGCGCCATAACAGATGAAAATGGCAACTATGTGATTGAAAATATCCCTGTGGGGAATTGGAATATTACCGCACGCGCCTGTAATTATCAATGCTCCATTAAGAATTTTGAAATGACGCCGGATGGCGAAATCAGGGTGGATTTCATTTTAAAACCCTCACTTGAGCCCGGCCCGGGCGGCATCTATGGGACGGTCATGGGTCTCAAACCGGAGGAAGACGGGACGAGCGATACGGAGGAGGGGACGAAGGATGAGTCCGACCAGGGCATCCCGATTGCCGGAGCAAGTGTGGAGGTCTTCAATGCGCCGGTTTATGATGCAAAGGACAATATCATCCCCGGACCCGACAAACCTGTGACAGTGGTATTCACAAACGAGGAGGGCAACTATAGCGCAGTCAACCTTGAGCAGGGATTGTACATGGTAAGGGTCACAGCGGAGAAGTTTTACCCCGAGCACAAGATTGCCCCGGTGGCTGATGAACCTGTTGAGTTGAATTTCCTCCTCAAGCCTGTCCTTGAGCCGGAGCCGACGCCCACAGGGTGTGCCATCCGCGGTCGCGTGGTGGGGATTCCTATCAGCCGCGACGTAAAACCTTCTCCTATAGCGGGCGCCATGGTCACGATTCAAAAGCGAATCAGTATCAAAAATTCGGGCGAGTCGGATATCGAACCCATTATTGTCTTCACTAATGAGGGTGGCTGGTATGAAGCGGATAACCTCCTGCCTGGCGGTTATCAGATGAAGGTGCAAGCCAATGGGTATCAGCCGAAATTCCGTCATGTCAATCTGTTTCACAACCAGGTTAAAATCGTCCATTTCGCCCTGAAACCCATTGAGCCTGTTCCAACCCCGGCGCCTGAGGATGGGGCATTATTCGGTATGGTGTTCGCTCTGGTGCCGCGTTCATACGACAAACCCACATCGCCAATCGCCGGCGCCGTCGTTTCTGTCTTCTCGCCCGGTGATAATGAGGAATCGTTTTCCGATAAAGAGCCCATCGCCCAGGCAGTCACCAATGATAAAGGTCAATATATTATTGAAAAAATCCCCTTCGGGCATTACATTGCCGTTGCCGAGGCTGCAGGTTATGAGCGCGCCGTGCACGATGTTGCGATTCCGCCCGGTGTGAAGGTGAGGCTCGATTTTGGACTGCATCCCGATATTGAGCCGATACCAACGCCGATAGCCGGGTCGGGCAAAATAATCGGGCGCGTCTTTGGATTCAACCCGAACGGTCTGCCGGAGCCTCTGGCAAATGTGGAGGTTCTTCTCTTCCCCGCTTTCCCTGAAAAGAGCGAGGAGATTCCAGCGCCCTTAAGGAGCGTCTCCACAAATGATGAGGGGCGCTTTGCGATGGAGGATGTCCCGACGGGACGTTATCTCCTCACGGCGCGCATTGATGGCTATGAGCCAGCCACCAAGCCTGCGGGTGTCATTCCGGAGGGCACCACCGAGGTCATCTTCAATCTGCGTCCTGCTATTTCCCCGACGCCGACGCCCGCGCCTGTTTCCGGCATCCTCCAGGGATGCGTGACCTTTGAAAAAGATGGCGCGGAGTTTCCTATCCCCAGCGCACAACTCCTGGCAATACGCATGAATAATGATAATCAAAAGATGATGGGGAACCGTCCGATGAGATACACGGCGTCGGACGAGAATGGGCTTTACAAATTTGAAGACCTGATTCCAGGACTTTATCTCGTCATGGCGAAAGCGGAGGGATTTAAAGCCGGTCATGGCGAGGCGGACGTTAAAACAAATGAGGTGACAGTCCTCAACTTCAAGCTGGAACCCGCTGATACACCTACATCTGGCACGGGAACAATCTTCGGCAAGGTGATGACGGCGGATGCACCGACAAGCACCGGTGCGCGTCCCGAGATTCGTCCCCTCGAAGGCGCCGATGTCCTTGTCTTTAAGGTCAACCGCAGCCTGGAAGAGGCATTAAGCCTGGTTCCGGCGGGTTGCGCGGTCTCAGACCCGTCCGGTCTCTTCGTAGTGGATAATCTCCGCTACGGGCTCTATGTCGTTATTGCGAAGAAGGATGGTTACACCCAGGGGCTTCATCTTGCGCGTGTTCGTCCGCTTGTTGAAACAAAGGTTGAGTTCCTGCTCATCCCACTGGGAGAACCAGAGCCAAAGCCGGATGAGGATATTATCTATCAACACGACGACGGACATGACGATGACTGGGATTCTGCCGGCGCGCCGGATTTCTTCCACATGCCGGATGCCTCCCGCAACGGCGGCCGTCTGATTCTCCACTGCAGTGACAACACCAACACATTCGGTTACTGGTATAGCCCAGCAGACCAGATTCCGATAGAACCCGGGGTCATCTACAAGTCAACCTTTTCCCTGTCATCCGACCAGACAGACACTTCAAAAGTCCCCTGCATCCGCATACGTTTCAACGGCAAGAATGAACAGATGGCTGACATGTATGTCATCAACAGTCTGGGTGACGGTGCGGTCTCACCCGCCGTGGGCGGGCGCACATATACCCATTACTTTACCCTTCCATCATCGGACATCTCCGTGCCGGTGACAGAGAGCGGCATCTATGTCTCATTTGACCTTGTCAATTTAGACCCGCGGGACGCAAAAGATGCCACTCTCAGTCTTGACTGGGTTAAGATTGAGTCGATAGCGGAGTCTGATGTGCCGCAGGGAAACGAGGTTCTCTCACTTGACTTCTCCACGGGTGTTTATGGATGGTCAAATGAATTTGCCGGCACCTTCACCCAGCCGCAGGTTATCTCCGGACCTTATCTCGGTCTGAAGGCAAAGAATAACAAGAGCACCTATGGGGTCTGGGTCAGTCCGCCAAAAGCCATCTCCATCGAGGCGAACACCATTTATGCCGTCGACTGGAATTTCTTCTCAGACCAGGCTGACCTCTCCACCGTGCCCGGCATCCGCATGAGGGCGGGCGATTCCTCCAACCGATTGATTATCCAGAAGAGCGTCTTCAGCAATGCCGAGGGTGACAACTCACCCGATGGGCTGGGCAGGACATATACCCTTTACTATGATGCGCCTGCCGAGCTTGCCGGTGCGGGACTCTATCTGGCATTTGACATGGTCAATTTTGACAGCACGGACGGTTCGGACGCCACAATCGGTCTGCGCTCAGTCACCGTCCACGCCATACCGGCTGCCGATATGCCATAATCCCTAAACTTTTTAAACTCTTAAACTTGAAACCCTTTTATCGGGGGCTTATGCCCCCGATTTTTTTTGTTCGCCACGGAGTAGGCAGCATCGGCGACTGATTAACACAGATTTAAGCAATTGACAGGAAGGGGGACATTTTACCATAAAAACCATTGTTACTTTCTCAACATACCGTTAAAAAAATTAAGGGACAGGTCAACGGATGCAAGACTGGGACGTCCAACATACCATAGAACAACAGGCGGCGACTGAGATGTCCGAAAGGGAAATTCGGGACATCGTGGAAGCCGTCCTGCGAGGCGACACTGAAAAATTTGGAAGGCTCTTTGACCTGTTACATAACAGGGTTTACGCCCTTGCCTGGAACTTGACGGGGAATTACGATGACGCAATGGACGTCCTTCAGGAGTGCTTTCTTCGGGCATATCGCGCCCTCTCCTCATGGAAGGGGAATGCTAAGTTCACCACATGGCTGCACCGCATCACGGTCAATACGGCAATCGACTACATCCGCCGCGAGGCGAGGCATCATGATAAACGCATCACCGGGGCGGATGATGAGGAGATGGACAAAGAGATACAGAACCTTTGCGAGGGTGTGGAGCGCCGCACGCCCCTTATGGAAGCCGAGCGGAAGGAGCTTCGCAGGAGACTTGTCCATGCTATAAATCAACTGCGCGGGATGCAGCGCCGGTGTTTCATCCTGCGCTATTTTGGCAACCTCCCCCTGAAGGAGGTGGCATTGATTGCGGGCTGTGGCGAGGGGACTATCAAGCGTCATCTCTTCCGAGCCCGCGAGCGTCTGCGCCAGTTGCTAAAAGAGGGATAATTTCCCTCAGGGAGGTTTGAAGCGATGGAAGAAGATTCAAGACATGAATTGAGGTTCAGAACCGTCCCCGAGGAGGAGGTATCTAAGGTTGTCATCCAGGGCGAAAAGTCCATGCGGGATGATGGTGAACTCGGACCTCTGGGACCTTGTATGGCGGCTTTGAAAACAAAACCTGCGGACCCTTCCATCCAGCAATGGGAAAGCGTGAAAGGAGAGGTCATGCGGCGTATTACCGGCTCCCGACACGGTTTCTTCACCACACTGCATGACAGGATGACAGCGACGGATTCCGCCCTGTTGAAGGTATTTTATTATGCGGTGGTGGTGCTGGCGGTTGCGGTTACAGCGGCAGCCGTTGCGGCGGGTGTTTTCTACCTTATTGAGGCACTTACTGCCGAACCGGCTCACGCCATGGTCTGCCTCAGGCGGATTTGAGATGGGAAAATAATATCAAAATAATTTTCAATTGTCAATTTATCATTGCTTCATGCATCCATCCGTTCAATCCCCTGCACATAATGGTCTGCAACGATGTAGACAGGGTCAGGGTAGCGGACGATGTGGAGGACGCCTGCCTTGACCTGGTCAAAGTGTCCCGCAGGGTCAATGTATGATTCATCACAGCGCGCGCAGAGCATTTCCGCCGCAACGAGGTCATACGTTTCCACATCCTTTGTCCATTTCAGGCGGCACTCCACGCTGGCGGGATATTCCCTGATAGTTGGCGGTTTGACCATCAGACTGTCCTCAGATTTCAGACCAGAGGCGGAAATCTCATCACCCTCGCCGCTGTGAGGACGACTCACCCTCATGATGGACTCAAGGTCCTTTAATCCGGGGAGATTGACAACGAACTCGCCCGTCTTGACAATATTCTTATAAGTGTGGCTTTCGCGGTTGATTGCCAGAATAATGGTGGAACCGATGCGGAAGTAAGAGGCGATTGCCGCAACATTTTTCGCCCCCTTTTCATCAACAGTGGTGATGACAACCACCGGATTCCCCGCCAGTACCTTGGTTTTCTGCAGGTCCACCTCATTTTTATAGCACATAATTTTCCTCCCATTTCCCCTTCTGAATTTTTTTACATTTCAGTCATCCAAAAAGGAAGTCAAGTCCCGACTGCAAATGATTTGCCATAAGTCTAAAAACACAGTTGCATCAGGCAACATGACAATTTTTATGGACGTGGCGCACGATTTAGTTTTTTATCCTGTATATCCTTTTTGAAAACTATGATAATTTGGGTTGGGTTTAATGAAGAAGATTCTCGTCACCGGCGCTGATGGAATGCTTGGAACCGACCTTGTGCGTCGCCTCCGAAAGGGACCGCACAAGATAATCACATCCACAATCCGCTCCATGGATATTACCAATCCGGCACAGGTGAAGCGCATCCTGCTTTCGGCGAGACCTGATGTTGTCATCCATACTGCGGCATACACCGCCGTTGACCGTGCCGAGACCGAGAGGGAGCTGTGCATGGCGGTCAATCATGAGGGGACGAAAAATATCGCCCTTTCCTGTCGTGAAATCGGCGCGGAACTTATCTATATCAGCACGGATTATGTCTTTGACGGCAAGAAGAGAACGCCTTACGTGGAGACGGATACCCCCCGCCCCATCAACGTTTATGGCGAGTCCAAATGGCTGGGAGAGGAGGCGGTGCGCACGCTCGTTGAGCGGCACAAGATATGCCGCTCCTCCTGGCTGATAGGGTTGCACGGCGTCGGCGGGATGAATTTTGTGGAAAAGATACTACATGCCGCCTCTGCGGGGAATGTCCTGCGGGTTGTGGATGACCAGATAGGGCGCCCCACATTCACCTTTGATTTTGCCCTCCTTTTAGAGCGGGTCATGGGGCTTCATGAGCGGGGCATTTTTCACCTGACGAATACGGGCGAGTGTTCCTGGTATGACCTGGCGCGATGTGTGCTGGAGATGAGCGGGCGGAGTGATGTCAAGATTGTGCCTGTCTCTTCCGCGGAATATCCGGCGGCGGCGAGACGCCCTGCCAATTCACTTCTGAATTCGCCGCGCCTTGAGAGCCTTGGCATCTCTCCCCTGCGTCACTGGAGGGAGGCGCTCCGCAATTACTTTATCCGCCGCAAAAAATCGGGAAAAAAGGATTGATACGGGAGACAAGTTGCACTATTTTTCAAATATATATGTCCCGGGGTTATGAAAATGTTTTTTGCGGCAGACATTGGAAACACGAACATTGTTTTGGGGCTGTTTGAGGGCAATGAGATTATCGAACACTGGCGCGTCTCCACCGACCTGAGACGCACCGAGGATGAATATGCCATTCTCCTTCATGAACTGTTTGCCATGAAGCAAAGGGATGTCGCCTACGTGAAGGGCGCCATTCTCGAGTCCGTGGTTCCCCACCTGAATGAGAAAATAAAAAAAAGCATGGAGCGCACTTTTGGATTCCCTCCCCTTGTCATGACCAGTGAGACCCCCATCGGGCTGGAGAACCGTTATGCCATTCCCCGGGAGGTGGGGATGGACCGTCTTGCAAACGCCGTGGGCGGGAAGATGAAGATGGGCGCCCCACTCATCATTATCGATTTCGGCACAGCCATTACGCTTGACCTTGTGGATAAGGACGGCGCTTATGCGGGGGGATGCATCCTTCCGGGACTTGAGACGAGTGCGGACGCCCTTTTTCTCCGGACGGCGCAACTGCCGCGCATCGAACTTCTCCGTCCGCCCGCTGTCCTGGGCAAAACAACCGTGGCAAGCATGCAGTCGGGGCTTTATTTCGGCACCATTGGCGCAGTGGATACGCTGATTGACCGCCTATGGGAGGAGATTGGATATAAGACCGCCATTATTGTAACCGGCGGGGGGGCGGCGCAGATTGTGAATGAGCTCGCTCACCCATGCGAATACGACCCGCACCTGACGCTTCGCGGACTTAAGGCAATATGGGAAATGAACAATACATCGCTCCGTCGCCAAAGCTATGGAGCGTCGGCGACTGACCGTTCAGCGGGGGGATGAAGTGGCGCGGATTGATGACACCCTTGCACGCCGATTTGTAAAACGGGAAGGCATTCGTGAAATTCTCAAACGGTTCCTTAAGGAACGCACCCCTCTCGACCAAATTCCACGCCTTTGTGAGGAGATTAATTTAAAGGAACCGGATAATGCACGCATCCTTCTGGACATTATGATGGAGGATGATGATGAGATTGGCCATCTGGCGCTTTTGCTCCTGAGCGAATCGCCAGACAGGGATGTGATTCGCGCCGCTGAAAAAATCTTTGTTTCACATGCCATATCAGAAGAACACCGTGCGCGCCTTGCCGCCCTTCTGATGCTGCACCACGACATTACGGGCTCCCGGAACATGAAAAACCCGGAGCAGGCGCTGAAAAAATATGGCAGTTTACTTGACGCCTACTGGAAAATTATTGACCCTATAGACCTTGGTCATATCTGGCTCAGCGACTATCAGCGCCTCTCCACACGCGAAAAAATCCCCCTCCTCAAGACCCTCTTCTCCACCGGCTCCGCCAACTATCTCCCCATCTACTCCATCGAGATTGGCTCCCGCCATCCCAGCGTCAGCCGTTTTGTTGCGGAAAACCTAACATCCTTAATCCATGAGGATGTCCTGACCATGCTGAAATCCATGCCGGACTTGCGCGACACTGCCACACGGCTCCTGATTGAAGAGACTCTAAAAATTCTGGAAAAGAAAAAGCGGAAGGGAGAGATTCTCCCTCGCAGCGCCCGCGACCTCATCCCCTTTTACAAGGCTTATATTGCCGAAGTGGCGGACATGGGTGTTGTCAGTGTCATCATTTCCAGAAGAAAAATCAGGGGCGGCCCAATCCGCTACCTGTGCACATTTATTGACCACTGGGACAGGGGCATTTCCAACTCCCATGTCGGCATCGCTCAGACCGCCGCAGAATTCATCTCCACCGTTCATCTCTTCAACCAGAATGAGACGATGGCGCAGCACGATGAGGTGGAAAAGGATTACGCCCTCTGGCTTCTCAGAAAGGGGGAAGAACTGACAATCGACAGGGGATATTATCTGCCGCCGGAATATCTCCTCGGACGCCGCATACTATGGGATGAAAAATTCCCCAGCCGCAACTATGACGTCAAATTCGGTCTCACCTGTTGTGAGTGCGGAGTGCCTATCCGCACCACCACGAAAGAAATAGAGGCATGGCTTATTGGCGATACCGCACTTTGCCGGCAGTGCATCAGCAAGAAAACACATTGCGAAAACTGCGACAAGCCCATCACACCGGAGGAATGTTACGCCCTCGCAAGCGTAGGCATGGCACACGTTACCGTCATCTGTGAGACATGCTACCGGAAAACAAGAAAGAAAACAAAAAATCCCCGCGACAGATGAGGTCCCCCCTCCATGAGCATAATGGTCACACTCCCCACGTATAATGAATCCGCCAACATCCTGCCGCTGATAGATGAACTCCTCACGGTGCAGGATGACATCAGCGTGGTGGTTATTGATGATGACTCACCGGATGGCACACACCGCCTTGTGCGAGAGAGGCAAAAAAAAGACCCGCGGGTTCATCTCATCCACAGGACGGGCGAGCGCGGACGCGGCACGGCGGGGGCGGCGGGCTTTAAATATGCCGTGGCGCAAGCTGCAGACCTCATCGTTGAGATGGATGCCGATTTCTCGCACCATCCACGTTTCCTACCGGCGCTTCTCAATGCCGCACAGGAAGCGGATGTGGTTATCGGCTCACGACTCATGGCGGGCGGCGGCGAGACGGGTCGCACTTTCATCCGTAGAATCATCACCCATCTTGCCAATTCATACATCCGGCTTGTTCTGGGGCTGAAGGTGCGTGATTGCACCTCCGGATATCGGGTCTTCCGGCGCGCCGTCCTTGAGGCGATTCAGCTGGACACCCTGACGGCGAAAGGTCCGGCGATTGTGCAGGAAGTCCTGTTCCGCTGCAGTCAACATGGGTTCAGGATGGTAGAAGTTCCCATCGTCTTTGAGGAGCGAAGGAGGGGGAAATCAACCTTCAACTGGAGGATATTGCTGACGGGCTTATGGTCGGTGCTGAAGTTCCGGTTCAGGGAATGAGTCAGATATGAATTATCTCCCCCGCTCAAGGAGAAGCGTTTTGGTGGTGGCGTCGCAAATTTCTGCGGGACCGAAATACTGGATGGCGCCGGGATAGATGTAATCATCCTCCATCTCCCACCGCTCACGCTCCGTGGCGAATGCCTGGAAGGACGCACCGTTCGTCTGCACCAGCGATTTCTTGACGACGGCGATTCTTTTGCCCTTGCGTGTCTCCATATTCATGAGCGAGGTCAGCGGCACCCCTCCCGCCTTCCACCGGCTCGCCGGCGCCGCCAGATTTGTAACGGCGCACATGTAACCCGTTATGCCGAAGGCGGCAAGGACGGCGGCGGTTCGTCCGAGGGCATAGGTATAATTGGCGTCAAAATTGCTCGGCGCAGAGCAACGTCCCTCATAGCCCAGAAAATGCGCCACCGCGCTGAATTCGCCTGAAAATTTCCCCTCCGACGCCCATTCCCCGATGAGCTCACCCGTCTGCTCCATCAGGAGCTTTTCCGTCTCAATTTTGCTCACCTGGACATTGCCGTGAGAGTCGCGGTCGAAAAGGAGCTGCTGCTGGATATGGGCGGGCAGACTGCTGAAGACATAACTGGAATCCTTTGAGAGTTTCTGGTTAATAAACTCCTGCTGGTCTGTGAAGAGCTTCAGGGTCTGGAAATATTTATCATGCTCCGCGAGGATGTTGTTCAGCTCTGATATGAGGAGGCGGATTTCAGGGATGAATTCAACAAGCCCTTCCGGCACAAGGCAGACGCCGAAATTCTTCCCCGCCTCGGAGCGCCTTTTCACCACATTTGCAATATGCTCCACAATCTGGGCGAGGGTCATATTCTTCTCATTCACCTCTTCACCGATAAGTGCGATATTAACATGGGTCTGGAGTGCGCATTCAAGAGTCACATGGCTGGCGTTGCGCCCCATGAGCTTTATAAAGTGCCAGTATTTGCGGGCGCTGGCGGCATCCCGGCAGACATTGCCAATCAACTCGGAATAGAGTTTGCAGGCGGTGTCAAAGCCAAACGATGCCTCGATAACATCGCCCTTCAGGTCGCCATCTATTGTCTTGGGGACGCCGATGACGCAGGTTTTCTGCCCCTCTTTCTGGAAATATTCCGTCAAAAAGGCGGCGTTGGTGTTGGAGTCATCACCGCCGATGATGACAAGGGCATCTAATTTAAGTGAGTCGCATATCTGTCTGCTGGCGGCAAAATGCTCGTCTTTTTCAATCTTATCACGCCCGCTGCCAATCATATCAAAGCCGCCTGTGTTGCGATATGGACTTATGATTTCAGCCGTGAGTTCAACGTATTTGCCAGTGAGTATGCCCTTGAAGCCGCCCTTGAAACCGAAAAGGCGGCTCTCAGGATGAACCTCCTTAATGCCATCAAAGAGACCGATGATGACATTATGTCCGCCGGCCGCCGGCCCTCCGCTCAAAACCACGCCGACATTCAGGGGTCTCACCCCCTCCGGTCCTGTCCCCTTGACAAATTTTATAATGGGGTTCCCATAGGCGTGCGGGAAAAGGTTTTTGACATCCAACGCGTCGGATATGGCGGACGTGCGTCTGCCCCTTTTCAGCCCGATATTTTTGATACCCTTTTTCAGGATGCCGGGGATTTTGGGCACATAGCCGCCGCGCGCCCTTTCCAGTGGCGAAATCTCATTCGTCATAGCTCTATCCTTCGCTTTTCAAGATAAAATTTCGGACGAAAGGTTCTTTTTAATAATTCTTTCAAATCAACTATTTCTTTTTGCACACCGCCCCGCTACATGCAACATCAAATACAGATACACATCACGCACAAAACAAAAGTGCAGTTATCCACAGATTTCGCAGAGAAACACAGATTCGGATAAATACATGATTTTTTTGTTCTGTGAAAATCATCTCAATCTGCGGTTTTCCTCTTGATTTTCAACAATCTGGACTTCCTGACAAACCGCCAAAAAGGGAGACTCCTCTCTTGACTTGTTCCCCGACATTGCAATATTATTCTTATCAGTTTCATCGTTGCTCCCTTAGAAAAGGTGTTATGAAAAGTCATAGTTGGTCTCAGAAGACGATGAATACAAACCCTATAGCAATCACCGGCAGATGGACACACGGCTGGGCTCTTGATATGCATACAATACAAAGCATTCCGCTCGGTCTCGATGAATGGGGTCATGAGATGTTTGACACAACGCGAAGTGAAATGGGAGAAGCAATATTCAAATTGAAGTATCGAAACGATCGTACGCAGGTTGCTCCGATTGCCAAGACGGTCGCTAATTTCATACGCGGCAAAGTCGAACTCGCTGACATTAATGCAATTATTGCTGTGCCACCATCGAACATGGCTCGGCGCTTCCAGCCCGTCCCTGTACTCGCCGCAGCCATTGGCTCAAAACTAAATCTTCAAGTACCAACTAACTATCTGATCAAGACGAAGCGGACAACCCCACTGAAAGACATAAGCGATAAACAGAAACGCCATGAAGACCTGAAGGGCGCCTTCAAGGTGGCTGATGGGCGTTTCGTGGGGGCGCATGTGCTTCTGTTCGATGATCTAATACGATCTGGCGAGACCTTGAACGCGATCTCGACCACTTTAATTTCTCAGGGAAAGGTCGCTAAAGTCTCAGTTGTCACTGCGACGATCACAAGGATAAAAAGATGATCACGCCGGAAGGAAAAGCGTGGTGTGCCTTGGCGGAGGCAAAAGGAATAGGCCCAAAGACTCTCTGGTCAATAGCCGACTATCTCACCAGTCAACAAAAGACGGCGTCATGGCTTCTCCAACAACCTGATGCGATGGAAATAACGCTCAATGGACGTTCGACACGAATCGATACGTCGGGCATGACCATCTCCGAACCACAGGAGATTGAGTGTCTCGAAGAGAATGAGGTCTCCGTACTTCATCCCCTTCACCCGGATTTCCCGCAACGGGTTCGAGATTTAAAAGACAAATTTCCCTTACCAGCAGTATTGTACACACGAGGGAACACGGCTATCTTCAACAAACCTGGCGTTGCGATCATCGGGGCAAGGCACGCAGGTGAATTAGCACTGAATACAGCCGACAAGTTGGCGTCAGAGCTTGTATCACATCAAGTCAATATAACGTCTGGGTATGCAAAGGGAATTGACATTGCTGCTCACTTCGCTGCCCTTCGTGAAGGCGGAACAACTATCATAGTATTGAGTGAAGGAATCAACCAATTCCGCCCCAAAGGTGAGTTGGGAGAGTTCTTCACCCAGGAGAAAATTCTTGTGATCTCCCAATTTGAGCCGGATGCGCATTGGGCAACGCACTTTGCAATGACTCGCAACAAGCTTGTGTGTGCACTATCAAGGGCGGTCATTGTCATTGTGTCAGGACCCGAGAGAGATGTTGATGGAAGACTGAGTGGCACCTTTGACGCTGGTGTGACCGCGCTCGAAATGGGAATTCCTGTTTTTGTCGTTGCTCCAAGCTATTTCGATGACAAACCAGAGGGCAATAGTCAACTCATAACGAAGGGCTGTACGGAGTGGAATCCTTTAGATGGTGCCGCCCCTATTATCACTGCAATTCTCTCCGAGAATGCATCAGAATCAAAGAATTTCATAGATAAAACGGAAAAGCCGAAGACAAAACAACTTGAACTCTTTGATAATGAAGATTCCCCAAACAATCGCATACACATTACCCTTACCCGCGGGCGAGCAAAACAAAGATGAGGTGAATATTATCCTCTCTTTTTATTCCTATGATATTCGTGCAGAAATCCCTCGATGAACCGGACATGAGACTTTCCCGCATCCGGTTTTACTGTGAACGGGATGTAATTTTTTATTGACAGTTTAAGCGGGGAATAATTAAAAATTCTTTTCGAGTTTTTGGGGTCTATTTTCAAACTGTTTTGTCTAATTTTTATGCGTAATCCATCCTGCATCGGGCGATGGGGGCGGGCGATAATCGTCCGCAGTTCCCTGTGCAGAGGATGAAAGGGGGGACACAAGTAAATGCCCTTTGTGACGGTGGAGGAAAATGAACCGATTGAGCGCGTCCTGAAGCGCTTCAAAAAGGAATGCCAGAAATCGGGCCTCCAGGCAGAACTCAGACGCCGTGAGTTTTATGAAAAACCCAGCGTCCGGCGCAAGCGGAAGATTGAAGCGGCAAAGCGGAAATCCCGCCGCAGAATGATGAAACTCAGACGCAAGATTGAGAGCCTTTAATTTCTGGTTATGACATGTGGTTCCCCTTACAATCAAGGTTATCGGCATCGTAAAGGCCTCAATTTTGAGGCCTTTTTTATTGTGACGGATTTTTCGCGGATGCGCCGGAGGCGCACCATGCTATATGATTGAAGTCAGCGGACTTACCAAGATTTACGGCAGAACAATCGCCATACAGGATGTCTCCTTCAGCGTGGCGAAAGGGGAGATACTTGGCTTCCTCGGTCCCAATGGTGCGGGAAAAACCACCACCATGCGCATCCTCACCGGTCACACCCCGCCCACCTCGGGAATTGCATCAGTCGCCGGATTTGACGTCGTGGTTGATTCCTTAGAGGTCCGCCGCCGCATTGGTTATCTGCCGGAGACCATTGGACTGTATGAGGATATGACGGTTGACTCCTATCTCTTGTTCATGGCAGAGGTGAAGGGTGTGGGGCGTGAAAGGCGAAAGGGTCGCATTGAGGCGGTCATCGAGGAGACGGGGCTTTCCTCCTGTGCAAACCGCCTTATCCGGAACATCTCCAAGGGGTTCCGCCAGCGGTTGGGTCTTGCCCAGGCGCTCATCGCCGACCCCGAAGTCTTGATTCTGGATGAGCCCACCATCGGGCTTGACCCCGCTCAGATAAGGGAAATCCGCACCCTCATCAAGGCGATGGAGGGGCGGAAAACCATCATACTCAGCACCCATATCCTCGCTGAGGTGACAGCCATCTGCAACCGCATTGCCATTATCAACTTAGGGCGGATTGCAGTGTTGGGGACGCCTGAGGAGTTGTCGCGCCGACTGGGGGCGGTCAGGCGTCTCTCCGTTCTGGCGGCAGGAGACCCTGTGCGCATCAGTCGTGCGATTGAATGGGTGCCGGGTGTTCAAAGTGTGCTGAAATCAGAAAGGTTGCACGAGGGTGGACACCTTTTCCATGTGGATGTAAGGGAGGGTTCCGACCCACGGAAGGAAATCGTCTCCGCCCTTATTGCCGCCGGATGCGACCTTCTTGAGCTCACAACGGAGGGCGTCTCCCTTGAGGATGTTTATATGTCGGTTATCTTAGGGGAAAACAGGAAATAAAGAACCTGAAACTCTTAAACTTGGAACTCTTAAACCTGAAAATGATGTGGTATCCGATTTACAAGAGGGAACTGAAGGCGAGCCTGCATTCACCGGTGATATACGTCCTTGCGGGCGTCTTTTTCTTCCTGATGTCCTATTTCACGCTCGGAATGATGATAGAATTTGCGGGCGTGTATTCCGATTACAACATGCGCCAGATGTATGGCATGGCGAATATGAATGTGACGGACTGGATTGTGCGGGGATTTTTCGGGCTGATGAATTTTCTCATGCTGTTTATAATTCCGCTTCTGACCATGCGCCTTTTTGCGGAGGAGAGGAGGAACAGGACGTATGACCTGCTTGTGACCTGTCCTGTGCGGGATGGCGACATCCTGACGGGGAAATTTCTCGCCGCCCTGACCATCATCCTTGCGCTCCTTGCCGCCTGTTCTATCTTCCCCCTCCTGTTGGAACATTACAGTTCTCCGGAGTTGCCCGTCGTCTTTACCGGATACCTCGGTATGCTCCTGACCGTACTTGCCTATATTGCCTTCGGGATTTTCGCCTCCTCCGTGACGGAAAATCAGATTATTTCGGCATTTTTGAGTTTTGCAGGGCTTTTATTTTTTTATCTGATCGGGGATGTGACCTCCTCGCAGGAGGGATGGAAGGGCGCTGTGGCGTCGGCGCTTTCCATCCGTCAGCACACCCTGTCATTCGCCAAAGGGGTTATTGAACTTAAAGACGTTTTCTACTTCTGCGCCTTCACTTTTCTCTTCCTTTTCCTTTCGTTAGAGGTTTTGAAGGTGAGGCGGTGGAGAACATGACTTGAATTCCGGGGAGATGATGGACTCAGAGCCATGAACTCAGATGGTGCAAAATCACAGCCGAAATCC
>Ga0315291_10002136_pt1 | contig 26036 bp, 23 predicted proteins | sample YL17G12_20_MG_FD_203070 | JGI IMG/M metagenome (GOLD analysis project Ga0315291, IMG submission 203070) | Sediment microbial communities from Yellowstone Lake, YNP, Wyoming, USA - YL17G12_20 | ecosystem: Environmental > Aquatic > Freshwater > Lake > Sediment | place: USA: Wyoming | collected...
CCAGGATGCAGCGGCCTTGGGCGATGGCGGCCGACCAGTCATGAGCATGGAGCACCGCGGCCAGGACGCGGATGTCGGCCTCGAACACGAAGACCGCGACGTGGGCCGGCAGCCGGAGCAGCAGGAACTCCGGCTCGGCGCCAGCGCCGCAGGTCGGCAAGGCCGGATTCTTGCCGCTGGGATCGAAGCGTGCCAATCGGCTGCGGGCGCGAACGGTGGGCGTCGCGGTTTGACCGAGCCACGCGGCCGGCTCGCCGGGCGGTTCGAGGCGGTACGTGAGAAAGTCGTCCAGCGCGACAGCCGGGCGCCAGGTTTCGGGCAGGCCCGTCGCGCGCAACTCCTCGGCCAGTGTGGGCTGCTCGGCCGCCAGGGCGGTCAGATTGACCGACCATACCGCTGGATCGAGCGTTGCCGGTCGCAACTCATCGAGTTGCGCAAGCCGAAGTATGGCGGGGGATTCGCTCATCGGTCGTACACGACCGGCCGCGACCGGGAGCTACCGTGCCGGGTAGCGCACGGCGAGCCAGATCAGGAACCCGAACCACAGCGCGAACAGGATGATCAGCGCGGCCAGTGGTCCAGGTGATCGCCGCGGCTGCGTGCCGAAGGGCACGTCGGGTGGCATTTCGTGCTTGGACTCAGTCACGATGATGCTCCAGGGTCTTCTGCCGCCGGCGCGGGGCGGGCGAGGCGGCGTATCTCGGGCAACACCCAGTGCGCGGCCAGCGTCTTCAGCGTACTGGCGACGGGGATGGCGAGCAACAGACCCAGCAGACCGGCCAGATGGGCGCCGATGAGCAAGGCCAGCACGATGGTCAGCACGTGCAACCCCGAGGTCCGGCCGGCGATCAGCGGATTCAATACGAATGAATCGACGGCCTGCACGCCCATGTACACGCCCATGGTCAGGACGACCGGCCAGAGCCAGGGGGCGTTCGCCTGCGTCGCCGCCAGGAACGTGAACAGCAGCGCCGGCGGCAGGGCGAGCAGCGACAGGCCTGGGACGATGTTCAGCAGCCCCGTCAGCAGGCCGAGCAGGAGGCTGTACGGCACACCGGTCAGGGACCAGCCGATGGCCGTCAGGACGCCCACGACGAGGCAAATGAGCAGCCGGCCGCGAAAGAAGCTGGCGACCGCGGCATCGATGGTCTGCACCACGTGGACGACTTCGGTCCGGTACGCGGCCGGCAGGTGATCGTGGATCACCTGCACGATGTCATTGAAACGCCATAAGAAGTAGAAAGTGAATACTGGGATCAGGACGAGTAGCGCGACCAGGTCGGCGATGTTGGCGAACGTCGCGCCCAGGTAGTTGAGCACGGTGCGCGCCAGTCCGACGCCGTGCGCCTGCAGCGCGGGTGCGGCCCACTGCCACCAGTTCTGGGGCGGGCTCACCGACTGGCCGGTGAGCGGGGCCGGCTCAGCGGCCGCAGTGGTTGGCGACGCAGCCGGCGTCAGCTCCGATTCGTGGACGTGTGCCTGAACGCTGCTGATCCAGCCGCCGATCGTCTCGATGTATGCGGGCACGCGCTCCTGAAACTCGACCACCTGGGCGACCGTCCGGCTGGCCACATAGAAACCGCCGCCGATCACCAACATTCCCAGGAGCGTGAAAGTCACAATGACGGTCGCGAGTCGGGGCACACGCCGGCGGCGCTCGAGCCCGCTGACCAGGGGGTTCAGCACGTATGCGATGGCCGCGGCCACCCCCAGGGGCGTGAAGACCGTCCGCAGACAGTAGGCTGCCCAGCAGAGCAGGGCGAGCGCGAGCAGCAAGACGCCAAAGCGCACCCAGCGCCGTGCCCCTTCCGAGAGTTTGGGGATGTATTCCTGCATCACCCGGACCGGTCCTCTTGGCCGGCAGCGCCCAGCGGGATCTTGTACGAGCCGAACGCGGTCCTGAAATCGTACACGTCGTCGAAATCGGCGATGTCGTCAGAATCCTGCCTACCCATGAGGTCGAGGTCGATCAGCAGGTAGACCATTTCGCCGAAGTCGCGCGTGCGGTGAATGTTCCACCGCCGGAGCACCTCACGGGCCAACGGCCCCCACATCTGCAAAGCGAGTGCGCGGAGGGTGTGGCAGAGTTCCTGCCCGGAGACATGCCGCGGCGTCCGTCTGGCGTTTGGGCCGTGTTTCAGGCGCGTGGCGAGCTCGAGGCCGCGATGGAGGAAGTCGAATGCCTCGGGCGAGTAGCGGCCGTCCTGACGAATGGCGCGCTCGATGCGCTCGAGCAGCTCGGTACCGGTGACTTTCGCTGATTCCTGGCTCATGAACCGGTGGCGCCCTCACTGGCTGGCGGCGTGGGTCCGCCGCCGCGACCCCGCCGGCGGTGTCGCCGGCGTCGGCCGCGCGGGGCCTCGGCTGCGGCCGGGGCCGGCTGGTCTGTCGCTGAATCGGAAGGGGCAGCGGGGCCGGCGGCGGCCCCGGCGGCGATGTCCCCCGCGCCGGGTGGCGGCGCCTCAGAGCGCGTGCTGGCCGGCTCGGCGACAAACTTGGATTCCAGGGCGGCCGGCGGCGGCGCCGCGGGCGCAGCGGCCGGCTCGACACTGGGGAGCGGTGCTCCGCGCCCGCGCGGCCGCGCGCGGCGCGGCCGCCCGGCACGCTCCGCCGGCGCAGCCTCCGTGCCAGTCGCCGCTGGCTCGGGTTTCGGCGGCGGCGGCGGCAGGTTGAACGCCTTGATCTCTTCCAGCGGAATGGCCACGACCCGGTCGTCGTCGGTGCGGACCGAGACCAGTTGCGTCAGGATCTGGCGGTCGAGCACGGTGGCCGGGCCGAACTCGGTGTCCACGCGACTGCCCGCCCGCGGCAGCCGTTGGGCCAGCTCCTCATAGCCGTAGTGCTCGTAGCGCAGGCAGCAGCGTAGTCGCCCGCAGCGGCCAGACACCTTGCTCGGATCGAGCGTGGATTTCTGGAGCTTGGCCATTTTCATGTTGACGGGGCGCAGCTTCTTGAGGAAGTTCTTGCAGCAGCATTCGCGGCCGCACACCTCGTAGTCGCCCACCAGGCGGGCCTCGTCGCGCGCCCCGACCTGCCGCATCTCGATCCGTGTCCGATAGCGCTGGGCGAGCTCTTTCACCAGTTGCCGGAAATCCACCCGCGTCGGGGCGGCGAAGTAGAACACGATCCGCTCACCGCCGAGCAGGTGCTCTGCGGTAATGATCTTCACGTCGATTCCCAGGCGGTAGGCGGCCTCGGCGCAGTGATCCACGTCTTCGCGCAGGTGGGCGTTAAGGTGGTTGTGCTCGCGGATGTCCTGCTCGTTGGCGATCCGCAGAATGCGTCCGGCGCGCGGCCGGCAGAATTCGGCGCCGCTGTTCTTGATGTAGGACTGGAGCTGGGGCCGTGGCACCGTCAGGTCGCAACCGCCGCCCTGGCCAGGGGCACCGACTGGCTCGCCCAGCTCGATGCCGCGGTCGGTCTGAACCACGACCTTGGCGGCGCAACCGAATACGAGGCCGGGCTTGCAGTTGAACTCCCCGACGTAGCCCATGGCGCCATACCGGACGACCCGCACGCGCCGCGGTGCTTCTGGCTCACCCTGCGTACGGCCGCTGGGTGCAGCCGTGCTGGCCGCCTCCGAAGCCGGAGCGTTGGAGTTTAGCTCAGTCACCCAGTCACCATGGACCCCGCCTGCCCGCTCACGTCGGCGGTAAGTCCTTACAAGTATTCTACGTACGCGAGTATTCTTACGCTACGGTGGGACCACGACAAGTTGGTCGAGGGAGCGACGTCCCCCGATCTCCCAGATACCGAGCCAGAGCTGCGTTCCGACCAGTCCGCGCGCATCGACCAGGCGGTACGTATGCGTCGCCGATTCCCCCGGCGGGATGTTCAGGAACAGGGCCTCGTGCTGGGTGCGCCCGACTGGTTGGCAGAAGGCGTCGAAGCTGACGGCCTGGTCCAAGAGGTTGCGGAGTGACTGCTGGACCACCAGGTCACCGCCGTCCCACTCCAGGGTGATGTCCGTGACGACGTCCCGCAAGCCGATTTGCACGGGGATCTCGAATTCCAGCTCGACCGGGTCGGGACGGCGTACGTAAAGGCGCGCCTGGAGCTTCTCTGCCGCGGCAATCTGGCGGGGTGGAATGTCAAAGCTCAAAGTCTGATTCAGGGTCTCGCCGGGGCCCAGTTGGAGCTGGATGGGGTCCGGGGTGACCTGCCACGCGGGCGGTGCCTGCACGTCGATTGTGCCGGCCAGCTCACTGTCGTACGGGTTGCTGAGCGTCAGAACCGGACGCGGCTCGGCGGCGTGCAACTGAAGGAAGGTTGGGCTGACGCGAAAACTGTCCTGAAGCTGGAGCAACGGGCCGTCGACGCCGCGGATGATGACCGGCGTGGGACGGAGCGCCGCTATCGCGCGGGGGCCGTCCAGCTCGAGCGGGTACGCGGCTCCCGTCAGCGTGAGCGCCGAAGCTGCCGGGCCCGTGTACAGCGTCGCGCGCGCCTGGCCAGGGGTCTCCCGCCACGTCCAGGCCACCAGCGTGTATTCGCCGCCGCGCTGGAAGAGGAGCGCCACGGCGTCGTCCACGCAGGTCAGCGCGGCCACGGCTCGCGTCCCGGCGAGTGCGTGAAACAGCGTGCGCAACGGGAGGTATTGCTCGGTTGGCTGCCAGGCGGCGCGCCCGCCGGAGGTCGTGAGCTCGAATGGCGCGGGGACATACACGCGGGCCGGGTTGACGGCCTTGGCCAGGAGGATGCGCCGGACCAAGTCCACAAGCTGGTCCGTCGGGGTCGTGGAGGCCTCCCGCTCCAGGCCGAGGCTCACCCAATGATTGCCGCCGGACTTGCCGCCGCCGTCTTCCGCGCCAGGTCCCCGCCCGCTCAGGTCGAACCAGAACGCGAGGTGCCAGGGGAGGCTCCACGCGGGCAACTGGGCTGGCAGCCAGAACGAGTACCCGCTGAAACCTCGGGCTGTGACGAGTGCCCCCGCGGCCTCCGCGGTTCCGCTTTCCAGCCCGACGTTGGCCGGATCGAGCAGCGTCGGCGTCGGGGCGGCGTCGAAAACTGCGCGGGGCAGCACCAGGGGCGGGACGGCGGCGAAGCGTTCGAGCTTGTGGTGCACCTGGTCGAGGGTGGCGGCGTCCCATGCCGGCGGTTGGCGTAGCTCGGCAGACTCGGCACCAAGCTGCAAGGAAGACAGGTGGCCGCCGAAAAACGCGAGCAACGGGCCGAGCTGTTCCTCCCAGCCATCGTCGGCGGTGAGGAGGCGATCGATCGGCAGCGAGTCGAGCGACGAGACGGTCGGTGGGGGAAGGATCACGCCGGTCGTCTCGATCCCGCTGAGGGCCATCTGCTGCGCGAGGTCGCGGGCCGCACGCAGACTGCGGGTCGCCTCGCTATCGACCGAGGTGTCGACCATTGGCAAGCCGATTTTGATGGCGCCGCAGCCGAGACTGGTCGCGAGCTCGGCTGCCCCGGCCGGATCGGCGGACCCCCACGGGCCCAGGTCGATGCCGAGGTCGGTCCCCCGCGGGGCACTGCCGGGCAATTCCGGCAGCACGGCGAAGCGGAGGGTACGGTCTGCGGAGCTGGTGCCCGTGGCGTTGTCAGCCGCGCGGTCGGGGGCGAAGGCGTGCAGCCGCGCTTGGTAGGTGCCTGGGGGCAGGGACGGCAGCGCGACGCGGGACTGCTCCTCGGCGCCGGCGCTCGCTTCCAGTGTCGTACGGAAGCACTCCACCCCGGACTCGTCCCGAATCGTCAGGCTGGCAGCCAGCGCGATGGCCGCCGTGTTCTGAATGGCAACCTCCAGCGCTTCTTGGGAGCCCGGCTGGACCAGGCCGGCCGAGTTCGAGAACGACACGTTCAGGCGGGGCAGGCGCACGAGCGCCAGGTCGTCAAACCAGACGCGCGCGTCTACGTCCTGCGGCGTGACGGGGTCGACCGCGTCGTGGTCGGGCTCGTCGAACACGTAGGTTTGGAGTACCCAGAGCTGTAGGCGTAGTCCGGCCGCGTCGGGAGTATCGACGTACAGCGGGATCTCGACACGCTGCCAGGGTTCTGCGTCGGATGTGCGGGTCGAGAATGCCGAGCGAACGAGCGGACTGACGCGCTCACTGCCGGTGATGCGGTTGCCCGCCGCATCTACCAGATAGAACGCGACAAAAGCGCGGGCGTGCGTGAGACCTTCCGCGCGGACATACGCCTCGACCTGGTAATCTGAGTCTGGCGCGACGGCCAGGTCGTCGCGCTGGTACTCGTAGCCGATGTTTCCGCCGCGGAGCGTGAACCGGAACGCGGGCGGTGCGGCGTGCCCGACCTGCTCGTCGAGCTGGCCCTCGGAGTAGGCGGGCAGCCCTTCGCCCGTCATCCGTTGCCAGTACATCGGCGTGTCTTCGAAGTTGCCGAGCGGGCGCTCGTTGAAGTCGAAGACCTTGACGATCTGGCCGGGCGTGGCGACTCCGGCCGGTTGCACTTCTTGCGCGGGGGCAGGAAGCGGGCGGGCCGCGGCGAGAGCGCAGAGCGTCAGGGCCGCGAGCGGCGGGCGTAGAGCAGCGGGCGCGCGGGTTGATCGTGCCATTCTGTTTCCATTTCTATGATCGGACGTTTGTGGATTGCCGGTTAGCGGTTCAACGCCACTTCGGGCTCGGTGACCGAGCGCCGGAACGGACCGCGGCTGGACTTTGATGTCCCCCGAGCTCCCCGGCTCGTCCTTGCCCCGCTGAGACCCGAACAGTACCCTGCGGACGGTGAGGCCAGGCCGGCGGCGTGCCGGCACTGGGCGTACACGGGCTCTCCCGCCACAGGCAGGTTCGATGGGCCGCCCCTTCTCCGTTGCGATTCTCACGGTCAGTGACCGCTGCTCGCGCGGCGAGATGCCGGATACTTCCGGGCCGGCACTGGCCGAGCTCGTCGCGCACGAGCTGGGCGCGGTCGCGGCAACCGCGTGCGTGCCGGACGAGACCGATGCCATTCGTAACCAACTCAAGGCCTGGAGCTCCAGCGCAGCCGCGATCGACCTGATTCTCACCACCGGCGGCACCGGACTCGCGCCCCGTGACGTAACGCCGGAAGCAACCTCGTCTGTGCTGGAGCGCCGGCATCCGGGTCTGTTGGAGCTGGCCCGGCTACGGTGCTATCCGGGCACGCCGCGTGCGTTCCTGTCGCGCGGCGAAGCCGGCACGCGGGGCCGGACGCTGATCATCAATCTGCCCGGCTCGCGGCGCGGCAGCACGGAGTGCCTGCGGGCGCTGCTCGATGTCTTGCCCCACGCGCTCGAGGCGTTGCGCGGCGAAGAGCAGCATGACGATGAGCGCTGCGCCCCGGGTGGAGCGCCGGCGTAGTGAGCACCGCGGCGGGTGAGGCATGCCGGGCTATATCGAGTCCGGGCCGCGGAGCTGGTTGAGCTCGTTGGGGGTGTTTACATTCGTCCACGAAGCCCGCAACTCGTTCGGCACGGGCGGGGTGTGAACCGAGTGCTCGCCCGCGAGACTGCGCAGCGCCGTAACGCCGCGGGCGGCCAGCGTCTCCAGCAGCCCGAGCGCCTGCGGCTCGTACAGTGCGAGCAGTGGCTCGACGCGCTCGGCGTCGACCTTGGGCAGGACGGCCCAGCGGCCGGGCGCGCGCTGGTGGATGAGCCAGTCGAGTGCGGCGGGCTGCAGTTGCGGCAGGTCGCACGCCAGAACAAGCCAGCAGGTGCCCGGGGCCCAGCGCAGCGCGGCCAGCACTCCAGCCAGTGGACCACTGAGCCCGGGAGCATCCGGAATGCAGGTTGGCGGCGGGTCGAGGGGCGGCGTCGGACCGCTGCCCAGTAGGCAGATGTGCTGAACATGCTGCCGCGCTACGCCGACCACATGTTCCAGGAACGTCGCTCCTGCGCAGGACAGGAGCGCCTTGGGCCGCCCCATGCGTGTGCTGCCGCCGCCGATCAGAATGCCCGTGTATAGCGGCCGACGGGCCGCGGCCGCGCGCAGCTCTTGTTCGATCACGCGGTGCAGGGCGGCGCGCCGCGCGCCATTCCAGGGCAGCACGGCGCGGACATCGCACACGTCCGCCGGAACGCGCGGGTCGTCGGGCTGCGCCAGCCAGACCTTCGGCAGCGCGGTCGACTTGTGCCCTTCCACGAGGACTACGTCGTGGTCCGCGCCAAGCCGTGTCACGAGGGCGTGGATGTCGTCCGACGATTCACCGTGCTGCCGACAGACGGTTCCCCTGGGGGACTCCAGCACGACGTCGGCACCCGTGCGGAAGAGACGGTCGGAGTCTTTGTCCGGCCGGTCGGCCTCGGGTTCGTGGCCGCAGTGCTTGACGACCGCCACGCGCAACCCCGATTGGACCAGGGCCGGGATCACGCTTGCCAGGAGCGTGGTCTTTCCCGAGCCGCTCCAGCCGCAAACAGCCACGACTGCGGCGGGTGTGTGCGCGGACTTGAGTATTGGGTCCGTCATGGCTCTGTTCACCTGCCCATCATACAAGATGAGCTTCACGCCGGCGACGACGAGCTCGTGCGCACCCAGCGCAGGCCCGCAAACTCCTCGTTTGTTGCAGCCACCGACGGACGAGGACATAATGACGAGCGGGCCGGACGTGCGTTTCGAGGATCGCAGTCTCCATGAGTGCCACGGGTCACGACCCATCGTCGCAGCAGACGTTTGCCTCGCCGGACGACGCGCTCAATGCTCTTTGCCAGCGCCTGCGTCCGGTTGCGTTGGAAGTGGTGCCCTTCGGCCAGGCCGGAGGGCGCGTGTTGGCGGCGCCGGCGCCGGCCGACCGCGACAGCCCGCCGTGCGACGTCAGCGCCATGGACGGCTACGCTGTACGCCTGGTTGATCTGGCGCGGCCGGTGCTGGAGGTGGCGGGGGAGGCGGCGGTGGGCCAGTCGCCGCCGCGGCTGCCGCCGGGCAAGACGCTACGGATCTTCACTGGGGCGCCGGTGCCGCCCGAAGCGGAGGCTGTGATCCGACGTGAGGACGTGCGTGAGGAAGGTCCACGGATCGTGTTGGGGTCATTCCACAGACCCCCGGTCGTCGGGCTGTACATTCGTCGTCGCGGAGAGAACCTCCGCGCCGACGAAGCGGTCCTGCCGGCAGGTCCCCTGGTGACGCCGGCGGTCGTCGCCGCGCTCGCCAGCTTTGGGGCCACCAGCGTGTCCGTTCGCCGGAAAGTGCGGGTCGGCATCATCAGCACGGGCAGCGAGCTGGTCGCACCGCACGCGCCTCCGCAGCCCTGGCAGATTCGTGACAGCAACGGCCCCGGGTTGGCTGCGCTGCTCGCCGCCCGGGCCTGGCTGGACGTGCGTCCGCCGGTGCGCGTCAGCGATGACTATGAAGCCCTGCGCAGGCTACTCGCGGACAGCGTCGCCGCGTGTGATGCTGTCTTGCTCACCGGCGGTGTGTCGGCGGGGCAGTATGACTTCGTGCCGGATGTGGTCACGGCGATCGGCGGCGAGACCATCCTGCACAGGTTGCCGATTCGACCCGGTGCGCCGATCCTCGGGGCCGTCGGGCCGCAAGGGCAAGCCATCCTGGGGCTGCCGGGCAACCCCGTTTCCGTCATGATTACTGCCCGCCGGTTTGGCGGGACGGTCCTCCGGCATCTGGCCGGACTCGCCGGACCGTGCCCCTGGGCCCCGGTGGTTCGCTTGAGCAATCCCGACGACCAGACGCTCAAAATGTGGCGGTTTCGACTGGTGCGCCACACGGCGGTCGGCCTGGCGGAACTGGTGCCGACCCGCGGGTCTGGCGACGTGGTCTCGCTCGGCCGCAGCGACGGATTCGTCGAGGTTCCGCCGGAGATGGCGGGCGCGGGACCGTGGGCCTTCTATTCGTGGGAGGGCTGACCTGGCGGGCCAGGGATCGCCGCCAAGACGGTCGCCAAGGGGAACCTGCTGGAGGTGGCACGCCTGGCCGGCATACAAGCTGCCAAGCAGACGAGCACGCTGATCCCGCTGTGTCACAACCTGGCCTTCGACTTCGTCAACGCCGACGTTTGGCTCGAAGGCCGGCACGTCCGGCTACTTGTCGATATTCTCTTCCAGAATCGGCTTCTTGGTCCCCTGGTCCGTGAGCTCCAGCGGCCCGAACGAGCCGTCCAGCAACTTCTGTTGGTGGAACGTGCAAACCCGCCAGAAGAACTTGCCGTCCTCATCCTTGGCGGCCGCCGCGGCGGCGAGGTGCCGTGATACGATCGGCGAGTCGCCTCCCTCGGCCCGGTCGAGCCACCAGTCCTTGTCGACGATGACCAGCTTGCGGATGTCCTTCCAGCCGGCGTTCTCCAGCAGCTTCCGCATGGTCGCCTCGAGCTCCTTGTTCGCCATCTGCGCTTTCGGCAGCGTCGCGACCGTGAAGGCCTCGGCCAGGATGCGCTCGCGCAACGCGGCGTAAGGCTTGTAGTCATCGCCCTCGAGCGTGAACTCGCCGGCCGAGAAGATGTCGCCATAGCTGCGGATCTGGAAGCGCACCGCGTGCTTGCCGGGCTTGAGCTCGCCGAGGTTGTAGGTGTACGTATCCGGGCCGATCTTCCGCCGGCCTTTGCCTTCGGCGTATTCGAACCCCGGGTCCTTGTAGGCCGTCATCTTGGCGGGGTCCGGGGCAATGTCGAACACGAGGACCTGGCTATCGATTGCCTCGGGCTTCTTGATCGTGATGTACTGGAAGTCGACTTGTTCGCCATCGACCAGCATGTCGAACGGCACCTCGATCTTGGTCGCACTCTTGTCGCCCTTGCCGAGCAGATGGCGCCAGGTCTTCTCGACCTGGACCAAACCGTAGATGTTCTCGCCGGCCTTGAAGGCGGTCGTCAGGTTCTCCGGCTTGGCTGGATCGATCGGCGACTTTGAGAACAGGATCAATGCCTTGCTGGCGTCGGATTTGCTCTCACCTTCCTTCGCGTCTTTTTGGGCCTCCGGCTTCTTCGCGGCTTCTTGCGCCTGCTGCGCGCCTTTCCGCAGTGCGCCCTTCACAGCATCCACCTGCGCTAAGGCCGATGCGGGGACGCCCAGGATCAAAGACACGACTGCCGCGCTCAACAAACCCGAATGCGATTTACTGCGTTTCATGGTCGGTTGCCTCCTCTTGCTTTCGACCTGTGGCTCCACAAACAAGCTCCCTGCCTGCCGCGAGGCTCTCTGGGCGTGGCTTCAACAGACCCCTTTCTGGCCCGTTCGCACCATCGTCCACGCCGCATTCTAGCGAGATCGCACGCGGAGTACAGTCCCCGTCCGCTTGCCGGAATCAGCCCACGCTGCGAGACTACGCGTCGGCGTGATGCCCACAGCGGCGCCGAGGCACAAGCCGCGGGTTCCGGGGGACGCATTGTTCTGCCACGCGTTTCAAGCGGAAGTTTTGGAAGCGGTTCTGTTTGGGGATTGAGCCGCCCGGGTCTGGTCCCGTTCGTTGAGCCAGCCGACCCACCGGGACCATGACGGCGGGTTGACCGCATACTCTTTGACATACACCTCGTACGGCGTCGGGATCCGAGCCAGTGCCGTGGCCGGGGAGGCGCGGCGCGCGGCGATTCTGTCGCCGTCGTTTGTTGGCGGGGTGGCCAAACTTACTAATCCGAGCGGAAAACGTTGAACACGCTCGGGTGCCACTGGCAGCTTGCTGCCAGTGCATGGAGCTGACGGCACACGGGCGGACAAGCCGCCCGTGGCACCCGACTGGGGCATATTGTGTTCAACGTTTTCCGCTCCCGCTAGTAGCTGTTTATTTACAATTAATTATGCGTTCGGCGTTTGCTGGCCAGTGGCCAACCGCAAGGTCAGTTCGAAGCACGCGCCCCGGCCGTGCGTGTGCACGAGGCGGAGGTCTCCGCCCATGCTGCGGGCCAGGCGCCGGCTCAGCGCCAAGCCGAGGCCGACGCCCGGCGCCGAATGGGTGGCCTCGCGGGCCGACTTGCGGAACGGCCGAAACAAACGCCGAGCTTCGCGGCTGGGGATCCCGGGCCCATGATCACGGACGCGCAGCAAGGCCATCGAGGCGGCGGACTGGCTGGTGATACGAATTTCCCGTGTATCCGCGCCGGCGGCGTACTTGCAGGCGTGGTCCACAGGGGGCTGCCGGCGGGAGGTCGTTGGGAGCCGCCCGGTGCCCGGGTGTGTGTTCCGGCGTTCTTGATGGGCGCGGCGAAGTCCAGCCCGTGTGAAATGTCAATACTGTGCCGGCACTCCCGCGCGACGTGCAGCCCGTCTGCAGCGGACCGCACCCGCGGTCTGGTCGCTGGGTATAATCCGGTGTCGAGGAGGTCGTCATGAAAGCGCTCGTATTCGTTGCTGCCATTCTCCTGCTGCCGTCTCATTCGGCCGGCCTGGATGGCACCGATGAAAATGCGCTGCTGCAGCACGTCCGGCAACTCCGCGCCCGGCTGCCCGCGGGGACGGAGTTTACCATCGTCGTGCAGCCGCCATTTGTGGTGATCGGGGATGAACCGTCCGACACCGTGCGGCGCCGCGCGGCCGACACCGTGAAGTTCGCGGTCGACCGGCTCAAGCAGGACTACTTCAAGAAGGATCCAACGGACATCCTCGATGTCTGGCTGTTCAAGGACCAGAACAGCTACGAGCGGCACACCCGCGAGCTGTTCCACGAGACCCCGACTACGCCGTTCGGCTACTACTCCAGCGAGCACAAGGCGCTCATCATGAACATTGCCACCGGCGGCGGGACGCTCGTGCACGAGATCGTGCATCCCTTCATGCGGGCGAACTTCCCGGACTGTCCGCCGTGGTTTAACGAAGGGCTGGGCAGCCTGTACGAGCAGTGTGGCGAGCGTGGGGGGCACATCTGCGGCTACACGAACTGGCGTCTGGCGGGCCTGCAAAAGGCGGTCGCGGCCGGCAACGTGCCCTCGTTCGAGGTGCTCACGGCCATGAACGACGGGCAGTTCTACGAGCAGGACCCGGGCACCAACTACAGCCAGTCCCGCTATCTCTGCTACTACCTTCAGGAACGCGGTCTGCTCGTGAAGTTCTACCAGGAGCTCACCGCCAACCAGAAGGAGGATCCCACCGGACTCCGCACTCTCCAGAAGGTTCTCGGCGAAGACGACCTGGCGGCGTTCAGGCGGAAGTGGGAGGCCTTTGTCCTGCGGCTCACTTTTCCCTGAGGCTTGAACGCACGGTCCCCGGCCAGAACCGCGGCAACAGCCTGACGAGGGTGCGTCCATGAAACCCGCTGAAGGGCGTTTACAGAAAGACGCCACCGTGATACCATCGTGGTTAGTGATCGACCTGTTTCAGTCACTCCTCTTCCTGAGGTCCTGCCTGCGCTGCTGAGGCACTTCCTTGCGGACCGGACTGACCACAAGGCTCGGTCCTCACGGCGTCATTGGACACTGATCGCTGTCGGCCGCGCTTCGAGGTGTGGCGCGTGGACAGCGGACCTCGATGAACGGAGCGCTTTCATGCCAGGCAGGAGCAGACCATCGACCCGCAAGCGGGAACGCGAGTCCAGCAAACGTCAGCGCCGGCTCAGGAAGGCCGAAAAAGCGGCGGAGAAGCGCGAACTCCGCAAGCAGGCGACCGAGCCTGAGACCCAGGCTCCCGCGATTGACGATTCTGGCGGCGGTGTGTTCCCCGGTCCTGCGACCGCCGAACAGCCCTGATCCAGGCCGCATTGTCGGCAAGGAGTAAACTGCATGTTCACCGTCACACAGGCCGCCGGTATCCGGCTGGCGCAAAAGCTCACCAAAAAGCAAGCCGGCGATGAAGAGACCATGAGATTCGTGCGAAAACCGCACGGGTGGACACTCCGGCTGGATACGGCGGGGCCCGACGACGTCGCGGTTGCGCACGAGGGTCGTACGGTCCTGGTGCTGGACCCGCAAGCGGCGGACCTGTTGGCCGACCGGACGCTGGACGCCGAGGATACGCCCGCCGGGTCCAGGCTCTACCTCCGCTGAACTCATTCCGATTCTGCGATGAGCGCTCTGTGACGCGCCGGTCCCGGCGCGCCGGGGGCGCGAGGAGCCGATGGAGCTACCCCGCCGAAGTCGTGGCGATGAGTTGCTGAAGCGCGGCGCCCTGGCCGAGTTACGCGACGGCCTGCGCCGGTTGTCGCGCGGGCATGACCTGACCACGGTGATCGTTTGCGCCTTTGATCATCGCACCCGCATGCTGCCGTTCACCTACGCCGACACGCGCATGGCGCCGGCCAGCGTCCGGGCCATCGGGTCTGCGCTGGTGGACGCGGGCTTTCCCAGGACGCGCATCGTGCTTCAACAGTGGAACCGCCGTTTTCGCCCCGCGCAGATGCGCCTCGACGGCCGAATCCCTGACCTGTTCCTGGTCTCCAGCATGCAGATCCATTCGGCCGCCTGCCAGGCCCTGATTCGCGACGCCTGCCGCATCGATCCCGCGCACCGGCCGCTGATCATCGTGGGCGGCGCGAAGACGATTTACGAGCCGTGGGACGTGTTCAGCGGCGAGCCGCGCGACCCCTGGGGCGCCGATGTGGCGGTGACCGGCGAGGAATACGTCCTGCTCAACCTGCTCGAGGTGTTGCTGTCGCTGTGCGACCACCAGGGCCGGCTGCGCGACGCCTTCCGGCGCGCTCGCGACGGCGGGCTGCTAGACGCCATACCGGGGCTCGTGTACGCGCGGACCGGCCCGAGCGGTGCGGCGGAGGAACTGGTTGACACCGGCATTCAGCGGCTGTTGGGTGACCTCGACGAGTTGCCGGACCCCGTCCTGGGCTATGGCCTGCTCGAGCCACCCAGCGGCCAGCCCACGTTAAGCGCGCGCCCGCTGCCGGCCGGACTCGTCCGCAAGTACAGCCCGATCGCCTCGCTCGTGCTCACGTTCGGCTGCAAGTTCAACTGCCCCTATTGCCCGATCCCGGCCTACAACCAGCGACAGTGGCGCGTGAAGAGCGGGCCGCGGGTGGCCGACGAGTTCCGCCGCCTGCACCGCGCGTACGGCCTGCGCTACTTCTTCGGCACCGACGACAATTTCTTCAACGATAAGCAGCGCACGCTGGAGATCGTCGAGACGCTCGCGCGGGCGCAGATCGACGGTGTCCCGTTTCGCAAGAAGGTCCGTTGGGGCACCGAGGTTACGGTCCCTGACACGCTGCAATTGAAGGAGCACCTGTCCGCCGTCCGCACCGCGGGGGTCCGGGCCCTGTGGCTGGGCGTCGAGGACATGACCGCCACGCTGATCCAGAAGGGGCAGAGCGTGGAGCGGACGACCGAGGCGTTCCGCCTGCTGCAGCGGCACGGCATCTCCCCGATGCCCATGCTGATGCACCACGACCCGCAGCCGCTGTATACGCGCACCGGGCCTTACGGGCTGCTCAACCAGGTGCGGCTCCTGCGCCAGGCCGGCGCCGTGGGCCTCCAGGTGCTGATGATCACGCCCGCGACCGGCTCGAAGCTCTATGAGAGCGCGTTCACGTCCGGCCTTGCGTACGAGAGTGCAGCGGGCCGGCCCGTCGCGCCCCACATGCTGGACGGGAATTACGTGGTCGCGTCCCAGCACCCGCAACCCTGGCGCAAGCAGCTCAACATTATGGCCGCCTACCTGTATTTCTATAACCCCCTCCGGCTGCTGGTCGCGCTCGTTCGCCCCAAGAGCACGCTGTATTTCGCCGACGCGGTCATGCAGCTCGTGGGCATGTGGGGCCTGACTCAGACCATCCGGCGGACGTTCGGCTGGGCGGTGCGCCTCATGCGCGGCAACATTCGCCGCCGGACGCGCATCCCGGTCAGCCCAATTCCGATCCGCAGCATCTCGGACGGCGTAGCCGGCAACGCTCTGTTCGGGACCCGCGTGGGAAACCAAAAACCAGGGACAGTCACCTATTTCGTCTACGGAAATAGGTGACTGTCCCTATTTTGTGCTGTGCTACGCAGGGTCGCGGGGTCACTTGGCAGGCCGCTGGCCTGCGCGACAGGTTACTGTCCGCCGACCAGCAGGGCCACGAATGGGTTGATGTCACCGAAGTCAACCGTGCCGTCGGCGTTGATGTCGGCGTTCAGGGCGTTGCAGTCCGGGTACTCGGTCGCGTACGTGGCTGGATTCGCGAGCGCCAGCACAAAGGGGTTGATGTCGCCGAAGTCGACGCTGCCGTCGCAGTTCAGGTCGCCCAGGGCAAAGTACCGTAGCGCGGGGTCGGGCGCCAGGCTGACCGGCCGAATGCCGTCATCCACAATGATGCGGAAGCGGTCGGTGCCCGCCTGCGTGCCGGCCGTCAGGGCTACCGAGAACGTGCCGTCGCCGTTGTTGGTCGGCGCGCCGATCGAGGAAATGCCGTCGCTGCCCGGCGCGTGGCTGACGGTCAGCGACTGAATCGCCACGCTGATGCGCTCGCCGCGCCAGTCGTTGAGCGTGATCAGCATGGTTCCCGTGGCGAGCCCGTTCGGTGGGAGGGTCCGGGGATTAAGCGCGACGGTGGATTGGATCGCGTCGGGCCGGCCGATCAGGTTGCTTCGCCAGGTATCGAACAGCCCCTGGAGCTGGATGACTGGGTCGGGGTTGCCGGTCGGCTGAAAGGCGACGTTGAGCCGCATGAAGTAGTCGCCGTCGGCACAGCCTGATGCGTTGCACACCGGGTCGTCCGTGTCGCCCACGCGGGCCACGACCATCCCGCCGATGTGCCCGGATTTCGTGAAGCCGAGCGGCGGACAGCCGCAATGGGTCGGGTTGCTCGGCGAGCAGGAGCAGCGACCGTCGCCGCCCTTCTGCCGCGCCGCCTGCATCCCGGCCATCAGCTTGGCAGGGATATCGCCGGCGGTGTTCAGGATGGCCTGCTCGATGGCCGGCACGACGCAGCTTCCGGCGAGGATGTTCCCCTGGATGGCGTAGACCATCGTCCCCTGCTGGCCCACGACGCCCCCGGCCCATTGCAGGCACTGCGTGCCGGTGAACGTGATCATCCGGGCCTGCGTGTCGGCGATGCCGTATTGCCGCGATTGGTGGCCGGCGATGTTGGCGAGCATCTGGAGAATCTCTTCGGGCGAGGTGCCGAGCTGGAGTTGCTGGAAGATGATCGGCCGGCGAAGGCCGTCAAAGTCGCCGGAGGCCTGGCATGCCCCGGCCCCCTTGCCGACCACGACCACCGGCACAATGGCCAGCAGGTCGTAGTTGTTCAGGCACGTCACCGTGCCGACCGCGACCTCCTTCGTGTTGCTGTCGGCGATCACGATCGACCAGGTTGCCCACGCGCTCGATGCCATGACAAGGATCAGCAAGAGGGCGATCGTTCGGCTGTGAGAGAGCAATGCCCGCACCATCGAAGCACCGCCTTTCCCCCCGTTTTGCGTTCACCGCTTCCTAATCCCCCATCCTAGACAAAACGGACCGTCCGTCGCAATCCCGACCCGCCGTAAACGGCTTGCCTGGTCGGCTGTGCCGGCCAGCCCGACGAATGGCGCTGGGGGCAACTGCGTTGCGGCTATTCTCGTGCTGTTGGGGCTTTTTTGTCCGCATTAGCGGGTTTGCTGCGCGGCGCCGGCTCCGCGTTGGTGGGGGCCTTCGCGGCGCCCGCCGGAGGGCTGGCTTAAAACCGGACATCGTAGATACAGTACTGCACTGCGTGGTTGCCGCACTGCATATCCGGGTAGGTTCTGAGGTCTTGCTGGGCGCTTGTCAGCGTCGCCCCGGGGCGTGAACTGCACCGGCGGGTCCGCCGCGACCGACTGTCCCGGCTGAAGAAGTGTTGATAGTATTGGGACGGTACACCGCGGGGAGAATGAGCAGGGCGATGAGCAGCGAGGCTACAACGGTCACGGAGCTGCGGCGCGAGGTTGAGCGACTGCGGACCCGCCTCGTGGAGGTCGAAGAGACCCTCCAAACCGTCCGTGCCGACGAGGAGATTCTCGCGGCCGAACGGCTCGCCCGCTCGATCCTGGACAATGCTACCGAGGCGATCGTGGTGTGCGATCGCACGGGGAGTGTCTTGCGCACCAACCGGGCTGCCCGGCGGTTGTGCAGCAGTGACCCCCAGGGCCAGCCGTTTGCCGCGGTCTTTCCGCTGCAATACGCGCCCGGTGCGGCGCCCGATCCGCCGGACCTGGTCAGCGCCACGCTGGCCGGCCAGCTCCTGCGGGGCGTTGAGGCCGCTCTCGCCGGTCCCGGCGGCGACCAGCGGACCCTGCTCGTCAGCGCCGGCCCGTTGTATGGGGGGGCCGAGAAGATCATCGGCGCCGTGATCACGCTGGCGGACATCAGCGGGCGTAAGCGGGCGGAAGAAGAGTTGCGTAAGCGATCGCGGCAGTTGGAGGCGTTCTTCGACCACACTTTGACGCCGCTGGTCTTTCTTGACCGGCATTACAACTTTGTCCGCGTCAACGAGGCCTATGCGCGGGCCTGCCAGCGGGACATGGCGGAGTTTCCTGGGCGTAACCATTTCGAGCTGTATCCCTCGGATGCCAAGGCGATTTTCGACGAGGTCGTGCGGACGAAGATGCCGACCATGCAGATCGCGCGGCCGTTCACCTTTGCCGATCACCCCGAGTGGGGCGTGACATACTGGGATTGGACATTGACCCCGATCCTGGACGAGGCGGGAGAGATCGAGTTCCTGGTGTACGCGCTGGTGGACGTGACCCGACGCCGGAAAGCCGAGGACAAGCTGTGGCACGCGGAGCGGCTGGCGGCGCTGGGCACCTTTGCGGCCGGCATGGCCCACGAGCTTAACAACCCGCTGACGGCGATCCTGATGACGGCGCGGCACGGGCTCAAGACCACGCAGGATGCGCGGCTGGTCGACACGGTGCTGCACGAGATTGTGGAGGATGCCGAGCGCTGCGCCCGGATCGTGGGCGGCGTGCTCCAGTTTGCCTGCCAGGAGCCGCTGGCCAAGGCGCCGGTGCCGCTGGCGGAAGTTTTGCGGGGACTGGGGGACCGGGCGCAGCAGTATGCCCGCCAGCACGGGGTGCGCGTCGAGTTGCGGCTGCCCGATCACCTGCCGGTCGTGAACGCGAACGCGGCCGAGCTGGAACAAGCGTTCTTCAACCTGCTGACGAACGCGGTGCACGCCAGCCGCGCACGGCAGACCGTAGTGGTGCACGCCGAGCCGGTGGGGCAGCGCGTGCGGATTTCTGTACAGGATCGCGGCCAGGGAATGAGCGCGGAGACGCGTGAGCATGCGTTCGACCTGTTCTTCACGACCCGCGCGCGGGAAGGGGGCATGGGCCTGGGCCTGAGCACGGCGCACGGCATCGTGACTGAACACGGCGGGACGATTCAGATCGAGAGTCGGCTGGGCCGGGGCACAACGGTCGCCGTGGAGTTGCCATGTCCCGTGGCCGGCGTCCAAGGAGGAATGCCGTGAATGAGGGGCCGGCCGTTTTTGTAGTGGACGATGACCCGTCAGTCCGGCGGGCACTGACCCGGCTGATCCAGTCGGTGGGACTCGTGGTCGAGGCGCACTCCAGCGCGCAGGAGTTCCTGGACGCGTGTGATCCGGCCCGGGCGGGCTGTTTGGTCCTGGATATCCGTATGCCGCGCGTCAGCGGTCTGGAGTTGCAGCAGGTGCTGGCGCAGCGGCAGATCGAACTGCCCATCGTTTTCATCACCGGTCATGGCGACGTACCCATGTCGGTGCGTGCGATGAAGGCCGGGGCGGTGGATTTCATTCAAAAGCCGTTCCAGGACCAGGACCTGCTCGACGCGATCCAGCGTGCGATCACCCGGGACGCGGAGTTCCGCCGGGCGCGCGTCCATCACGCCGATGTGGCCCGGCGGGTCGCGCTGCTCACGCCGCGGGAGCGGGAAGTGTTTGCGCTCGTCGCGCAGGGCCGGATGAACAAGCAAATCGCGGCGGAGTTCGGCATCAGCGAGAAGACGGTCAAGGTCCACCGGGCGCGGGTGATGGAGAAGATGCACGCGGGCTCGCTGGCCGAACTGGTCGTGCTCGCGCAGGCCGCGGGGCTGTGTACGACCAAGGTCCAATCCACGTCCGACCAATAACTAATTGTGCGCGGCCACTTCCTGGGGCATCCTTTAATACGTGGGCAACGTTAAAACGGTCTGTGGTCTCGCCGCCGTGGGATGACTGCGGCTCCCAACTGTGAGAGACGCGTATGCTGCCGCTAAAGCCTCCTCCTCCTCCTCCTCCTCCTCCTGCCAAAGTCCTGCGGTTGGGCGAGACCACCCCGTATGCCGGCGCCAGGATGGCCGAACGTCTTGACGCCGGGCTGGCGGCCACCGCCGCGGCTGAGACACTGCTGGTCGTGGACGATGACGAGACGATCCGCGAGCTGGTGGCCGCCATTCTTGAATGCCGGGGCTACGCGGTGTACACCGCGGCCCAGGGGGCGGCGGCGCTCGGGATTCTTCGCCAGTTGCCGATCGACTTGCTGGTCACCGACGTGGACATGCCGGTCCTGAACGGATGGGAGCTGGCCCGGCGTGTCCGGCGGATGCGGCCGCAAATGCCGATCCTCTTCATGTCGGGCGCTGCCACCGGAGCGGACATGGAGCAGACGCTGCCCGACGGGCGGAGCGCATTGCTGCATAAACCGTTTTCTTTCGTGGCGCTGGTTGACCAAGTGGAGGGCTTGTTAACGGGCAGCGCGTCGGTAGACGGCTTGCAACGGTCGTTGCGCGCCGTTGCGGCAGGGATAGACGACGATGACGACTGGGGAGTCGGGATACGGTCCCGGCCGGCGTGGCCCGCGCAGGGCACGCCGGTCGGGGGCCGCCGAACCGTCAGCGCACCGCGCGGCGCGTTGCGGGTACGGCACGGCTGACACGGTCTGCGGCGCCCCTGTCTATTGAGGCTGAGGGCCTCGATTCGAAGATACACCCAACACTCTCTCCCTCTAACGTGGCCCCTGGCGGTGCGTCCCACCCAACCAAGCGCACCGAGAAGGGCCACACTTTTTGCCTGTTCAGAGGCTGGCAGGCGACGTGCGGTTGCTCGACCACATCGGATCGGTGCGAGAAAGGATCCTCGCACCAGCGATACGCCGGTCAGCGCTTCAGCAGTGCGAGCGTCCGCTGCGGGTGGATCAGCAGCAGCGGCCGTTGGCCTTCGACCTTGTCGGCGCCCGTCTTGACGTAGTCGATGATCTGCGCCGGCTTGAGCGATGGGTCGAGCGCCAGCAGCTTGGCCGCCAGGTTCGCCACGTTCGGCGCGGCCATCGACGTGCCGGAAAGCTTCATCCGCTGTCCGCCGGGGATATAGCTGTCGACCTCGAACCCGCACGCGTAGACCTGGACCGTCTTGCCGAAGCTCGTGAAGCCCGTCGGCTCGCCGGCCTGATCGACGGCCCCGACCACCAACACGTTGGGCAAGTCGAAACCGGACGGAATCAGCTCGGCAAACCCGACCTCGTTGTCCGAGTTGCCGGCGGCGGCCACGAAGAGAATGTCCGGCGCGCTCTTCAATGCCTCGTACAGCCCGTCGCGCATGACCTTGTACATCTCACGCGCCATCTGGGCCCGCTCCTCCGCCGTCGCGCCGACGCCGTTCTTTTCGAGGGCGCGCTCCACCGTGGCCCGGTCTTCCCCCCAGCTCATGTTGACCACCCGCACGCCGTGCTGCTTGAAGTAGTCCACGGTCGCCTGGTAGCCCGCGGCGGCAGCGCGGTAGTACGCCATGGTTGGGCACTTGGGGATCAGGTGGTAATCGAACGCGAGCCGCGCGACGAGAATGCGGGCAAATGGGTTCCCCGCGATGGCGATGCCGGCCACGTGCGTCCCATGCGCATAGTTCCCGAACAGCATGAGGTCTTCGATGAAGGATTTCACATCGTCGCCCTGGAGGTCGGACATGACCTTCTTGACGGCGGCGGCCTCGGGGCTGTCGATGGCTGCCTGCGCGTCCATGAAGCCCTTCATGTGCCGTGCCACCTCGGCCACGTCGTGCTGCATGCCGTCCAGCGGGTGCAGTAGCGCCGGCGTGCGCTGGAAGTCCAGGTCGAACGCGATGCCGTGCACGGGGTCGGCCTTCTGGTTCGGGTCCGTCCAAAGCTGCTTCTCAAACACCTTCGTATCGACGCCCGAATCCCAAATCCCGATCACGACGGGCGTGAGCTGCTGGTCCGCCGCGAGCGTGACGGCGCGCTCGGCCCAGATGTCCTTCTTCGCGGCGCCGTGCTCGTCGACGACGGACTTGTACACCGCGAGCAGATCGTCGCGCAGCGGCAGCATGATCTTGAGGATGAAGCGCAAATTGACGACCTGCTGCGCGATGTCGGCGCTGATCTCGCCCTCGGTCCTGGCGACCACCGGGTCGATGCCGCTTTGCACCATGCCCATCAGGAAGGGCTCGGTCATCATCTCCATCTGCCCCTTGCGTTGCTTGAGGTCGTCGCCGACGACCTCCCAGGGCAGCGCGCGGAGCTTCTGGAGCAGAGCGTCCCGCAGCGCGGCGTGCAGCTTGGCCTCGTCGGCGCCGGCTTTCTCGCGGGCCGCGATCAGCGCCTCCGCGACCAGCCCGGTGGTCAGCTTCTTGGCCTCCTTGGTCTCCAGCTCGCGCAGCACGGCCACACCCTTGAGCACGCCGTCATAACGGCCTTCGAGCAGGTCCAGGTTCACCAGGACATTGCGGAAACGCTGGAGCGTCGCGGTGTCCTCGATCTGGTATTGGGCCAGATCGGCCTCGAGGTCGGCCCGCACTGACCTGGCCAGGGCCACGAATTGCTCGTCCGACCTGAGCAACTCCGAAACGCTGCCGGGAATCTTGTACGTGTGCCGCGGCAGATCATCCAGGCTCTTGACCGGGACTTTCTCCTGTGCCCGCGCGGTTGCAACTGCAACGGCGGCCGAGATCAGGCAGGCCACACCGATGGTCGATAACGGACGGTCGCTGCGTGGTGCCGGGGTCGTCACGGCAGGTCTCCATGAGGCGCTTTGACTGCGGCGTGCCGGATCACCGGCAGGCGGGAACCAACCATCGTAGTCTAGCGGGCCCGCTTGCGGACGCGAATTCTCGCGACTACATAACCCACATGACCACGCCGCAACGTGCCAAGCTGTGGATCGGGCCCTCTGGCTGGAGCTACGAGGACTGGTACGGAATCGTCTACCCGCTGGACCGGCCGAAGGGCTTTAAGCCGCTGAAGTACCTGGCGCGCTACTTCAACGCGACCGAGGTCAATTCGAGCTTCTATCGCATCCCGACGGCCCACATGACGGCCGCCTGGCCCAAGCTCGTGCCGCACGACTTCCGCTTTGCGTTCAAGCTCACGCAAATCTTCACGCATGAGCGGATGGAATTCCCGGCGCCGGCCGAGGTGCGGGCCTTCGTCGACGGCGTTGAGCCCATCCGCGCGGCGGGGTTGCTGGGACCGCTGTTGATCCAGTTCCCGTGGTCTTTTCGCTATACGCCGGATGCGGTTGACTGGCTCCGCCGCCTCGCCGAAGTGTTCCCGTCGTTCGACCGCTTCATCGAGGTGCGGCACGCCTCGTGGGCCCAGCCGGACGCGCTGGACGATTTGCGCCAGTTCGGCGGGTACTGCAACATCGATCAGCCGCGGCTGCGGGACTGCCTCGGGCCGACGCAACACGTGTTCGGCTCCAGCGCGTACGTGCGGCTGCACGGGCGGAATGTGAAGAGCTGGTTCGCCGAGGGTCAGCCGGCCTACGAGCGCTACAACTACCTGTACAACGAGGATGAGCTGCGCGAGTGGGTCACGCGCCTCAACGCGATTCGCGAGCAGGCCGAGAATGTCTACGTGTTCGCCAACAACCACTATCGCGGGCAGGGTGCGGTCAATGCCCTCGAGCTGCGGGCCATGCTCGCAGGCCAGCCCGTCGAAGCCCCGGCGGAGCTGGCCGCGGCGTATCCGCGCCTGCGCGGCCACACGCGCCCGCCGCGCGAGCCTGGGCTCTTCGCCAGGGACTGAAGTCCCTGGCTACGCTCGTGCGCCCGCCGGGCGGCAAGTCGGCGCCCAGCGAGATCGGGCTCCTCTTCGCCCGGAGGGCGCACGTCCTTTGCCAGGGACTTGAAGTCCCTGGAGGCCGAGCCGCCTGTTTCTTTTCTGTTTTTCTCCGCCCGGAGGGCGGACGAGGCTTACTTGAACACATCGCGCTCATCAAATTCGATCCCGTGCCTGCGAAGCAGCTCCAGGAGCTCCGCCTGGAAATCCTGACGCTTGTGATGCTCTTTCTGTCGAGCGATGTAGGCCTCGACGTCCGGCACGGCCGACTTACTCACCGTGAAGCCGCCATAGCCCTCCTGCCACGAAAAACGCCCCAGCTTCGGAAATGTCTCGTTGATCCATTTCGAGCATCGGCCCTTGATCTGCTGGAGCAGCTCCGAGTGCGACAGGTCCGGGCGGTAGCGGATCAGCAGGTGAACGTGGTCAGGCGTGCCGTTCGCTGCAAGCAGCGTGCAACGCAAGTCACGCACGATGCCGCCGATGAAGGGGTACAGGCGCGTTTCGAGTTCAGGCGTGATCACAGTCGCGCGTTGCTTGGTGCTGAAGACGGTGTGATAGAAGTTCTGTGTCCAGGCGCTTGGCACGACACGGCTCCGTCCGCCCTCCGGGCGGAGAAGAAGAGCAGTCTTAGGATCGCCGGCCAGGGACTTGAAGTCCCTGGCAACCGTCGTCCGCCCTCCGGGCGAGGAGTCAGCACCGAGCGAGACCGCCCTCCTCTTCGCCCGGAGGGCGCACATCCGTTGCGCCCTCCTCTTCGCCCGGAGGGCGCACGTCTGTTGCCAGGGACTCTTAGTCCCTGGAAGGGTTACTTTTGGGCCGCCTCGTACCTCTTGAGCGTGGCCTCCAGGTCCGCGCGGCTGGCTTCGTCGTCGCCGGCGAGCTGCACGGCTTTCTTCTGGTACGCGAGGGCCTCTTTCTTCTGACCGTTGTCAAAGAGGGCCCGCGCGTACGTGTCGATGATCGCCGCCTGCTTGCCCGCACACGCGTCGTAGGCCGCCTTGGCCACCTGTAAGGCAAACTTCAGATCGCGGAGCTTGACGTCCTCGTCGGTCAGGATGCTCCAGGCAAATCCATTCAGCAGATCCGCGTCCTGCCCGAGAGCCGCCAACGCGTCCTGGCCCAGCTTCTCGACGCCTTCCGGCTTCTCGCTGGCCTTCACCGCTGCCAGGTAGTTGTTGGCCGCTTCCATCGCCTTGCGGCGTTTCTCCACGAGGACGCGCCGGTCCTTGTCCGCCTGCTGGGCCGCCTTCAGGTCGTACTTGCCGGCGACGACCTGTTCGACGGCCTGGTCCAGCCCGGACCAAGCGACGCCGCCTCCGGGCGTCTCGTCAGGCTGGCCCGCCCAGACGACCTTCCCGCTCTTGTCGATGACAAACGCGGTCGGGATGCCGTCGAATACAAAGCCCTCCATATACGCCGCCTTCGTCGGCCGGTCCGGCTCGTCGAGGGCGACGGCGTAACTCATCTTGTCCCCATTCTCCTGGACGAACGGCTCGACCTTGTCGCGTGTCTTCCGCTTCTCGCCCTCATCGACGCTCACGCCGACCACGACCACACCCTTGTCCTTGTACGTTTTTTGCAGCTCGGTCAGGTGTGGGATGCTGGCCCGGCAGGGCGCACACCAGGTGGCCCAGAACTCGACGACGTAGACGTTCTTTCCGTCCTTCACGTCGACGGGACCGCCCTTGATCCACTTCTCGACCTTCAGCGCCGGCGCGGCGTCGCCCAGATCGGCGGCGAGAGCCGGCAGCGCCAGAATTGCACTTGCGATTACTCCCATGAGACTCAAGCGAAGCGCGTTCATGCTGTCTCCTCTGCTGGCATTAGCACGTTCGACCCACGTCAGGCGACGGGGGATTATTGCCGACAAACGATAACCGCCCTTCGGGCGGTCCGGCAAGGGATAAGTTGCGGCGCCTACTCGAAGGCCGGCCGGCGCAGCCGAAACTCCGCGAACGAGCCCAGGAGCAGCAGGTTGGCCAGCAGCCGCACCAGTGCCGACGCCAGCAGCATGAGCGTGAAGGGCTGGGTGATCGTCAGGCCGGCCAGGTGCGCGGGCAGCGGCGTGAGCTGTCCGAGCAGCGCAGCGCCGAAGCTCCCGACCAGAGTGCCGACCCCAATGAATAGATTGTTGTATGCAGCACACCGGGCCCGCTTGGGCGGGGTGACCACGTCGTAGAGATAGGTGGCCATGGCGGCGGTGAAGGCGGCGTAGGCGATCCCGTCATACGCCATGATCACCAGGTAGCTCCAGAAGCTGTCGCACA
>Ga0315291_10002137_pt1 | contig 26035 bp, 60 predicted proteins | sample YL17G12_20_MG_FD_203070 | JGI IMG/M metagenome (GOLD analysis project Ga0315291, IMG submission 203070) | Sediment microbial communities from Yellowstone Lake, YNP, Wyoming, USA - YL17G12_20 | ecosystem: Environmental > Aquatic > Freshwater > Lake > Sediment | place: USA: Wyoming | collected...
ATGTGGCTCATGGCCCTCAAGAGTTCTTCCAAATGAAAAGGCCATACCACTTCCTGCCATCACTATACCTAACCCAAATAACAAGATACCTTGTAGCCCCTCTCTTCTGAACTGTTCATCACTCTTCATAGTTAAGATACCCTCCTTATTTTGGTTCTGGACAATACTCTTTGTCTCTTTCCACTATTGTGTACTCTTTTATTACATAACTCCCCTCTGGGAGTGTTACTATATTTGGTACCCAATCATATCCTGTATCCCAACATACATGGTCAGGTGGGTCCCAATACCCACACAACTTCAAAGCTCCGTGTTCTGTAGTTTCATAAGAAGCTACATAGAACTCTGGAGGTAAATAATTCCCTGCTATATTTAAGTTCGTTATCACATATCGGACAGGCTCTGGCACAGGTGCTGTGAATGCTTGTGGTATAGCTGCACCAAAGACAAGAAACAAAATAGCCAGTCCAAACACCAAGAGAGGAAACCAAAATGCAGAATCAGTACCCATTAAAGCCCTCCTTCTTATTAGGCCAGAGTGGGTAAGAGTACTCGACCAGAATTAAGCCCATCTGCAGCGTATCTGACGGGGAGGTAATGGTCGATGTCTGACCAACAGAGGTTTCCCGAAGTACTCCTACCCACTCTCATCTAATAACCTCATCCTATATAAATACTTTATGTCTCCCTCACTTGGTATAAAATATTTTATCTTCTTCCACCAAGCATCAACTGTATCAAACCCACTTGACCCAACAAAGGGCTCTAAATCCTCTTTTGTTTTAATTGTACCAAGAGGTTCTCTCTTGCACTCTCCCACTCCCTCAATGCTTACTATAGCTTCACTCATCTTGTACTTCCTAACTGTATAGATAAGGCCATTCTTCAACAGAAAGATTTTCAACTCTGGAAGGAAAGACATCTCTGACATCTAATAATTCCCTTCCCTATTTAAGGCTCTAAAAGCTCAACTTTTTGTTCTACACTCAGCCACTCACCCCGGGTGATTTTAGGATAGGTTCCCCCACGGACATTAAAATTTCCTACTATCTGTAACTTGGAAGGCTTAATTGCCTTCATTAAATCTTGGTAGATAAGTTCTACACACTGTTCATGGAAGTGCCCCTCATCTCGGAAGCTGTTAAAATAATACTTTAGTGCCTTAAGTTCCACACACCTCTCATTAGGTATGTACCTAAGAGTAATAGTAGCAAAATCAGGTTGGGAAGTCCGTGGGCACCTACAAGTGAACTCTGGGAACTCTATCTCAACTGTGCATGGCCCAGGACTCTTGAACCACTCTAGGTACTTACCTGATTTAGTCTTTACTCTTCTTAATTGGACATCTTTCTTAGTAATACCGTACAACTCCTCCAAGCTCGAAAGCTTCTTCTCATGCAACCCAACCAAACCCTCTTCAATGTTATTTGGCATTTATCCCTCCTCCAACTCAAACTTAACTTCCAGCTTATCCTTTTCCTCTTTAGGTAAGTTCTTAAGTAGCCAGTCCTTCTTTGCTTCTACTGGTAAATTCCTAATCCAACCAAAGAATGCCAGTACAAACAAAGGAAAGAAAATAAGGGCCCCTAAACCTCTTATCTCAGCACCCTCAAAAGAAATATTTCCTGTGTTAGTCACCCCAGAGTATACACCAATACCTGTCACTGATAACAAGAGGCCAAATAGGAACCCAGCTGTCCCGAGCCAGCGGAAGACCCACTTGTACTTCAATGCAATCTTAATTAGCAAACCCGGCATATACCTTTCTCTACTCACACCACCCCTAACCTAAGAGATGTACCGGCGGAGGAGAGCGATGTTCCGAATGATTACAGGCCAAACCTTGGTAGTCATCTCTAGCTTATCCATCTTCTTGTAGGTTGGGTCTTTTTTATTAATAGGTTCCTCTATACCTTTCCCTTCAAGTCCCAACCATACAGGAACTCCTGTGTCTATTGAGGAGACATTAGCAAGGTTAGTGTAGTAAGCAAACTCATCTAAGGTAGTGAAGCCAAGAAGATGAATGTACTTGTTATTTGGTATACGGTGGACCACCAAGGCACGTCTTAATGCCATCAGCCAAGGAGGGTCTTCCTTGCTGGACAATATATCATAAGGAACAGCAATAGCAGCTGCACCTTGATAAACTGCTATGCACCCCAAAGCCTCAAGGAAGGTAGAGCCTTGTACCACAGCTACCACTTTTTCATACCCAAAAGCCTCCACACACTTTCCATAGGCAGCAAGGGTCTTCTGCATATCACCAATCCAATCAGGACTTACAATCCACCCAGAGCCTAAGGCATCATAGACTTTCTTAAGCTCTTCTATAGTTATAGGCTCTCCCTCTTCATTAACCGAGTTATCTATAAAGTTTAATTTACCAGTTTTCTGGTAATAGGCAGCATATGTCTTGTCCTTCAAAAATTCCCTGCCCAATATCCAATTAAAGTCTGCAAATGGCTGAATATTTTCCAGCATTTTTGTCGGGGATTCTAAGGCTAATTTCAAGTGACACCTCCTCTTTCTTTCTTAGACTTAGTAGTTTCTTTCCTATTGTCCTATTCTTGTAGTCAGACCTCATTACCACGAGAGCCTTCATAGACCCCCCAAGTTCCTCTGATAGAACTCTATCACAAGGTCTAGTAGTCTCCAATACTCTTAATAACTCACTAACAGTCCATCTCTGCCTACTATTAGCTGAATCCTCCGTCTGGTCATAGTACCTACTAGTACCCTCACTTCTTTTACGAGCATTCCTTAATCTCCATTTTTTATTACTTAAGTAGTGACCCACTATTTAATCCCTCTCCTCTAATTCCGTAAGCCTATATACCAAAGCACAGTAATTCATTAAATCTAGCAGGTCCTCTTTTGTCTTTATTGGCCTTGTGGCCCAATTACCATTCCTAAAGGCCACTTCAAGACCTGAGGCCTTCCTATACAGGGAAGCTGCCATACAACCTAGGCCCTCACGTTTCCACGACCCTTCGTAGTCGAGCTCCCTTTCTCTAAGTAACTCTTTTGCCTTTTCATACACGTACTTTACCTCATCACAAGTACCCACTATTTACTCTCCTTCTCTTTGTCTTTAAAGGCTTCTAAAATCACCTTAGGTATTCTTGCTCTCTTCTCTTTCTTAAGTCCATACCTATCTTCACACTCATCTCCACAAACTGAACACGCTACCCTCTGGAGCAACAAAGCTTCTTCTCTACTTAACCTTACCCCTTCTAAGCCAAAACCTACTCCAGCAAGGGAGCCTTCCTCATCATAGTAGAATTCCACAGGTAACCTTACTTTAACTATATCACTCTCACAACAACCACCCAAGGTAAGTCTCTCTACCCACTTCTCTCTTTTCATTTTCTTACCCCTTCATAACTATAGAGTAGAATTCTGACCTAGTTGCCTGCTCATCCATAAAGCATCCTTTTAGGCTTGAAGTGACCACAGGTGAGCCCTGCCTTACACCTCTAGAGGCCATGCATCCATGCACTCCCCTCACATAAACACCTACCCCTTTAGGCTCTAGCTTTTCCATAAGGAAGCTAGACAGCTCTGTGGTGTACTGTTCCTGCAAGATTGGCCTTCTACTCATTATATCTGCTATTCTAGTGAACTTACTTAGGCCAAGGACTCTACCACTTGGTATATAGCCTATCCAACATTCAAACTGGACTGGTAGCATATGGTGGGGGCATAAAGTCCAAGTAGAGATGGGCCCAGTGACTAGCATTTCATCATAGTCAGCCTCAAACTTCTGCTTAAGGCACTTTTTAAGTTCTTCACCTATCTTTTCAGAAGACCAGCACATCTCATCTATTAGCCTTTTAATTCTTTCACCTGTACCCTCAAACTGGAGATGGCCCTCCCAATCAACATACTTATCCATCAAGAAGTTTTCAAAGTCTTTAAAACTACCCACCTAGCTTCTCCTCACTAACATCAGATTAGTTATTACACTCTGCAAGTCTGTTCTTGCCCTAATTAAATGTGCCAGATTTTTATTGCTATTGGAATCAACCTCTTCCCTAAGGACCTCAATTATCTCCCCATCAAGCTTCTTTAATGCCCTTATCTGCTTATCCATCTCAGTAAATGAAGAGGGTACCTCAAGACCCTGACCAGCTACATTTATTTTTAAATATTGTCCGGCGGTTCCATGTTGGTACCCTCCTCATCCACTTCCTCTTTCCTTCTAAACTTTCTTGCAGTATACCTTGCCATGAGAACTACAATTATCAATATTACAAAGATGAACCATAGAGGGAATAGCCAGTGCATTATGCCTGCATACCAATGCCCTGTATATATAATATCCCTATTGGCAAGTATTATCCTAAGGCCCATAAACCCAAATACTAGAAGGACTCCCATAAAGGTCAATATGGCCGACCAGACTACCAGTTTCAACAGCGCCAACTCTTTCCCAGTTAGTTTTCTTATCCCCATCTTTCACCTCGGCATCTTTGGAATATAGAAATTCCTAATCTTCTCTGTGTCCTTTACTTTAATACCTCTTCCTAAGAGAAATAAGCCCACAAGAAGACCAAACCCTAGAATAAAAGGGGAGAACATAAGGGCCTCCCAAATTAGTATCCATCTCCACTGTAGCTGGGGTTCCCATAACTTAACCCCTAGAGGTAGTATTACCCCAACTATCCACAGAGAAAATAAAATCCAAAATACCACGTCTCTACCTACTTACTAAAAGTGTCCAAGCTGCAACAAGTACAAGTGCAGGAATTGCAATAGGCCAGTAGTGTAAGTTGCCATTAGTGAACAGTAGAACAAAAAGCCCAATGAAAATGCCTATACCCACTCCTCTACTAGCATCTCTAAGTAGCTTATACTCAGCCATTCTAATCTTCCTCTAACTTTATGCCTAACATATCCTCAACATCTACTCTAGTTATCCCAACACATATTTTGGGTAACTCCAATGCCTTTGCTATCTCTTCAGTTATAGCTCCATCATCTCCTAGCTCTCTCCAAGCCTCTTCTTTATTCATTCTTACCTCCCGGCCATACTAGGCTTCTCATCCTTGCCATGATACTATTATACTCCTCCATAGGAGCTTGCACTCTATATAACCCAAGACTACTCCCTTGTTCCTCTTCTTCTTCAGGCTCGAGTTCCTCTTTGAGGTCTTGTAGTGCTTCTATTACCCTATCTAACTTACTCATTCTACCTCCTTATACTCTATTGGGTCCACTATACCTGCTTCCTTGAAAGCTGAAAGACGAAGTGAGCAGGAGGGGCAAGAACCGCAAGCCTTTTCCTCTCCACGGTAGCAAGTCCATGTGTTTTCCCAAGGCACTCGGAGCCTTTCTCCTACCTTTACCTCCTCAGCCTTACTTGTGAACATTAGAGGAGCCTCTATTTTTATTCTGTCACTACCCGACTTTCCACCTGCAAGGTTCAATGAGTCCTCTATTGAGTTTATGAACTCTTCTCTACAATCTGGGTAACCTGAGAAGTCCACCTGACTAACACCAATAAAAACAGCACTTGCTGAAACTAGCTCTGCATAAGAGAATGCTATTGCCAAGAATATTGCATTTCTCTGAGGTACCCAAGTAGGTGCTATACCTGATACAATACCTTCAGGGATTTCCCCCTGTCCTAGGAGGGGACTACTAATCCACTGATTAAAATCCAACCTTACTATCCTATGTTCTATCCCACCCAGCCTTATTGCTGTCTGCTTTGCAAACTCAATTTCCTTCCTGTGCAACTGCCCATAATCAAAACTCAAGAAATAAAGGTCTCTATGCTTCTTAGATGCTATGTAAGCACATACTGTAGAATCCATACCACCTGATAAAAGAATAACCGCTCTGTTCTTCATCTCTTCTCCCTTACTCAAGACTCCCAAAACCAAAGGCTTCTCTCTAGTTGCCAGCATCACCATTTCTATACCTTTATCCTAATTATCAATTTTTGATTCTTATGGCCACACTCCCAGCCGTCTGTTACCATCTTGAAATACCTATCATCTACCCCCAAGCCTTTCTTGAGAGCATCTGCTATTACCTCTGTGAGATTGTGAATGTCTGGCCTTTTCCCATCCCAAAAGTACCCAAATACCCCAATCTCTATTGTTTGCTTCTTATCTAGACTTAGACCCAAATCCCGAGCCTTTCCTTCCAGCTCCTTCATCCACTTCTTAACCTCAGGCTTAGTGCCTCTCCCAATCTTATAGGCATTCTTGCTTAATATTCCACCTATGTAGTCAATTTCTATCTTATATTCCAACTAGTCACCCCACTTAATGTACTCCACACCAACTGCCTTTATAAACTTTTCTATCTTCCCACCATTTCTATCGGAAACCTTAACCTTAAGTAACTTCTCTTCACCTAAGGTAATAGTACCAAGGAAATCAACAGCGTGGATTTGGATACAATCTGCTTGACAAAAGCCCCAACTATAATGGCCACATTCCTGCTCAGTGTAAGAAGGGCAGGCCTTCTTGCAATGGAGGTCTTGAAGTTGCTGGTCTGTAGGATTTGAAATGAGATAGGTATTAGAACAAGGAGTAAGTAAGACTGCTGGACAAACTATAGCAGCAACAAGAAGACAAACTAAGACAAAAATACCTAGAGTTACCAGGGAACCTTCCATCTCTACCTCCAAAACCAAACTCAAAATGTAGTGCTAGTACCGAGAGGTTGGCGTTAACCAGTGTCTTTAGCCTTTGTATGCAGAAGCAGGCAGTACCTTATTGGGCTTGCTTCTTATCTGTTCCTGATACTCCTCATTCTTGACCTTCAAGGCTACCTGAACGCCGATATAATTGGAAGGCTTGAACTTAAAGTTCGCTCCCAACTCTACATCCGGGTCCGCTGCTCTAAGTAGCTCATGAAGGAAGGGAAGAGCTTCTGTAACCAGGCTGAATTCCCTAAATAGCCTCCGACCATCAATCTTGATTGTTTCAGGACCTGCCTCGGTCTCAATCTCAATCTCTTCGGGGGCATCCACCACGAACTCCGTGTGGGCCATCTTGCCTTTTGGCCCCTGGCGGATTTCCATCTTATCTATATGGGTAAGATAGATGGCATCACTCCCATCCGCATTCTTCTCATTTAGGGGCTCAAAGGGCCTAACTTTGGAGAAGTCTATGTTGACTTCACCTTTCTCCTGGACTGCACCTTTCGGTGCCTGTTTCTTGTCTGCCATTTCCAATCTCCTCCTTTTTCATTCAATCCATTCAGCCAATTTATCCAAACCGGGCACTGGCTCCCGGTACTAGCCTATTTCTTAGACTCCACATACTCTAAGAAAGCCCTTTCAGTAGCTTTTCTATCTCGCTCATTTAGCCTCTCAATCTCTTCATGTATTTCCTTGTCTCTCACTAGCTTCTCTTGCCTTTTTTTATCCACATTTTCTGGACTAAACAAAGCCCCCATCTTCTTTCTGTGAGCTTCACAGGTTTCTTTACTAACCATCAAAGTCTTACCACACCTAACACAGACAAAGTACAGGCAGACTTCTGCTTCCTTAGTAATAAAAGTACAGAGCCCCTCTAGGTGAGGATGCTCAAGTGTTTGTTCTTTCTCAAATACAATCCAACAATCTGTACAAAGGTACTTACCTTCCCAGTACTTTATCCACCTTGTACACTCTGGGCAAACTCTAGGCTCACCTAATCCAGGTACTATTGTATCCACCTAGCTTAATGTTCTCCTTGCCCAAATAAAAAGATAAACTCCACCAAAACCAAAGGTTACTATTACCCAAACAAGTGCTAGGATGTTGCCCCACCACATTTACTTTTTCTTCTCTTCCCCACCTATTACCGTCATTAACCAAAACCCAAGAGCTACCCCACCTACTAGAGGTGATAAAGCAGCAAGGGCCTTTGCCCAATCCAGGTCTGTAAGATAGCCCGTAAAATAGATAGCAGGAGTAAATATTAATATAACAAGCAGCCTAGGAAGGCCTTTTCTTGCTCTTTGCTTAATACCTGATAACCGACTCTTACTCTCCATCTAACTCTTCTTATTCCCCATCTTAATTAATTCCATAGTCTCTTTCAAAACTACAGGCCCAGGTAACTCTTCCGGGTCTGCTCCATTTCTTTCTCTAACCCACTTCTTAGTGTCTTCCTTAGATTGGCCAGCCTTCTGACCTCTCATATATAAGGCCTCAAGCTGACCTTCATTTGCTAATTGGACTCTTGAATCCTCACTAGCAGCTACTCTATTACCATAAACATCCAAACCTATACCTAGAAGGGTACAGCATTTCTTAAATCCATCTGTACCAGCCCCTTTATAGTCATCCCCCAAATCAATCATATCTCCTTGCTTGTGGGTCTTAGTTACCTTATCATATCTCTTAACTTCTGATGAGCCCCATTGAGTCTTTTTTATCTCAATAGGCTCAGTTCTGAATATCTCAACCGTTCCATCACTATGTCTCATCTCTCTACTTGTCCCTGGGAACCTTATACTAACCACAACTTTCTGAACTATTTGGTCTCCTTCTCTAATGGTTTCAATAATGTCTGTTGACCATAAAAAACCTAGACACTCATTCATTCTCTCAACAAAAAAGTGACCAGGTATATAATTAACTTGCCCAGCTCCTCTACCCTGTCTTTGCCAAATGTAATCTTGAGGTGTAGGAGCAGTCAATGCCTCAACTAATTCCCTACCAAGAAACCTATGCTTCAATTCTTGCTTCACTAGCTCTTCAGACAATTATTACCTCCCAGACTCTTTAGCTTCCTCTTTAAGTTCTTCTTTTAACTTATCATGTATACTATCTACCAACAGTAGTATCTCAGAGAGAAATTTGGGATTACTTATTTCCCTTCTTGCAGACATCATAACTCTATCTAGGTTAGATAGAGTATTGGCATACTTACCATCTACTTTGGTAGGCTTTGATTGCTTCAACTTCACTCTATCAGACTTACCAGCCAACTTAACATCACCCCTTTTTGGCTATAGTTGGTTTTGGTCTTTTTGTTTTTGGTGGGGAATTTCAATCGCAATATCATTTTAAAGGATTGTGATTCATTTGTCAATATTAATGATAAAATTCGTCCTACGAATTGGTTGACAAACGAATGATAAAAATGTATAATATATTCAATAAAAGACTGCCCAAAAAGTCCAACTTGTTAAAGTCTCAAATATTTGGGCTTTCAGGATGGCGGAAAGGGAGACGCTAGACCTTGACTCCGAGGTCAGGAGATGAGAAAGCTGAAAGGTATGGTGTGAAGTTTCATACCTAGTAGGCAAGTAAGGAAGAAGGAGTGGGTGACTAATATCAACCCCCGAATCCATCTGAGGTTCGAGTCCTCAGTCCTGCAAGTCAAAAATTTTAGAAGAGGTAAGAAATGGCCTTAGAGCAAAAGGAAATACAGAAAAGGTATAGTAAAACAAAAAAGTTTAAAGACTCCCAGAAGAGGTATGAAGGTACTGATAAAGGTAAGAAGGTAAAGAAGAAGTACATTAAGTCTGAGAAGGGTATGCAGGCCCAACTTAGGTACTACTTTTCTGAGAAAGGTCTTAAGACAAGAGACCTTGCAAAGAGGAAAAGGAAGCTCTTCTCAGACTGTGCAAAGTTTTTGGCTGATAACCCAAAAATGAAGCCAAGGGACTTCTTTGTAACTCTAAGCCCAGAGGACCAAATGGTATTCGTAAGTAAGAAGGAAGAGAAATAAAAGGAGGTAAGAATGGCTAAGGGAGATAAGTCAGATACAAAAAGTAAAGAGCCAACAAAAGGTTTAGTACCCCCAGGAGTTACTTTCCTAGATAAACTTAAAGCCCTATTCTCCTATCCAGAGGACCAACTCTCCGTTGAATTAGATATCTGGATAGGTGACCTTGAAAGGAATATAGCTACCAAGGAAGAAGACTTGAAAGTACTTTTCATACTTAGGGACAGAATAGATGGCAGACAGTGATAGTAGGCTGATAGCTAATGAGATTTCTGAAGAAGCAAAGCTCCTAGCAAAGAAAATGCCTCCAGATATAGGAGGTAAAACTATTTATGTAAGGAACTTAGTTACTCAAGCCCTCCTTGGTAAACTTGACCTTGCTGTCTTTAAAATGTTCCTAAGGATGACTAATACTTACCAGGAGGCAGAGACTTGCTTGCCAAGAGCAAAACTAACATTAGAGAGAGAAAAGAGGAGGTAAGAATGTCCGCACATAGTGGTGAGCACTGGACTAAGGAAGAGGATGAGAGGCTGTGGAGAGAATTTGGTCTAGATATAGAAGAGATCTCCAAACAGCATGGAAGGTCAGAGTGGGCCATAAGATGTAGGCTCCAAAAACTTACAGGACTAAAGCTAGCGGAACAAAAACCTGAAGAGCCTAAAGCTAGACTAAAGCCTGATAAGTTCTGGATGATTATTAGATTTGAGGGCCCTGGATGTGATAAAACCTCTTGGAGGCACCCTACAGACCTTGAAGCTAGAACTGAAGCGGCAAAACTTGCTTCCAAAACAGGAGCTCCTATGGTAGTACTCGAAGCAGTAGGGATCTGCTACCCAAGACCTGCAGACGCTATCTGGGAGGAACTATGAAAGACACTAAAAGTGATGTAGTAGGTGTCAAAGAGGCTGCCAAGCTCTTGGGCCTCCATCCAAATACCCTAAGAGATTGGACCAATAAAGGCCACATCAAGTTCTTTACTCTACCTGGCAGAGGGGATAGAAGGTTCTTTATTAGTGACTTGGAAGCTATAAGGAAGACAGATGGAAGTTAACCAAGAAGAATTTGCTAAGTGGTTTGAGAAAGAACAGAAGGCTGGCCGGGACCCAGTGGCCCAGCTTAGGCGAAGGCAAGATATTGAAGCCTTCAAAGAGAAGTTTGGTGCCATAAGAACTTATGGACTAGTCTGCCCAGCATGTACTGACGTAGGTAAGATGAAGGAAGGCCACCTCTGGATTACTAAGGAAAGGAATATTATGGTATGCCGGAATTGTGAGAAGGTATTCTACTTAGAGTGTAAGACTATCTCAAATGATGAGCTAGTTATGGAACTAAAGGAACAGAAAGGAAGGTAGAGGCTAAGAATGGAAAAGAAAAGACAGAAGAAATGGAGTGAGATGACTCCAGAGGAACAGAAGAAGGCTATGGATGAATATGCCAAGTATAGAGCTTGGCGACAGGCAAGAGACCTTGAGGAACAGTCCAAGAAAAGAAAGTAGAGAAGATGGATAGATGTGATTTATGCCAAGATGAGGCAGAGTGGTACTTAACTCCTGAGGGAGAACCTAAACTCTGTGAGAAGCACTTCCAGAAAATGCTGGAAGAAGTAAGGCTTTGGGTACTAAAGCAACAGATGGTCAATGTAAGTAAGAATGGAAGAACAAAGGAACCCATAAGGAGCTCCTAGTGAAAACTCTTATTGACAGAAAAGATAAGAATGTACTAATGCAGGCCGGGTACCAGGTAAAGAATGAGCTGGAAGCTAAAGGAAAGTTCCCAATGTTTCTAGCTGTTAGTGGTAGTCACTCCTGTGGGCTAGAACGTCCTGACAGCGATATAGATATTAGAGGAGTCTACCTAGACCAAACCACAAAAGTCCTTAGCTTACACCCAGGCAGAGATACTGTAGAAGGTGAACTTGGTACTATTGACTACCAATGCTATGAACTTGGGAAATTCTTTGGTATGTTAGAAAAAGGTAATGGAAATACGGTTAGACTACTCTTGGGGCCTTATATACTTTACTCTATTCCCACTGTGGACTGGTTAAAGTTAGGCAGGATACACCTAACCAAAGTTCTTAGAAGCTACTACAAAGGTTATGCACAAGCCCAGCGAAAGAGGGCCATGAGTGACCGGGGTGGTAAAGCCTTAATCTATACTTACAGAGAAATCTTTGAAGGCATCACTCTTATGGTAACTGGGGACCTTAAACCTGACTTTTTGGAAACTTGGGGATGGTGCAGATATAATGGCTTCTATCCCCAAGATGCCCTACTGAATAGGTACTTCGGCGAGCCAAAGAAGGAAGTAACAGATGGGGACTGGCTTGAGTTCTATTCTGAGTGGGACAAGCTGTGTGGCCATCTAGAAGAAGAAACTGCGAAGTCAAAACTACCAGATGGGCCTAACAGCTTTGAGTTACTTAACTCAATACTTATCGAGTGGAGGCTAAAAGGCTTGTTTCTCCCCGATGCAAGCCCAACAACTGTATTCCTTCCAAAGCCCAAAGTGAGGCAGACCAACCTGGACATAGCCGAGACAGGGCCTCACCCAGACTTCATACTTGGTGGAGGAAACCCGAGAGTGGGCAAACCAGAGATAGAGGAAGAAGAATGACCAAATACTCACTCGAGAGAGATTTATACCTTTACCAACAAGAAGATATCACTAGGATGGAAGAGATAGGTGGTGGTATACTTCTTCTTTCTGAAATGGGCGTGGGGAAGACTCCCGAAACTCTTGGTTTTATTGAGAAGAAAAACTTCCAGTGCCCACTTATTGTCTGCCCAAACTCACTCCGTCTTGAATGGAAAAGGCAGATTGAAGAATGGGTAGGCAAAGGTATAACTGCTGTGAGCACAACTGACTCCTATACTAAACTTCAACCAATAATAGAATCCTTTCTTAACGGTCAAAAGTATAAGATAATTAACTATGAGACCTTCAGAAACAAAGATTGTCTAGAGATGCTCAACATGATTCCCTTTGACATTATAGTCTTTGATGAAATTCATAAGATAAGGAACCCCAAGACCAAGCAAGTAAAGGGGGTGTGGGAGTTCTTAAGTGCCCACCCAAATGCAACTATCATGGGCCTCTCGGGCTCACCCATAATGAATTACCCCAATGACCTCTATGTTCCTCTATCTTGTGTCCATCCCTCATCCTACCCCCGTGATATGAAGAATTGGCATTACTTCATGGATAGGTATTGCTACTGGACAATGGGTAAGTATGGAACCTACCAATATGGTAGTAGAAGAATAGATGAGTTGAGGGAGATTACAAAGCCCTTCACTATCAAGAGAACTAAGAAAGAAGTTTTACCTTACCTACCTGAGAAATACTTCAGGCGGGTAGTATTAGAAATGCCTCCTGACCAAAGGAAGCTTTATGACCAAATGGAAAAAGATTTAAAGATACTACTCGACTCAGGGGAGCCTCTTTGGGCTCAAGGAGTACTTGCCTTGCTAACCCGTCTCAGACAGATAAACATAGACCCAAAGATTGTAGGTGTAGAGTCTGGCTCAGCAAAGACAGACTTCTTAGTAGACCTTATCGAGTCAATGGATGAGAAACTTGTGGTCTTCTCCTGCTTTGAGAGGTATATACATCTTCTCTCACTTATGTACCCAGATGCTCTGGTTGTGACCGGTGAGGTAAAACCTGATGAAAGGGCTAAGAGAGTTAAAGAGTTTCAAGAAGACCCAAGCAAAAAGCTATTCTTTGGGACTATCCAGACTGCAGGTGAGGGTATAACACTAACAGCTGCAAGCACAGTGGTAATGATGGATAGATGGTGGAATGAACCCAGTAATTCTCAAGCAACAGACAGACTGCATAGGATAGGGCAAGTCTCAGCGGTTGAGATAATAATACCCATAAATGAGAACTCTGTGGATGAATCTTTGGATGAGATACTACAAAGAAAAGGCTCCGCTATGCAGGAGTTCCTACCAGAGAGAGATGTTACCAGACTGGTAGTGGATGATAGAAGACAAAGGAATGAACCAAGGGTAATAGAACTATGAGGAGAGAGTGTTATGGATTTTGAAAAGTGCCCTGAATGTGGAAGCCCAAAATTTTTCTCTACTCAATCTGATAGGAAAGGCCTTCATACTAAGTGCCTTAACTGTGGGTACACAGGAAGCTTAATTAGGGGTACAAGCCTTCTTGCACTCAGTGAGGTTAGGTGCATAGAGCTCCTTAAATTGGGATTCCAAAATAAAGAGATACAGAGGACACTTGGTATTAAAGAGATGACCGTAAAGAACCAGCTTTGGGCTGCAAGAAAGAAACTTGATGCCAAGAATGCTCCTCATCTTATTTATATTTGCCTAAAGGAGGGAATAATAGAATGAAGGACTTTAGCCCAAAAGAAAAGTGCCCTAAATGTGGAGAGAAAATTCTCAAGACCTTCTACTGCAAAGGTAGTAGGCAAATGTGGAGTTGTAGGCTAGAAAAAGAAGGAGAGCATCTTCACAGGATATGTGAAAGGTGCAAGTATGAGTGGCCAGAGAAATGCTTAAAAGGAGGTAAATAACGTGGATGGAAGGAATGACCCAGCAACTCCTCAACAAAGAAGGAAGATTGCTCAACTTAATACGGCTCTTGGAAATAGAGAACACACTGAAGACTACCCTATGACCATAGGAGAAGCTGGAAGTCTCATTAGAAGGATGGTCCAAGAGCTTGAAGGCCAGAGAAGGCTGAAGAAAACACTGAGGTAATTCCACTTGTGTTTTAATACTAAAACGGAAAATCAAAAATCCCAAAAAATCGTTCCAAAAACGGTTGACAAAAGGCCTAAAATGATATATGATGATGATGATGAGAAACGAACGAATGGGCAGTACGATGGAAAAGCAGAATGTCCAGCTACAACTTATAAGAGAAGCGGACAACCTTGCTAAGTGCACAGGTATGGACTTTAGGCTATGCCTTGAAATTCTCTACAATGCAGGAGGTAGGGAACTAAAGACAGAGTCTGAGCAAATAAATAAAAAGAAAGGTGGAACCTAAACATGGCAGAGACCAAGATTACCCTACCCCCGGGAATGTCCAAGGAGGAGTTCGACAAACTGTTCGCTACATTCCAGAAGCAGAGGACCAGCACGAAGGGGCGGGACAAGGCAGTCCGTGAGGCCACCAAGCACATTATAAGCAAGTACAAGTCCGAGTACGATGCTGAGCTGGCCAAACTTATGCCCAAGGCCTAAAACTGAAGAACACACGCAAGTGTGGATAGGGCTCCCACAAGCCAATGGCTAGTTAAAGGAAGATACGAGGAAGGCCGGACACTGTATTACGGCTGGACTGAAGGTTGAAGGAAGGGCTGATAACGGGTACAGTCCCAGTTACAGACACAGCCAAGGTGAGTGGGGGCCCAAAAATAAACAACTGGAGGACTGAATGAAAGAGTACACCGAAAAAGAACTTGCAGAGATTGGCCGGAAGACAGTTGAGGCCCGGCAGAAGCAGGCTGCGAAGGACTCAGAGAACCGGAAGTTAATGTCTCAGCTCTTCAAAGCTTATAAAGAAGGGAAGATAAAGCTCCCTAAAGCCTAAGCCAAACCAAACTCCTGCACATCTTTAACAACCTAATAACCCAAAGCCTATTTTCCTCCCAGCGGGAGGATGTAGGTAGGTATTAAGTGGCCGAGCAGGAAGGCAGCTACGACGGTAGCGTTAGGACATTACTTATTGATACGGGAAACTTGCTCGAATTATGGGCAGTAATCCTTCGAGTGGTGACCGTAAAGAAAAGAGCTCATCTTGAGGCAACTCCACTCCTTAATACCTCAAATAAAAAGAAGCACCAAGTAAAGGCCAAATCTTATCGGGACTAGCAGGTGGCGAAAGATAGACGCTGGTGGATAGGTTAGAGAGGATAACCTGAGGTTACAGAGTAGAGCACTACTGTACCATTTGAGCCTGGAAGGGCAAACTTGTATAAAAAGTTTAACCTAGGATACAGGGTAGTAAACCGGCGCAGTAAAAGTCTGCGGGTAGTCCCTTCCACTAAATCCCTCATCCAGAGGTGTAAGGCCTCTGGCTTGCTAGTCCTTATGTAATTTCCACCCCAGCTTACAAGCTGGATGATGGAGGAGCTCGGCCACAAGCCGGGCTTCTCTATTTTTGTGGTAGACACTGGACTCCCCAAGTTTCCCGGACTTCCCCAAGAACCCTCAACTCCTAGTTTTCACGGCCCCAACCGTCAAGACCCTGGAGCCCCTTCCACCCCACCAGTCTTCCTGTATCCACCCTATATACCTCATGTTCTTCCCCCAAAACCATTTTCCCTGTACTCACACAAAACACTCATATCCGACCTTTTCGTGTGTATCTCATACTCGATGCTTTCCCACGATACTTGCCCACAATACTCGACCATGATTCTCACCTATGAGACTTCCTCACAAACCTTTCCCAAAATACTCACCCACGATTCTCGCCCACAATACTTTCACACGAGACCTACATACGAGACTCGTACCTATAGGCTCTTTACGCCCCTGCCCTTCACAACAGGCAATACTTTGCCTTACCCAAACTAAATGTTATAGAAATGTAACATATTTTGCTTGACAAAGGGGCAGGGGTATGTTATATTGTATATGTTGAATGAATTGACATTCAACACGAACCTTTACAATCGAATATGTGGGGGACACGGCGGAGGTATTAAAATGGCCGATGTTAAAAAGAATCCGACTGTGTCTATCAACCTGCCTGCTGGAATGTCCGTGGAGCAGTTCGAGAAACTGTTCCCCTCATTTCTGAAGAACCAGGATTATACCAAAAAGAGGGACAAGGCAGTCAGAAATGCCCTTAATGCCCTCAAGGTAAAATATCCTGCCGATTACCAGGTGGCGTTAAAGTCTGAACTAACTAAGGTAGGCCTGACTGTAAAGGGAGCGTAGCAAATAAAAATTGTGTCCCCCACATATTCCTGCCTTCTTTTTTTTTGTCCCCCAATACTCGTGTACGAGTATCGTACCCAACCTTTCCCCTGTCTTTTATAAACACCACCTACCCCTACTAGTCTACCTCCCACCTCTCTATCTTTTTCCAAAATTCTGTAAAATCTCCTAAACCACCAAATCCTGGATATACCAGATTCTTCCTATCTCCAAACTTGTGTCATTTTCGTTCGATTTTCGTTTGCCTATTGACAAACGATAACGAATCGTTTATAATGACAATGATATTTCTGAACCCAAAATCCAAATTGCCGCCGACCACTAGAAAGGAGGTACCGAAAGGTAAAGGCAGATGGAAAACACAAAACCCAAAGAACAGATTGTAGACCTAGTCCGCAAACTCCTCAGTCTTTCCACATCCCCAAATGAACATGAGGCCGCTCGTGCTCTGGAGAAGGCCCAAGAAATCCTCCTCAAATATAACCTCCAAATGAGGGATATAGAAATCAAGGAAGAGCACCACACTCTGGACTTCATCAACCTCCCCATCAACACCCCAGACAGAGTACAGGATTGGAAACTTCTGTTACTCCACAGAATAGCCTCTCCCAACTTCTGCAAGGTGGTAACTGCAGGCAAGTACAGGTTCTATATCCTTGGCCGAGGATTCAATGTAGTCTCAGTCATGGAGATGTTTAGCTGGGTCCAAGGCCAACTAGAAATACTTGCCATGGTCAACACTACCACCTATCAGGGAAGAGATAAGCTTAGGTATAGAAACTCTTTCCTAATGGGCTGTATAGAAAGGATTGGTCAAAGGCTCAGGGAAGCTCAGAAGTCTGCTATGCAGTCAGATGTCCAAACTACAGCACTGGTTGTAGACTCCAGAAAGCTCCTTGAAGACTTCACTTTGGGCCAATTCCCAAACCTAGGCCATGGTAGGAGTCTTGGAACTAACAACTCAGCAGAAGGCTACCGGGATGGACAAAGTGCAGGAGACAAAGTAAGTCTGGTAACTCCATCAAGACAAGTAGGTAGTCAAGGACTAATAGGAGGCTAACAATGGAATTTAGAAAAGATAGAATCCTTGAGGAGCTAAAAAGCCTTGCTAGGAAAGCAGATACCCCCATAATAGATGAGCAAGGGTCTGAGAATATAACTATCTATTTCTCAGAACTTGATGCCCTAGAGAAGGCCATAATCTTCATAGACAAGGTAGCAAACCCAAATTGGCTCTTTGGTAATAAGTAGGAGGCTAAAGAATGAGATATAAGAAGTCAGTTATAGAGGTTAAGATTAGGATTGACCCTGTTGAAGGCTGGGGGCACCAGCCTGAAGACCATGTCAGGTATCTTCAAGAGATGCTCGACCGCTCAATACCACACTACAAGCCAGAGGTCAAACTCATCAGAGTCGAGAACGAGAAGCCAAAAGAGGAAGAGCCTGTCTTTACAGAAATCTAGTAGGAGGTATAGAAAGTGGACATACAGAACAAGATGGATAAAGGTACTGAGGAATCCGGTCTGTGCCCCAAGTGTGGTAAGTACGGTATATCTAGAGAAAATGACATCTACGGTTCCTTCTATGAATGTATCTACTGTGGGTACACTAAAGACATAATAGTCAAGACACCCAAAGTATCAGAAATAGCCTATTGTATTAACGGGGATAACAATGCCTGTGAACTGGGGGGAAGGTAACAAATGGAAGACACTAAGAAAGCTGAATGTGGGGAACAGAAATCCTTACCCCCACCTATGCTAAAGAAGGATAACCGGTGGGTATACGAGGGAAGGTACACTAACTGCCAGGGCTATAATATAGTCATAGTAGCATCAGTATCCACATATGAGAAGGATGGTATTACCAAAGTTATAGACTGGGCAGCCTATATAGGTGCCGATACCTCTCCCAAAGAAATCTATGCAATAGAGTACACATTAGAAAAGGGTAACAAGCTGTCTAGAAAAGATGCAGAGTACTATTTCCCATTCTTAGCAGAATATCCCTACAGAAGCTAGACTAAGAAAAATTAGGAGGTAAGTAAAGATGACTGAAACCCAAACCCAAGAGAAACCAAAACCTGTTTGCCCAGAATGCAAGGAGGAGCTAACATACCTCCACAATAGAACCTCCTGCCCGGTACTGTATGAGTTCTCTCTAAATGAGAGAGGTGAGGTTAGGTACTCCGAGGCAGACTATGGGGACTTTCTGGACGGTGGTGACTATCAGTGTCCTCACTGCTATGAGGTTTTGGCAGAGAATGAGAAGGAGGCCATAGAAATACTTAAGGAAGGTAAGAAAGATGGCTAAGAAAGATGACCAAGTAACAGCGGAAGTAACCTTACCACCAGGTATGAGGGCAGAGGATTTACAGAAACTTATAGATAAGGCCACCAAACCCGAGCCCAAACAAGGGGCTTTAGGATTTGTCCTCTTTGGTGAGTGGGAGATTGGAGTTAACCAGAAGAGAAGGGTCTACCGGGATACCTTTAAAGGTAAGGAGTACCTTAATATCCGAACTTGGTACCAAGGTGAAGATGGCTTTTGGGCCCCAGGTAAAGGTGCTACCTTCTTCTTTGAGGAAATAGACCGTATAACCGAGGGCCTGCAGAAAATGAAAGAGTGGTGTGAAGAGCACCCGAAAGGAAAATAAGAATGCCAGACCTAAAATGTAACAACTGTAAAAAGTCCTGGACCCTACCAGAGAAAGGTGAGGAAGAGCTACGCCTTTCTGCATCTGAGATATACCATATGGCCCAAAGAGCAGGCATTCCTCTAAAAGAAACCTATTCTAAACAGAGTCCTCTTCCTTGCCTTAATAGCATAGCAGGTTGCTGTAATAGGCCCCAAATAGTTTGGGTTATACCAATCTAAGGAGGTAAGATGAAGGAACCAAGAAAAATCCGTAAGGAAGGCAACAAGGCCAACAAGACTACCCGGAAGAAGAGAATGGCTCTTAGAAGGGAAAAGCTATGCAACCCTCACTAGACCCAACCAAAAAAGTGCAAATCTGTCCAGGCTGTGGTAAACCCCTACCCAAGAACTTTCTGGTTCAGAAGATACTTTGGGTGAGACCGGCCTGCAGAGTCTGTAATAGGCCAATCTAGAGATTAAAGAAGGAGGCAAACTAGCATGGCTGAGATAAAAGTTCGATACCGATGCGGATGTGGTTACTCTACTGACTCTCAAGATGAAGCAGTTGAGCACTCTGACCACAATAAGCATACAATTCCGGTACTGGGCTATATAATGCCTGAGAATAGTAGAGAAGAGAAGAGGATAACTTTAGTTGTAGAGGAAGATAATGAAAAAGCTTAAAGTTGAGCTTGAGATAGAACTCAGTGAGGATACTGTTAAGGAGGAATTGGAAGAAGGTGGAACAGAGGAGTCTATTATCAAGAAGGTTATGAAGCATGTAAAGGAGGCTGTGGGCTCCAGTGGCCGGGAAGGCTGGGAATTTATAAAAGACGTAGATGTAGTAAGTATAGGAGTAAGCTAGATGGCTGAAGTTAATGTACCCGCTGAGATGGCTGAGTCAGTTGCTCAGATGCTTAGGGACTGGAAACCAAAAAAAGAGAAGGACAAGGTCAAGCCTTGCACTGGATGCTATCATCTTAACCCTAAACTAAAAATCCCTTGTGGCTTAGCCTCAGCCTTTTGTATAAACTCAGATAATAAGCCCTATTGGATGAACCCACTTGAAGGGGCCCTAGAAAGAAAACTATAAGGAGAGGAGGTGAGAAAATGCTAAAGTTGGGGGAAAAAGTAAAGGATAAGATAACCGGACTCGAGGGAGTTATAGTGGTAAGAAGCGAGTGGCTCTATGGCTGTGTTCGTCTGGGTATCCAACCCATGGAACTTAAGGATGCCAAGCCTGCAGATATAGTAGAATATGATGAAGCCCAGTTAGAGCCGGTTGCTGTATCCAAAAAGCCAAAGCCCCGTGGGGGCCCTTCCGGGGTCCACATAATTAGTAGGTAAAAAGGAGGTAGAAATGGCAAGAATGCCAGATAGAGAGGAAGCAGTTGCAAGGAAAGGCCAGGGTAACAAGGAGGCTAGTGGCTTTATGGAGAGCTCCCTCAGTGCTGTATCCAATGCACTATGGATGCTGGTGTGGGCACTAGTCTTTGTGGTAGAGCTGATACTTACAGCTATTTCCCTTGTTACAGGACTCATCTCGCTGGTATTAGGGATTTTGGCAGCTATCGCTACAGCAGTGGCGGGTATAGCGGCTAAGATTGCGGGCATGGTATCAGACTTGCGAGATGAGATTAAAGTGGCCTTTGTCAACTGGAAGGCACGGAAAGACCGAATAGCAGCTCAAGCCAAAAGACTAGAAGCCTTAGAAAGTCAGTAAAGGTCTGACTCCTCTGGGTGAAGGAAACTTCACTCAGCTGGTCAGGAATATGTAACGTAAGGAGGATAACCATGAAAGGTGGCCATGCCAGATTCAAGCACAGTTACTACTGTAATAGGTGTGGTAGAAGACACTCTTACCCAGCCAAGATTTATGCCCACCACTTTGGTAACTATGGAAACTCGACTCGGTAAAGGAGGTGACAGTTGGAAGTAGAAGAAAAGTTGCGAGTATTCCTAGAAGAAGAAAAGATTTTACTTACACCTGAACAGAAGGAGAAGCTACTCCAGTTTATTCAGGAGAGAATTACAGAAGCCGAAGACCTTTTTGGCGCTGGATTCATAGATTAGCAACGGATTCTCTCAGGCAGTCAGGAATTTATAAAAGGGGGTAAAAAATGGATGAGTTAGAAGAGCGGTTCCAAGAGGAAGTAGAAGAGCTGGTGGAAAACTGGAAGGAGAAGCTCCAGGAAGACCAGGACTATGTGGCTTCCATCTTTGAAGAGGAGTATAATGATTAAAGACCTATCCCAAGAACTTATCCAAGTAACAAAAAAGCCTCAACTAGTCTTCATAAACATAAGACTGGGGTGTAATGAGCTCAAGATGTTTTCTATAATGACTGTATGTCTAAACTAGGGGGCAATCAGATGCATGAAGGAATGAATCTAAAGTTACAAGGAGAGGGGAATTTGAAGAACTGGATTAAGACACTCAAGGAGATGGAGGCTTGTGGCAATGCACTAGCATGGTGCAAAGGTTATGAGTCGTTGGCAGAGGCGTGGGCTGACTGCCAGCGTGGCGATTGGATGCTCTGGCTACTCGGGAAACTATCAGGCAAACCAGAATCAGTCTCCCGCAAGAAGTTGGTGCTGGTGGCTTGTCAATGCGCTCGACTTGCACTACCTTATGCGAAAGAAGGGGAACTCCGACCACTAAGGGCAATCGAGGTGACGGAGGCATGGGCAAGAGGAGATGAAGGCATAAGACGAGAAGATGTTAGGAAAGCCGCCGATGCCGCCGATGCCGCCGCCGATGCCGCCTATGCCGCCGCCTATGCCGCCTATGCCGCCGCCACTTCCAGAATATCAACCCTAGAAAAATGTGCTGATATTGTAAGGGATTATTACCCGGTTGCACCAAAATTAAAGAGAAAATAGGCTTAACCAATCCATTAAAACTGCCCTTGCGTGGATAAGAGAAATAATATTAAACGGAAGGAGGTGATATGAGAGTACAGGTAACAAAACTAAGGAACGCCCTCGCACTGCTTGAGCCTGTGGTGCCGAGGAAAACCACGCTGCCGATCTTGACCAACGTGAAACTTAGCCATGGAAAGGCCATCGCTGCGGACCTGGAGCTGTACGTGACGGTGACCATAGACAACGACCTGGAAGGCGAGTGTCTTCTCCCATTTGCTGACGTTTCGAAGTTGCTCAAGACGGTGCCGGGTGCCGAGGAACTGGAGATTAAGCAGGAAGGGGGCAAGATCGAGCTGGTGTGGAGCACGGGCAAGGCTACGTTTGACCTGAAGCCCCTGGAGGACTTCCCTGGCCAGCCCAAAGAGCCGCAGGCAATCAAGGTGATAGTCCAGGGTGAACGGCTGGTATCAACCATGAAGGCCATGCTGCCCTACGCCTCGAAAGAAGAGAACAGGCCAGTGCTTACAGGGGTCAACGTGAACCTGCTGGGTGACCACATTGACGTGGCTGCTGCTGATGGGTTCCGGCTGGGGCTGAAGGCGTTGCCGATAGCAATCAAGCCCACAGACACGATAAACCACATTGTAATTCCGGCCCATGCGGTAGAAGTGCTGCACCACCTGTGGAGCAAGGCGCCGAGGCTGAAGGAAAAGGCAGACAGTTTCATTGAGGCAATAATGCCAGCGCCGGAGCTGTCCCTTCAGTTCAACACACAGGCACTCCAGGCCGAGTTCGATGGCGTAGTCCTAGTGGCCAAGCTGATAGAGGGCAGCTATCCCAACTACATGCAGTTAGTGCCGACAGGCAATGACAACGTGGTTCAGCTCTATGCGCCGGATTTAGAGCAGGCACTGAAGCGTGTCATGCTGCCAGCCAAGAAGGGTAGCGGGATAGTGCGGTTCCAGTGGAGCGACAACGTCCTGTGTCTGAAGTCAAAGGATGAGGAGACGAGCTCTGTGGAGGCTTCTCTGCCGTGCCAGATTGAGAAACCGGGCAAGATTGCTCTGAAGATGAACTATGTATGGGACTATGTGAAGGGCAAAGATTCCTTGCTGCGGATTGAGACCAAAGACGAGAAGAGCCCCGCGGTGTTCAAGTACGGGCAGGCACCGACAGTTGTAGTCATGCCGATGGCTGTTTCGTGGTAGCTGAGAGTGTCGAGGGGTGCAGGCCAAGCACCAAGCCGAGAGCCTGTCATGGATGCAGAGGTCATAGCCTGCACCCTCGTTTAGAAAGGAGGAAAGATGAAAGTAGTCTTACAAGATACTGCTCTGCTGGTAGCCAATGCGGTGGCCAAAGATGGTCGGCCTGCGCTGGGCTGTGTCCAGATAAAGGACGGCAAGGCAATGGCTACCGATGGCCTCATGCTGGTTGAGCATCCAGTAGAAACCCAAGACATGGATGGCCAGGCTGTTCTGGTGCCTGCCGGGGCAATAAAAGCTGCGAGAGCAAAGTCTATTGGCACAAAATCAGGTAGGGGTAGGCATCAGAGGAGTACAAGGGTACGCAAGGTTACAGTTGAGCCACGAGAGACTGACCTGCTTGTCTCGGGCGAGTACACGATTCTTTGCCCGCAAATGAAGGCTTCATTTCCTGACTTTGACCATGTAAAGAAGGGAATGATTCAAAGCAGCGAGGTAACCGGCTATGGCAAGTTTCAAGTATCCGTGCTGAAGAAGCTGTTGTCTACTTGTGCAGGTGACTGGATAATCCTTCAGTTCCGTGACCCTAAAGCGGGCGTGGAGTTTATCTCTGGAGAGGCTCACGGCATTGTTATGCCAGCTTTTTTGGACGAGAAGCAGTATAAGTGGTATGAATTGCCGCCGGAGCCGCCGAAACCTGAAACCTCGCCGTTGCCTTCGGCTGAAGACCAGGCGAAAATGTATGAGGAGATGACACATGGCGAATGAGATATGCCCCTACATGAAAGCCAGGCTGATAATGCTTCGTGGTGGCCTGGATGAAGAAACGGTGACATATTGTACCCTGCTGGACAGGTTCTGCAACGAAGACCCGGAAAACTGTGAGATTCGCAAATATGACGAAGAAATGGAGGTGACAAGTGGGATTAATGAAACGAATTCTTGAGGATACCGCCCAGAGGGAGTTTGGGGAGGTCACTGATGAGACACTGGAGAAGGCCATTCCGTTGGCTCAGGACATAATCAACGGCATCTACTCGCTGTCAATCTTTGGCGTCGGGGTAAACAGTCCGTGTGTGTCCTGCTCGGAAACTACCTGCTGGCTGTGTGAATTTAACTTGAGGAAGAAACATGCCAAAGCTATCGGTCGTGACGGAGAACAGAACAATAGTGTTCTCCCTCCACCTATGTCAGAGCTTTGATATTTGCGACCGTGGAATTAATCATGATTGCACATATGTCCTATTCCTGGCTATAGGATGGCGCAAGCCATTCTTCTATCGCGGCTGGGTGTGCTGGACATGCTGAAAGGAGAGAAAATGGCAACAGATATAGGTCGTCATTTCGGGCAACCACTGGCAATCAAGAAATATTTCTGCAACTATTGCAAGAAATACACCGACCACGAGATATGGAGCCGGCCAAACAAAGAAGGCACAGGCGGTGACCTGACGTGCAAAGTCTGTGGCTCTCAGCGTATGGATACAATTCAGGGCTTCAATGCGAATCTAATGTAAAGGAGAAATATGCAGTGTCCTCATTGTGAGTGCGAGCTAGAAAACCAGATTATCTGCGATGAAGCCCAGAGCCTAGGGATGGTCGACCCCGATGACCCGGTCAGCCTGGTCATGTGGCTTCTGGACAAACTCTCGAAAGGAGGTGAGCGTGAAGGCACAAAAGTGGCCACACGGACATGTGCGAGTTGCTAACTGCACTAAGTGCGGTCATCAGATATGGCGGCGTGGTGATGACCCCCAAACCTTATGCCCGAAGTGCGACAAGAACAGCACTTGGAATATCGTGACCAAACAGACAGAGCCAATCAAACCTAGTGGAATGAGGAGGTAAAATGGCAAGAAGTAAATTCATTCTGGAAGTGGGTGCGCTGCGCATCCCGGTCAAGCTGGTCAAGATTGTGGAGGACAACAAGAGCGACCTCCACATGGCCTGCGACACTTGTGGTGGTGGTATCAAGTACCGATATCACTGCGACAGTTGTGGCGATAACGAGAAGCAGCCCAGGAACAAAAAGTTTGAGTCAGGCGAAACAGCAGTAATCATCACTCCCGACGAGATGTCGCTGCTGCCCCTGAAGACTTCAACAGTAATCCCGATTGAGGGCTTTACCCCGCAACTCCTGGATGTACGGCTGCAGGACGGCGTGCAGGCCCTGGTGCCTGATGATGACAAGGGCAAGAACGCAGGGGCAATAAAGGCGTTCACGCTCCTGTATAAAGCTATGGCTGCGGAGAACGTGAAGGCAATCGGCAAGGTGAGTGTGACAGACCGCGAGAAACTGATCGCCCTGGCTCCGTTCAGGGACGAAAATGGGACTGAGGTGCTGCTGGCTCAGAAGCTTATCTGGTCATGGCAGGTGAGAGACTTGTCTGAGCTGAAGTACCCCGAGATTGCTTTGAGTGACAAGGAGTTGCAGTTGGGCAGGAAGCTGGTGGCAAGCCGCCGCATGGAATTCAAGCACATCACGTACAACGATGACTACACGGTGGCACTGCGCGAGCTTATTACGGCCAAGGTCGAAGGCCGTGCTCTGCCTGCTCCGCCGCCCAGGCTGGCTCTGGCGGCAAGCGATAACTTAGAGGCTCTGCTGAGCGCGAGTATTAAGGAGGGATAGGTATGAAACCCACTGACCACCGTGTTTTCATTCTGAAAAACACACCCTATGAAACATGGAGCATTCACGAATACTGGCCTTTCGGGAAGATACGGA
>Ga0315291_10002139_pt1 | contig 26028 bp, 15 predicted proteins | sample YL17G12_20_MG_FD_203070 | JGI IMG/M metagenome (GOLD analysis project Ga0315291, IMG submission 203070) | Sediment microbial communities from Yellowstone Lake, YNP, Wyoming, USA - YL17G12_20 | ecosystem: Environmental > Aquatic > Freshwater > Lake > Sediment | place: USA: Wyoming | collected...
GGATCGTCAACACCATGGTCATGTCCATCCTCGAGCGCTTCCGGGAGATCGGGATCATGAAGGCCGTCGGGGCGGGGGACGGGGACATCAAGAGGATCTTCTTCTTCGAATCCGGGGCGATCGGCCTTCTCGGCGGCGCGGCCGGATGTGTCCTCGGCTGGGCGGTCAGCCTGGTCATCAACCGGGTTGTCAATTTCTACATGGCCCGGCAGGGGATGCCCCGCATCGAGTATTTCGCCTTCCCGGCCTGGATCTTCTTTGGCGCTCTGGGCTTCTCCCTCCTGGTCAGCCTGGTCTCGGGGATCTACCCGGCACGACGGGCCTCCCGCGTCGACCCGGTCGTCGCCCTCCGCCACGATTAGTTCGGCCTCGGGGATCGCCTTCGCTCGCTGCGGTGATTCTTTACGCCGGTCAGCTCGCCAGACTCGGCGCCTGAGCCGGACCGGATTTGGGGACATGCTCCGCTTCGAGAGAAGCAGCGCGTGTCCCCTTTTTTTTCGAATATTTTTTAAAAGCGCCCCTCCGAGATGCTCCGTCGCGCTTATATCGGTCGCTCCCAGGAGTCCGCTCCCTGCGGGTCGTCTCGCTTGCTTATGCGATCGCTCGACAGCTTTGCCTCGGAAGGGGCGAGCCCACGTAAAACGCGCAGGGGTGTTCCCAGAGGAGGCGGTTGAGGGCTGAGCGGGCATGGATGAAGGATCGGGACACGTACCGAAGGTACATGTCCCGGTTCTTCAGAGCGAAGCCCGGATACCAAGCGGCCCGGCTCGCAGGGACGGGTCGCGGCCGACGGCGGGAATACCCCGAGCGTTTGTGAGGGGGCTCGCTCTTCAATTTGCTCGACACTTCATCCTCGGGAGTATTAGCTTGGAATTTGCTATAATGCCCGTCTGATGCGTGGTACAGTCGGCCTCATGTCCATGGGTGGAGCATGTCCTTCCGGGGGCCTCAAGGAGTCACTATGAAAATTCGTAAAATTGGGCTCGGTCTGGCCGTCGTGCTCGCGTTCGCTGTCTCCGCTTGCAACGTCGCCAAAACGCCGTTGACCGTGGAACAGAAGGCGCGCGAGCTCCACGCCCGCATGCTGACCGTCGACACCCACAGTGACACCGCGTTCAGCCTGCTCCGGACCGACTGGAAGATCGGCGACCGCCACGACCCGAGCGCGCGCGGGGCCGGCAAGATCGACCTGCCCCGGATGAAAGAAGGGGGGCTCGACGCGGAATTCTTCGCCGCCTTCGTCGGCCAAGGTCCCTTGACGCCGGAAGCTTATGTCAAGGCCAAAGACCGCGCCCTGCAGGCCGTCGAGGCCGTCCGCAAGATGACGGAGGAATACCCCTCGATGATCGGGCTGGCCGTCGACCCGGCGGGCGCCCGGCGCCTCAAGAATGAGGGCAAGCTCACGGCTTTCATCGGCATGGAAAACGGCTATCCCATCGGCCGGGATCTTTCCCTCATCGAATTCTTCCACAAAAAGGGTGTTCGCTACATCACTTTCTGCCATTCCTCGGACAACGACATCTGCGATTCCTCGACCGACCGCCGCGATCCCGCAGACAAGGGCCTAAGCGCGTTCGGCCGCGAGGTCGTAGCGGAGTGCAACCGTTTGGGCATGATCGTCGACATCTCGCATGCGTCCGAGAAATCGATCTCCGACATCCTGGCCGTGACCAAGGCCCCGATCATCGCCTCCCATTCGAGCGCCCGGGCGCTCTGCGACAACCCGCGGAACCTGACCGACGACCAGCTCCGGGCTCTGGCCAAGAACGGCGGCGTCGTCCAGATCTGCTTCCTGGCCGCCTACGTCAAAACGCCGCCCGTCATCCCCGAGCGCGAAAAGGCCATGAAGGAGCTCGAAGCCAAGTACGGCAACATCCGTCAGATCCAGGACGAGGCCGTCCGGACCAAGGCGATGGCCGAGCGGGAGGCCGTCAACCAGAAGTTTCCCCGGGTCCAGGCCAACGTCCAGGATCTCGTCGACCACATCGACCACGTCAAGAAGGTTGTCGGCGTGGATTACGCCGGGATCGGCACCGACTTCGACGGCGGCGGCGGGGTCGTCGGCTGCGACGACGTAAGCGGGATGATCCACGTGACCGAGGAGCTCATCCGCCGCGGCTATACCGATCGTGAGATCGAGAAGATCTGGGGCGGCAACTTCCTCCGCGTCTTCCAGAAGGTCCTCGACCTGGCCGGGAAGTCAGGCTAAGTCCGCCCGCGACAACGTAAAATATTCTTACGTTTTTCTCCGCTGCTTCCCATGGGGATGGTCTTTCCCCAAGGTCCAGCCTCCTTTTTTTGGCATGAAGCTTGCTTTGAATTGATCAGGCACCGGCAGGTGCATTTTTTCGTTTTTTTCTATATCATGAGGGCATCTCCATGCTGACCGCCCGACGCGAACGCCCTTTTTCCCTGTCGCTCCTCGCCCTGCTCATCGCCGTCGCCGCGTCCGGCTCCCCGGCGGCGCTCGTCCGGCAAAGCCCCGAACCCGCGCCGAGGTACGGCGGGACCTTCCGGATCAAGGGATTTCTGACTCCCTTCAACCAGGTCTTCGACCCGGCCGCCCCTTCCCACTACTTCATCTGCGAACAGCTCTACGACGGGCTGGTCAAGTTCGACTCCCATTTCAACCCCATGCCTTCGCTTGCCGAATACTGGACGGTCTCCGACGAGGGAAAACGCATCACCTTTTATCTCCGGCATGGCGTCCGCTTCCATAACGGACGGGAGCTCACGGCCGATGACGTCAAGTACTCCCTCGAGCGGCTGGTCAAGAACAGGCCGGGCAATACCTACTATCAATACTTCACCCAAAAAGTCGTCGGCGCCGAGGAGTTCTGGCAGGGCCAAGCGTCCGAGGTCACGGGGTTCCGGGTTCTCGATAAGTCGACCTTCGAAATACGCTGGAAGCGCCCCTATGTCTCCGGTCTCTATATCCTGGGGATGTACTACTCCAAGGTCCTGCCGAAAGACCTTCTCGAGAGCCAGGGCCGGGGCTTCTTCCATAAGCCCGTCGGGACGGGCCCCTTCCAGTTCGCCGAATGGATCCGCAGTCCACGCTTGGAAATCCTGGGCGTCGCGCTCGAGCGCAATCCTTTTTATTTCGGCAAGAAACCCTACCTCTCGAGGATCGAGTACAGCCCCCATTTCACGGACGATCAGTTCGACGAGGGGAGCGTCCACATGGTCACCGTGACCTCGGAGAGGAACCTCCGCAGGCGCTTCCAGGTCCTGGAGAACAACACCTTGAAGTCTTTCTTCCTGGCCCTGAGCTGCGATGCCCCTCCCCTCAACCAGGCCGAGGTCCGAAGGGCCCTGGCTCTGGGGCTCAACAAGCCCCGCCTGGCGGAAGCCTACGACTCGCTTCCGTTTCGCCACCAAGTCCTTGACAACTACATCCCGCCCTTGCTCCCGGGCTTCTTTCCGAGGGCGGCCAGCCCGTTCACCGATATCGATACGGCGAAACTCCTCCTCGACCGTCTTCTGCCGGAGGGCGGACGGGAGCGCCTGACGCTGACGCTCCTTTTTGCGTCGCCGCGGACCGAAGAATCCTCCCGATTCGCCCGGGAGCTCGAGCGCCAGCTGGGGGCGATGGAGATCAAGCTGGACGTGAAGTACCTTCGGAGGCCCGAGGATATCCGGGAGGTTCGCGGCCCGTACCTGAAATTCCTGGAATACACCATGGACTTCCCCGACCCCGAGAACATCATCGTCCCCCTCTATCATTCCCGGTCCATCGTCAACGAGAGCAACGCGCGTTACATCAATCCGCGGCTCGACGGTCTGCTCGAGCAGTCCGAAGTCGAGCCGAGCTGGGAAAAGCGGGCCGGCCTGTTCCGGGCGATCGAAAAAATCCTGAACGACGAAGTGCCCGCGATCCCCCTGTTTTCGGAGCGCGTCCGCATCGCCGTTCTCCCCCGGGTCCGGGGGGTGCATCTCCCGGCCATGGGGTTCATATTTCTCGACACGAAGGACATCTGGCTGGAGGATTGAGCGAAACCCCGTGAAACTCAAGATATCGATCTCGACGCGCCTCGTCTTCTGGATCACCCTGCTTGTCTGCCTTCTCTTCGGGGCCGTCCTCGTCGTCATCCAAGTCCGCGAGGCCGCCATACTCTCCGAGGAGGCAGAAGCCCGGGCGCTCCTTCTCGCCGAGAGCATGAAGGACGCCAACTTCCAGTCGCTCTTCCGCCAGGACCGGGCCGCGATCCAGAAATACGTGGACGACCACATCGATGAGGACATGCCCTATATCGTTTTCTACGACAGGGCGGGCCGGCCTTATGTCACCGGCGAACTCATCCCCGGGCAGGGAGACATCGAACTAGGGAGCCGCCTCCCGGAAGACTTTATCCGTGATGCCCCCCCGTTTTCCGAAGAGAAAGTGATCCAAGCCGGGGGCCGAGAGCTGAGGGTCCGCGAGGTCGAAATCGCCGTCTTCCCGCAGAATATGGAAGACGAAAAGTGGGCCTCGGTCAAGATCGGCATGTCCCTCGAGCCCATGTACGCCAAGCTGCGCGAGATCCAGAAGGTCCTCCTGCTCATCGGCGCCGGCGGGTTCCTCCTCGGGATCGCCGGGGCGACGCTCCTGGCCCGGCGGATCACCCGGCCCATCCACAGGCTGGTCGAGGGGACCGTCAGGATCTCGAAAGGGGATTTCTCCCAGGCCATCGCCATCGATTCGCGGGACGAGGTCGGCGACCTGGCCCGGAGCTTCAACGAAATGACGGACCAGCTCCTCCACGCCCGGGACCGGATGGAGGACGCCAACCGGAAGCTCGTCCAGCACGAGAAGCTGGCCTCCATCGGGCGCATGGCGGCGACGATCGCCCACGAGATCCGGAACCCCCTGACTTCGGTGAAACTCAACATCCAGAAAATCGCCGAAGAAGAGAGCTTCGCCGAGACGATCAAGGCCCACCTCGGCCTGTCGCTCGAGGGCATCGACCAGATCGAAGGCTTCATCAAGCAGCTCCTCAATTTCACTCGCGTCCAGGAGCTCAGCCTGGAGCGGTGGCCGATCGAACAGATCGTCGAGGAATCGCTCAAGCTGCTCCGGGAGACGCTCGCCCGGAAGAACGTCGTCGTGGAGACGACCTACGCCGAGGGGCTGCCCCAGATCCAGGTCGACGGCGACAAGATGCGCCAGGTCTTCCTCAACGTCCTCCGTAACGCCCACGAGGCCCTCGAGGCGGGGGGAAAGATCAGCATCGTCTGTGAGCCGGTCGAGGAAGGCGGAAAGAGAAAGGCCCGGCTCCGGATCTCGGACAACGGGCCCGGTATCCCGGAAAAGGACTGGGAGAATATCTTCGAGCCGTTCTTCTCGACCAAGCCCTCCGGCTTCGGCCTCGGCCTGGCCAACGCCCGGAAGATCGTCGAACAGCACAACGGGACGATCCGCGTCGGCAAGAAGCGGGGGAGGGGGAGCGCGTTCGTCATTCTCATCCCGGCGGAGGAGGGGTCATGAAATCCATCCTGGTCATCGAAGACGACCCGCTCGTCCGGAAAACCTTGGCCTCCCAGCTCGGGAAAAAAGGCTTCGAGGTGGCCACGGCCGACACCGGAGAGGGGGGCGTCCGGGCCTTCGGGGAATCTCCTCCGGACCTCGTCCTCCTCGACCTCCGCCTCCCCGACATCGACGGGCTGGAGGTCCTGCGCAAGATCAAGGAGCGCAGCCGCCGGGCCATCATCCTGATCATGACGGCCTTCGACGACATGAAGACGACGGTCGAGGCGATCAAGCTCGGGGCCTTCGAATATCTCGTCAAGCCGCTCAACGCCACGGAACTCGACCTGACGATCGACAAGGCCTTCCAGGTCCGGGCCTTGGAGGAGAAGTTCAACTACCTCGTCGAGGAGAAGAAGAAGGAATACACGGTCGACAACATCATCGGCCACTCGGCCGGGATAAGGGGCGTCTTCAAGCTCATCGGGTCCGTGGCCAATACGCGGACCAACGTCCTCATCCAGGGCGAGAGCGGCACGGGCAAGGAGCTCGTGGCCAAGGCCATCCACTACAACAGCCCCTGCCGGGACGAGCCGTTCATCGTCATCAACTGCTCTGCGATCTCCGACACCCTCCTCGAAAGCGAGCTTTTCGGGCACGTCAAGGGCGCCTTCACCGACGCAGTCAGCGAGACGAGGGGCAAGTTCGAGATCGCCGGCAAGGGCACGCTCTTCCTGGACGAGGTCGGCGACGTCTCTCCCAATCTCCAGAGCAAGCTCCTCCGGATCATCGAGTCCCGGGATTTCATGAAGGTCGGGGGGGAGAAGGTCCTCAAAACCGAGGCCCGCATCATCGCCGCCACCAACCAGAACCTGAAGGGGTTGATCGAAAAGGGGAAGTTCCGCGAGGACCTCTACTACCGGCTCAAGGTCGTCGAGATCACCTTGCCGCCGCTCCGGGAACGGCGGGAGGACATCCCCGACCTCGTCGCCTACCTCCTCGAAAAGATCAACCGGGACCTCCGCCGCAGCGTCCGCAAGGTCCCGCCCGAAGTCATGAAGATCCTCGTCGACATTCCCTGGCGGGGAAACGTCCGCGAGCTCGAGAACGCCCTGACCCGGGCTATCATCCTGGCCAAGGGGGATGTCGTGCTCAAGGAGAACCTGCCGCTCGAGCCCGACGAAAAGCGGTTCTTTACCGACGAGCTCGTCCCTCTCGAAGAAGTCGAAAAAAAGTACATCCAATACGTCCTCATCTCCGTCAAGGGGAGCAAAACCCGGGCCAGCCAGATCCTCCAGATCAGCCGTCCGACCCTGGACAAGAAGATCAAGGAATACAGCCTCGACTTGGGGGAACCGTCCTGAGCCGTAGCCTGTAAACTCCCTTGCCCGCCTGTAAATAATCTTGGGCCGTTCTCCCTCTGGAGGCCGTTCCCCGACCCCTTTCACCCTGATGAACGGTGGCCGAAATTGGCACAAAAAGTGCAATTAACAGGGATGATCAACGGACAGAGGCAATAAATGACAGCGAAAAAGCTCGTGCTCGTGGACGATGACGAAAACATCCGCAAGACGTTCAGCCTGCTTCTCGGCAAGAAATACAGGGTTTCCTCCTTCAAGGACTCGCGGGAAGCCCTGTCCAAGCTCAAGAACTCGCGGGCGGACCTCGTCATCGCCGACTACAAGCTTCCTTACATGAACGGCATGGAACTTATCAAGAAACTTAGGGAGCAGGGCTTCGAGGGGGGAGCCATGCTGATCACCGCCCATCCGGACGATGTCAAGATCGAGGACATGAGCCGGTTCGCCATCAGCCATTTTTTCGTCAAGCCGCTCGACCTCAGCGTCCTCGAGCTCTCGATCGACAGGGTCCTTCAGCCCAGGAATCCCCTGGAATAAGCGGCCTGAACCTTTGGTCCCCACGGCTTGTAACTTGTAAGAGGGAAAGGCCCTCCTGTAAACGAAATTTACGCCCCTCCGCGCCCCACCAGGGGAAAAACATTGCTCCGAACTGGCACAAAATATGCAGTAATTTGTGCTGAGATGCCAATGACAAGCTTCATGAACAGGCGCATTCCCGATACCCTTCCATAATCCTCCTTCTTTTTCTTCCGGAGCGAGGGGTGCCGCGGGGGCACCCCTCCTCACTCTTTCTTAGACGACCGAACTCTAACCTGAACGATTGATCCAGCGGGCCTTGCAGTCGCGCCATCCGCTCTCGCGCCGGCATAAGAGGGCCGGCATGGCCCTCGCCGCCTGAGAGGAGTAGAATGGCGTGAGAGGTAATCAAGATATGAGAGTTCTTAAGGTCGGTGGGCTCGTTATTCTCATCATGGCGATCGCCGGATTCGCCGGCGCTCAGGCGCCGAAGCCAGCCGGCTATCATCTTCTTAAAAAGCACGTGCTCGGCGGCGAGGGCGGCTGGGACTACCTGGCTTTGGACGGGCGGACGCGCCTCCTTTACGTGACGCACGGCAGCGCCGTCGAGATCCTCGACGTCGCGACCGGCGTCAAGGGCCAAGTTATCTCCGGGCTCAAGGGCGTCCACGGCGTGGCCTTTGCCCCGGAGAGGAACCGGGGTTATATCTCCAACGGCCGGGGCAACAGCGTCTCCGTCTTCGACCTCAAGACGCACGAGATCCTCGCGGAAGTCCCTTCTTCCGGCCAGAATCCCGACTCCGTCATGTACGATGCGTTCTCGGGCCGCGTCTTCACCTTCAACGGCGGGACGGCCAACGCGACGGCCATCGACGCCGCCACAAACAAGGTCGTGGGGACCGTCGATATCGGCGGCAAGCCCGAGTTCGCCGTGACGGACGGCAAGGGCACGATCTTCGTCAACAACGAGGACACGAATGAAGTCGTGGCCTTCGATGCCAAAACGCTCCAGGTCAAGACGAGATGGTCGATCGCGCCCGGGGAAGGCCCGAGTGGCCTGGCCATCGATCTCAAGAACAAGCGTCTTTTCAGCGTCTGCGACAAGGTGATGGTCGTTTCGGATTTCGTGAAGGGGAAGGTCGTCGCGACCGTACCGATCGGCGGCGGCCCGGACGCCGTCCGTTACGACCCCGGGACCAGGCTCGTCTTCGCCTCGAACGGCGAGGGGACGTTGACCGTGGTCAAGCAGGAATCGGCCGACACGTACGCGGTCCTCGAGACGATTCCGACCGCGCCGCGCGCCCGGACCATGGAGCTCGATCCCAAGTCGCACCATGTCTTCGTCGTGACGGCGGAATTCGGCCCGGCCCCGGCTCCGACGGCGGAACAGCCGCGTCCCCGGCCGGCCGTGATCCCGGGCACGTTCATGGTGCTTGAATTCGGCAGATAATAAAAGCCGAGGTGAGGGGGAGCGGGCCCGGTCAGCCCGCCTTGCGCCGGCCCACCATCAGGAAATAGATCGTCGGCGTGGCGATGAGGGACAGGAGGACCGAGATGCAGAGGGCTCCGATGACGGCGATGGCCAGGGGCTTGAGCATGTCGGCGCCGGAGCCGATGCCATAAGCCAAAGGAAGCATCCCCAGGGCCGCAGCCATCGAGGTCATCAGGACGGGCCGGAGCCTTCGCCGCCCCGAGCGGATAAGGGCCTCGGCCAAGTCCAACCCCTGCGAGCGGAGCGCCTTGACATAATCGAGCATCAGGATGCCGTTCTTGGCGACGATGCCGACCCCGATGATGGCCCCCAGGAGCGAAACGACATTGAGGGACGTCCCCGTGATCCATAGGGCGAGGATCGTCCCGAACATGGCCAGCACCGCCCCGAAGACGATGGCCAGCGGCTCGGTGAACGATCCGAACTCGAGGAGAAGGACCGTGAAGACGAGGAAGATGGCCATGAGCAGGACGATCATTAGGTTGCGGAAGGATTCCCGCTGCTGCTCGTAGAGGCCGCCGTACTCGATCGTGCCAGCAGGAATGGTTTTGTCGCGATCGAGCGCATCGCGGATCTCGGCCATGGCGCTCCCCAGGTCACGGCCTTCGAGCCTGGCCGTAACGGCCACGTCTTGCCGTGCGTCTTCGCGCCGGAGCTCGAGCTGGCCGGGTTCTTCCGTGATGTCCACCACCTGGGATAACTTGACGAGCGTCCCGGCCGGCGTCCGCAGCGGCAGTTCGCGCAGGCTCGCCAGCCGGTCGAGCCGTGCCGGATCGACCTTGACCCGGATGTCGACCACCCGGTCGCCTTCGAGGACGGTCGAGGCCGTCTGCCCCAGCATGGCCGTGTTGGCCGCCGCGGCGACATCCGCCGCGGTCAGGCCGAACCGCCGCGCGTCGGGGAGCCGCAAGCGCAGGCTGATCGTCGGTCCCGTGTAGACGAGCCCGTTGAACACGTCCACGACGCCCGGGACCTTCCTGATCGTTTCCTCGACCTCGGGTGCTTTTTTTTCGAGCCAGGCCTGATCGGTCGAAAACAATTTCACTTCGATGGGTTTCGGGGCCCACATCAGGTCGCCGATGAGATCGCCCAGAATACCGGGGAATTCCCAGGTCAACCCCGGCAGTTTCGTGTTGAAATGCCGCCGCAGTTCGGAGATGACGTCCGCGGTTTTTCTTTTTCGATTGTTTTTCAGCTTGACCAGGAAATCGCCCGTGTTCGGCTCGGCGATGGACAACGCCAGCCTCGCCCCCGTGCGGCGCGAATAGCTGGCCAGCTCCGGGACCGTCCGCAGGATCTTTTCGGCTTGCAACAGCTGACGATGGGTTTCCGCGAGGCTCGTCCCGGGAGGCGTGAAATAATCGATGACGAATCCCCCCTCGTCCATGGGCGGGAGGAATTCGCTCTCGAGGCGGCTGTAGAGAAAGACCGCGGCCAAAAGGACGAGCCCGCAGACGGCCAGAGTCAGCCAGGGGCGCTTGAGGGCGGCCCGGACCCCCGTCTCGTAGAGCCCGATGACGCGCTGCAACAGGGGACCTTCCTGCTCCTCGCGGGGCGCGTCCGTTCCGTCCTTTCGGGAACGGAGGAACCAGGCGGCGAGCGACGGTGTCAGCGTCACGGCCAGGGCCAACGACGTCAACAGGGCGACGACCATGGTCATTGCCAGTGCTCGGAAAAAAACGCCCGTGATCCCTTCGAGAAAGGCCAGCGGGATGAACACGACGACCGGCGTGAGAGTGGAGCCAACGAGCGGCCGAAGGATCTCGCCGATGCCGTCCCGGACGGCTTCCAAACGCGGCTTTCCGGCCGTCCGTTTCGTGTGGATCGCCTCCACCACGACGATGGCGTCGTCGATGACGAGGCCGATGGCTGCGGCGATGCCCCCCAAGGTCATGAGGTTGAAGGTCAAGCCGGCGATCTTCATGGCGAGCAGCGTGACCAGCACCGTGACGGGGATGACGAGTGTCGCGATCAGCGTCGTACCCCAGTTTTTCAGGAAAAAATACAGGATGGCCACGGACAGGATCAGGCCGAAGAGGATGGCCTCCCAAACGCTCGCGACCGAGGCCCGGACGATCTCGGATTGGTCGTAGAAAAAAGCGAGCTTCATATCCGGGGGCAGTTCCCGTTTCAGGCCGGCCAGCTGATTTTTAAGGGCCTTGGCGATGTCGAGCGTGCTTCCGTCGGGCTGGCTGCGGACGTTGAGCAGGACCGCGTTCTCGCCGTCGGCGGTCACGACGTTGAAGACGGGCTCTGGTCCCCGTTCGACCCGGGCGAAATCGCGGACAAGGACCGGATGCCGGCCGGCGACCGTCACCGTGAAATTCTCGATGTCCCGGATCGAGCGCAGACGCCCGTCGACCACGGTCAGATAAAGCGTGTGGTTCTCCTCATGCATGCCGGCCGAGGCCACGAAATTGTTGTCGGTCAGGGCCGTCGTGACCTGGGGCAGCGTGAGCCCGGCCGCGCCGAGCCGGAGCGGGTCGACCACGATGTGGAATTCCGGCGTCCGGCCGCCGACGAGGTCGACGCGGGCGACCCCGGGGATGCGCAGGAAGCGGAGCTTGAGATTGTAGCGCGCTATCTCCCAAAGCTCGGTGATGCCGCGCGTGTTGCTGGTGAGGCTGACGCCGAGGATGGGGAAGGCCGAAAACGTCAGCCGGAAGACCGAGGTCTCGACCGTTGCGGGCAGGGCGGCCCGGATCTGAGACAGCCGGCTGAGGACATAGAGCTCCGATTGGATCATATCCGTCTTCCAGGTGAAGAAGACGCTGATCTCAGCCGCGCCCCGGCCCGTCGTCGACCGGATGGTGACGACGCCGCGGATGTCCTTCATGGCCTCCTCGATGGGCCGGGTGATGGTCGCCATCATCTCGTCGGCGGGCATGACGCCGTTGTCCACGAGGACCACGACACGGGGAAAGTCCGTTTGGGGGAAGACCGAAGAGGAGATGGTCAGGGCTGAGAAGACACCGGCCAGGCAAAGTGCGGCGCAAATGAACACGATCGAGATCGAGTTTCGCGTGGTGAACTGGCCCAAGCCGGAGTGCTTGCTCATGCCTTCAATCGACGATATGGATTTTCGTTCCGTCGGGGACAGCATAGGCGTCCTCGGTGACGATGGCCAGGCCCTCCTTCAAGCCTTCCCCTTCGACCTCGACGAGGCCGGATTCCCGGAGGCCGGCCTTGACCCGCCTCCGGACGGCCTTCCCGCCCTCCGCCAGCACGATCGAACCGGCGTCTCCGCCCACCGTGTCGGCGACGAGACTCGCTTCCGGAACTGCCAGGACGTCGCGCCGTTCTTCGGCGGCGATCCGGATGCTCAGGAACTGGCCGGGCCGGAACCCCGCGCCCGCGGGAATGGAGGCGCGGACGAGGATCGTGTCGGTCTGGGGATCGATATCCTTGCCGACGACGGCGAGCTTACCGGCCGCCTCTCTCCCCGCTCCGATATCGACCGGCTGGCCGGGCTTGAGCAGGCCGGCTTCGCGGCTGGGGACCCGGGCCGTCACGACCAGGCGATCGAGGGCGATGACCTCGGCCAGGACCGCGTTCGGCTCGACGGATTGGCCGAGCCGGGCGTTGATCCGGACCACCGTCCCTGTGAGAGGCGCCTTGATCTCGAGGAGCGATAACTCCGTTCGGGCGGCGGCCAGGTCGTTTCGGGCGGTCGCGAGCTGCAGATCGGCCTCCTGAAAGGCCTTCTCGGAGGTCCCTTCGGCCGCGAGGAGCTTCTTCTGGCGTTCATAAGTCTGCTCGGCGAAAACCAGCGCTTTTTCGGCCTTGATCACGGCAACCTCGGCCAGCCTCGTGTCGAGGCGGAAGAGGATAGCCCCGCGCTCGACCTTGCAGCCCTCCGTGCACCGGATCTCGGCCAGGACTCCGCCCACGGGAGCCGAGAGATAGGCCCCTGCCGCCTCTTTCCCTTCTCCGGGAGGTTCCGGTTCCACGGTCCCGTAAGCCGTGACGTAGCGGTGGAGCGTCGCCCGGACGATCTTGCCGACGTGAACGGCGACGTCGGTGACGACTCCTTCTTCCTCCCCGGCGGATTTCGGCCCGAGCCCCTTGATGAGGACGAGGACGGCGGCCGCGGCGACCGCTAGAATGATCAACCCGGTCACCACTTGGCGTTTAGTCATCCTTGCGCTCCTTTGCGGGCCCGGAATCCTCCCGTGCCTTGTTGGTGATCCAATCCCGGACGTCGAGCGGGCTCTGGGCCGCGTTCTCCAACCGCCCGACCGCCTCCTGGGCCTGGACGAGCGCTCCCAACCGGGCCTCTGCGCCGGCGTTGAGCTCGATCTGGACGCCGATGAGCTCGAGCTTCGAGATCTCCCCGACCTCGCGGCTCGTCCTGGCGGCGACCTCTTGTCGGGTCAGGTTGGCCAGGAGGTCGTCGGCGGCCTGGGCTTTGAGGAGGGCCGAGCGGCAATCCTCGACGGCGGCGTCGAGCTCTCCGACGACCCGGGCCTGGAGGGCCAGGAAGCGTGCGGCGCTTTCCGTGCGCCGGGCCTCGGCCTCGGCGATTGGGCCGCGATTGCGGCTGAGGATGGGCAGGTCGATGGCCAGTCCGATCGTCCATTTGCTGTCGGTCTGGTCGAGCTGGTAGCCGGGCCCGAGGCGGATATCGGGATATTGCTTGGCTATCGCGAGTTGGAGGGCGGACTGGCTGGCGGCGTATTCGGAGAGCGCGGCCAGGATGTCCGACCGGTTGACCACGGCGTGGCGGCGGACCTCGCCCGCCGGGATCTCCGGCTCGGGGCGACGGAAGCTATCAAATGAGAAGTTGACGCCGTCGAGCGCCCGGCGGGGCAGGCCGAGGGCCGCGGCCAGGCGGGCCATGGCCTCCTCTTTGGCCCGGGCGGCCTCGATAGCGGCCAGACGGCTGCCGTTGAGGGAGACCCGGGCTAGAGTCAGGTCGTACACGGAAACTTCTCCAGCTTCCTTCTGGAGTTCGAGGATCCTGACGATTTCCGCCTGGAGCTTCCGGGCTTCTGCCAGGAGAGCCGCCCTCTCGCCGGCGGCATACGCTTCGAGCAGGGCGCCGCGCAGGCGGCTGCGCACATCCCAGGCCGCGGACAGGATGTTCCAGCGCGCCGCCTCGGAAAGGTGCCGAGCCTCGGCGATCCGGTAGCCCCGCTTCCCGGCCGTTTCGATGGCCAGCTCGAAGGAGATCTCGGGGATCCAGGGCGTGACCTCGTTCCTCGGCGACGTGGCGTTGTATCCCAGGGCCGGATTCAGCGACGGATTGGGCCGTTCGCCGGCGGTGATCCGGCCGCCCTGAGCGACGCCCCATTGGGCCCGGGCGACGTCCATGTCGGGGTGTAAGTAGAGCGCGGCAAGAGTCAGGGATTTGATGTCCCATGCGACCGGAGGCCAATCCTTGATGTCCTGATTGCGGAGCAGGAAGTCTCTGAGCTCCGGAGCGTCGAGCCGCCGGGCTTCAAAATCCTCCATGGCCTTCATCGGCGCGATCGGCTTGGGGTGGAAGCGGACGCAGGCGGCCGCGGCCGCTAGGACAACGGCCAGGCCGGCGACCCTAAAAATCGAACTCATCTTCACGAGGTCACTTGTGCCAGTCCCTGGGATCCAGGCCCTACGCCGGCCCGGAGGTGGGACCTCGAAAGGACCATTATCTCCATACGGGCCGTTTTTTCAACCGGAATGATTTGGTAATCCGACGTCAGTTAAGGCCCGCGCCGGCTTGACACCCGGTCATGTCTGTTGACATCTCTTTTTTCCCGGCACTATAATAGCCTCAAAGATCGTGCTGAGGTTGAAAACGCCTTCCGTTATCCCGCTCGTCCGACTAAAATCTTTGAGTAATGGGGAGATTTCTGTCCCTGGAAGAAGGAGGACCGAATGGACGCCGTGTTACCTCGCCGCCGCCTGACGTGGATCTTCATCCTGGCCGGTTTCGTTCTCGGGGCCGTCTCTTCGCTTTCATCGGCCGTGGTCTATGATTTCGTCCAGAAGGCCCCTGAGGCCCGCTGGGCCCGCGCCATCACGGCGCTGGGCGCGCTCCCCTGGAACGGTTCCGACGGTGACAGCCGCGGCTTCGCCCGTCACCTGGCCAACGTCCCCCTGGAAGACGGAATGAGTTTCGCCATCGTCCTTGAAACACACCCCGAATGGAAAAAGGCCGGAATGATCCTCGGAACCTATACCAATGTTCAGATCCCTGCCAACGCCAAATTCACCGCTTTGGTCGGATTCCTGAAAGGTGCGACGGCCACCGACGGCGTGACTTTCGAGGTCCACGTCTTCGACCCGACGACGGGGGCCATCCGGCTCATCGCAGCCAAGGCCGCCCGGGCTGACGGTGTCCTCGACGAGCTCTCGGCCGACCTCGGCGCCTATGCCGGCAAGACCGTGACCTTCAGGCTTCAGGTCGCGGCCGGAGAGACGGCCCGCCAAGACTGGGCGGTCTGGGCTTCCGCCGCCGTCACCCAGATTTTGGCCGTGAGTAGGCTGTCGACGCCGGCCTTGGGATCGACACCGGCCGCCAAGACCGCGGTCATGGCCCAGCCCCAGGGGGGGATGACGGTGAAACCCAAGCTGGAGCTGGCAGCCTTCAACAAGGTCGCCCTGAGGCCGATCCCCTTGACGCCCGCCGGGTCCGCGCCGCCCAAACATGCCATCGAAGATGCCGGCCCCCTCGCCATCGAGGAGCCCTTGACCCTGCTCAATCGGGTCTATAAGGACAATGTCAAGCCGAACACCTATTATTTTCTGCCGCGCGAGATCAACCTGATCCGGGAGAAGGCGACCGGGGATTACCGCGTGAGCGCCGTCTGGACCCAGGACCAGAAGATCCGGACGACCCTGACGCTCCAGGCCAATATCGATCCGAGCGACGTCAAGGTCATGGAGGAGGCGCTCAAGGCGTCCAAAGGGACCTCGGCCGTCCTCAAGTCCATGCCCTACGACGAGGCCAACATCATCGACATGAAGGGCTGGGAGGATTGGCAGATCGAGAATATCCGTATCCCGACTTTCGGCTCTCTCGAGACCGAGCTCCCGGTCAGCATCGCCATGACCCCGGAAACCCTGGCCCAGCTCAAGCCCCTTCTGGAGAAAGAGGGCCTGACGGCGGGCATGCGCATCAAGACCGGCGAGGTCGAGCGCGAAATCCCCATCAAGGTCGGGCTCAAGTATTTCACGGGCCGTTGGTACTCGCCCCTCGAGGAGCTCAGCTTCTCCTACGACGAGCAGGCTACGCTCGTCACGCTCCACGACGTCCGCAACCTCTCGGATTTCCCCTTGAAAATCGCCAATGTCAGCCTGCGGTTCAAGCTCCCCAACGGGGAGGAAGTCTACAAGAGCCTCAAATGCCAGCCGGAGGTCGTGATCCCGCCGGGAGAGGCCCGGATCATCCAGGCCCAGCTCGTCCTCCGCGGCCAGCTCCTGGCCGAGTTCCGCAAGGTGTATCCGACGGCCCCTCCGCCCGCCAAGAAAAAGAACTCGCTTTTCGATAAGGCCCTGGGACTCCTCGAGGACGAAGCCGAAAAGAGGCTGGAGAAAGACAAGACCGCCGCCAAACTCACCGAAAAAAGCGTTTCGGTCGACCCCAAGATGGACGCCTTCTTTAAAACTTACGCCCGGAGCTTCTGGATGGAAGCCGCGCCCGACTTCGACTGCCAGGAATGCCTGGATAAGATCTGGGGGAATATCGAAGTCGTCTCCTACATCGAGCGGATGAGAAAGGTCAACGTCGAAGTCCTGGCCAACGTCTTCGACCCGTCCGCTTACGAAACGCCCCTCGAAGTCGAGAAGCTCCACGTCGAGATCCGCTCTCCCTACCTCAGCGCCCAGGCCAAGGAAGGCTTGATGGCCGCCATCGACTTGAGCAAGGACAAGCTCAAGGACCTCGTCGTCGTCTATCTGCCGCTCGCGACCCAGGAGCAGTTGACATTCGAATATAAGATCAAGGCCGTCCTGAAGAACGGGGAGTCGGCCGAATCGGCCGAATGGGAAAAAGTCGTGGATTCCTTGGACCTGACGCTGGGGGCCTTCCACGTTAAGAAAGTCTTCCAGCGCTAGCCATGGACGACGGGAGGAAAATCATGAACAAAATCCTGAAAACCTGCCTCGGCCTCTGCCTGATCGCGGCCGTCTTGCCGTTGGCCCTCCGGGCCGAGGTCCTGCTCGACGTCGAGCCGATCCAGGTCAAGAACGCTCTGCTCTTCCGCGACCACGCCGACGCCCACGGCTACCACTATATGCCGCTCGGCCCGCGGATCTCCGTCTGGCCCGACGGCGTCCCGAAATTCAGCTTCATCCAGTACGTCCGCTCCGGCAAAGACATCACCGGCGGCATCCTCCATTTTCTGTGCACGTTCGGGCTGACTCCGGTCGAGCTCAACGAGGCCCGCAGGGAACTCACCAAGGTGGACAAGGACGGCAAGATCCTCGGCCCGGTCATGTTCACCAAGGGCGATTTCCACATCATCTCTGCCTCGGCGGGCGAAGGAGGTGTTTTCGCCCGCAAGGTCTGCGGCACGGGCAAGGCCCCGCTCCTGGCCGGCTCGGAAGCGGCCGTGTCCATCGCCCTGACCGAAGAGGGCTCGACCCTTCTCATGAACTCCTTCAAGCAGCCGACCTCGGACGTCTCCGTCCAGTTCATCCTGACCTATCAGGGCCTGACCCCCGCTTACCAGGCGAAACTGACGGTCGACTGGGAGAAGGTCTACAACCACAAGGAGTTCAAGATGGACGCCGGCAATCTCTTCGTCAGCGTCCAGATCCAGAAGATCTACGCCGAGCTCAAGGAGCAGGGAGCGATCAAGCTCGAAGTCATCGGCGAGGACACCAAGATGGACGAGCTCCTGGAGACGGCCTACAACACCATCACCAAGATGATGTTCGACGCCAAGCCCGTCAAACCCGAGGACATCGGGAAATCCCAAGCTTCGACGGGCGGCAACTGGTTCGGCAAGCTCTTCGGCCAGGCCCATGTCGGCTACTACCAGAAGACGGTCAAGATGACCGGGAAGTACACGGTCGACATGACCCGCAGGAAACGGGACAGCCGCGAGGTCCCGCTCACCGGGAACATCGGGAACTTCTACAAAGAGAACGGCCGGAACCCGGCCCTCTTCTCTGTCGTCGACCTCGACGACCCGACCTTCGAGGAAAGGACGATCAACGTCATCCTCGACGGCGAGGACCTGGAGACCTTCAAGCAGTTCATCAACTTCGCCGGCATCACCTTCAAGAAGGAGTACCAGGACGCCGACATGAAGTCGGTCACCGAGGACCTCGTCTTCGACAAGACGAAGTTCGGCCAGACCGGCAACAAGCTCTCCCTGAAGTACCGGCGGAAAGGCGACGCCACGGACAAGTGGCTCGAATACCAGTACAAGCCACTCTGGAGCTATAGTGGCGGGCTCGAAGTTGACGGCGACTGGATCACGACGTCGCAGCCGGTGATCACGCTCGCCCCTCCCCACAAGTACCGCTACATCGAGGTCCTGGCCGACGAGGAGAACATGACGACGAAGGGCGTCATCCGGATCGCCGTCCAGTTCCGCCACAAGAACTTCGGACGGGAGCTCCAAAAGGAGGTCGTCCTGAGGAAGGGCGAGCCGCTCAACATCAACTACGTCTATTTCCACGAGCCCAGCAATCTCGAATACGAGTACGACGTCACCTGGCTCTTCAAGGACAACACCAAGGCCTCTTCCGGCTGGCAGAGCGCCACCGACCCCTTCATATACGCCTACTACGAGAAATAAGGCATGAGACGGGCCGCGGCCGTTATCGGGTTTCTGGCCTTCCTGGGGGCGGCGGGCTCCGGCCTTTTCGCCGACCCCCTGCTCTCGAAGCCCGAGACGGTCGGCGGCCGCATCCTCATTTTTCCCGACCACAAAACACCGAACGTCTATTATTACGTCCCGGCCGGCCTGGCCCTGGTCCGGTCGTTCGACAAGCCCCAGTTCTTCTTTTACAAGTACGTCTACGTGAAAGCCGACGCGCCCGAAGGCCCTCAGACGATAGCCGGCGGCGTCCTGGCGCTCGCCGTCGAGTTTACGGACGAAACGGAGACCCTCCGGAACGCAAAGGGCCCGGGCTTCGAATACCGGCCCGTCCCGATCGATAAGTTGACCTGCGTCCTGAGCTACAGCCGCCTGGAGCCGGGTGACCCCGAGGAGAAGAAAGAGGAACTAGCCAAAAAAGAGCTCCTCTGGACGAAGAAAAGCTTCACCCTGCCGCTCCGCCGCGACTCCGCGAGTTTCCTCTGGAAGATCTTCGAGGACGCGAAGGCGACGGGCCTTTCCATCGAATGCGAGTTCACCTTCGGCGGCTACGAGATCGACGACGAAGGCAAGCTCAAAGAGGGCGAACGGGACCAGCGGTTGTCCTTCGCCGTGCCCGTATCCATGACCGCCGACCCGGGGCTTTTCAAGCTCGTCAACCTAGCCGACAAGATCTCCTTCAACTACCGGCGGATGAGCGTCCTCTGTTTCGACTTCGTCAACGGGACGAACGGGGAGACCGCGAAGATCACGGCCGAGGTCGAGATCCTGACGGCCAAGAAACAACGCGATTTCAAGACAATCACGTTCATGCCCGGGTCGGAACCACAGGTGGACCTCGAATTCAACATCCCCGAGGCCAAGGGCGGGACCTACAAGTACCGGGTGACACGGATATTCAGCGACGGACGGTCGGTCAAGGGCGAGTGGAAGGCGGGCGGGGAGACGTTCCTCGACCTCTCCACCTACGACATCGCCGTCAAGGACGGAAAGGTATCAAATCCCTGAAGGGGAGGGCGCCATGAGAGGGAAAAAAGCGTTGATCGCGGCCGGCATCATGCTGTCGGCGGCGCTGTTTGTGGCCGCCGAGGTGGCCCTGGACGAGGTCGTCCAGGCCGGCCGCTTCGTGCTCTACCGGGACCACGCCGACGCGCACAAGTACTACTACGTGCCGGACGCGCCCCGGCTGGCGATGAAACGGGACGGGACGCCGGAGTTCACCTTCATCAAGTACGCCAAGACCGGCGGCGAAACCAAGGGCGGCATCATCCACTTCCTGGTGACCTGGGGCATGACCGAGGGCGAACTGAGCTCGGCCGAATCGGCCCTCCGCCTGAAGGACCCGGAGGCCAAGATCGCCGGCCCCGTGCCGTTCAAGGAAGGGACGTTCAAGGTCGTCTCGGCCACGGCGGGCGAGGGCGGGATTTTCAGCCGCCGGATCGTCGGCGAGGGCAAGGCGCCCATCATGCCCGGCCAGAAGGCGGCCGTCTCGATCGCCCTGACCGAGGAGGGGGCGTCTCTTCTCTGGGAGTCGTTCAAGAATCCGACCTCGGATATCTCGGTCATGTTCGACCTGAAATTCACCGGCGTTTCGCCGGCATTCCAGGCCAAGCTCAAAGTCAACTGGGACAAAGTCTACACCCAGCACGACATCAAGCTCCACGCGGAAGGCCAGATCAAGGTCGTGAAAATCGAAGCCGATGTCCGGGCCATCCTTGAAGAACTGCGCCAGAAAGGCGCCATCGAGCTCGAGGTCGTGGGCGAGAACGAGAACATGCAGAAGATGCTCGACACGGTCTACGCCCATCTCCTCTCGCTCATGTGCGAGAAGGTGCCCATGGGCCCCGGGGAAGCAATAAGCCCGCCGGCAAAGAAACGCCCGGTTCCCGCGATCGTCGCGGATCTGCCGGAAAGCCATCCGGCCTGGTCGATGGGCGTACTCGCGGGCATCGTCCGCGCGGCGGACGAGCGCCTCCACGGCGGCCCGTTCTGGGACCAGGAGCAGATCCAGGCCCCAAGGGCGGCCGCGTCTCCCTGCGATGAGCCGAACCGCCAGAAGGCCGAGGCCCTTGTCAAAAGGGCGCTCGCCTTCTTGAATTCCCGGGACTATGTTCAAGCAGTCCAAATGTATGAGCAAGCTTTCCAAGCCTGCCCCGACCCGATCCACCTGTACAAAATCGCCCAGCTCTACGCCCTTTATTGCCAAACCGAAGAAGCGCTGCGCTATTACGCGGATTTTCTCCAGAAGGCGGAATCCTGGCCGCAATATGCGGATGAAAAGACCGAAGCCGGAAAATATCCCCAGGACGTTGAGGAATGCCGGAAACGCCGGGATTGGGGTACCCAACTTTTTGACGAGAGAAAGTATATCCAGGCGGCGGAAGAATTCCGCTGGTGTTACGATTTTACGGGAAATCCGTATGATCTTTGGAATTTAGGATTATGCTACCTCTTCCAAGGAGACCTGGCCGGGAACCGGGAAGATTACCAGAAGGCCGTGGAATGTTTCGAAGGCGTCATCAATATCCAAAGATCCCTCCCCGAATACGGGCAGGACCCCAGCAATATCAGCGAAGCGCAGCAAGGCCTTGAGCAGGCGAGATCGTCCCTCGCCTCGGGACAGGCTGCCGCCGGCCGGCCGGAACCCCTCCGGTCGCGTAATGCGACGAGGACGGGGACTTCGACGGGACAATCCCAGGTCTCCCAACAAACCGAAGAGGACGCGAGAAGGCAGAGACGGCAGGAGGCCCAGACTCAACAGCAGGCGGGGCAAACCCAGGCCGGGACAGTCACTCAGCAAGCGACATCCACGGGCGCGCAGACCGGCGGGACGAAGCCGCCGGGAACCGCCGGCGCGGGGACCAGCCCTCCGGCCGGGCAGTCACAGCAGGCCAATGTTGCCGGCGGGCAGGCCCAGCAGCAGACAACGTCTCAGCCTGGGACCCAGCCCCCGTCTAGCCAAATACCGCCGGTGAAGCCGCCCGCTCAGGCGCCGGGCACGAAGCCGGCCGCGAAGCCCGGCGCCACGATCCCCGAGGTCAAGCCCATCATCAGCGTCCAGGTCGGCTACTCTTTCAAGCGCGTCAAGATGTCCGGGAATTACCAGGTGGACATGCGCAAGCGCCTCCGCGAGGACCGTGACATCGTCATGAGCGGCAACATCGGCGGCGTCTACCAGAAATACGGCGAGGACAAGCGGTTCTTCACCGTGGTCAGTCTGGACGACCCGACCTTCCAGGAGCGTTCGATCGAGGTCATCCTCGACGGCCAGGACGCTTCGGACTTCAAGAACTACATCAACAGCGTTTCGGTCCTCTTCCGCAAGCAGAGGTTCTCGGGTGCGCCGATGACGGGCGAGGTGAAATTCATCGACCAGCAGTTCGCTCAGAGCGGCAACCGCCTGTCCTTCAAGTACGGGCGCCTCAACGAAGCCTCGACGGAGTGGCTCGACTACGAATACAAGCCGAAGTGGAGCTTCTACGGCGGCGTCGAGTGGGAGGGCGATTGGACGAAAACCTCCGATTCCGTCCTGACGCTCACTCCGCCGGTCCGCCGCCGGACGCTCGAGATCTCGGTCGACGAGGACAACATCCTCAAGAACAACGTCAAGGCCCTGGCCCTGCAGATCAAGCACCAGATCTACGGCAAGGACATTTTAAAGGAAGTCATCATCAACTACGACAAGGGCGATCCCCTGCAGGCCGTTTACACGTACATGCACGAGGACGGGAGTCTCGGCTACAGTTATAAGGTCGTCTGGCTGCTCCTCGACGGGCGGGAAGTCCACACGGACTGGATGAGCAAGGAGAGCCCGTTCATCTACGCCGTCTACACGAAGAAATAGCCGCGAAAGGAGGCTGGAAAGAAAATGAACAAAAAATTATTCGCGACCGCCATTGTGGTGTTGTTTGCGGCATCATTCCTGGCCGCGGAGGTCGAGCTCGACAAGGCGCCGCTCCAGATCGGCAACGCCCTTCTCTTCAAGGACCAGGCCGAGGCGGGGGCCTATTACTACATGCCGAACCAGCCCCGCTTGGCCTACTGGCCGGACGGGACACCCAAGCTAACCTTCCTGAAATACACCAAGGCCGGCAAGGAGGAGGCCAAGGGCGGCATCCTCCATTTCTTCGTCAAGTACGGCCTCGACGAGCAGGAGCTGGCCAAGGTCCGCCAGGAGCTGGCGAAGCAGGAGCCGAACGCCAAGCTCAAGGGCCCCATCGTTTTCAAAAAAGGAACGTTCATGGTCATCTCGGCCGCGGCCGGCGAAGGCGGCGTCTTCACCCGGAAGATCATCGGCGAGGGCAAGGCCCCCCTCATCACGGGGTCGGAAGTTTCCGTCTCCATCGCCGTTACGCCCGAAGGGGCGGCCTTCCTCGAGGAGGCCCTGCGCCAGCCGACCTACCCGGTCAGCGTCCGCTTCGACATGACCTACGAGGGTCTGACGCCGAAGTACCAGGCCAACGCGACCATCTCCTGGTCCAAGGTCCGGACCTATTTCGAGCAGTACAAGAAGTGGCGGATCTACAAAAAGAAGAGCTTCATGTTCTGGAGCTGGTATGTCCAGAAAGGGACCGGCGAGGAGCTCCGCATCTCCGACGACCTCAAATCCGTCGGGGCCGTCAAGATCGACGTCACGGGGGAAGACCAGAACATGGAAGCCATCCTCCAGACCGTCGTCGACTCGGTCATGCGCGAAATGTTCGACATGAAGATGGAACTCCCCGGCGAGAACCAAGAGTCGGGGGAGGGCGGCGGCCAGGAAGGCGGCCAGGCCCCGAAGCAGCAGGACAAGCCCTACGGCGTCAGCACGACGATGAAGAGCGTCACCCGCTCGGACACCTGGACGGTCAACATGACGAAAAGGCTCCGCCAGGATCGCGAGACGGGGCCCATGGACGCCAGCATCGGCGATACGCTACGCAAGTTCAAGAACAACAAGAAGGTCTACGACATCATCAACCTCGACGACCCGGACCTCCAGGACCGGCAGGTCTTCGCCATCCTCGACGGCGAGGATTTCGACACCTTCAAGAAGTACATCAACTTTGTCACGGTGAGCTTCAAGAAGACCCACCCGTCGGGCGAGCCGACAACGCGCGACATCATCTTCAACGCCCAGTCGTTTGCCGAACGGGGCAACATGCTACCGTTCATCTACCCTCGGCTCGGCGAGGGGGCGAGCTGGCTCGGCTACGAGTTCAAGACGACCTGGAGCTTCATGGGCGGCATCAAGGTCGACGGGACCTGGACCCGGAGCGAGGAGGCCGCGGTCAACCTCTTCCCGCCGCACCGCTACCGCCAGGTTGACGTCATCGCCGACGAGGAGAACGTCAAGGCCTTCAATATCAAGCTCATCACCGTCGCGTTCAAGAACAAGATCTTCGACAGGGAAAAGACGGGCGAGACCAAGATCCTGCCCTCGGAGACGCTCCTGACCAAGTACGAGTACCTGCACAAAGAGAACGACATGAGCTTTCAGTACGAGGTCACCTGGCTTCTCGGCGACGGCCGGCGGGCGAGCTCCGGCTGGCAGACGACGACCGACCCGTTCGTCTACGCGCTTTACAAGGAAAAATAGGGATAGCGGGCGTTCGGCTATTTCGTTTTGGGCGGAATGAAGCTCATGGCCCGTTCGGCCATGGCTGTGATCGTCAGGGACGGATTCACGCCCATATTCGCCGGGACGGCGGACGCGTCGGTCACATACACGTTGTCGTAGCCGAAGACCCGGTGGCGTTCGTCGATCACCCCGTGGTCCTTGTCCTTTCCGATGATGCAGCCGCCGAGGATGTGGGCCGTCATGGGGATGTTGAACAATACCTCCGTGAGCGCGTTCTGGGGGATGGCGTCCATACGTTCGGCCATGCCGCGCACGGCCCGGTTGGCTTCCGGGATATAGGTCGGGATCCTCTTGCCGCCGTTCTTCGAGACGAGCCCCTTGCGGAAGAAGGCCCACCAGCGGCGTTTCCTCGATACCGTCAGATAATTATCGAGCGTCTGCATGACGAGCAGGATGACGCTGTTGCGCCCCCAATTGATGGGGATGCGGAGTCTCAAGAACTGCAGGGGATGGCGGACGACGTTCCCGAAGAATCTCAGGGGGCGGGGGACCTTCCCGCCGCCGTCCGTTATCAACCCGGCGAAAGCCGCCATCACGTCCGAGCCCTTGGGGTAGCGCACCAATTCGACGTGCGTCGTGTCGTTGACGAAGACGCTCGACGTGATCGACACGCCCAGGGAGTGTTGCTGGTTCTTCCTCGAGGTCACCCCGGCCAGCACTTCGCTGTTTGTCCGGACGATGTCGCCGAGCTTGTCGGACAGATCGGGCAGGGAGCCCTTCTCCCGGCACCGCATCAAGAGGTCCAGGGTCCCGATGACGCCCGCGGCGAAAACGATCCCCCTGCCCCTCGTCACGAGCTTCCTCTTGAAAACGTGGTCCGTGGTTTTCAGGGCCGTGACGACATACTCGCCGTTCCCGTCCCGCCTGACGTCGACGACCCTGTGTTCCGGGACGACCTCGGCGCCCAGCCCCTCGGCCAGGTAGAGGTAGTTCCGGTCCAGGGAGTTCTTGCCGCCGTCGCGGCAACCGACCATGCAGTGCCCGGACATGGTGCACCCCGTCCGTTCCGGTCCTTTCCCCCCGAAATAGGGGTCGGGGACGGCGACGCCCGGCTCTCCGAAGAACACCCCGACATCGGTCGCCTTGAAATGCTCTTCCCGGCCGATCTCCCGGGCATAGTCCTTCAGCATGTGGTCGGTCGGCCAGAATTTCGGATTGGGCACGACCCCGAGCATTCTCTTCGCGGTTTCGTAATGGGGCAGGAGTTCGGCCTTCCAATCGGGGACGAGCCCTTTCCACTGGGGGTCGTCGAAAAAGACGTCGGGAGGGACGAATAGCGTATTGGCGTAGACGAGACTCCCGCCGCCGACGCCGCTGCCGCCGAGGATGAGGACGTCGTTCAGCATGTGGATCCTCTGGATGCCGGTGCAGAACACGGCCGGCGCCCAGAGGAATTTCCAGAACCTCCAATTCGTCTTGGGAAAATCCTCGGCCCGCCACCGCTTCCCGCTTTCGATCACGCGGACGGAATAGCCTTTTTCCGCCAGCCGGAGAGCGGCGACACTGCCCCCGAATCCGGAACCGATCACGATGTAGTCGTAGGTCATGTTCCCCACAGGATGCCATATTCCGGCCTCGAGGGCAATCCCAATGTTTTCCATGTCCGCATCCGGCCGGGGAATGCGATTGACTCCCCGTCCGGACCTGATGTAGCATTATTCGGGCGTTCGGGGAGTTTAGCCCGAGGAATACGCTCATCGACAAGGAGACACGAGATGCGCACTTCCGCCAAGAGCCCCCACCTTCCGTTCGGCGACCAGCGCACGGCGCCCTGGTACGGCAAGGACATCATCTCCGTCAAACAGTTCAGCCGGTCCGACCTCGAATACATCTTCGAC
>Ga0315291_10002140_pt1:0-25000 | contig 26025 bp, 14 predicted proteins | sample YL17G12_20_MG_FD_203070 | JGI IMG/M metagenome (GOLD analysis project Ga0315291, IMG submission 203070) | Sediment microbial communities from Yellowstone Lake, YNP, Wyoming, USA - YL17G12_20 | ecosystem: Environmental > Aquatic > Freshwater > Lake > Sediment | place: USA: Wyoming...
CCGAGCGGGAGGAAAGCCGGGGGGGAGGGAGGGGGAGGGGGAGGGGGCGGAGCGGCGGCCCGCTCGTCGCTTTCGCCCTTTCCCCTCTCCTCGCCTCGCTCGCCGGCGGCCGCTGCGACGAAGCACCCCACGCCGACGGGGACCGTCCCGGCGCAGGCTCCAGAGACGCGGAGCCTCGTCCTGGAAGGGTCGACGAGCATCGCCGAGCCCCCTCTCCGAGAGGGGGAGGTAGAGGGAGGAGACGGGGAAGGAGAGGGAGGAGAAGGCGAGGCTTCGCTCCCGCCGTCGCCGTCGCCGCCGCCGCCGCCGCAGTCGTCCTCGATCTCGACCCTGAAAAAGAGCAGGGGCGCGACCGGCGGGCAGCAGGAACCGCCCTCTTCTCCTCCTCCTCCTCCTCCGCTCGAAAGCGCCTCCGAGAGCGCCGCGTCGCCCCTGGAGTCAGGGTCGCGAACCGCGAACAGGTCGCGGTGGCAGACGACCCTGGGACTCGAGCGGAAGTACGAGGCGACGGCGGCGGCGAGGCCGAAGGAGGAGCTGCCGTCTTCGCCGCCGCCGCCGCCGTTGGTGTTCTCGAGCGGCCCGTCCGCGCCCTCGATGGTGTCTGCGGTCGGCCTCCTCAGGAGGGAGACGGAGACCCTGGGGGCGACGGGGACGCCGGCCAGCGCGGCGGCGCCGGGCGACTCGCCGCCAGCTGAGCTGCCCCTGGCGCCGCCAGCGCGGCGCACGACGACGAACTCGCCTCCTCCTCCGTTCTCTTCCCCTCCTTCCGCTCCTCCGAGAAACGGCGCCAGTTGGAACTGGAAGCCCAGATTGTAGGCGAGCATCGGGGAGAGGTAGGCGGTGTCGTCCCGGAACGGGGGCGAAGAAGAGTGAAGAGGAGAGGAGGAGGAGGTCGAAGCGCCGCCGCCGTCGCCCTCGTCGGCATCGACAACGACGGCCATCGCGACCCTTGGCGGGGCGTCCGTCCTCGCCGCGTGCTGGATCTCGAGCGGCGCACCGGCAAACAGACCCAACGAGGCGAGCGCAGCCTGCGTCAGGGCCACCTCTGCGTGGATGTCCCTGGCGCGGCCCCAGGAGGCCCCCCGAGGGGCCGTGGTGGGCGCCGTAAGGATGGCTACACAAAGGAGAGTCGGCGGCGGAGGGGCGAATTCGACGGCGGATCCGGGGGAGCCTGAGCTTCTGGACGCCGCCGCGGCGCGGGCGAGCCTCTCCGCGGCATGGCCCGAGACGACGAGCGGCGGGACGGCAGCGCCGTGGGGCATTTTTTGGGAGGGGGAGCTCCAGAGATTGATTTAGTGAATAACAGCAGATCGAAGCTGTCTTTTTTGCATTTTTTCCCTCTTTGTTCGACCTCGACCTCGACGTTTTCTTCATCTCGTTTCTTTTCATCACCGACGTTTCCCTCTCATCATCTCTTCACCATTCTCTCCCCCCCACCCCCATCGATCGAAAACACAAAATCTATCAAGACTCTGATCGAAATTTAAATTAATTTGGGGTTCTTGTCTCTCTCTCTCTTATCGCGTTTCTCATCCCCTCTTTGTCTCTCTCTCTCTCTCTCTCTCTCTCTCTCTCTCTCTCTTGCCTCCGTCGTTCGAGTCCATCTCTCTCTTTCCCCCTTCCTCTGCCTTTCCCCCTTCCGCTCTCTCGCGCCTCCGTCGTTCGGCCCCATCTCTCTCTTTCCCCCTTCTTCTGCCTTTCCCCCCTCCGCTCTCCATCACTTCCGCACGCCCACCCAGAACGACGCGTACATGTTCACCCTGTCCATGTACCCCCCCTCGGCCGTGTCGGCGCCGGCGACTCTGGAAACGTCGAAGCCTCCGACGTCGGCGAGGATCGGAGAATACCACGGCAGCAGCGACGCCGAGCGCCAGATGATGCGGCCGCCGCGCGGCACAGCGGCGCGCAGGGCCGCGGCGAGCTCCTTGGCGTACTTCTCGTCGCACCAGTCGCTGCGGAGGGTTGGTTTTTTTCGTTTAGTTGTTGTTCGTAGGGCGGATTGTTTTGGAGGTGAGATGAGAAGAAGAAAAGAAGAAGAACAAGAAAGAAGAAGAGGAAGAAAACTCGCGGAAGAGGAGCAGAAAAGGATAAAAACAGAAAAAAGAAGACGCGCACACATGGTCCATCAACACGACGCGGTCAGGCCTGAAACCGCTCCTCAGTGCGTCCAGAAAGGTGCACGACCTGACGTCGAGCCTGTCGATGACGCGCAGGCTCGCGCGCGGCCCCGCGGGCCCGGAGCCGCTGCCCGTCCTCCCGAGAGCGCGCGACGCCGACGAGCGAGAAGAAGCGGCGGGCAGCGCCTCGGACAGCCTCTCCTCCTCCCTCCCCCTCTCGGCTTCCTCGTCCACGGACCGCAGCAGCGCCACCCCCTCCCTCGTCATCCACCCGGGGCAGCACCCGCCCTCCTCCGGGCTGAGGTAGCTCCCGCGGAGGCAGGAGGCGTAAAAATAGTTGTCCGCCCTGAGGTGCGTCCGCGTCGCCACGCCGCCGAGCGCGCGCGCGGCGTAGGCCGAAAGCCTCTCGCCGTCGTCGCGCTCGATCATCTCGTACTGCGCGCAGGGCACGCCGGCCCCGAACCACAGCACGACCCTGTTGAAGAGCACGAAGGCGAGCGCCGAGGCCATCAGGTCGACGAGCGGGGCCGGCGCGCGCGAGAAGAAGCGGACTGGCCACGCGCCCTCCCAGACGCGGACCTGGGCCCCCAGCGTCGGCGCGTCGGCCATCTCGCGCAGCCAGCCGCCCAGGCCCAGCATCCTGGCGCCGACGTGGATCGCGGCGACCAGCTTGCCCATGCCGCCCTGGAAGTAGAGCCCGCGGGTTTTCGGGTCGAAGTAGTGGAGCCTCGGCGCCCAGAACGACCGCGCCGACTGCGACAGCAGCGGCGCCAGCGACCGCTCGTAGAGCCTCGGGGCCTCCGAGTGCCTCCCCTCGCCGAACAGCTTCCAGACGTCGTCGTAGGACAGCGCGCCAGCCGGCGAGCGCAGCGCGGCCGCCTTGAGCTCGAGGAGAGCCGACTGCGCGGGGTTGACGTCGACCGACACGACCTGCGCCGCCCCGGACAGCAGGGCCGTGAGCGAATTGTCTCCGCCGGAGGTCAGGGTCAGCAGGCGGCACCCCGGCTCGAGCCTGAGGACCTCTTCGTCGGCCCGGGGGTCCTCCCAAGACATGGTGTACAGGAACGTGGGCGGGAACGCCGAGGGGGCCTCGGGGGCCGGCTCGACGTGCCGCCGCTGGAGCGCGAAGGCGCGGCCCGCGGCGGCGGCGACGGCGGGGCAGGAACCGGCGGCGACGATGCCCCCTCCCCTCTCGGCCCTCCCGACCCAGGCGTACCAGGGAGCCCGCAGGTAGGGCACGTACGGGATGCCCCCTTCGCCGTTCTCTTCCCAGAGCCGCTCGAAGCGGTGGTCGAGCGCCGCGCGGCGCTCCGGGCCCACCGAGATGCCGTCGGTATCGAAGACGGCCGCCCAGAAGAAGCGGCGGGCCCAGGACATGGCGCGGTGAGGGTGGTCGCGCTTGGCCGCGGCGTAGAAATCGGCGACGCCGATGATCCTGTGGTTTGGTTGTCGGAGAGAGAGAGGGAGTGAGTTTTTGGGTTCTTTCTTTCGAGACGTCTCTCGTCGACTTTTCTCTGCCGGAACAAAAAAACAGAAATCGAAACAAAACGCACCCAGTCCCGGGCTTGAGCAGCGCCGCGGCGTGGTCGACCGCGTCGAGGAACGGCGGCATCATCGACAGCGAGTACGAGAAGGTCACGAGGTCGACGGAGCCCAGGCCGGATCCTTCCGGAGAGGAGGAAGTCGGGGGAACGAACGTCGTCGCGTCGCCGTGGACGACGTGCACGACGCCCTTCCATCCCGGGAGAGTGTCGACCTTGCGCTGCGCCTGCTCGCAGAGAGGCGCAGCGAGGTCGACGACGTAGATGGCACGGAAGCACTCGAGCGGGAGGTAGGAAAGCATGCTCTGCACGTTGAAGGCCGTGCCGCCTCCGAGGTCGACCCTTTTTTAAAGTTTTTTTTTGAAGAGAGAGAGGCGCGTGGTGTGAGAGTGGAGGAGGAAGGAGGGAGAGCTTTTTAAAGAAATGCAAAGAGAGGAAACAATCTCACCAGACGAGCGAGCGAGGGGGCGGCAGCGAGCCGCCGCAGGAGAGGCGGGCCGCGGCGGCGGCGAGCATCGGCTTGCGCGCCCACAGGAAGCGGGAGCGGAAGGCGTCGTCTGAGAGATAGAGGGGTGATAGTGGGTGTTTTTTTGAGAAAGAGAGGGTAGAGAGAGAAGAGAAGGGGGAATTGTTCGAAGAGGTCGGAAAGAAGATCAAAGAAGAAGAGGGCGGGGGAGCTAGGCGAAAAGGGCGAGAGCGAGAGCCAAGGGCGAGAGCGGGAGGGAAAAGGCGGGAAAAAGAGAAGAGCGAGAGGTCGAAGTCGAGGTCGAAAAGAGCGAAGGGAGCGAATCTCCCGTTCGCTCCCTTCGCGAAACTTATTCTCTTTGGTGCCTTTTCTCGATCACGTGCCACTCTCTTTGCTCTCGTCTCTCCCTCTTTCAATCCATAGATAAAACAGAATAGAATCAATCAGATTGCTCGCGTAATTAGCGCGAGCATGCGAAGGCTCAGGCAAGGCGGAGATAGAAGGAGGGGCCGACGTCGTCATCAAGGTGCCCTTTTGCTCTGCCGAATCGCAAACGAAAAACTCACATGCTTCCGCCTGAGGAGCGTAGAAGCTCGAAAGCCTCTCCTCGTGGGTGGAGCCAGTCTGCTTCTGGAACCACATCGTCTTGAGGCACAAAAGGTCGTTGAATAGCGAAGGAGCGGGCTCTTCTGGCGCCGCAGGCTGCTGGGGAGTTTCGGCGACGCCAGGGACGTCAAAGCACGGCTGGGCGTCGGCAGACGGGGCCGAGGCCACGGCGACGGCCGCGTCCCTTGCGGCAGCGAGCGTGGCCTTTCCCCGCCTGCGGAGGCCTCCGCTAGCCTCATCGAGGAACGCCGCCGGGGCGGCCTTCGGAGGTGCGAGACACATAGAGAAGAAGCGTGGTTGAGGAAGAGGAAGGCGAGGAATAGGAAGATGGGGAGTTCCAAGGAAAAAACCAAAAAAAAAGTGGAAGCTGACGTTGAGTTTTCGACTCCCATCAAATTTTTTTTCGAGCTCTCTCACCTCAAAACTCCAGTCTCGCGTCCACTCTTTTTCTCCAACATCGCGCCGAGGATGCGCAAGAGCGGGCCGCCCCCTCCGGGGCAGCGCTCCATCTCGGCCTTCTTCGGGGCGAGGCCGGCCGCCGTCGCTGCCGCGGGTGCCCCTGCGGCTGCGGAGACAAAGGTCTGTGTGTTTCGCCGTCGTTGCGGTTTCAAGCGGAAGAAGGAGAAACCGCCTCTCTTCTCCGTCTCTCGCGCTCTCACTCTTTGCCCCGATTTCAATGCCCTGTCGATCACCGACACGAGCGCGGAGACGCATCGGAGCAGGAGAGAAGACAACGGGCCGACGACGAGAGCCCGCACCCCCTCGCGCGAGCGAGCGCTTTCCGATGCTCTCGACCAGGGACGCGAGCGATTTTCGAATGCGTCTGCCATCTCAATCTCCGCCTCTCTCTCGGTTCTCACTCTCTTCCTTCCTTCGACTCGTTCTTCGCTACTCACTTACTCAATCGCAGGCCGAAGACGGACCCATGAAGGCCTCGGCGATGGAAATCGAGGCCCCGGCCAAGGGAAGGTCGGGTGCCGAGGGCACGACGACGGCGGCGACGATGACCGTCTCTGCCGACGCGGCGACCCGCCCTCTCGCTCCCGCTGCTGCTGCTGCTGCTGCTGCTGCTGCTGCTCTCCCGCCTCGCCTCCCGAAAGAAGAGCGCGCCGCGCGTCCGGCGCCCAAGAAGGCCAAGAAGGAGGCGGCGGCGGCGGCTGTTCCTGCTGAGAAGGCCGCTGCCGCCGCTGAAGACGCCTCCGAGGAGGAAGAAGAGGAAGACGCCCCCGTCGCCGTCGGCAAGAGGCCCCGGCGCGCCGCGGCCGCTGCCGCCCGCAAGCGCGCCGTCGTCCGCGACGACGACTCGGATGAAGAAGAAGAAGACGGCTCTGACGACGACGACTCGAGCTCGGAATCCGACTTTTCCGAGGCCGCGGCGGCGCAGGAGGAGACCGAAGACGTGAGTTGGACGGGAGGGGGAGAGAAGAGGGAGGGAAACGAGAGAGGGAAGCGAGATGAGAGAGGTTGTCGTCGCAACTTCCCCGCTTCAACACCGTTTTCTTCCCACTCGTTATCTCATCGTTAAAAAAAACAAATCCTCCGACAGGACGACGACGAAGGATCGGATGATGACTCCGAGGATGACGTCGACGAAGAAGACGAGTCCGAGGAGGAGCCGTCGCCGCCGAAGAAAAAGGGCCGCTCCGCCCCCGCCGCCGCCAAGGCCGCTCCCCCGCGCCCTCCCGCTGCCGCGAAAGCCACGCCCTTCGCCGCAAAGAACCCCGCCACCCCCACCGCCGCCTTCGCCGCAGCCACTCCGTTCGCGGCGCGGACCCCCGCGACGCCCGCCGCCGCGGGCGGAGAGAACGAAGGCGCCGCCGATGGCAGCGACGCCGCCGCCCGCTACTCCGCCCGCGACGCCGAGCGCTTCCCGTTTCTCCAGCCCGGGAGCGTCCGCGACGCCTCGGGCCTGAAGCCGGGAGACCTCAACTACTCCCCGCGAACCCTGCGCATCCCCCCGGGGTGGTTCAAGGCCGCGAAAGTCACCGAGGCGCAGCGCCAGTGGTGGGAGCTGAAGGCCGCCAACTTCGACTCGGTGCTGCTGTTCAAGATGGGGAAGTTCTACGAGATGTTCGAGATGGACGCGCACGTCGGCGCCGACGTCCTGGGGCTGCAGTACATGAAGGCAAAGGAGCAGCCGCACTGCGGGTTCCCCGAGGCGAGCTACGCGCCGTACGCCGAGAAGCTCGCGCGGGCCGGGCTGAGGGTGGTCGTCGTCGAGCAGACCGAGACGCCCGCGGCGCTCGCGGCGCGCAACGAGGAGCGGAAGCGGAAGGGCCTGCAGAAGGTCAACGTGGTGAACCGCGACGTGGTCTCCGTGCTGACGATCGGGACGCTGACGGACCCGGAGATGCTCGTGAGCTCGCCCGACGCGGCCAACGTCCTGGCACTGGTCGAGTTTTCGCCGCCGAGGAGCGACGAGCGCGGCGCGAGCGGCGCCGGAGCCACCGCCGACGGCGGCGACGTCGACTCCGAAGACGCTTCCGCGACCACCATCATCGGAGCCGCCTGCTTCGACGCCGCCACGGGCCGCGTCTCCGTGGGGGGATGGGCCGACTCGGCCTCGCGCCCGAGGCTGCGCGCGCTGCTTGCCGAGCTGCGGCCTGTTGAGGTCGTCGTCCCGCGCGGCAGCGGCGGGGCGTCCTCGTGCGCGCCCTCGTCGCGTGTGTCGCCCGTGCCGGCGACGACGCTCGCGCCGGTCACCCGCAGGGCGCTCCTCCTCTGCGGCAACGGCGCAGGGGGCGGAGGAGGCGGAGGGGTGCGGGTCAACGAGCTGGACGCGCCGAGCGACGCCGGGGCCGCGCTCGACGCCGTCGACGCCGCGTACTTGTCGGCTTGTTCGTCTTCTTCTCCTTCCCGCCCGGCGCTCGTCGAGCGCCTCGCCTCTTCGCTGCAAGGAGAGGGGACCGACGCTTCCTCCGCCGCCGCCGCCGCTCTGGCCGCCCTCGCCGCGGCCTCGGCCTTCCTACGCGACTGCAAGCTGGACGCCGCCGTGCTCGGGCTGCGGCGGCTCGAGCGGCTGCCGTGCGCCGACGCGCCGAGCGCGCGCGACGCCGAGGAGGTCCTCTCGTCGCAGCAGCAGCAGGGCGAAGGAGGAGCTCCTCGTTCCCCTCCCCCTCCCTCCCTCTCCCCGTTCCACGAGTCCCTCCCGCCCCTGGCCGTCGACGGCGCGGCCCTCGACGCCCTCGAGGTGCTCGCCAACGGCGCCGGCGGCGCCGCCGGCACGCTGCTCTCGGCGCTCGACTTCTGCGTGTCCCCCCCCGGGAGGCGCCGCCTCCGCGCCTGGCTCTGCCGGCCGCTGGGCTGCCCGCGCGCCATCTCCAAGAGGCAGGACGCGGTCGAGACGCTGCTGACCTCCGCGAGGGCCGCCGCGGACCAGGCCCGGGCGGCGCTCGCCGGGAGCGGCGACCTCGAGAGGTCGCTGGCGAGGCTCTCTGCCGCGGCCGCCGCCGCCGCCGCCGCCGTCGGCGGAGGAGGGATCGGCCGCGACGCCGCGGGCGTCGTCCTGTACGAGGACGCGGCCAAGAGGCGCGTGCTCGCCCTCGCCGGCGCGCTCAGGGGCCTGCGCCTGGCGCTCGACGCTCTGGCCGAGATCCGCTCGCTGCCGGGCCCGGAGCGCGCCGACGCGGACGGCGTCCTCCGCGCCCTGTCGAGCTCGCCGCTGCTCTCGTCGGCCGACGCGGCCCTGCGCGAGCTCGAGGGCGCCGCCGACTGGAGGGCCGCGGCCGAGGCCGGGCGCGTCTCGCCGGCGAGCCGCGGCGCCGACGCCGCCGTCGACGCCGCGGACGACGCGCTCGCGGCCGCCGACGCGGCGCTGGCGGCGCACCTCGACGCCGAGCGCTCGGCGCTCCGGTGCCGCTCCGCGGCGCTGGTCTCTCTGGGCAAAGAGTCGCACGTGCTCGAGGTCCCCGACGCCACCAAGGTGCCCGCGGACTACTCTCTGGTCGCCCAGCGGAAGGGGTTCCGCCGCTACGTCTCGCCGGCGCTCCGCGGGCTCGTGTCGGAGCGCGAGGCGGTGCTCGCTCAGCGGGAGGCCGCGCTGGCCGGCGTCCTGCGGGGCCTGCTGGCGCGCTTCGGCGCGAGGTCCGCAGCGTGGACGGCCGTGGCCGACGCCGCGGCGACGCTCGACGCGCTGCTGTCGCTGGCGGCCGCGGCGGAGGCCGGGGGCGCGTTCGGGCCGATGTGCAGGCCCAAGGTGCTCCCCCCCGTCACGAGGTCTGGAGGCGCGGAGGGAGGAGGGGACGACGACAGGAGCTCCTCCCCCTCCGCCGCCGCGCCGTCGCTCCGCGCCGTCGCGCTGAGGCACCCGGCCGCCGAGGCCCTGCTGCTCTCCTCCTCGGCCGCCCACGGCGGCGACTCGTCGTTCTCGTCCTCGTCGACCTTCGTGCCCAACGACGTGTCCCTCGGCGGCGGAAGCAAGGAAAAGGATTCGGACGCGGCGACGCCGCCGTTTGTGCTGCTCACGGGGCCCAACATGGGAGGCAAGTCGACGCTGCTGCGCCAGGTCTGCCTGGCGGCCCTCGCCGCGCACGCCGGCGCCTGGGTGCCCGCCGCGTCGTTCGAGCTCACGGCCGTCGACGCGGTGTTCGTGCGCGCCGGGGGCGCGCGCGACGCGATGCTCGCCGGCGCGTCGACCTTCCTGGTCGAGCTGCAGGAGGCCGCCGCTCCTCTGCGGCGCGGCACCGTCAACTCGCTCGTCGCGCTCGACGAGCTCGGGCGCGGGACGGCGACGGCCGACGGCGCCGCGATCGCCGGGGCGGTGCTGGACTCGCTGGCGCTGGGGACGGGCTGCAGGGGCCTGTTCGCGACGCACTACCACTCGCTCAGCGGCGGCGGCGCCTCCGCCGGCGCGGAGGAGGAGCGAGGGCGCTCCTCGGCTCCCTCATCGGGCCTGGCGGTCGCCAGGGGCGGCGCGCTGCCGATGCACATGGCCTGCCGCGTCGACGACGGCGACGGCCAGAGCCCTGATTCCGTCCCGCGCGTGACCTTCCTGTACAAGCTCGTGCGCGGGGCCTGTCCCAAGAGCTACGGGACCAACGTCGCGAGGCTGGCGGGTCTGCCGGAGCCCGTGGTGGCGAGGGCCGCGGCGCTCGCGGCCGAGCTCGAGGAGGAAGGCAAGGGCGGCGGCGGAGAAGGAGGAGACGCCGCTTCTCCATCGACGCCCGTACCCGCCGACCTCGCGGACCTGGTGAGGCGCGCCGCGGCCGCGGCCAAGGGCGAGGGCGACCTGAGGGAGGCGGTGCAGGCCGTGAGGGCCGCGGTGGAAGGGATGGTTTGAAGAACGATTTTTTTATTTGGAGAGAGAGAACTTGATTTCTTTTTTACTTGAAACTTTTTTGTTTTTTTTTCAGAGGACTAGAACGTAACCAGCACCCGTTAGAGAGAAAGAGACAGGGAGCGATAGAGAGAGTAAAAGAATGTCAGAGAGAGTAAATGAATGTCAGTCAGATGAAGAGAAATGAAAAATGAGATTACAAGGGTTTTTGCACTACTGCCTGGCCCTGCGGAGCGCGGCCATTCTCGCCTGCAGCGCTTGCAGCGTGCTGTTGTTCGTCACGACGCCGATGCCGCCTCCGCCTCCGCAGCTCGGCTCTCCTTTCGCCACCGAATTGGAAGAAGCAGCAGAGAGCCTCACGGCGGCGACCCTGGCGCGGAGCTCGTCGAGCGAGGGGGCGACAGCGGCAGCGACGGGCGCAGTGACAGAAAACGTCGAGGTCGCTCCTGCAGAGGTGGCCGACGCCGCTGGGACCGCCGCCGGCCCCGCCACCGGAGACATGAACGACGGAGACTGCTGCTGCTGCTGCCGCAGCGGCTCCCTCTGCTGCTGCTGCTGCTGTCTCTGCTGCTGCCTGGGGGCCGATTCTGCGGCGAGCGGCGTGGGACCCGGGGAGGGGGGCAGCGGGGGCAGCCTCGAGGGCGTGACCAGCGCCGCCGCGGCCACGGAGAGGGCGGCCGAGGGCGTCGTCGCCGCGCCCTCCGCCTCCCCCCTTTCGGCCTCGAACTTCGCGTTCGCCCTCGCGACCCCGCGGGAGATGTACGCCCTAAAGTGCTCCGAGGTCCTCGCTAGGTGCGGGCCCAGGTCGAGGCCGACGCCGGAGAAGCCGGCCTCGTCCCGGATGCCGCCGCGCGCGCGGCCAAACGCGGCCAGCTCGGCGAGCCCCTCCTCCGAGGTCTCCTTGCGGCCGATGCGGCGGAATATGGCGGCGAGCTCGGCCTTGGAGGAGGTGGAGGGGGTCCTCATCTTTGCCGTCGCAGCGGCCGCTGTCGCCGTCGAAGGAGAAGCGCGAGGCGCCGCCGGCGTCGAGGCCGGCGCGGCGGCGGCGGCAGAGGGGGAGCAGGGAGGAAGGGGAGGGGCCTGCTCCTGTCGGAGGCTCGCCGGGCGGCGCGGAGCGGGGGCGGCAGCATCAGAGGAAAGAGCAGGCGCGGCCGCCCTCGCAGCAGCGACGAAAGGAGCGATCCCGGCCGAGGGCCCGAACAGTGTGCGCAGGTGCAGGTCGACGAGCGACGCGACCAGCGGGAGGCGGTTTGTCGCCGCCGACCCCGCCGTCGGCGGAAGCAGCCCCGCCTCCTCGAGGTCGCCGCGCATCGCCTGCGCTCCGCGAGCCCTGCAGAGCTCCAGCAGCAGGGCCTTGACTGCCCTGGCAGGCCTGTCAGAAGAAGCGGAGGAAGGAGAAGAAGCGGCGGAGGCGTCGAGAGCAGAGCCGCTGCCGCTGCCGCCGCTGCCGCTCCTGCTGCTGCTGTTGCCCAGGCTCTCGAGGCACTCGTGCACCGCCAGCAGTAGCGCCGCCGGGTCCATCGCCGGGAGCGAGTCCCGCAGGTTCCGGGCGAGCTTGACGAGGCACTTGACGACCAGGTCGTCGAAGCGGTGGTTGCGCGGCGGGGCGGAAGGGAAAGGATGAGAAGGAGCCCCCGCCGCCGCCGACGACATCGCTGCCATCGCCCGGACGCGCGCCGGCGGCGACCGCAGCAGCGCGAGCAGCGCCGCGTACGCCGCGTCCGGGTGCGCCGAGTCCAGCACGCGCAACATCAGCACGTTGAGTCCCTTGAGCAGCGTCGCGCCCTCGGCCAGGCCGCTGGAATCGATCGAGCCGGCGCGGGGCAGCGCGTCGTCGAGGAGCCTGCCGAGCAGCGCGCCGACGCAGGCCCGCAGAGCGCGCGGGCGCACGGCCCTGGCGACGGGCCTGGCCGCGAACGCGCTTAGCAGCGCGTTCAGGACGTACTTGGCGGTCCTGGCGCCCCCTGCGGACCTCGCGGCGAGGTCGCCGTCTTCGGGCCCCGGGGTCAAGGGATGGCGCGCGCCCGCGCCGTCGGGGTCGAAACTCGGAAAACCGCACAGCAGGGCGTCGAACGCAGGGTCGACCCTGCGCGCCAGCTCGGCCACGAGCGCGTCGGCGTCCTCGGCGCAGCGCTCGGTCAGCCTCGAGGGCGCCCTCCCCGCGGCGACGTCTCCGAGGTCGCGCAGCAGGAACTTGATTCCCTCGATCGCGGCGTCCGTGTCGGGCGCGTGCAGGTCGGCGAGCGCGGCGTCCCAGGCCGCGACGGGGTCTTCCTCCTCTTCCTCTTGGAGCTCTTCTCCTTCCTCCTCGGAAGAGGCGGTTCTGAACTCGTCTTCCTCTTCCTCTTCGTCGTCGTAGACAGCGGGGGCTGCGACGACGGTCGGGGGAGGGGCCGGCGTCGGGGCAGAGAGGCGGCGAGCGGAAGCAGAGGCGACGGGGGTCGCTGTCGTCTCTGGGGGCGCGGGAGTTTTCTCCAAGGTGACGGAGGCAGCGCCGAGGGCAGAGACGCTCCACGGCGTGCGCTGCTGCTGCTGCTGCTGCGCCGCGGCGACGGGCGTCGATGCGACAGGCTGCTGCTGCCTCGGGGCAGCAGCAGCAACAGCAGCAGGAGGAGGAGGAGGACACAGAGCGACGGAAGGAGTCGCAGGAGCTCTCCGCTGCTGCTGCTGCTGCTCCTCTGCTTCTCCTTCCTCTTCGGCCCTGGCCAAGACGCCGGCGCGCTTGAGCACCTCGCGCGCAGCCTCCCTCGCCGGCGCCGCCGCCATCCTGTTGGCCGCGGCCACCAGGGCGCGCGCGCTGACGAGAGAGCTGCTGTCACCCAGAGCAGAGGCCAAGGCGATCCCCCCTTCGCGCGCCGACGCGGCCTTGTCTGCCCACCCTCGCCCGGCGGCGCGGATGAGCGCCGAGACGCACTCAGGCGAGAGCGTCGCGTTCCTCTTCGGCGCCTCCCGCTCGACGGCGCGGGCGAGCCAGAGCAGCGCCGCGGCCCTGCCCTCGCTCCCGCTCGAGATGACGATGTTATTTTTGATGGAGGAGGCAGCGGAGGAAGAAGAGGAGCCGCAGGCGGCGTCGCAGACCGCGGGAAGGAGCCTGTCGGCCGGCAGCGCCGAGGCCCACGCGTCGAGCAGCCCCTCGGCGGCCTCCCGCACGGCCCGCTTCTTGTCCCCGAGCGCCGAGAGCGCGGGCGCCAGCAGGTGGGCCCGCGCGACGCGGTCGAAGTCCGGCCCGCGCATGCCGAGGCTCAGCGTGGTCGCGACGCAGAAGGCCCTCGCGGAGATGTTGGCGTTGGCGTCGCGCGAGGCGCGCTCGGCGAGCGCGGCGGGCAGTGCGCCGAGCCCCGAGGCGGAGACGACGCGCCTGGCCGCGGGGCCCCGCCCGCCCGCGGCCTCCTCGACGGCGTCTTCGACCTCCCCCAGGGCCGCGTTGCGCTCTTTCCAGTTGGGGTGGGAGAAGCGGGCGAAGAGGGCGGGCGTGAGGGAGGAGGAGATGTCTTTGCGGGGGAGGAGGGCGTCGGCGTCGCCGCTTTCGTCGGAGGCGGAAGGCTCGACGGCGGCGGCGGCGGCGGAGGGAGAGGGAGCAGCGCCTGCGGCGGCGGAGGGAGCAGCGCCGGCGGCGGCGGGAGCTCGCTGCTTTGCCGTCGCCCGCGGTGCCGCAGGTCGCTCCACCTCTTCCTCTGCCAATGCTTCGCCTCCCTGAACCAGCAGCAGCTTCCTCGGCGGGCTGTGCCCGGCGTCGAAGGGGCACCCCTCGAGCGCCGCGTCGAGGCTCGCCGCCGCCGCCGGCTTGAGCCCTTCCCTCGCCGCCACGGCGACGGCCGGGCCGCACTGCCGGTGGAGCGCGCAGAGCAGCGCGGTTCCTCCCGAGCGCACCTCGGGCTGCGGGGCGTCGAGAGACTGGCGGGCCCAGGCCATCAGGAAGCGCGGCGGCGGAGGAGGCGAAGAAGAGCTTCGCCGCGCGCTCCCTCCTCCAAAGCCGAAGCAGCAGGCGGCGGCGCCAAAGTCCGAGACGCACTGCGCGGCCCAGCGCAGCGCCTCGGCAGGCAACTTCGGCCCTCCCTTCTTGGAGGCCGAGGTCGCCCGCGCCTTCAGCACCGAAAGGACGAGCGACGGGCCGCCCGAAGAAGGCACGCAGGCGAGAGCGTCGAGGGCCGCGGAGGCGGCGGGCTTGAGCTTGGGGTCGCCGAGCCGCTCCGCGGCGCCGAGCGCGCCCGCGGCGGCGGCCGAGGCCGGAAACAGAGGGGCCGACGCCGAGCAACTGCTGCTGCTGCTCCTCTCCGCGACCGCCGCGACGACGGCCAGGGCCCGCGCCACCACCTGGAAGTTGGAGTCAGACCATCCCGGGACCGCGGAGAGGCACGCCGGGACGAGGTGGAGGTCGGGGTCCGGCAGAGAGGACGAAGAAACGGCCTCGAGCAAGGAGTCCATCGCCGCGAGCCGCGTCTTCCACGAGCTCGACCTCGCGCTCTTGGACCCGACTGCCTCTCCCCCCGCCTCGCCTGCCCCGCCTCCGGGGCCGAGCACGGCCTCGAGGAAGGCCTCGGCTTCGGATGCGGACATCGAGGCCGGCTCGAAGGGGGCCGAGTCGTCTGCCGAAGAACAAGAGGAGGAGGCGGCAGCGGAGGCCCGGAGAGGCTTGCGCGACAGAGCCGGGGAAGCGGCAGCAGCTGAAGAGCGGGAGGGAGGCAGCATCACCCGCGCTCGCTGCACGGGCGCACCAGCGGCAGCAGCAGCAGGGTGTCCTGCGGGCGACGAAGCAGCAGGGTGTCCTGCGGGCGACGAAGCAGCAGCAGAAGCAGCGCTGCGGCGAGGAGCAGCGTCAAGCTTCTTCGCAGCGGCGCTCGTCGTCGCCGCCGTCGCCACCTCGGCGTCGACCTTTGCCCTCATCTTGGCGTCGAGCATCGAGCTCGAGACGAGCTTGTCGAGCGCCGCCTTGCCCCTCGTGGCGCCTCCCGCGGCCTTGGCGAGCGCGGCAAGAGCTCCCACGGCAGCGGCGCGGACGGCAGGGTCGGCGTCGGAGGCGCATTTGGCCAGGGCTTTGGCGACGGGGCCCGAGGTCGAGAGAGCCCGCGCCGCAGACGTCGCCACCGCCTCTGTCGCCGCCGCCGCCGCCGACGAAACCGAAGCCGAAAAGAGCGAAACAGCTTCCGCGAAAACGCCGGCAGCCAAGGCCCTCCCTTTCGGGCTCACCGCGGTCAGCGCCGCGGCGATCTCCTCCGCGGCGTCTGCCGCGGGTCCCCCAGAGCCCGAGCAGCAGTGCACGAGGATCGCCCTCGCCCCGGCGGCGGCGGCCGCGCAGACGGAGCTCTGCTTGTCCCGCAGCTTGCCGAGCAGGGGCCCCAGCAGCACCCTCGCGGGCCCCGAGAACTCGCGCCTCGCGCCCGTCGCCAGCGCCGCGGCAACCAGCCCGGCCTCGGCGACGACAGCAGCGTTCGAGTCCTTTAAGAGGATGCTCTTCAGGGCGCGGCAGATCTCCGCGAAGTCTGCGTTTGCGCCCGAGAGCCGCACCCCGGGCGCGGCCGCGGCCTCACGGAGCTGCTGCAGCGCGGCGCGCCGCTCGCTCCACTTGGCTGCCTTCAGGGCGTCCCAGAACGTCTTGGGGAGGCGGCCGAGGACGTCGAGGGGCTGCGCGAGGTCGTAGGGATCGATGGTGTTATCGGAGGGAGCTTCGTCGTCGAAAGAAGGAGGAGGAGCGGCAGTCGAGGTCGTCGCCGTTGCGGCGTTGTCGCTGTCATCGACCTCCATCGGAGCCGCAGCAGCAGCGGCTTCAGCCTCAGCCTTTTTCCTCCGCTTCCTCTCCGCCTCTGCCCGCGTCAACCGCTCGGGCTTCTTGCCGCTCGAAGACGCCTCGGCCTCGGCTACGGCCTTTTCGACCTCGGCGCGCGCCGCCGCGGGCACGGCCGGCAGCAGCGTCGCCCGCACCGCCGCCGAGGCGCCCCGCCACCTCGAGAGCTCGACGGCAGTGGCCTTGGCGCCCTCTCGCACCGCCCCCGTTTTGGACTCGAAGAGAGCGGGCAGAGCCCTGAAGACAGGCTGGAGCGGGAGGTGCGGGGGCCCGGGGCCGAAGGCGGCGAGCAGCGCCCGCAGGGCGTCGACGGCGGCCGCGGCGGCCTTGGGGACCTTGTCCGTCGTCGCCGGGAGCAGCGCAGCCAGGACGGTCTCGCCGCATCCCGCTTCGACCAGGGAGGAGAGGGCGGCCACGGCCCTGGAGACGGTCGCGGGGCGCGCCTTGAGGCATTTGGAGCAGATGGTCGCGGAGGCGGTCTCGGCGACGCTGTTTGAGTTTTTTTTAATGGTGTCGAGAGAGAGAGAGAGAGAGAAGTTGAGGGAGGGAGCAAGGGGAAGAGAAACGGGGCAAGATGGAGCCTGTTTTCTCCGTCTCTCGCTTATCTTTTTCGCGTCTCGAGTGCACGGGAGCAAAGCATCTTCGACGCTCTCTCCTCAGCACGAGATGGACGCGCTGTCCGACGCCGAAAACGTGGGGATTGCACAGCGAGAAAGGAATTTCTCTCTCTTCGTGTTCTCGACGTCGCCTCCCTCTCCAAAAAAACTCATCAACGCACTTCTCCACCTGCCGGTCGCTGGCTGCCCGCGTCCACGCGATCAGAGCGTCCAGGGCCTTGTCCTGGGCCGCGGCGTTCGAGTCGCCAACGGCCGAGGCGAGGACGTGACCTGTTTTGTCCGGAGAGGTCAAGGAGATGAGAGTTTTGTTTTCACGGCGGTTCGGCAGCATCGCGTCGAGGTTTCGAGGCAAACGAAGAGACTCGCATGGGACGCCTTTCAAGAGCGGGGCGCTCTTCTCGGCGCCTCTCTTTCCGTGGCGCTCGACGTGAGCAGCTCTCGTCCTTCTGCTCCCCCTCTCCAACTGAAAGAATAGAAGGCTAGCGAGAGACGCTGGAGAGAGGCCTTTTCTTCGTCTTCCTCTTCAGAACGGACCTGCTTCGTCGTCGGCGGCGGTGCTCGTCGCGATGTCCTCAAAGGCGGCGACGCGCGCCTTCCAGTTCTTGTGCTTTGCGCGCACGCGCAGGGGCAGGGCCGCGGCCGCGGCGAGCTGCGCGGCCTCGTCCTCCACCGCCATGGGGGGTGCGAGGGGAAGAAAAAGCGAGGGGAGGAGGTTGAGAGAGGGCCGACGAAAGTGGCGAACGTTTCTTTTCCTTGGGTCTCGCTTGACAGAGAGGGAGAGTGAGACTGACGAAGAGGAAAAATAGGGGGAAAATCTCCGCAGCAGTCCATTGATAATCAATCAGAAAATCTCCGCAGCAGTCTATTGATTGAAAATCTCCGCAGCAGCGCTAAAACGAATGGAGCGGAACCTTCTCTCTCCCTTCTAACTGCGCGACCACGGCTCCAAATCGCCTCTTTCCGCTCAGGGCGGTGCTGCCCGTCACTGTCTCGCTGCTCCTTTTGCTCCTGCTCGCGCAAGCGGACGGAAGAAAAAGCGATAAGAGGAAGGAAAGCGAAGAAAAACAACTCTTCTCGCTCTCCTCGACCTGCTGCTGCGAGGTGCCATCATCTTTTTCCTTCGACCTCTCTGGTTTTGCTCAGCAGACCTGCAGCAGCAGCAGCAGCAGCAGCGCGATGATTGCGAGACCAGCAGCTCCCAGAGGAGCCAGCAGCAGGCTCCTGTCCCTCTCCGCGCTCCTCGGCGGCTCCTCGACGAGGGCCAGGGCCGCCGCCCCTGCGCGGGACCGGCCTCTCTCGTCGTCGCCGGTGCCGAAGGAGCCCTTTCCTCCTTCCTCTCCCTCTTCCCCGTGCAACAGGGACCTCTGCGTCGCCGCCGCCGCCGCAGCGAGCAGCAGCAGCAGCAGCAGCTCCAAAACTTCCCCTTCTCCTCTCTCCACGTCGGACTGGTGGAGGGACGACGAGGACCTCTGGGAGGAGCCGCGCACCAAGGAAGAGTTTGAGCGAGCCCTCGCCTGCGGGAGCGAAGAAGACGGCGGGAGCAAGCCCGAGCTCGTCCTCGTGGCGTTTTACGCCAGCTGGTGCAAGGGATGCCGCCGCCTGCACCCGGAGCTGACGGCGCTCGCCGAGGAGGCAGCCGGTCAAGGAGGAGGCGGCGGCAGCTCCTCCCCTCTCGCCGGGGGGAAGGTGAAGTTTGTCCGCGTCAACTACGACCGCCTGCGCGCCGTCGCCGCGGGCGCGGGCGCGACCGTGCTTCCCTTCGTCGCCGCCTTCGCTCCCCGGGGAGGAAACGCGAGCGGCCCTCCTCTGCTAGGATGGCAGGCCGTCGCCTCCAAGCCCGGGGCCACGAGGGCGAACCTGATCGCGATGCTCTCGAGCGGCTCCGCGCTGCCCCCGAGGGGCAAGAAGTGGGCCTTCCCCAAGGCCTCTTCCTCTGCGGGCGGGATCGGCGGCAGCGCCGCCCCCTTGTTGCCCGAGCTCGTCGACGCGGCCGAGGCCGAGGCCGCGGACAGGGCCAGGGAGGTCGAGAAGCTCGCGGCGCAGGCCTCGACGGCAGGGCTGTTCGAGAGGCTGGCGGCCATGGCCGGGAGCGGGAGCCCCGGAGGCGGGAGCGGAGCGCGAGGGGCGAGGCCTCCCGCGGCGCTGTCGGTCCCGCCCTCTTCCGTGCCTCCTCCTCCTGCTCCCTCTCCTCGAAACCAACTCGCCAGAGCGAACCCGGAACAGAAAAGGGCTTTCCTCTCGGCCTACCCGGGCGACTACAACCCGTTCGCCGAGCCCGTGGCGGCGGCAGAGGTCGCCCCGAGGCTGCGCGGCCTCGTCTACCTCGACTCCACGGGCGCCGCGCTCTACTCGAACACGCAAGTGGACCAGCTGGCGGCCGACCTGAGGGAGAACGCCTTCGGCAACCCGCACACGGGGACGGCCTCGCCGCCCGCGGCCCTGTCGTCGGCGAGGATCGAGGAGGCGAGGGAGATGGTGCTCGAGTGGTTTAACGCGGATCCGGGTGAGTTTTTTTTTTTTCCGCTCCCTTTTTTCGAATTTCAATCTTCGATGCCCCCCCGGCGCTGCTGCTTTTTTTCTTCTTCTCACTTTCTCTCTCTCTCTCTCTCTCTCTTTTTCTCTCACCCTCGTTTTTCCTTTCTCACAGGAGAGTACGCCTGCGTCTTCCTCCCCTCGGCCACGGCCGCCCTCAAGACGGTCGGCGAGGCGTTCGCCTGGAGCAGCGGAAGCGGCAGCGGAAGCAACGGCAGCGGGAACGGAAGCGGCGGCGGCTCCGAGTTCCGCTACCTCCGCGAGAACCACAACTCCGTGCTCGGAATCCGCGGGTATGCCGAGGCCAAGGGCGCGCGAGCGGTGATGATGACCGAGGATGAGGTCGAGAGCTGGCTCGAAGAAAGCAGCGACGGCGAAAGCGACGGCGAGGAAGCGCTGTCTCTCTTCGCCTTTCCGGCGCTCGACAACTTTTCGGGCGTGCTGCACCCTCCCGGCCTCTGGGCCCAGAGGCTCCGAGAGAAGAACGGCAAAGGCAAGAAGTGGTTCACCCTGCTCGACGCCGCGGCCTTCGCCCCGGCGCACTCGCTCGACCTCTCCCTTCACAGTCCAGACTTCGTATCGCTGTCGTTTTACAAGATGTTCGGCCTGCCGACGGGAGTCGGCGCGCTGCTCGTGCGCAGGGAGGCGTTCTCTGCGCTGTCGAGGGTCTACTTCGGCGGCGGCTCCACGGCCATCGCGACCGCGGCCCCGGGCTTCAACGTTTTGAAGTGTGAACCCGTCGCGAGCTTCGAGGACGGTACTCTCCCCTTTCTCGACATCGCTGCCCTGCGCCACGGCTTCGACTTCCTTCGCCGCCTCGGTGCCGCCCCCGCGGGCAAGAGGGCGGCCTCGTCGAGCGACGGAGGAGAGATTATCGGGAGCGAGCAGCTGGCGCGGCACACGGCGGCGCTGGCCCACTTTGCGGCCTCGGAGCTGCAGAAAATCAAACACAGGGCGGGCGCCCCGGCCGTGTTCGTGTTCGGCAAGCACGCGAGCCCGCACTGGAAGGAGCTCCAGGGAGGCATCGTCAACTTCGAGATCGTCGACAGGGACAGCGGCGGGAAGCTGGAGGTCGCGGTAAGAGGTTGAATAAGGGAACGAAAGAGAGGAAAGAAGAGAGAGACGAGAGAGAGAGAGAGAGAGAGAGAGAGAGAGAGAGAGAGAGAGAGAGAGAGAGAGAGAGAGAGAAAGAGAGAGGGAGGGAGAGAGAGAACTCAAAACCTCTCAAAATCTCTCAAAATCTCCTTCAAACCCCTTCCAAAAAAATCAATCACGCACTTTGCGCAGTCCTACAAGGACTTCGAGGCCGCCGCCTCCAGGGCCGGCATCGCCCTGAGGACCGGGGCGGAGTGCAACCCGGGGGCCCTGCAGGCCGCCGTGGGCCTGGCCGACAGCGAGATCCGTTCTTTGGCGGGTGAAAAAGAAGGCTGCGGCGACGAGAACGAGTTCTTGGAGGTTAAAAGGGAGAAGGGCGTCGACGCCAGAGCGGCCGAGGCGCTCGCGCGGGGGGACTTGGAGGCCGCCGCGGCGGTGCTCTCCGACGGCTACTCTTCTTCGTCGTTGTCATCGTCGTCGTCATCTTCTTCCGGCGAGGACAGCGAGGGCGCGACGTTGTTCGAAATCTCGAAGCGGCCTCTGGGATCGATACGGGCTTCCTTTGGGGTGACTTCCACGCTCGACGACGCCGTGGCGCTGGTGGAGTTTGTGAGAGGGTACGTCGGGGAGCTTGACGCGAGCAAGGAGAGAATGAGAGGAGGCTGAGAACTTCCAGGCTGCGGGTGTCGCCTGTCGGCGCACAGCGACGAGGACGTCTGGAGGCCGGTCTATGTGCTCTCGGGGGAGCTGGGGTTCGATGCTCTCTGGGAGCTGGGGAGGAGGAGAAGAAAAAAAAAAGTAAAAACATGTTTTTCGTTCACTCTCCGCTGCTCCCTCGAAGCCTAGTCCATTCAATCGGTCCGCGAGAGCCCCTCATCTCCGACCGCCATGCCTCCTGTCCCTCGCGCTGCGACCACAGCGAGTGTTGTGTCTGCGTCTGCTCCGGTTCCGGCGAGGAGGAACGCGCACGGAGCGCCCGCTGTGCCAGCGATTCGCTGCGTCTCTCGATCATCGCTGCAGCAGCAGCCTCGGTCCGTCGCTGTCGCCGCCTCGGGCTCCTGCCCCGCGGGCTTCTCGCCTCCTCCTCCTCCCCCGCTAGAAGACGAAACCAGCAGCAGCAGCAGCATCGCCTCGAGGCGCGCCAAGGAGCTCCAGGCCGTCGCCTCCCTGCCGCGCCCCACGGGAAACCGAATGCGGTTCATCCCTTTCGTGGGCGAGACGCAGGCCCACCTCCGCGACCACGCAGCCTGGGCGTTCGAGCGCGTGTGGAGGCACGGCCCCGTCTTTCGCTCCTCGCTCTATGGGATGAAGGACATCGTGGTCGCGACGGACTTCGCGTCGATCGAGAAGGTCATGTCGAACGAGCACGTGCTGACGGAATGGTTCCAGGTGAGGAAGGAAGAAAGAACGGAGAGGGAGAAGAGAGAGAGAAGAGAGAAGCTGGATGTTGCGCCCCGAGACCTCGCGAAAAGGCAGAGCTTTTTTCTCAACCTAAAAAAAAAACGCTCCATTCCACAGCCCGCGTCGTTCCAGCGCCTCCTCGGCACGGCCTCCTCGGCCTCCGTCATGGCCGACAAGCAGCGCCACTCCCGCCAGCGCAGGCAGCAGGCCAAGGCCTTCTCGCCCGCGGCCCTCGCGAGCTACGCGCCGCGCGTCGCCCGAGAGACCGAGGCCGCGGTCGCGCTTTGGGCGAGCAAATGCGAAAGCGCTTCTCCTCCTCCTCCGCTGGACCTCGGCGAGGCTCTGTCGGACCTGACATGGGCCTACGCACTGGCCACCGTCGTTGACGTCGCGCTGGACGCGGCGGAGTCTGGGAGGGTGCGCGCCGCTTGGACGGCCTTCACGAGCAACCTCTTCTCCGCTCCCCTGGACTTCCCCGGCTCGAGGTTCCGCGCAGCCCTGAAGGCGAGGGAGACGCTGGCGGCGGCGCTGGGAAGGGCCGTGCGCGAGTACAAAGCCGCGTTTGAGGGAGAGAGGGAGAGCGAGGGCGGCGGCGGTGGCGAGGGGGACGGCTCCTCCTCGGAGCAGCTCCCGACGATGATGAGCATCTACGTGAGGGCGAGGGCCGACGACGGCGACCCCCTCGGCGAGGAGGAGCTGGTCGACATGTCGATAGGCCTGCTGCTGGCCGGGTGAGAGAAAAGGTTTTTTAGGCTCTGCTTCCGAGCTGAAACAAATAGCGAGCGGCGTTCCTGTTTTTTTGTTTTTTTCAATGGTTTATTTCACCTCTCACGCCTTCCTCCCCCTCTTCCCCCCCCCCCCCTCCCGTTTCATTGCTCACAGCTACGAGACCTCCCACTCTGCCCACCTCCTCCTCCTCTCCGTCCTGGCATCCCACTCGCTGCCCCCGCGCATAAAGAGGGCCCTGGAACAGGAGCAGCGAGAGGCGATCAGGAAGCACGGCCGCGAGCTCTCCGCGGCCGCGCTCGGCGACATGCCCTTCGCCGACGCCTGCTCCAAGTGGTGCCTGTGGGCCCTGGGGCCCGCAGATGGGCTCTTTCGGCGGGCCATCGCGGATTTCGAGCTCGGCGGCAGGAGGGTCGACAGGGGCTCGATCATCTACAACAGCTTCCTGGCCGCCAAGGCCCAGGACCCGCGAATCGTCGGTCCGGGGGGGCTGGAGCCCGGGTCGAGGCTCCCTCCGCCTCACATGGACGTCAAGTAAGGGAGAGAGGGTCCGTTCTTCCTCTCCGGCTCTTTTTTTCATCTCGTTTATTTCCTCACCCTCTCGGCCCCCCTCCCTCCTCCAAAACGACAAAACAAAATAGCTCCCTCGCTGAGTCGTTCGCGCCGGAGCGGTTTCTCGGAGGCGCAGGGGGAGAACGAGGCGCCGGATCGGAGGAGCCAACGGGCGGCGTCGCGACGTTCGGCTTCGCCAACCACTTCTGCCTCGGCGCGCCCCTCTATTCGATGGAGGCCAGGGCGCTGGTCGCGACGCTCGTGCGTGGGTACGAGATCGGGACCGCGGACGGCGGGGAGCCGATGCGGTGGGCGAGCAGCTGGGCGGCGACGAGCCGGAGCGGGCAGAGGGTGCAAGTGAGGGTCGAGAAGAGAAAGGAGCCGCTCTGATGTTTCGTTGATTTGAAAAAACTTATGTCGTCCACTCACTTGGACTTCGAGAAAAACAAAAGAGATGCGGCGCCTCTCCTCCTCCTCCTCCTCCTCCGCTTCCTCCTCTCTCCTCCTGTTCTTCTCCGCTCTCTGCTTGTGCTTGCTCGCTCACGTCTGCGATGCTCGTCAGGCCACGCCCCAACAGCTGAGTAGCCTCGTCGCGGCGGAGCAGCCGCTGGTGAGAAGAAAAAAAGATGAGAGAAATCCGAAACCGATTCGAAATCCGTTGCGACGTTCTCTCTCTCATCTCTCTCAACTCTCTCTCTCACGTCATCGCCTTTCTGTCCCCAACTCACTCCCAAAAACCAACAACCCCAGATGGCTGACGACGCGAGGGAGGAGAGCCAGAGGCTCATCGCCGCGGCGGTCGGGCCCGGAGGCCCGGTCCAGACCCAGCTGCACCGCCGGCATCACACCAGCCGCCTGTCGCAGCAGCGATCGGCTTCGTCGTCAACCTCGACCTCGGCTTCCTTTGTCTCCTCCCCGGCAGACTTCGCCCCGCTCGTCGCCAACGCCAACGCCAAGCCCTACAGCCGCAAGCACGACGCCGCCGTTGTCATCCTCACCATGGGGCCCTGGCAGCAGCGGTGCGAGACCCTGCGCGAGCTCCAAGACAACTTCGTCAAAACAAACCCGGCCGACGTCTTTGTCTTCACCGTCGCCGGCGACGGCGAGGCCACTCGCAGCCTGGCCGAGTGCCTCGGCGCCCTGCCCGACTTTTACGTCGTGGACATGATCGAGAACGCCGACGCTCTGGGCTGGGGCACGCCGGACCATCTGAAAGACCGAAGGCTCTGGGGCGGGCCCTGGACCGAGGGCTACCGGCGGATGGGCCACTGGCGCCTAACCAAGCAGTTCGCGCTGTTCAGGAATTTGGGGTACCGCTACGCGCTCCAGGTCGACGACGACTCCGAGTTCCCTTCCCCGGGAGTCTCCGAGAACCTTTTTGAGATCATGAAGAGGGACAAGCTGAAGATCGGAGGCAGGGCGAGCTTTCCCGAAGGGCACCAGGTCGCCGTGGGCCTCCCCGAGCTTGCCCGATATTTCATCGTTTCGGAAAAGTTCGAGCCGAGCCCGCTGCTCTACTCGCACTGCAAGCCACCGAACATCGAAGGGCTGGTCTCGGACCTGACTGGAAAGGGCGAGCGCGGCTGGGACAGGTGGATGTTCTACGGCAACTTTGTCATCTTCGACCTCGACTGGATCCACGAGGAGATGGTCCAAAGGTTCATCGATCTGATCGCACAGTCGGGGGGCCACTTCAGGTTCCGGTGGAACGAGCAGGCGAGCCTCGGGATGGTGTGGCAGATGTTTGTGAGGGAGGGGGAGTACAGGGTGTTCAAGTTCCCCTACGTGCACGGCGTGGTGGACTCGAGGCTGGAGGACTTGCAAGGTTGAAAGATGTAAAAAGATGACGTTTTTTTTTCCCGCTCCGTTCACAAAAAAAGCAAAATCATGCGGCTCTGCCCCCTCCTCGTGGCGCTCTTCGTCCTCTGCGCTCTCCTCGCCCTGGGCGATGCTTTTCCTTCAGCGACCTCCGCCGTGTCGAGCACGGCCGTGCTGCCTCCTGCTGGAGAGGTCGTGGAGCTGACGGTGAGAAAGGGACGGAAAAAGAGAAAAAGAAAGAAGAATGAGATCCCCCGATCGATGGTCGATCGGCGTCGAAATTCATCTCAACCTCCTCTGCAAAAAAAATAAACGAGCTCAGGACGACAACTTCGACGCCCTCATCCGCGCCGACACGCACACGGACTGGCTCGTCGCCATCGTCGTAAGGAGCTCTTCAATTGTTCCTCTTCCTCTGCTCGCTTGTTTCTCCTTTTTCGAGAAGAAAAAACTCAAAACCTCTCCAAAACAA
>Ga0315291_10002141_pt1 | contig 26023 bp, 26 predicted proteins | sample YL17G12_20_MG_FD_203070 | JGI IMG/M metagenome (GOLD analysis project Ga0315291, IMG submission 203070) | Sediment microbial communities from Yellowstone Lake, YNP, Wyoming, USA - YL17G12_20 | ecosystem: Environmental > Aquatic > Freshwater > Lake > Sediment | place: USA: Wyoming | collected...
GCTTGCGGCGAGTTCGTCATTCCGGCGGAAGCCGGAATCCAGAAGACCGGACTGGATTCCGCATCAAGTGCGGAATGACAGAATTTAAAGTTTTTGATACCCCGCTGCTTGCGGCGGGGTAGTTCATATTAGGTTGAAGAAAAATGCCCATCTACTCTCCACTATCCTGATATTCGATGATCTCACCCAGATAATTGCGCAGCAAGAAGGTCTGTCCCCGCCTCTTCACATCATCAGGAAGAATAGGCACCTTCCCTTTACCTCCTGGCAAGTCGATCACATAGTAGGGGGTTGCCATTCCTGAGGTGTGGCCGCGCAAACCTGCCATAATCTTTAAACCCTGTTCAACAGGGGTACGGAAGTGACCGGTTCCCCGGACCAGGTCCATCTGGTGAATATAGTAAGGTCTTACTCGGATGGTTAAGAGCTTTTGCATCAGTTCCTTCATGACAATGAGATCATCATTCACATCTTTCAGTAGAACCGTCTGGTTCCCTAAGGGGATTCCTGCATCGGCAAGCTTGGCACATGCCTCGGCGGATTTTGGGGTGATTTCTAATGGATGATTGAAGTGGGTATTCACGTAAAGTGGATGATAACGTTTCAGCATTCGGCAGAGGTGATGTGTGATCCGGTCCGGTAGGGTCACCGGTGCACGCGTATTGATCCGGATTATTTCAAGATGAGGAATCTTGCGTAACCGTGCAAGGATATTTTCAAGCTCTTCATCGGAGAGTAACAGCGGGTCACCACCGGAGAGAATCACATCACGGACTGCCGGTGTTCTTTCAATATATTTCAAGCCGCCATCAATCTGGTTGCCTGTTTTCAACACCCCCTGGGATCCTATCCGGCGTTTCCTCATGCAAAATCGACAAAAGGTTGGACAGGCAGAAGACACCAGCAGCACCACCCGGTCAGGATAACGGTGGATAACGCCTGGGACAGGAGACAGCTCAGCTTCGTTAAGAGGATCGATAGGAAGGTGATTACCTTCCAACTCCCTTTGGTCGGGCACACATTGCCGCCATATGGGATCGTCTACTTCCTGGATAAGAGCCAGATAATAGCGGGTGATCCGCATCGGATAACGCTCGACCACCGGTTCCAATGGTTCAATGTCGATAGGGTAACGATCGGGTAACTCTTTTAGGCTGGTTATGCTTGTAGCAAGAGATCTCTCCCAGTATTCCATCTGTTCATCCTTTTAATCCCTCCACACCTTTATTAAAGGGAGGAGATAAGTAATTCCACCTTTCTATAAAGGGGGATTCAGGGGGATTATCAATTTTTTGCTTTGGAGATCACACCCTGATCTTATTCCCACATCGAAGGGGAGGGGACTAAATTCAATTCTAACATAAAAAGAAAGAATGGTGCGAAGAGATATTGATTAACCCCTTCGACGGTGCCCAAGCCCCGGCCTCTATGCAGAGGAGAAAGGCACCGCTTACTAATCAGTCCATAATTCTATAGACGGTAATGATTAACAAAAGATATTTCAAATCTCCCCAATAATCCCCTCCCCCTTCGATGGGGGAGGGCGAGGGTGGGGGTGGACAAGATGAAGACCCTTTGGTCCCCCCTCCCCTTCATCCCCTCCCTCCGAGGGGAGAGGAGATTTTTGGAAGAATATGTCTAATCAATTATGGACTCCTTAGTAAGATCAGCCCTGAGCAAGTCCGGCCTTAGCGCTGGAGAGTCGAAGGGTTGACATAAGCAAGGATTTCAATAAAAATGATACCATACATCCTCAAGTCTCCCCTCTCCTCGGCGGGGAGAGGGATGGGGTGAGGGGATTTTAAACTGTTGTTTAGAAGGTCTCTACATGTCACTCTGGGTTAGAAAGAATCGGATCGTCATTACCTGTGCCAAGGGAATCGCTCCTTTTTTAAAAGAAGAGGTCCTCTCATTAGGGTTTCCGATCCTATCAGAAGGTATTGCGAGTGTTGAGACAGAAGGCACAATGGATGATGCCATGAGACTTAACCTTTTCATCCGTACGGGGCAACGGGTTCTTTTTCTTCTCGAAGCATTTAATGCGAAAAATCCTGATGAACTCTATAGAAAGATTTCAAGAATGAGATGGGAAGATTATATTCCCGAAGATGATTATATCTGTGTGACATCCTCTGTTGATACACCCACGATTAAGGATTCACGGTTTGCAAATCTAAAATGCAAGGATGCAATTGTTGATCGGATTAAAGAAAGGCGTGGACGGAGACCGGATGCCGGTCCTGAAAGAGATAGGATCGTGGTCCATCTCTACTGGAAAGGAGACCTCTGTCAGGTGTTTCTTGATACCTCCGGTGAGCCTCTTTCGAAACGTGGATACAGGAAGATTCCCCTTAAAGCGCCCATGCAGGAGACGCTTGCAGCGGCAGTGGTTCTGGCAACCGGCTGGAAAGACAACGGGAACTTTATCAACCCCATGTGCGGCAGTGGAACACTTGCCATAGAGGCTGCACTGATTGCTCTTAACAGAGCACCAGGGCTATTGAGAAGTAATTATGGCCTCATGCATCTGAAAGGATTTAATGAACCTTCCTGGAATGTTATGCGCAAAAAGATAAAGGCATTGGCGAAGAACAGCTTAAAAGGAAAGATCATTGCCACAGATATCCGTCAGGAGGCTGTTGAGGCGGCAAAGAAGAACGCAGCAACAGCTGGTGTGGAGCATTGGATAGAGTTCGGGGTATGTGATTTTTCAGAGACGCCTGTTCCAGAGGGGGGAGGAGTTGTCATTCTCAATCCTGAATATGGTGAGCGGTTGGGGAAGGTGGAAGAACTCAATGAGACCTATAAAGGGATCGGGGATTACTTTAAAAAGAAATGCAAGGGATATAGAGGCTATATCTTCACCGGCAATCTTGATCTCTTAAAGAAAGTGGGATTAAAGACAAGCAGAAGGATTCCTTTTTTCAACAGCAATATTGAGTGCAGACTGCTTGAGTACGACCTGTATGAAGGAAGCAAAAAGAAGAAGAGTCGGTAGTCTCTTACTTAAACTGGGCAGGGGGCGACTTCAGTCGCCCTTAAAATAGGGAGGCTGAAGCCTCCCCTGCCCATTGCCCTCCGGATAAGTGGGGGACTACAAAACTTGAGGGATTCAAATTGACGGAATCGTTTTTTTCCAGTAGGATAAGGGAAGGATTGATAATCTCTATCCCGAAATAGAAAAAGAGATAATCGAATTCAAAAATTCAAAGAAAGAATAATTTTATGGAGCTGAAATCTAACGTCGGATTGAGCAAAGCATTGGAAGATATAAAAAATGGCAAAGTATTTCCTGTCTACCTGATTTGTGGGGATGAGAATTATATCATTAAGGAGGCTACACAAAGCTTAATAGCGGCTATTTTACCCGAGAAGGATAGGGAAATATGCTTAGAGACTATCGAGGGTGATGAAGAAGATTGGAACAAGATAATCCAATCACTGAATACCTATCCAATGTTTGGTTCAAGGAAGGTCATCGCAGTGAAGGATACTAAAATCTTCTATTCCAAAATCATGGTTGAAAAGATAATAGAAAAAAGTATGGAACAATTTGAGAGTAATGATATCAACGAAGCCATCAGACTATTTAGAATTACCCTGGGCTATCTAAAGATCAAAGAGGTTAACGAAATAAGTGATAAAAAATGGGTTGAGCTACCAGGATTAGGCAAAGATCAAAAAAGTCAAACATGGCTAAACAGAATGGTGGAAGAATGTGTAAATCAAGACCTTAACCCTGTTCCTTACGAGGACAATTCGGACAAATTAGATAATGTTCTCAAGAAAGACGAGGATGGGAAGGGAATACCTCCAAATAATATTTTGGTATTGGCCACTGAATACGTAGATAAAAGGAAAAAACTTTATAAAACGATAAATGATATAGGGATCATCATTGATTTTTCGATCCAAAGAGTGAAAAGAGACTCGGCGGATGTCGAAGAGGACGAAAGGAGAGCCTTATTGCAAAGGGCCACTGAATTATTGAAGAGAAGCGACAAAGTATTTGCTAAGGGAGCTTTTGATACTCTTGCGAATAAGACCGGATATAATGTGGGAATATTCTTGAATGAATTGGGAAAGGTCGTTCTTTCGGTAGGGGATAGAGAAAGGATAGAGGTTAGAGATATCGAGGAAGTTGTAGGAAGAAGCATAGAGGATTCCATCTTTGACCTTCAAGAAGCTATTGGTCGAAGAGATCTCGAAGGGGCGATGCTTTATTTAGCTGAGCTATTGGGACAGGGAGAATTTTATTTAGTTCTTTTACAAGGTATTGCCAGAGAAATACGGCGCTTGATTGTAGCTAAAGAATTTATTGAAAATGAATTAAAGGGTAAATGGAATTCCAAAATGGATACAGAAGCCTTTAAGAAATTTGTCTATTTCCCAATTAAGAGAAAGGAAAAGGAAAGTCAAAAAGAAGAGCAAAAGAAAAGTGGTTCCAATATTTTTAAGCTACCCCCCAATGTTTTATTGGAATTATTAAAGAATTCGGAGAATTTTACCAAGGAAGAGCTATACCGTTTTATTAAGCTGCTCGCTGAAACAGACTTAAAGACGAAAACCGTAGGGGTGCCACCCGTCCATTTACTGGAGAAAGCATTGATGGACATCTGCCTGGACAAAGAAACCAGTAAAAGGGTCGCAGGTATTGAATTGTAAAAGTTAGTGCTTACTTTAACAGGTAATGTCAAATACCATAGAGACTTCTTCCTCCTGAAGTGATATGTCTCTGAGATCGTAACCTTTTAGAAGTGCGGATCTTGGCAAGATATGTTCAATTTTTACAGGCTTATGCCACCCAGACAAGTATGATATTTTCCTGTGGACTTCCTCCAGAAATCGTGGAGAAGGGAGAAACGATTACTTTGAAAAGACCGGATGGTTAAAGAATTGTGACTTTCAACTTCTTGTTGGTATCCTCCCTCGATGGGATTTCCAATCTGCCCCACCTTTCAACCACAAATAAAGGACGCTCTTCTGTGTATTGGCATGGATATTTTGAGCCATTCAACGGGAAGTTAGGAGATAAACTTCTGAATTGGAAAGCCTACCTCACAATGGGTATTGAAACAAACTCCTGATTGAACCTGTTGTTTTCTCATAGTATAATTTACGTTAAGAAAGGTTTAGCTGTTGCACGGGATTGTTCCTGTCCTGATACCCCTCAAGACTCCAGGCGGTGAGGATGGTCTTGCCGACGAGTTCAGTTCTGGGGATCACAAATCGACATTACTGAGCGCAAGCAGGCGGAACAACAAATTCTTCAATATCAGGAGCCCATCCTGCAGAAAATCGGAACATGAGCTGGGTTACGGTCATCTGGTCCATGATCGCGTCCGCGTGTCTCACGCTGGCGGCGGTGCATTTGCTGGTCTGGTGGCGGCGACATGAGGCGTGGACTCATGCGCTCTTCGACTCCAAACATGTGACGTTTCTCTCAGACCCGATGACTCCGGACGAATTACGAGAAGGGTTTGGGATGTTTGTCAAAGAGCTTTTCTCACTTCGAAAGACGCTCCGGCGAGCACCTCGTAAATTCCTCGGGACAGCTTTGCTCTCAAGCCTATTAAAAAATGCCTGGTAGTTTTTTTAAGTGGGAATGGACGAAGAGAATAAATCTAATGGCTATCAAAAACCGCTTTCTTTTGGCCTTTGCCGCGACACGGAACTGGCATCTTTTAAATGCTGATCCGCTCCTTTCTCAGAGGAAGCTTCTGCTTCGACTGGTGAAAAGAAGCAGCCAGACAGCCTTCGGGAAGGCGCACGATTTCAGTTCGATTCGATCAAGCCGGGATTTTTTGGAGCGGGTGTCTCCAAAATCTTATGATTATTTCAGGCCTGGCATTGATGCGATCATCGCAGGTGAACAGGATGTGCTCTTTCCGGGAAGGCCTGTGTGTTTCGGGATGACCTCAGGAACGGACGGCATGCCGAAACTTATTCCCTTGAATCGTGCGATCCTCAGGAGCACACGGAGCGCGGCGGTCGACGTATTGCTGCTTGGCGGCTTGCTGCATGGCTCTCTCTCCTGGCAGCATGGCAAGACGCTGTATATTGGTCCTAGAAAAGGGCGATCCCTAGGTAAATGGACAGTCTATGCCGAAGGCACGGCGTTTGCCTATCTGCAACCGTTCAGGAACAGGTTTGTTCCAGCCTACGAAGATCTGCCTGAACAGGAAGACACCCCCAATTTCACTTGGTTTGCAGACCTTGCACGCCATCATCGGATCACGATGATCGCTGGAAATCCGATAGAAATCGGTGCCTTTGTACTCGCCACGGGCATCGTGCTACCTGATGTACAAATTGTCTTCAATTGCGGTTACTGGGCAATGGACCATGCCCACCTTTATAAGTCAGCTTTCCCGAATGCTACGGTGGTCGATGTTTATGGTTCGAATGAAGGGACGTATGGTCTACCACGATCAGCAGGAGTGTTTCTCCTTAATTATCGCCGGGTGTTCTTTACGTTTCTTCCTATTGACAAAGAAAATCGAATCGAAGATCTTGAAAGCGTGGTTCTTAACCAGAAGTACAAGCTTTGTGTCACAACTCCGGGTGGGCTGTGGAACTACCGGACGGGTGATGTGGTTTCTTTCATGAGCCTAAGGCCGCCGGTCATAAGATTTCACGGCCGCGATTCCCAGAGCCTTGTCCTGGAAGGCGATTGGCTTACTGAAGACGAAATCGTAGCCGCAGTGCGTAGAAGCCGCATCCAGAGTTTAAAATACTTCCTGACGTCTGAGAGTGATTCTGAACAGAATCGAAGAGGGTATATCCTCTACCTTGACGGCGAAACAGCGGATGCGGAAGCGGTAGATCGTCATTTGTGCGAGTTGAATTCGACCTATGCACGCCTAAGAGCTTCAGCTCACTTAGAACCATTGACGGTGTGTCAGACGTCTATCACGACATCGGTACGCGCAAAGCCGGATCGGATCAAAAAGAGTGTATAGAAATGACATGAATGTCTGCAGATGACTGCTTGGGCTTGTCATCCATTTCCGAAGGGGGATAAACAGGACACCCTAGGTTTATCACTCTGGGATCAAGAGAGCAGGAGTTTATGGACTATATATCCTGAAAAGGTTTGATACACATTGGGGAGGATAGAATGAAACGCATCTTTCATGGGTCACGCGCAAGTATTTGTCCAACCTGCCACCGGATATTGGCGGTCGACCTGGTTCAGGACGAACAAGGGGTACATTACGAGAAGTTCTGTCCGGACCACGGGTCTTTTACAACGCGCATAGCTGCCGACTACGACTGGTTAAGCAGCTTACAGCAGTTTGCGGCGCAGACGGTTACGCCGGCGAGCCGGCAGACCGCAATTGCCAAAGGATGTCCTCTGGACTGCGGAGAATGCGCTGGACACCGGCAGAAATCAGCCTTCTTCCTGTTTGAGATTACCAATGCCTGTGACCTCAATTGCCCGATCTGTCTTGGAAATCCTGATGAACGTGGGCACTTTGTGTCAATGGGTGAGATGGAGTCTATGGTTAAAACCATTCTGGCGTATGCTGGACCAGGGCAAATCGTCACGCTGGGCGGCGGAGAGCCAACCGTGCACCCTGAATTCTTTGACTTTGTCAGCCTACTCAAGGAGTCCGGGTTCGAAGACATCTGGGTGTACACCAATGGCCGGCGCATTGCCAATTATCCTGACTTTGCACGCCGAATGGCGAAAGAAAACCTATATGTCGTGTTACAATGGGACGGCTTCTCGGACGACATCTATGCAGTACTCAGAGGAGAAGCTCTTTTGGGCGAGAAGAGACACGCGCTCGAGTATCTAAAGACCGCCGGTTCAAAAATCGGACTGTGCCCGACCATCGTTGCAGGGGTGAACGATCACGAACTTGGTAGACTCTTTGAAATGTTCCTCACAGATCCTGCCATTGGGACATTGGACATTGCAACCATAGCTTATGTAGGCAAAGGCAGCACCTTCAACCAGGGTAGAGAACACCGCACTACCGCCCAGGACGTCCTGACTTGCCTTGAGGCACAGAGCGGCGGAATGATTCGGGCATCAGACTTTTCTCCGGTCTCGTTCTCGCATCCTGAGTGTTTGCAGATTGCTTACCATCTGCCTCTGCCTGCAGGCGGTTTCATTCCGCTGAAGCGGTTTTTGGACCCTCAGGACTATCAGGCCCTCATCTTAAATAAACCGCTTTTGGTGTTGAACGCCGAACTTGAGACTGTCTTCCGCGATGTAGTCAATAGACTTTGGGCCAGCGGGAAGAATGATCCGGATACGGTAAAGGGGCTGGCGGCGATTCGTCATCTCATTGAGATGTTATTTCCGACCGCGGGCGCTCTCTCCCCCGAGGAATTCAAAACCCGCAGCCAGAATCTCGTCAAAGCCGTGCTCGTGCATTCCTACATGGATGGACTGAACTTTGATGTGGGGCGCTCCAAAATGTGCATTAGCCGCACGATGCTCGCTGATGGAAGGCTGATGCCGACGTGTTCGTATAATGTCGTCCATCGGAATTTAAAAAGTATCACGCATTGATCACATGGGATTTTCAAAATTCATCAGATTACAGGCTTTTCTGGCCCGATTAGCCTGGGGGGCAAACCGAGCCCATTCGGACCCGTCAGTGATTGAACACCAAGAATGGTTACCATCTGGAACACGCATGGTCATCTACCAGCATTACCGCAGGAAATTGGCTGCTTGGGTTGCTGTCCACGGGGTAACCATCAATGGTGGACAGGATCCACGGCTCATCCACTTTGCCCGCAGCATGGCGCACTTTGGGGTCACCTGTGTGGTTCCGACTATCGGAGGACTCGCATCCTGTCGATGGGAGGCGTCCGACCTGGACGAACTTGCGAACATCGTCACCTTCACCGCCGATACCATTCAACAACCGGTTGGATTGGTCGGGTTCAGTTTCGGCGGAAGTTACGCGCTCATCGTGGCGGGTCGTTCTGAGGCGTTAAAACACATTCCATGGGTCATCACGTTCGGCGCGTATCATAACTTAGCAGATGTTTTGGAAGGATATGCACTGAACCTGAAACGGGAGCCGCAGAACAACGCGGAATGGGACGAGACCATCTATCAGCGGCTTGCGTTTCTCTACGGGCGGCGTGACGCTCTTCCCTTTCCCCAGGAAGTTTGGCAGGAGGCCGAAGCGCTGCTCAAACGGTATTGTTCAGAAGCGTCTTTTGAAGAAAAGTTGCGTTTTTATGATCGCTATCTCCATGATCTCGATACCGAAGTATTCAAGCGTCTTCCGGAGCCGGAGGTGCTCAACAAACTTTCCCCCGCAGGCAATCTGGAGAATCTCGATTGTCCTGTGACGCTCATTCACGACCGTCATGACCATGCTGTTCCGCCGGCACAGGCAGAACGTCTTCTCTCTGAACTTGAGACTCTACCTAACAACAAGCGACATCGGCTAGTCTTGACATCGCTTCTATCGCATGTATCCGCATCGAATTTGTTGAATATACCTGAAGTGATTCGGCTCGCCAACGCGCTGGCGCCACTGATCCCATAATCCAGGGTGGCTTTGAGGTGAAATCGATTGAAAGAGTTTTTGAAAAAACACTGGCAACTCCTTCTTAATATTTACCTGTTTCTCAATTTCGCCGGGTGGGGTATCTGGCAGGCTTACCAATACTATCTTAAGGGAACGCTCGGGTATGTCGAGATGAGTTTTACCATTCAAAGCCTGCTTGTAGGAGTCATCTTTCTCATCCGGAAGCCCCATCAAGTAGTTAATAAAAACTTGCTCCATCAAGCGGTAGCGACCATCGCGTTCTGTTCTGGGGCGGCGTTTATGGGACAACCGGCGACAGGGAACCCACTCGCAAACCATGTTTCGCAGGTCGTCATTCTTTGCGCGAATGTGCTCGGTGTCGCTACGGTGGTAAACCTCGGGCGCAGTTTCGGCATCTTGATCGCGTTCCGGGAACTCAAATCACATGGTCTCTACGGAATTGTCAGGCACCCGATGTACGCAACGGATATTCTCTTGCGCATTGGCTTCCTGATCAATCACACCAACCTTTTTACCGTCATTGTGTTCATTATCTCGACAGGGTGTTATGTCTACCGGGCGATCCTCGAAGAGCGATTTCTCATTCAGTTGCCGGAGTACCGGGAATACATGCAACGGGTAAAATACAGATTTATCCCGTTTGTGTTCTGAGTTACAACTACAGGGAATGAGTAACTCAGATAATACCGTCCAGCCCTTTAAGTTTTGATTGACCAAATTCCATAAATTGTGTATATTCCGGTCAGTAATCGAAGACATGAAGTGGAGGAGGTTATTCGAGATAATTATCGACATTATTATATGAATGTAGCATAATTCATCCATATTTATCATTTTGTTGCAAAAGAACAGTTTTTTCCTTTTTTTGTTTACGAAAGAGGATAGCCAAAGTCTGAAAATTTCGAGATACCCCTTATTTTGATACAATAATATAAAAATGAATGTTGGCCGGAGGAACATGAACGAGAGGATCATACGCGACAGACTGGTTGAGCACGGGCAGACGTTGTTCCGTGCCCCAAAGCAACTGATCCGGTTTACCGCAGTCCCCAAGGCCGATGCCTTGCTGAACGATCTCGATGCGCACCCTCACGCCTTCGTGCTCGCTTGCGTGATGGATCGCCAAGTCAAAGCCGAAAAGGCGTGGCTCATCCCGTATCGGATATCGGAGAAACTGGGCGGGTTCTCGATAGAAACCCTCAGCCGGCTGTCGCCAGCCGACGTGATCCAGCTGATGTCACAACCGGAACCCCTCCATCGCTTCGTTGAGAAAATGAGCGGGTTCTTCCAGTCGACAGTTCAACGGATCAGCAACCAGTATGCGGGCATTGCCGCCCGCATTTGGACAGGAAACCCCTCCAGTGCAGAGGTGGTTTATCGGTTTCTTGAGTTCGATGGTGTTGGCCCGAAAATCGGAAGCATGGCAGCCAACATCCTCGCGAGGGGGTTCAAGATACCATTCGCGGACTATATCTCCATTGACATCTCTGCGGACGTGCATGTCCGCCGCGTGTTTGCTCGCCTCGGCCTCTGCGCCCCCGATGCCACAGTGGAACAGGTAATCTACAAAGCGAAGGCCCTTCATCCCGAGTTTCCCGGCATGATGGACCTGCCGAGTTGGGAGATTGGAAGGATTTGGTGCAAGGCACGCGACCCGCAGTGTGGCGGTTGCTATATGAAGGACTTGTGTCCGACCGCAAACGGAAAGACATGATGAAGATCAATAAGAGCACACGGCACGCAAAGATCACCGGCGATTTCGGCGAGGCTGTCGTGCTCTACTGGCTCTCCAAGTATGGTTTTGAATGTGCCCCTATTGATCACACCGGTATTGACATCATCGCCCGGAATCCCCACACGAATGAGGTCATGGGCATTTCCGTGAAAAGCCGGAGCAGAACGGAACGATTGGAGGCGGAGTACGTTAGCATCCGGAACGATAGTTTCGACAAGGCGGAGGTCGCCTGTAAGGCTTTCGGTTGCGTGCCGTACTTCGCCGTTGTGGTGGAAGCAGGAGACGCAATTCGCGTCTTCATCCTTGCCATGAAACGGTTGCTCGAACTGTTCCCGAAGGGAAAGACGGGCACCGGGTGGAAAATGTCGGAACGGTATCTCAAGCAATATGCTGCAGATGGTGAAATCATGGCTTTCGAGTTCAAGACGAATACAACGAAATGGGGGATGGCCAACAACCGGCTGCAGGCGACGCGGAAACTGCGCGCCTGAGCCGTAACGTCAGATATAAAGAAGCAAGAACATGGAGGGGAGAAATTTATGAAAATAAATATTGTATATAAAAACGAAAGAGGATGGTTTGTGGGACATATCCAGGAATATCCCGACTATGAAAGCCAAGGGAAGACTTTAGAGGAATTGAAAGGCAATTTAATAGAAATCTATGATGATATTAGGAAAGGTTTAGTGCCCGATGCAGAACCTTTTCAGATATTGGAAGTAGCAATTTGAAGAGAGAAGAACTACTTAGAATCATTGATTCAATTGGTTGTGTTTTTGTGCGTCATGGTGGTAACCATGATTGGTATAAAAATCCTCAAACGGGTAGGACTCAACCTATTCTAAGGCACAAAGAAATTGAAGATGGCCTCGCTAAAAGAATCATTAAGAGATTATCGTAGAGATGTGTCTAACACTTATAAGGCCTCCGATGTCAATAGGGAAAAGTAGTTCGAGACGAAAAAAGAGATAATTGTTTTTTGTTTAAACAGAAAACGGGTCCTTTACCTGTTGGCAGCCGTTCCAACTTGATTTCGGTGCGGGTGCAACCTTACGCAGTTCCAACCGCTAACCCAAAGGCTTTTTTTCTTTCAAGTGGTGAATGAGTTCAGGGTAAAGACCCTTCCACGCCGCATAGCCGCCGTAAACCACCCGCACTGCGGGATGGCCGGCTTTGGCCAGCCGATATCCTGCGGAAAATGAAAAGATTCCCGTTCCGCACATCATGATCACTTCCTTGTTCCAAGGAATGTGTTTGATAAACCTCTCAAAATAGATGTGGGACCACTCCTTTGCTCCTGGTATGGTAGGAGAGAGCATTCGCTCATAAGGGAAGCGGAGATCGATGAGAAAGGTTTTCTCAGAGCGGATCCGCTCTTCGGTGAGGTGCTGAGGATCAAGGTAGGAAAACCCGACGGGGTCGCCTTTCAGGATTTCTTTGAGGGCAGCAAGAAAATAGCGAACCTCCCCGGGCTTCGTCGTTGTGCCCATGCTGATGCGAATGGACGAAAGGGCGTCCTTCTCGCTCAATCCCATGCCCAGGAGGACGTGGGAAGGCTCAATGCGGTCTGCTGTGCAAGCTGAACCGATCGATACACTGATCTCATAACAATCAAGCCCGGCAAGGATTCGAATGCCCTCCTTCCCCGGAAAAGTGACATTGATTGTCCCAGGAAGTTGCCGCTCTGGAGATGCTCCATTCACCCTGATATTGGGCAGGATCCTCCTCAGACCCTCAAGGAGTCGTCTTCGAAGTTCCCATAGCCTGCGCAGTTCGTATTCCATTCGACCCCGCGCCAAGTCCGCTGCTGCTCCCAGACCAATGATCTGGTGAATGCCTTCCGTCCCCGCCCGTAGCTTTCGCTCCTGGTCGCCCCCATAGACCAGAGGATTCCATTTCGTGTTGCCGCGCCAGTAGAGGGCCCCTGCTCCTTTGGGGCCGTTGATTTTGTGGGCTGTCAACGTGAGGAATTCGCAGCCCAGTTCATCCACATTCGCCCGGATCTTTCCATAAGTCTGAACGGCATCGGTATGAAATGGAATTCCGGAACTTTGGCAGATCCGTCCGATCTCTTCGACAGGCTGAATCGCGCCGGTTTCGTTATTGCCGTGCATGATCGAAACCAGGATCGTATCCGGGCGAATGGCGGCTTTCACATCCTCGACACGTACGAGCCCGTCTGTGCCGGCGGAGAGGTAGCTAACCTCTCCGCCCATCTTTTCGACCTGTTCGCATGCTCCGAGAACGGATTCGTGCTCGATCTTTGATGTGATGATATGGCCCTTCCCGGATTCGGCAAATACCCCTTTGATCACTGCATTATTTCCTTCTGTACCGCCAGACGTAAAGATCACCTGTTCGGGTCGGCAGCTGAGAAGAGCAGCAACAGATCTCCGGGCTTGGTCTACCAGACCACGCGCAGTACGTCCATGGGTGTGAAGAGACGATGCGTTCCCGGGGATTTTCTTGAGTGCACGCTCCATGGCTTTTCGGACTTCCTTCGCAACAGGCGTGGTGGCGTTATGGTCGAGATAGGTGTTTCGCGTATAGAGAATCATCGCTTCATCTCATTGAAAAATGAAAAATGCAAATGTTGAAAGAAAGCTTATTCATTTTCAATTTTGCACTTTGAGTTTTCCATTTTGCATTGAAGTTTAGCCAATTCTTAACGGGCTAAACGATCCCTCCTCAGAACATTGTGGACACAAGCAGGGATAAGTTTTCCATCAGGCTGTGGGTAGGCCTGGCAGCACCGCCGGACGCGTGCGAGGTCGAAAGTTTCTGCATCCTGGAACGCATGAATGAAGATCGACTTTACCTTTCGCTCTGCGAGCGTGAAGGCTTCTCGAGGGTCAAAAGACCCACGGGAGGTCTGAGACATCTTTTTGAGGATGTTGCGAAGCGTCTCGAGGACGGCCTTGCTCTCCGGAACCGCTCCTGACGGGCCGCTCCAGAGGTCGTAGATCATTTGTTTCAGTCTTTCGTGTTCATCCGGATCGAGTCCAAAAATGACACGGTTCGAGAGAGAATCCATCAAGGTGGCCGCATCTGTGAGCCTGCTGATGGAGACGATACCTCCACTGTCGAGCATGAGATAGAAGGCCAGGCTGAAACAGAACGGATGGCTGCAGGGCAGAGGCACAAAGTCTTCCACCTTGACGGCCGGATGGTCTGCTTTTCCAAGGAGGTGAATGACATCGGGGAGGCTAAGGCGTTTTAACTTTTTGCGCATGTCGGCGCCGCGGCCCACAAATGCTACAGGCTGGACCATCAGACTGACCACATGGTCCTGTCCGAAGAGGTAATCGAGCATTGCAGGAAACTGGTCGTCATTGACCCCTCCTGCAGCGGTCATGGTCAGCGATGTGGTTACCCGGCAGTCTTTAAGCATGTGAAGGATCTCAAGTTTCTCCCGAAGCATTGGTTTTCCGCGAAGGTTTTCATAGATGCTTTCGTGGAAGCCATCAAACTGCAGCGAGATGACAATATGGCGCTTGTGGAGTTCGTGAAGGAGACCGGGTTCGTCTCGGAATCGGAGGCCATTGGTGGAGAGGCTGACCCGAACAATCTCCTTCCTTGAAAGGGCCTCGTCAATCATCTCAAGAAGCTGCGGATGGAGGAGCGGTTCACCGCCCGACAGATTGAGGACATCGACCTGGCCTTCTGCTTCAAGGATCACATCGAGGAGGTGCCGGAACTCATGAAGCGAAAGATCTCGTTGAGGTGAAGTTCCCTCTGAATTTCTGCCTGAGGCATTGATGCAGACAGGACAGACAAGGTCACAGCGGGTGGTGATTTCCACAATTGGCATACAGAGGTGTTGCTCATGCCTCTCGCAGAATCCACAGCCTTCTGGGCATTGGATCTTTGCGTCGCCAGCAAATGCTGCTGGATTCCATGCGGGTTTCACATACCTCAGTGTTCGGAGGTAATGAAGAAGATCACTAGAGATGAAGACCCTGGACTCGCCGTGGTGAGGACAGAACTTATGAAAGTATACCTGCCGCCCGTCGCTGAGGACCTTTGCGGGAATGACAGTTCGGCAGGTGCTACAGGTCGATTGAGTCACACCCAGAATTTCCATCAATGCCTCTTCACCGAGACATAGAACTCTCGAAACTGGCGGATCCGTGGTGGCATGTATAAAGACTCGACAGACCCCCGGCAAGAGGTCCAACATTGCGCGCAGCCTCCCTTCTCCTGCGCTTTTCGCAATCGGTCCCTTACGTCTGTGGTTTTGTCTGTCAAGATGTTGCCGACCGGCTCGTCGATCATATCGATACACCGGGAGACTTCTCCGCGGCTTCCGATATTAAACGTGAGATAACCCGCTTGGCAGTTGCCGATACCGCCTTCAGCGATCGCTTGATCGAACTGCCCCACGTAGGATGTCAACGAGATGAACTCGGGGTACTTGGTTTTGAGCTCCAAGAGTTTATCGCTAACCTTTCCATCTGGCGCACGGGACGGTTTTGTTCCACGGCCGGAAGAATAGAGGTTGATGAAGTAAGTGACTCCGAGATCTCGACAGAGTTGGAGGAGGGGTTCAACTTCCTCAAGGTTGTCGTCCATGAGCACAGTGATCATGTGGACCCGATGACGGCGGTCAGGACGATAGCGATTGAGCAGTTCAAGCGCTTTGATGGCACGATTCCAAGACCCGGCACACCCACGTTGGGCATCATGTTTGGCGGGGTCAGCATAGTCGACGGAAACCGAGATCTCCTGCAGACCCGCCCGCAAGATCTCTTTTGCGACGGTTTCGTTCACGAACCAACCGTTCGTGATGAGGATTGGAAAATGGTTGGTCTCATTGAGCACGGCGATCACCTGATAGAGATCTTCGCGGATGAGAGGCTCTCCTCCGCCGAGGGAGATCACCATGGTGCCTAGACGGTTGAGTTTTCTGCCAATTCTCCGAATCTGCTCCACCGTCAGTTCATCGGAGGGATCGTGAGGCTCCTTCCAAAAGTCACAGATCTGGCAGCGAAAATTGCAGCGGTAAGTCACCTGCAGATTACAATGGATTAATCGGCGGCGGAAGAAAGCCAGACTCAATCTCAAGGATCGATGCTGGTAATGGAGTTCTTGTGAAATCCTATTCAGCATTTCATCCTCCAGTGTCTGATTTCTCCCAGGGCGGAAAAGGGATGTCGCTGGTAGAGGGAGATCGCCATATGGCAGAAGAGATGGCAGCCATCCTTGCACTCTGGGAGATCTCCAGCACGTTCACGGGCTGCCTTCAAGGCCCTGGGATAACTTCCCGCCTCGAGGAGGCTGATATCGGCCCGCTTGCTCTCGAGACAGGGATAATACATCTTCCCGTCCGGTCTGATCGTCGGCATCAGAAGGGGGTAGCAGTGGAAGGGGCCAAAATCCCTGATCCTCTGAAGATAACGCGGGACCCCAAGGACACCTGGACGTTCTTTCTTCGCCATCATCACTTCTGCAATCAGATGATCGTAATCGGAATTGTCGCGAAGTTCCGGATGGACAACGGTACCGACAATTTCTGGTGAGACATTAAAAGCGATGGAATGGTCTAAAGCGAAGCGGAGCACCTTCGATACCCCTATCAGATTGGTGGGCGTGGCGACAGCACTGAGGACAAGTTTTGTTCCGGTTTCCTTCCTTCTGGAAACGGCAAAGTGAAGGGCCTCAATGACCTTCTCAGCGGTGGCCCTCGGCCGGCCGATCACTTCTGAGAGAACTCCTGGGTCCATGGTATCGAGGCTGAGAACAAGGACATCCGTAAGTCGCATGAGGCCGGGTCGATCATTCAAGCCAATCCCTTTTGTATTGAGAACGGTTCTGAATCCCATCTGGCGGGCAGAGGTAAGGATCTCTTCCAGGTCTTCCCGCACCATCGGTTCCCCACCCGTGATGTCCAATACGTTACATGCCCTTCTGAGAATGGAAAAGAGCCTCGTTGCCTCGTCAACCGAGAGTTCGGAGACGGAGTCCTCTTTGAAGCGTTTTCCATCCCCATCGCAACAATAGCGGCAGTTCAGCTCACAGCGATGCGTTACGTAGTACGAGAAGAGGAGGGGCTGGACAGGCTCTCTTCCGAATCCAAGGGAGACAACGTTCCTCAGGTAATTCAGCGCGAACCCCATTATCCTCTCTCTGGACTAGACCTCAGAGGCCTGGCTGGAACGCCACCCACGGTCTCGCCATCACGAACATCTTTATTGACATAACTGTTGAATCCCACGGTCACTTTTTCTCCAATCGTCACCCCGGAGCGTATGATCGAATAGGCTCCGATGACCGAACCTCTGCCGATGCGCACACGACCTATTCTGAAGTAGGTTACGGTATACTCATGGGTAAAAATCTTGCATCCCATTCCGAGAAAACAGTCGTCTCCGAGTTCTATCAACCATGGATAGACAGGATCAATCAAAACTTCGGGGGCGATATAGACTCCCTTCCCAATCTTCACTCCAAGAAGGCGATAGAGAAGGACTTTCAGAGTGGAAATGGGTATCGCATTCACGATGCCCACCATCAGACACCGAATAGGGACTCGGATATGAGCAAGGATGGAGGGAAAGAGGACCTCACAAACAAAATAGGCATCAGTACGTTCCAGAACAAAGGGGCGATCCTGGTTGCCTCTCCAGTAGGTTTTGAGCGTATCCCTTTCAGCCTTCCGCTTTGCTTTATCCTCACGGGTCAACATAAAACCTCTCATCCTTCATTCGATAGAAAAGGTTATAGGTGCAGGCCGGGATGAGTCTGCCGGGTTCTGCCGGCACCAGATCTGGACAGAGCATGGCACGCGAGCAGTCGAAGGTATCTTCATCCATATGAGCGTGAATGTAGATGGTTCGGACCGACGACTCAGCAAGTCGCTGGCGCTCAAAGATACTGACCTCCCGGTTGGGGGGGTAGAGAGTTTCAATCAATTCACGAAACAATTTCAGGGGTTCTGTTTTTCCCTCCGAATAAAGGCTGTTGATGACCTCCTTGAAAAAGTCCTCCTCGTCATCCAGGCGAATCAGATAGGAATTTTCCATGAGGGAAAGAATCTTCTTGGACGGAGCAAACCTTGCAAAGGGGAGAAAGGTGTTCCCCGACTTGAGCGCGTAGCATGTCAGATAGCATAACGTATGGCAAGAAGGTCGCGGAAGGAAATCAGAAAATACAAATGCTCCACCGGACTGCTGGCAGACAATGCGTGCCGCCTCATCGACGGGGATGTGTTGACGAAGCGGCCAGTGGCCACCGCCTTGGCCCGTGTAGGTCATCGTCTGGACCGTGAGGCTCAAGATCCGATCATTTGTCCGCATGAGATCAAGGATCCTGGCAATGGCATTCTCATTCGTATTGCGCATCATCACGTGAAGAAGGGTCATCTTGACCCCTGCTCGGGTGAGGTTTTCGATCGCCTGGAGCTTAGCCTCCACGACATCCCTTCCATGAAGAAGGAGGGCCGTCTCAGGATCAAAGGTATTGAAGGAGAGGATAACGTATACACCCAACTCGGCCAGTTGTTCGCAGAGCTCAGGATCTTCTGCAAGGCGCAGCCCATTGGAGTTCATCGTGATCCGGCCGATCTCAGGTCGCTTACAACAGCGTAGAATGTCGAGGATTCGAGGATGGAGCGTCGGTTCGCCTCCAGTGATATTGATAAGATCGACTCGATCGGAGGATTCGATAATCCAGTCAACCGTCCTCTCCATTTCCTCAACGGACATATGATAAATCCGATCGGGACGGTTGTAGGTAAAACAGATTGGGCAGCCCAGGTTGCAAGCGTTCGTCACTGAAATCACCGGAAGCTGGCAGGGAGTGGCATGCCATGCGCAAGGTCCGCAATCATGAGGGCATCCATTCTTCAGCGGATGAGATAGCTTGAGGGGAGACCGGTCAGGAGAGGGCCGCAGGACATTTTCCAGATACCAATCCTTGTCCGCTGCAATCAATGCAGGCTGGCTTCTGTTACAGGGGCAGAGATTTTGCTGCCAGACCTTTCCTTCCTGGAAGAAGACTCGGGCAGGGACGATTGACCGGCATGAGCGGCACATGGATCGAACAGTAGAAAAATAGGTGTACTCTCGCTCTTCAAGCCTTGACATAAAGTTCCTGCCACATCGCTTTCATTGTTTCAGGATCGACGAGTTTGCCAAGCGACATGAAGCCGAGAATCAGGATCCCTCTGCAGATCACTCTTCCTCCCTCCGTTGCTTCGCACTCTGCTTCGATGGAACCCTCTTCTTTTTTCTGGACTCGCAGAGTCATCTCGAGTGTGTCTTCCATGCCACACTCATTTGCAAAGGCGAAGTCACGAACCTCAGAAAGAAGGCACGTCATCTCGAAATCGGAACTCCTCATGACGAGCCATCGACCGAGGTGGTTACAGCTTTCCAGAACCAGGGTCTCGGGAAATACACCTTTTCGACCGAATGGTTCGAGAAGACAATACTCTTCGAGAGAAATCGATTTCCGGCCCCTCAAAAGGGTCCAGGGTTGAAATGCCTCGATCCTGTCCACAAACCGCCATCGCATTAGATTCCACCATCGACAAAGACGCTCTGGGCATTGATGTAGCCGGCCTTCTCGCTCGCAAGAAAGGCCACAACCTCAGCCACTTCTTCGGGCTCACCGGGACGTCCTGCGGCGCAATATCTCAAGTATTCCGCCCTCTCCTTTTCCGGGACGAGACGCCCCACACCTTCTGAAAGAAGTCCTGGTACCACTTCGTTGACCCTAATATTATAGCGGCAAAGTTCCCTGGCCAGGGCCAGAGTGAACCCGCTCACCCCGGCCTTGGCAGTGGCATAATGGACCGGAACCTCGAGGAGCCGGTGTCCTGCCAGTGAACCGATATTGATCACCACTCCCCTCTTGCACCTGATCATCGACCGGATGACCTCCTTGGTTACCAGAAACATCGTCTTCAGATTGGCCGTAAGGATCTGATCCCAATCTTCCTCTTCGATCAGAGCAAAAGGCATCACCTGTGTTAGACCTGCGTTATTCACGAGGACGTCGATATAGCCGAATTTTTTAAGAACCTTTTCCACCATCTCCTTCACCTGCTCTCGATCTGTCAGATCTACTTGGAACCCCAAAGCACTGGTTTCATTCTGAAGCTCTTCTGCCCGTTCCTGATGGTGAAGGAATGTAAAGGCCACCTTAAATCCATCCTGTGAAAAGCACCGAACGATGGCCCCTCCCACTGCGCCGCTGCCTCCTGTCACTAGTGCCACTCTATCCATGCTGCTCCTCCATGAGACGGGTGACCAGACGAACGAACGTCGCCACGCGAAAGCTTTGTGGGAGATCTGCGGAGCGGAGTCCCTCCGAAAGTTCTTCACGCGGTACCTCAGGCATCGCTCTCCTTAGTTGCTCGATGGCTTCAGGAGTATATACTCCCTCCACCTCGAACGGCATCCCCTCGAGCTCCTTCCGGGCGCGGCGCTCAATATCCCGCGGTGAGATTTTGATTTTGAATCTTTGTTCAAGCTGAAAGACGAGATCAAGCAGGTCCAATGAGTCGGCTCCAAGATCTTCAAGAATGCGGTCGCCTTCGTGAACGTTGGAGGGATCCGTATCCACGACGGCAGCCACACACTCACAAACTCCTCGAACGATCTCATTCCGATTCATGCAATGTACTTCGCAATCTTCTCCACAGGCTTACGCAGAGGTGCTTCTGGTTGCTCGGCTGGATATCCAAGGACAACGAGACAGACGATTTTCCTACGTTTGCCGAGCCCGAGGAGATCCTTGAGGGCCTCCTGGGCTGCTAAGGGTCCTGTAATGCAGCAGCTTCCGATTCCAAAGGTATGGGCCGCCAGCATCAGATTCTGCGCGGCCATAGCTGCAGAGATCTCTGTCCCTGCCACATCATCAGCTGCCTCGCCCAATAGGTGGCAGAGAAACGTCTCCGGCCTCTTGGCTGAAATGACAATGAGGACAGGGCCTTGGGAAAACCAGTCGAAATTCTTTGCATACCGCTCCAGCTCATCCTTGATCACTCCTGTTTGGCTTTTATCGAGGATCGACTTCCAGCAGTTCCGAACAATATCCTCCATTCTCTCCTTCGTGGTTGGAGAAGTGATAATCGTAAACTCCCAATCCTGCCGATTGCTGGCTGAAGGAGCCCAACTGGCTGCCTCGATGATGCGGCGGAGATCTTTTCTGGGAAGAGAATCCTTTCGAAATTTCCTGATACTTCGACGGCTTCGGACGAATTGGAGAAAGTCGTTGGTGAGATTCACCCCGTTACTCCATGATGCCCCGGCCTTCTCCGGCCTCGCTCCGCGAAGCGGGGCAGGCAGGCCGTGGAGGTAATGTGGAGAATATTAATTCCTTGGAAAAAGCCCCGTAGCAAATTGCAACGGTTCCCGTCCTTTAGGGTGGGGAGTAACGGGGTTCACAAGCCCATTCCTCCATCCACTCGAATGACCTGTCCTGTGACATAAGCTGAAGCGTCGGAGGCAATAAAAGCCACAACCTCTGCCACTTCCTCAGGTCGACCAAAGCGTCGGACCGCGATGGTTTCTAAGAGAGCTCCTTCATGGGCTTGGCGGATCCGTTCTGACATCTTCGTCTCGACCACACCCGGCGCAACACAGTTCGCGAGAATCCCTTTTCGGCCCAGTTCTAAGGCAAGGACCCGTGTCATGGTTTCAAGGCCTGCCTTGCTTGCCGCATAATTCATCTGGCCTCGGCCGCCGAAACCGCTTGAAACGGAAGAGACATTGATGATCCGGCCCCAACGATTGAGTATCATATATTTTGCTGCCGCCCGGCAGAGACGGAATGCGCCTGTCAAGTTTATTTCGATCACGCGATTCCATGCCTCGTCCTCCATCCCTAATGCAGGGGCCTCCATAATAATGGCAGCACAATTGACCAGAATATCCAGCCTTCCAGAAACATTAAAGATGTGTTGGCAGACCTCTTCGGATTCAGAAGGGGAGTTGACATCGAGATGAATCGCCTCCGCATTGCCGCCTGCGGCAGCAATCTCGGAAACACCCACCTCCGCTGCTTCCTGATTTTTGTGGAAGCCCACAAAGACCTTGACGCCATCCGAAGCCAGTCTCTTGGCGATGGCAGACCCGATAGCTCCGCTTCCTCCAGCAATGAGAGCGACGCGTCTTGCTGCCTCAGCCATCGTACCCCCTCAATACCAGCGAAGCATTCTGGCCGCCGAATCCGAAGGAATTGGTAAGGACATATTCACCTTCGAATGGAGTCCCAGGCTCCGTCACATGAAAGAGTTCACAGCCTTGTGCCACTCGCTCCAACGACGCGTTGGGCGGTATGACTCTCCGGATGAGAGTGAGAAGGCATGCTCCCAGTTCAATGGGACCTGCTGCTGCGATGAGATGGCCTGTTATCGACTTGGTTGCGGTCACAGGGATCTTCTCCCAGGTTTCAGCAAAGACTCTTCGGATGGCCTTTGCCTCCACCTCATCGTTGAGTTGGGTCCCTGTGCCATGGGTGTTAATATGGTGCACCTCTGAGGCAGGGATTCCTGCATCCTTTAAAGCCATGAGCATAGTTCTTGCCGCACCGTCTCCATCCGGGTCGGGAGCGCTCAGGCTATAAGCATCGAGTGTGGAACCATAACCCACCATCTCTCCAAGAATCTCCTTCCCCTCGGCCTTGGCTTTTTCCAAAGGCTCAAGGACAAAGATAGCAGCTCCTTCACCGAGGACTGTACCTTTGCGTGCTGAATCGAAAGGACGACACGCACGTGCTCCTTGCTGATTATCTATGGTTAAAGCCCCTAAGAGTTGGAACCCCCCAATCCCTAAGGGATTGATCATCGAATCGAAACCGCCGCAGACAGCCAGCTCAAAATGACCAGTGCGGATGGCACGGAAGCCGTGTCCAATCGCCTGCGCGCCAGCAGCGCATGCGGAGCAGTTCGTCAGGGACTGCCCAGGCCGTCCGAACTCCTGCGCCAGCAAGCCAGAGGCTCGATCGAGGGGCGTCTGCAAAGGAGGGCTTATTCCTTTTAGAATATTAACTGCAACTGCTTTGAAGTTTGGCTTTCCTTCATAGATGACTTTGTTCAAGTCAAAGATCTCAAGGCTCGTACCGATATGTAGAAGAGTTGTTCCATCGAACCTGGCGATCCCTGCCTGAGAGAGGGCTTCGACGCAGGCCCAATAGGCAAAGCCGACCTTTGGGTCTTCTCTCGATACCATTTCCACGGGCTCAGGCATCGTCAATGCTTCCTTCACCTCTCCCGCAAGTTGGACCTCGAATGCGCTCGCATCAAAACGGGTGATTGGGCAAATTCCGCTGACTCCTCGAGTCAGAGAATCCCAAAAGCTTTCCCTGCCCACACCGATGGGAGAAACCACGCCAAAGCCGGTGATGGCCACTCGCTTCATGACGATGCTTTCAATTCTATTTCAAGCCTCTGCCGATCCACCCCACACATGGACAGCCTGCCTCCGCCATCGATACTCTTCAAGCCAAGAAGTATGGCAGGGGCGGCGGCAAATGTTCGTCCCATTGGCTCCGATAAGGGATCGTTGACTCCTTCGTCAGAAGCAAACAGCGAAACATTTTCGATCTCAGCGTAGATCTGTCTGCCATCTCTACTTGCCGTTTCCAACTTTTCAAATACAAGGTATGCCGCCCCGGAGGCAGGATATTGATCCGTTCTAAGGAAGCCTGCTCGGTGGAGATAGACGAAAGTGGCTGGATGAGCCGCGTTGTCCGCAGCACCGGCAAGGGCACAGTCGACCTCTCCCATGGCCACAGCCTTCCATGCTTCGAGAAGGGCTGCACCGGTCTGTCCCTCCCAAGGGGTGAAGATAAGATTCGGTCCCTTGATACATTCGATGATCGAAATCAAGCAGGGAGGCATGTTGGCTAGTATCTTGAACGAGAGAAGCGGGTTCGTCGCGGCGAGACCACGTTCACCCAAGAGCCGACAGGAGAACTGTCCTCTTTCATCAATGGAAGCTTCAACCATCGTCCTGACCTCATCGATATTGGCGGTCGCCAGGCCAGTTCCAGCGTAGAGCCCCATCCGTTCTGGGGAGAACCGTACTTTTGCATGCGCATCCTCAAGGGCTTCCCGTGCTGCCACACAGCCAAGAACTGCAGCATGGGACATGTATTTGAGCATCCGACGGCTCCCTAAGCGCTCAGCGGGTTTAATGTCAGGGAGAGTCGCGACGCCGATGCCTTCGAGGGGCGTGTCATTCAATTCCGGTAAGGGTTGGCGACCTGCAGATCGTCCTTCGCGCCACGCGCGAACACATTCAGCAAACGTTGCGCCAAGGGGAGTAACCATACTCATACCGGTGATGACGACTCTATTCGGTTCCACGGACATGGGACCCCTTCAGCCAGAGGGAAAGGATTTCTGACCGTCGAGATTCAAGCTGGGGGCGATGGAATTCGTGAAATGTGAAGACGAAGGCGCACTCCGTAATCAATTCTCCATCGACATGAGCCTTTACGTGCGCTCTGCCACCGAGCTCGTTAACCGAATCGACCTCCGCACCATAAACAAGTTTATCTCCGGGGTAAACCGGTCGCCGAAACTTTGACTTTTCGATGATGCTCATCAGGGCCTTTACATTCCGTCCCGACTCCTTGCGCACTCCTTCCTCAATGAGTAGGCCAGAAAGCTGCGCCATACCCTCGAGGATCAGAACCGCAGGCATGATGGGTTTAAGTGGAAAGTGGTCGTCGAAGAAATCTTCACTGAGAGCAACATTCTTCACGGCAGAGGCGCGTTTGCCAGGTTCCCATTCCGTGATGCGATCGATGAGAAGAAATCTCACTCTTAACTCGCTCCTTTGACGGGTGGCAAGTACTTTCGGCCGATGGAGGTTAAGATGCCCCCAATAACGCCACCAAAAACAATTCCCGCTCCCCAGGAGACAATGATCAAGAGCTTCGCCTCCTCGGGATGATGGGTAGCTATCAACGATGTGAGCGGTGGCAGAAAGGTTGTCCCAATTCCAACACCTGCTCCAATCAGAATACCATCAATAACAGTTGCAGGGCCCTCCTGGGAGCGGTGTTTGACCAACCAGAGGCGAACACCATAATTATTGATCCAGGCCGCAATGCAACCACCCAGGAGGAAAGCGAGGGCCAACCGGAGCAGGTAGACTTCCCGGAACGGGACAACGAACAACATCGTCCCGAACCAAGCTATTGTAGGAATCCAGCAGTAAAATGCACCGATCAGCTTCGCATGGAGAATATACCAATCACATAGACGCTTCATCTTCTCCCCCTGAAGATTGTTCCTCCATCAAAGCGCACCATTGTTGCGCCCCGATTATAGGGAACTTTATCACCAAAGCCCTGTGTTTGCAAGAAGAAAAATACAGGGCAAAGATGATGTCTTTCTCACTCAAATGCATTGACTTCTTTCACTGCCCGATTTACCCCGTTAGAAAGCCCCGGCATTTATGCCGGGGATGTTATAGATAGACAGCATCAGCTCCTTGTAGAGGCGGGGTCAAAGCCCCACCTTTCTAACGGGGTTTACTTCCTTCACGGATACCAGGATCTGTGTCAAAGACTGGTCAGCTCTCGAGCAGAACTAGATCGTTGGCATCGGTTCACATTTCAATATGACAATTTTGGGCTAGGCGGATCCGATAAAAAGACCGGATCAGGGTGTGGGTTTCTGCTATCTATCCACTATTTTCAACACCTCAAAAAAAGTTACGATTTGATATTCATACATTCAATTTGAGCTATCCAAAATAAGGTTTGAAAGTTGATTACTCAGAAATGTTAAGCATCGAACCTT
>Ga0315291_10002142_pt1 | contig 26019 bp, 23 predicted proteins | sample YL17G12_20_MG_FD_203070 | JGI IMG/M metagenome (GOLD analysis project Ga0315291, IMG submission 203070) | Sediment microbial communities from Yellowstone Lake, YNP, Wyoming, USA - YL17G12_20 | ecosystem: Environmental > Aquatic > Freshwater > Lake > Sediment | place: USA: Wyoming | collected...
CAGCTAAAAATTATGGGTTAAAGCCAAAACTTCACGCAGATCAATTGACTCCTTCAGACGGTGCAGAATTAGCTGCAGAAATTAAAGCAATCTCAGCTGACCATTTGGAATTTGTTTCTGATTCCGGGATTGACAGGATGAAAGAATCTGGAACAATCGCAGTCCTTTTACCGGGCTCAGTTTTCGGATTGGGTAAAGAAAATTACCCGCCTGCACGTAAAATGATTGATAAGGGATTGCCTGTGGCTTTAGCCACAGATTTTAATCCGGGCAGCTCTTTTACAGAATCGATGCCCATTATTTTGAGCTTAGCCTGCCTGAGGATGAAACTTACCCTGGCAGAAGCTATAACTTCTGCAACTATAAATTCAGCTTATGCCATAGATAAAGGTGATGTAATAGGCAGTTTAGAGCCGGGCAAGAAAGCAGATATTGTAATTTGGAATGTTAAAAACTATAAAGAGATACCGTATCATTATGGAGTTAATCTGGTTCATAAAGTTATAAAAAATGGAGAAATTATCAAGTGAGAAAAAAAATTCGCTGTTCTCGATTCGCGATTAGCTATTCGCGATTTGTCACCCTGTTTCCTGTCTACTGTTTACTGTCTACTTTCTTAAGCTGTGGTCCTTACTCATTTACCGGCTCAGGTTTGCCCGGTATAAAAACCATTGCCATCCCTTTATTTGAAAACCAGACCCAGGAATACGGGATAAGAGAGGAGTTGACAGAAAAATTAGTTCAGGGGTTTGTTCAGGATAATACTCTAAAAGTAGTAAATGAAAGGATTGCAGATTCAATTCTCAGGGGGACAATTTTAAAATACGAGAAAGTTGCCCATACTTTTGATGAAAAAGAGAATGTGAAAGAATATATAGTCAGGATTTATGTCAAAGTTGCATTAGAGGATAAGAAACATAATAAAAATATCTGGGAGGAGGAAAATCTTCAAGGCTGGGGGATTTATTCATCAGATTCAACTGAGGTATATGGAAAGACTAAAGCGATTGATAAGTTGACTGAGGATATTGTGAACAAAACGGTGAAAGGGTGGTAGGTTTAAGGTAGTAGATGATAGGTGATAGGAACTATTCTGGAGTGCGAACCTTTAGTCGCGTAGCAGTCCGCCATAGGCGGATTAGACCTCTGCCGAGCCATAAAGGCCCGGTTACGCGTCTATTATCTTTGACCAATTTTTCGAAAATTATTGACAAATCAGGAGAACTATAGTAGATTTTGGAAAAGATAGATTAAAGTGAGGAGAAAATGAGAGAAAAGAAGATCCTTGTAGGAACAGTTATATTTTTACTGTTATTTACCTCAATTAGTTTGGGAACAAACTCGAAAGTGGGAACCACTGCCTACCCCTTCTTAAAAGTTGGTGTGGGAGCCAGAGCTTCTGCTCTGGGTGGTGCTTTTGTGGGTTTATCAGATGATGAGTCAGCCCTCTATTTTAACCCTGCTGGTCTTTTACAGTTGAAAGGCAATCATTTCATCACCTATTACAACAACTTTATTACCGATATTCAATCTGGCTTTGTGGGCTATATCCATCCCTATTCAGATAAAGTCAACTTAGGTCTATCCATAAACTATTTCAACTACGGCTCGATGGAGGAGACAGACAGTCTGGGGAACAGTTTAGGTACTTTTGGGGCAGGGGATTTGTGTTTTGCCTTCTCCTATGCCAGAAATATTAAGCCCAGACTGGATTTGGGTGCAAATGTAAAGTTCATCCTGGAAAATGAAAGTGCCCAGAACCATTCCTCAGATGCTTTAGCTTTAGATTTAGGCGGATTTTATCAGCTCAAAGATGAGCGTACCAGATTCGGGGCAGTAGTTCAAAACTTAGGATTTCAGCTTAAAGGGTTTACCTCAAGCCATAAAGACCCTTTGCCCACAATAATAAAATTGGGAATTTCGCACAACCTGAAAGAGGTTCCTCTCTTAGTGGCAGGCGATGTATCTTTACCCTTTGATAATGACATCTACTTCAGCTTAGGGGGGGAGATAACTTATTTTAAACCTCTTTTCTTGAGACTGGGCTGGACATCTTTTGGTGAAAATTTCAAGACCGACTCAGATAAAGATAAATGGGCTGGGGTGTCTTTAGGTTTTGGAATGCACTGGAGAAAATATAAATTCGATTATGCTTATTCCTCCTATGCAGATTTAGGAGGAATACACCGGATAACCATAGCCGGTGGGATATAAACTTTTATATTCAGGAGGGGAAAAGATGCCAGAAGAAGTAGTTGGAAAAATAGCGGATTATTTTGCCAAAATCAGTGTAGCCGCCATTGATATAACCAAAGGCACCCTTAAGGTTGGAGACACTATCCATATCAAAGGGCATACCACAGATTTTGAACAAACGGTTGATTCGATCCAGATAGAACATCAGAATGTCCCGGAAGCAAAACCTGGCGATTCTATCGGCATAAAGGTGAAAGATAAGGTCAGGGACCACGATATTGTCTATAAGGTACTTCCTTAACTTAAAGTGTCATTCTGAGGGAGCGTAGCGACTGAAGAATCCGAAGATTCTTCCCCCGCCACTGGCGGGGTCAGAATGATAATTAATTAGTTCCAGTTTTACAGTGTTACTGAAAGGTCTGACCTGAGAGAAACATTACTAATTAAGAAAGGATAATTTGATAAAAATACCAGCAGGGGTAGATTTTAAGGATATTCCGGTAGAGGAAAAATATAAAAGCGCTACTGCCGGGCTTTTGCAAAGAGTACATACAATTTATAAAGGGCTTTATCAGAGATTTGGCCAGCCGGGATTAGATCTGATCCGGGAGGTAAGCGAAACCTACGGAAAGGAAATTGCTGAAAGGGGCAGGAAGAGGGTTAAACCGGGTGATGTGAAATCCGCAGGGCTTTTTCTCATTCGGGTTTTTGATATGATTAACTGCGAGGGAGAGGTCACCGAGTTCTCAGACGATAAAGTGGTTATCCGCCTTTTCAGATGTCCCTATCCTTTTGACGACCCCAAAATCTGCGAAGCGCATACCACAATGGAAAAAACTCTGATAGAATCGTTGAGTGAGGAATTTTCCTACAAGATAACCGAATCCATTCCCTCGGGTGGAAAGTTCTGCGAACATGTGATTAGCTTAAAAAGTAGGGACAGAACATAGTTCTGTCCTGTGTTATTTTTTAGTGTAAAAAAAGTACAGTCGGGCTTTATGCCCGATATTTGTTTTTTGGAGAATAATGGGAGGGGACAAGCCCCTCCCCTACGAAAAATTTTTGTGGGGGCGTATTGCAACTACTTTTTTGTTTTACATTTATATCATTTCCCCCGTAATAATAAAAATATGATCGACACTATAACCTTTGACCTCTGGAATACTTTGATATATTTTTCGCCTGAGGATAATCTCAAATTTAAAAATAAAAGAGTTGAGGGATTTATCGAAGTTCTAAAAAATATCGGGGTGAATTTTTCCAGAGAAGAGATGGAGAAAGCCTACGATGAGAGTTCCGAGAGATATAAGCCTATCCGGGAAAGAGAAGAGGACATCTCTACCCGCGAGCAGGTTCAGATAATCTTAGACTGTTTAGAGACTCATAGTTTTAAAGAATTTGATGAAGAGGTTTTGAATAAATTAGAGGAGGTTTTAGCCACTCAGATACTCACGGAGCTTCCGGCTCTTGCAGAAGGAAGCAATGAAATACTGACTTATCTTCACCAAAAAAATTATAAGATAGGTCTTATTTGTAATACCGGCAGAACGCCGGGAAAAGTTTTAAGGGAAGTGCTTAAGAGAAAAAACATATTTCAACTTTTCAAAGTTTTAACTTTCTCGGACGAATTGAGAATTCGCAAACCTAACCCTCAAATTTTTATTACCACGCTGGAATCGCTTAATAGTTCCCCTGCTTCTTCTCTACACGTAGGAGATTTGCTGGAGTCCGATATCTTAGGAGCTAAAAGATGCGGGATGAAAACGGGCTGGATTTGCCCTGACCGGGATAAATGCCAGATAGATTTTCTGCCTGAGCAGAAGCCGGATTTCATTTTGTCCAATTTGACTTCTATTAAAAAATTTTTAACGTAGATAGAGCTGAATTCCTCAAGAAGCATAACCTAATATATTAATTCTGCCGATATATTTTATGCGAATATAACTTTAAGGGGGATAGAGTTCTATGGAAAGTCGGGAGCGAGCAAAAAAAAACGATTTCTTATGTTCTTTCAGGCCACCCGTCTTTATAAAACTATTTTCATAGAGGTCTTGGATTATTTTCTTGACAGCATTAAGAAAAACTTTATATTAAAAAACTCTGAAACGAGGTGAGTTAGAATGAAGATCGGTATTTTAACTGGTGGAGGTGATTGTCCGGGACTCAATGCAGTTATCCGGGCTGTGGTGAGAAAATCGGTCCTTTTTTATAATTCAAGAGTAATCGGGATACTGGAGGGATGGAGGGGTCTTTTAGAGGAGGGATTGACTGAAGAGTTAGACTTAAACCAGGTTTCAGGTATTCTGCATCGTGGAGGGACCATTATCAAAACCTCTCGCACCAACCCTTATAAAATTGAAGACGGAGAAAAAAGGGTTATAGAGAATAAAAGAAAGATGGGGTTGGATGCTATTGTAGCCGTAGGCGGTGAGGATACCTTAGGAGTTGCCGCCAGGCTTTATCAGGCAGGGGTGAAGATTGTTGGAGTTCCCAAGACCATAGATAATGACCTGGCAATGACAGATTATACTTTTGGATTTGATACTGCAGTGAACATTGCTATGGAGGCTATCGATCGCGTGCACACTACTGCAGAATCGCATAACCGGGTAATGGTGGTTGAAGTTATGGGCAGGCATACTGGCTGGATAGCCATTGAGTCCGGTATTGCCGGAGGCGCGGATATTATCTTGATACCGGAAAAACCAGTGAATTTAGATAAAGTCTGTGAAAGTATTCGAAAGAGGCATGCACGGGGTAAAGATTTCAGCATCGTGGTAGTGGCTGAGGGAGCCAGGATAGCCTTAGGGGAGGAGGATCAAAAGAAAGAAACTTTCATTGTGCAGGACGAGTGTAAGGATGCCTTTGGTCATGTGAGATTGGGAGGAATTGGAAAGATCTTAGCCAGCGAGATAGAGAAGAGGACCGGTTTTGAGTCCAGATTTGTGATCCTGGGTCATATCCAGAGAGGTGGTACACCCACAGCTTTCGATAGGGTTTTAGGTACCCGTTTTGGAATAGCGGCCGTAGATTTAGTCCATCAGGGAAGATTCGGAAAGATGGTTAGTTTGCAGGGTAATAAAATTATCCCTGTGGATCTTAAAGAAGCAGTTGCCAGCACCAAATATGTGGATGAGGAGCTTTATAATATTGCAGATATTTTCTCAGCTTAAACCCATAATCCACTTTTTAGACGTATCAAGTTTATAAATATGAGAAATTTATTATCCAGGATAGTCTTTTTATCACTTATAACTTTTTTCACAGGTTTGCTCTGGGCTGAGTTCAGCTGGGGAGTTGATCTCAGCTCTAAAGATTTAATTGGTTTTAGAGGGGGAGTCTGGAAAGTTGAAAAGGCTGAGGAATTACCCTCATCCATTGAGGCAAAAACTTACACTCCTTACATAGAGTTTTTCTTCTCTCACGGGATAAGAAAGGGTTTTTCCTTAGAACTAAACTTCGGAGCAGGTTACCGGGGGGATACTAAATTTATAATTCCGGATGGGAGGTATTACTGGGAAAACTGGAATTTATACCCTATCTCCGGAAAGATCAAATACTCCTTCTTATCAACCTACTCCCCTAAGATTTATCAACCCTATTTTGATTTAGGCTTAACTTTTCTAACCAGCACCAGCACTTATAATGACCCCTATTATCTGGATGTTACCTATGTTAGTACAAAAACTACCTTGGGAGCGTTAGCTGGGTGGGGCTTGGATCTTAGCCTTTCTTCAAGGATATTATTTAATCTCGATTTTCAATATCGCTGGGTGAGTTTTAAGCATGAGGTTGCCGGGATTAAAAATTATAGCGGTCCGCAGTTGACTTTTGGCTTGGAATATATTATTAAACAGAAAAAAACAAAAGGTATCAATAAACCTTAAGGAGGAAAAGACATGGCAATTAAAATTGGAATCAACGGATTTGGCAGGATCGGGAGGCTGGTTTACCGGGCAGGTTATCAAAATCCAAATTTAGAGTTTGTAGCTACCAACGATGTGACCGATGCAAAGACCTTAGCTCATCTTTTAAAATATGATTCAGTTCATGGAAAGATGAATGCTGAGATAAAAGCAGAAGGGAACAAGATAATAGTAAATGGTAAAAGCTTGGAAGTTTACAGCGAGAAAGACCCATCCGCTCTTCCCTGGAGCAAATTGGGAGTGTCGATCGTGGTGGAATCAACCGGAAAGTTCACAGATGGTAAGTCTGCGATGAAACATATCGAAGCTGGTGCTAAGAAGGTTCTAATCTCAGCCCCGGCTAAAAAATCAGATGTCCCGGTTCAAACTATTATTTTAGGTGTAAATGATGACAAATACGACCCAAAGAAATTCCAGATCTTTACTATAGGCTCCTGCACCACCAATTGCCTGGCACCGGTTGCCAAGGTTATCAATGACAACTTTGGTATAAAATACGGCTTTATGACCACCATCCATGCATATACCAATGACCAGCGAATCTTAGACACCCCCCATAAAGATTTAAGAAGGGCTAGAGCAGCAGCTGTATCTATGATTCCCACTACTACCGGAGCAGCTAAGGCACTCTCTTTGGTTCTGCCTGAATTAGAAGGGAAATTAGACGGGGTTGCAGTCAGAGTTCCAGTTTGTAACGGTTCCTTAGTAGATCTGGTCTGCGAAACTGAAAAAGAGGTGAGTGTGGAAAGTGTTAATGCCGCATTTAAAAAGGCAACTGATGGTAAGATGAAAAGATATATCGAATATTGCGAAGACCCGATCGTCTCCTGCGACGTGATAGGAAATCCTCATTCCTCAATCTTTGATGTGGCTTCCACTATGGTCAAGGGGAAAAATCTTTTGAAGGTCTTTGCCTGGTATGATAATGAGTGGGGATTCTCCTTGAGGATGATTGAGATGATAGAGATGATGGGGAAATAAAAAGAAAGTTCAAGAGTTCAAGGGAAAATAAAAAAAGAAGAAAAAGAGAGAAGTGAGAAGGAAGACGTGAGAGGAAAAAAATTTGGTGAGGGTAAAATAAATGAATAAATTGACCATAGATGATCTGAAGATGAAAGATAAAAGGGTTCTGGTAAGGGTTGATTTTAATGTGCCTTTGAATGAGAAAAAAGAGGTAGCGGATGATACCCGCATAGTGGAATCTCTGCCCACGATCAAAAAAATCTTAAACGATGGCGGGAAGGCTATTCTGATGTCCCATTTGGGCAGACCCAAGGGTAAAGACCCCAATTTGAGTTTAGCTCCAGTAGCTAAGAGATTGGAAAAACTTTTGGGTAAACCGGTTAAATTCGTAGATGATTGTATTGGTGAAAAAGTAGAAAAAGCTGTTTTGGAGCTTAAGAGTTCTGAATGTCTGCTCCTGGAAAATCTAAGGTTTTATCCGCAGGAGGAGAAAAACGACCCCGAGTTTGCCAGAAGCTTGGCTAAATTAGGAGAGGTTTATGTAAATGATGCTTTTGGCACTGCTCACCGTGCTCATGCCTCAACTGAAGGGGTAACTAAATATATTAAAGAGTGTGCAGCAGGATATTTAATGCAGAAGGAGTTGAAATATCTGGGTATGGCATTAACCCAGCCCAAAAGACCCTTTATAGCTATCTTAGGAGGTGCAAAGATATCCGGGAAAATAGACGTTATTAAAAACCTTCTGGATAAGGTGGATACCCTTTTAATTGGTGGTGGGATGGCTTTCACTTTTTATAAAGCTATGGGAAAAGAGATTGGTTCTTCCATCTTGGAAGGGGATAAAGTCGAATTAGCCAAGGAGATCTTAGCAGAAGCAGAAAAAAAGAAGGTCGATTTAGAGCTTCCAGATGATTTCATTATTGCACCTGAAGCCAAAGAAGATACCTCTACCAAGGTAGTGAATAAAGACAATATTCCTGTTGGGTGGAAAGGGCTAGACATAGGTCCTGAAACTTTAAAACTTTTCAAAGAAAAAATTGAGAATGCCAAAACTGTTATCTGGAATGGACCAATGGGTGTATTTGAGGTGGACAAGTTTTCCAGAGGAACTACGGGAATTGCTAACCAGCTTGCCCAGATAACCAGGAAAGGTGCGACCACGATTGTGGGTGGTGGGGATTCAGTTGCGGCTTTAGCCAAGGTAAATTTAGAAAAGAAGATGACTCACGTTTCCACGGGAGGAGGAGCTTCTTTAGAATTCTTAGAAGGGAAAATTCTACCAGGTGTGGCCGCTTTAACTGATAAAAGGTAAACTATATTCTTTGTCCGGGAAACGGATCCATAGGAGAGGAGAAAAAGAAAGAAATTGAACGAAAAAAACAATCATAAATCCGAATTTAAAGGACCTAATAATCGACATAATTCAGGGATGAATAAGAAAACCAGATCTCTTTTTATTGCCGGCAACTGGAAGATGTACAAAGACCATAAGGAAGGCTCAATCTTAGCTTCTGCCCTTAAGGAAAGATTAGCTGATGTATCCACCATCCAGGTGGTCTTATGTCCACCTTTCACCTCTTTACAAGCAGTATCCTCAGCCATAGAAGGCTCAGCTTTCTTTTTAGGTGCTCAAAATGTTCACTGGGAAAAGGAGGGTGCTTTTACCGGAGAAATCTCCTCTCAGATGCTTTTATCTTTAGGCTGTAAATATGTTATAATTGGTCATTCGGAAAGAAGACTCCTCTTTCATGAAAGCAACAAAATAGTCAACCTTAAGCTCAAAACTGCTTTAAAAGAAGGGCTAAACCCGATACTCTGTGTTGGTGAGACCCTGCAGGAAAGGGAAAAGGGGAAAACCGAAGAGATAGTTGAGGAACAACTCAAAGGAGCTTTTGAGGATTTGACTCCCGAGGATGTAGGGAAGATAGTTTTAGCTTATGAGCCGGTCTGGGCTATAGGAACAGGCAAAACTGCCACTCCCAAACAAGCCAATGATGTGCACCTTTTCATCCGTAGAAAACTTGAGGAAAGATATGGTCAGGAGTTAGCCGGCAATATGAGAATACTTTATGGTGGCTCGGTAAAACCGGAGAATGCTAAAGACCTTTTAAAGGAACAGGATATAGATGGAGCCCTGGTCGGGGGTGCAAGTTTAGATCTGGATTCTTTTGAGAAGATCGTAAGAAGTGGTTTAGATTTGTAGTTTTCAATATTCATCTTTGGTTGAAAAGGAGGTATTTTGTACGCTTTTTTGATTCTTTTGCATGTGATTATATGTGCCGCTTTAATAATCACGGTCCTTTTGCAGTCGAGCAAAGGAGAGGGATTAGCTGGTGCTTTTGGTGGCTCAGGGATTACCGGTGCGGTTTTTGGTGGAAGGGGTGCAGCTACATTTCTCTCTAAGGCTACTACAATTTTAGCGATCGCCTTTTTTGTCAGCTCCATCGCCTTGACTTTTATAACTCCCATTACTGGTACAAGGGGGGGTGGTGCAGGGAAAAGTGCAATTAGCCAGGAGGCACAAAAAGAAAAAGGACAGGGTCCTTTACCTGCTACCGGTATTCCTGGAACAACTCAGGAAACCCAGCCTCAATCGGAAAAACCAGCTGAGCTACCTCCTCCGCCTCCAGAAAATCAAGGGAAGTAGTTTTTCTGATCTACTTAAAACTTAAGTGAAAGTTTCGCGGAAGTGGTGGAATTGGCAGACACGCTATCTTGAGGGGGTAGTGGGGTGACCCGTGGGGGTTCAAGTCCCCCCTTCCGCAGTTTTGTTAGGGAGTGCATCCATTTGGATGCATTTTTTATTTAAATATTTTCAATAGGGATTTTGGAGCACGAGCCTTCAGGTTTGCAAAATGAATTAACATTTAGTATTCCAAAGGATAGAAAATTTGCCCGGTCAGTCCCGCCGTTGACGGGATGACAAGCACAGCAATAAAATGAATTATCTGTTTAAATTGGTAAAGCTGAAGTCTCAAGACCTTGAGGCTTTACATTCCCAGTGTTTTTTTCTTTAATCTCTTTAGGACCGATGCGGGCAATTACCTCACTCAATCCTAAAACGAAAAACAGTATCATATTATCAATCGCGGCTGTATAATAGCACTGAAATTGTGAGGCTAATAGATATGCGAATAGGGTTAAAATCCCGCCCAAGATTAAAGCTTTTTGGTAACCTTCCTTTATCTCTTTATATCTACGGAGAAGGTTTTTCAATAAAATCACCCAGAGGAAAATAAAAGCTAAAAGCCCGATTATCCCGGCATTCACCGCTGCATTTAAAAAATCGTTATGCGCATGACCAAAAATCTCAGAAGGTATTTTCAGATAGCTCTTGTAAAACTCCGGGAAATTACCAAACCCTATCCCGAAAACAGGATGATCTTTGAAGATATTAAAAGAGGTTGACCAGATGATTGATCTTATATCTGCCTGCTGCAAAGAACCAGCTTTGGCTACCATAATCGACCTGCCCAATATGCCTGGATCGATTAAATAGATAGCAATAAAGTAGCCAGTTACTGCTAAACCCTCTTTCAATTTATGCCTGCTTTTTGAGAATATAAAAAACAGGATGAAGGCAAAAATTTGTGCATAAAGAGTGCTCCGGGTATAGCTGAATAGATTTCCGGTTACACAAAGTACTGAAACTGCAAAATAGAATGTTTTCCAGGAGGATTTTTTCGCAGAAGATGCCAGGCAGAAGCTGACTATACCTATTACCATGGCGTAGAAAGCATAAGTCAAAGACAGAGCAAAGAAACCGGGGGAGCGAAATTTTCCATAAGGTAGAAGTTGGTCAAGGGGTTTGTGTCTTATCAGGTCTATCCCGGTGTAATGTTGCCAGATAGCGTAAAGCGCTACAATCCCCGAGATCAGAAAAATCAGGTTAACTAATTTCCTTATGAGATTTTCATCCTTAAGGTTGTTTATCAATAAAAATGGAATTATAAGCAGCCATTCATCCCTGAGACTAACAAGGCTTCGGACTGGATTCTGGGAGAAGACGATCGAAAGAAGATAAGCCCCTAAATAGATTAAAACCGGCAGTTCAAAAAAGGAGCTTTCCCAGTTAAAATCTTTTTTAGAGATAACTCTCCAGATCCAGCCTAAAAGAGCAAAACATAGTCCAGTTTGAGTTCCAGCTATAGAAAAGGGAGAAAAAAATACAAAGAGGAGAAGTCCAAAATTTACTAAAGCTTGAGGTGAGATAAATTTTTCTTTTTTATCAGAAGATATATCGAGCATTAGATTTAGTTTACCGGAGACAATCTCTTTAAAATTTCCAAGAACTTTCTGGATATCTCATCCAGACCAAAAGGTAGTTTTACAATATATCTTGAAGCCAGGTCAAAATCAAGTTTTTCCAAGCCCCGGACAAAAGTTAAGAAAATCGGATAAAAGATGATTCCAAACAATATACAGATTATAAGTCCATAAATCCCGGGTAAAAACGAAGAGAGGAAGTAAACTAAAATTCCCATTAAGACCGAGGCTAAAATAATCTTCAGTATCGGAATTAGCGGAAATTTTTCTTTTAGAAATATTGCATAAACATAAATGATTATCCCTAACCCGAAAAAAGCCTGAGTTGAAAAACTCACCCAGACCGCCCCTAAGGTTTGAAATTTGCGTGTGAAAATAAGATTTAATACCAATTTCAAAAAAACAGAAAGGATATAAAATCTAAGGATTACCTTCTGTTTTTCCAGACTGTAAAGCAAAGAAGATGAAGCCTGGGATAATGCTCCAAATGCTCCGGCTAAAAGGATAATCGAAAATATAAAAGCGGAGGACAGATACTCTGCACCGTAGATACTGGTAATTATCCTCGGAGAAAGAAAAATCCCGCCAGCACACAAAGGTAAAACTAAAAGGGTTAAATATCTGGTGGAAGTATAATGGATACGTATTAATCTATCTTTCTGAGCACCTCCATAAGCTTCAGACATAGTGGGTAGCAATACTCCCGCAAAAGCACCTGGCAGAAGCAGGATAACCTTATTGGCTAAATTAAAACCTAAATTATAAAAGGCTACTTGCCTTTCGGTGCTGAAAGCCCCCAGAAATAACAGCTCAAACCTCTCCCAGAGAAAAGCTTCTAAAGGCAGGATAATGAAAATGCTTTTACTATAATCTATCAGTTTATTTTTCAACTCCAGGGGCAAAGCTTCTTTTGTAAATGGATATTTTTTTGAATGATAGTAATTGAAATAAAGGAACAAACCTAAAAAATTGGAGATAAAACTGATCCAGAAAAGAGATTCCACTTCTCCTCTCAAAAGCAAAGTTAAAAGAATCAAAAGAAAAGTTAGGGGAGAGAGAATAAAAGTTAAAATGGCGATAAGGTCATATCTTAAAAATCCGGAGAAACCTGCCATATAGATAGCTAAAAGCCCCATAGGGATCATACTTAAAGACCCGATTCTCAAATAAACAGAGAGATATGGTTTATGATAAAGGTTAGCCAGAAGTGGAGCAAAAAAGAACAATAAAATTGTAAGAATTACACCAGCCCAGAAGACCCAACTGGAACAATTTCTGAGAATAAGCCCGGTAGATTTATAATCCTTTTTACCTGAATATTCTGATATATATTTTGTCACTGTAGTGGGTAAACCTAAATTGACTAAAAAACCAATCATAGTCAGAATCCAGAAAGCTAAGCTGTATTCTCCCAATTTTTCCGGACCCAGTATCCTGGCAACAACGATTGAGGTTACAAAACCGAAGAAAAGCCCGGTTCCCCTGAAAAAGAAATTGTAAAGGGTATTTTTTGCTAAGGAAGGAGTGTAAATATTTTGAGGTATTTCCAAATTCTGTTTACTCCGTTCTATACTCTCTCCTCTTGTGGGATAGGGTTAGGGAGGGGGGAAATAATTTCACCCTCCCCTTCCCCCACCTCTACGAGCCGTAAAGCTTTTATCGGCCATCAAGGGAGGGGACTCCTAAATCCACGCAGGTAGTTCTCGTAGGCGGGGCTCCCAGCCCCGCAGAATGAGTTTTTCAGAGAGCTCATTTACCTTGCTTAATAATTTCTTTCGATCAGATCACAGACTATATGCCCGATTAGAAGATGCACTTCTTGAATCCTCTGGGTCTCAAAAGAGGGGACAGTAATTGAGTAATCTGCAATTCGGCTCATCTTTCCCCCTTTTTTACCGGATAAAGCTAAAGTTTTCATTCCAATTTTTTTAGCAATCTTTATACCCAAATTCACATTAGAGGATTCACCCGTGGTGCTTAAAGCTAAAAGACAATCCCCTTTTTTACCTAAAGCTTCTACCTGGCGGGAAAAAACCCTTTCAAAACCAAAATCATTTGAAGCCGCAGTTAAGATTGAAGGATTAACTGTAAGGGCAATAGCTGGTAGTGCCTTTCTTTTTGAATCCGACCTTAACCTTACCACCAGTTCCCCAGCAATATGCTGAGCATCCGCCGCAGACCCTCCATTCCCGCAGAGCAATACCTTTCCACCTTTTTTAAGACAATCATTCAAAATCTCTGTAAGTTGCACAATCTTTTCTGAAAATTCAGATTTAATTTTTTCCTCTAAAGCAATACTCTCCTCAATCTGAGCCAGGACAATTGAAATTTGTTTTGATTTCTTAGTCATAGTTTAGCTCTTTTTAATCCAGTGGAACAAGCATCTTGCTTGTTCTAATTCTGTCAGACAGGAATGTCTGACTTACCCGTTTTCTGTCGGTGGAACAGACATCCTGTCTGTTCTGTTATTGTCTTGCTATATATTATCTCTTCAAAATCACCCCATTGATTTTCGTAGTTTTTATTCGGAATATGTTCAGGATTTTCCCGGTCATATTGCCATTGTAAAAGATTATACAAGATATATTGCCTGATAAGATTTAATTCGTTTTCATTTCTAATAACGTGTTCATAATAATTTCGTTGCCATAGTTTGTTAGGAAATAAACGCAAATCTTGTTGTTTGAAAGAATGTCGATAATATGTTGCTATCAATGATTTGAATCGATGAACCACTTCAGGTAGCGATATTGTAGGGGCAACCCCCTGTGGTTGCCCGCCACCGGGGCAGGCACAGGGGCCTGCCCCTACAGGGGTTAAAACAATAATCCCGTGTATATGATTTGGCATCACAATAAATGCATCAATATCAACACCCGAATAATTTTGTGGCAATTTATTCCAGACCAATTTTATCATTTTCCCCGTTTTGTTTAATTGCATCTTACCATTCGCAATTTTACAGAATAAATATTTCCGATTAGATGCACAAATGGTTACAAAATATCCCCCTGCTTGTGAATAATCATAATCTTTCAACCTGATCGAATATCGATGGTGTTTATCTTGGTCAGTTTTTGTATTTAAAATATTGTTCATAGGATTGCACTTTTAGGGATTTGATTTATCAAACCCTTTTGGGGACACGATAAATAGTATAATTACCCATGGATCGCCTGTGCAAAATCCTTTAAAATCTTATCATTCCACTTTTCTTCTAAGGCATTCCCAATCACCACGAAATTTGCTCCGGCTCTTACCTTAAAATGTGCAGTTTCCGGGTCTCTTATTCCACCTCCGATTATCAGAGGTATGGTGATAAATTTCTTCACCTCCTTAATCAGAAAATCGGGCACAGATTTGTTCGCCCCGGAGCCTGCATCCATAAAGATAAATTTCATACCTAAATATTCTGCGGCTAAGGCATGAGCACAGGCAATGTCTGGCTTATTCGGAGGCAAGGGCAGGGTATCGGACATAAACTGGACTGAGGTCATCTTTCCGGATTCGATTAACATATATCCAGTCGGAATAGGTTCCAACCCGAACTCTTTTATAACCGGTGCGGCTTTTACCTGTTCGCCGATCAAGAGATTCGGATTTCTGCCGCTGATCAATGATAAAAATAAAACCGCATCTGCATATTTAGAGACCTGGTTGGCATTTCCTGGGAAGATTATTACCGGGAGTTTAACTTTCTCTTTTATCTTTTTAATCGCTTCATCGAAATGAGTGGATAAAAGGAGACTTGAGCCAACCAATATCCCATCTGCTCCACCTTTTTCTGCCCGATATGCGAAATCTGCAATCTTTTTGGGGCTTAACCTGTCCGGATCTAACAGAACCAAGAAGCCTGCTTTTTTCTCTTTGATGATTTTTAATAATTTATGATAGACTGTCAAGTTCCCCTCATTTTTATTTTGGAGTGCATCGTCCGTGACGATGCATGCATTGACACGGTTAATACACTCCAAATATTTATTTTAGCATATTTTTAATTATCTCCGGCACCTGGGATAAGGCAAAATCTAATTTAGTTCTATCTTTTCCACCTCCCTGGGCTAAATATGGCTTACCCCCACCACTACCTCCAGTAGATTTTGTCACCTGTTTAACTATTTCTCTAGCATTTATATTCGAGTTTTTAACCAGATCATCTGTCACTGCGACCACGAAAGAAATTTTATCTTCTAAGACAGTTGCAAAAACTCCAACTGAGGATTTTAGATTTTCCCTGAGCGCATCTGCCAAGCTCAACAAGTATTCTCTGTTCCCCTTTTCATCTTTGTATGATATTATCTTTATACCCTCTAAGTCAAAAGCATTCTGATATAACTCTTTTATTTTCTCCTTGGCACTAACTACCTCTGCAACTTTTACTTTCTTCTCCATCTCTTTACTGGATTCTAAAAGCTCAGTCACCTTTGTCCCTAAATCCTCTTTGTTAACTTTGAGGATAGCGGAGAGCTCCTCTAACATTTTCTCTTCTTTTTTAATCAACTCATAAGCACCTTTTCCGGTAACTGCTTCAATCCTTCTCACCCCTGCAGCAATACCACTTTCTGAGATTATCCTGAAGAAACCTATCTCACCTGTGGCTTTGACGTGAGTTCCACCGCAGAGTTCCTTTGAATAATCATCTATCTGGACAACTCTTACCGTATCCTCATATTTCTCCCCGAACAATGCCATTGCTCCGAGCTTTTTTGCCTCTTCTAAACTGGTATTGAAAGTCTTAACCTCAAGATTCTCCCAGATTTTCTGATTCACTTCAGACTCTACCTTTTCTAACTCTTCTTCTGTTAAAGCATTATAATGAGTGAAATCGAACCTGAATCTTTCTGGACCAACCAAAGAACCAGACTGGTGAACATGCTCACCTAAAATTCTCCTCATCCTCAGAGCTTTATGCAAGAGATGAGTTGTGGTGTGATTGCGCATTATCGACTTGCGATGCTCTTCATCTATTTCAGCTTTTACAGTTTTACGAAAAAGATGTTTTGTAAGTTTATCGCTCTCCTTAACTTTGTGAAAAATAAAGTTGTTATCCTTCCAAACATTTTCTACTGTTAACTTTAAATCATTTATTATAATCCAGCCTTTGTCACTTATTTGCCCCCCAGATTCTGGATAAAATGGAGTTTTATCTAAAACAATGCTTTTTGAATAAACCCCAATGATTTTACTTTTTGTTTTAAAATATTTATATCCTACAAATTTACTTTCTTTATAATTATCATCAGTAAGTTTGCCCTCAAATAGAACAGCGTGTTGAGTAGATGAAATAAACTTGTCTGGGGCTTTCGATATTCCTCTATGCTTTTCTCGTTCCACTTCATATTCTTCCGAATTCAAAGATAATCCCTTTTCTTTTGCCATTATCTGAGTCAGTTCAACAGGAAAACCGTATGTGCCAGATAAATCAAAAGCTATCTCACCCGAAATGACATGTTCGTCTTTTTGTATAAGCTCATCTGTTATTGATTCAAAACGCTCAATACCCGAATCTAAGGTTTCACCAAATCTTTTCTCTTCTTCTTCTATTACTTTAAAGATAAGCTCTCTTTTATCTACAAGCTCTGAATATATTCTGCCCATTAGGTCGACAACCACTCTTGAAAGTCTAAAGAGAAAAGGTTCATGTAAACCTAAGAGTCTTCCATGCCAAGAAGCTCTTCTTAAGATCATTCTTATGACATAACCTCTACCTTCATTAGAAGGGATAGTCCCATCCGCAATGGCAAAGCTTAAAGCCCTTATATGGTCAGCTATGACTCTGAAGGACTCTGCATGAATGGGATCTTTATATTTTCGTTTAGAAATCTCCTCAGTCTTTTTGATTATGGGTAGAAAAAGGTCAGTATCATAATTTGAATCTACATTTTGCAAAATTGCTACCAACCTTTCAAAACCCATCCCGGTATCTACATTCTTGGACGGAAGATCAGATAATTTTCCATTTTCATCTCTGAAGTATTGCATAAAGACCAAATTCCAGATCTCGATCACCCTGCCACAGCCGCAGTTCACTCCGCAGTCTGGCTTGGAACAGCTATATTCTTCACCCCGGTCATAATGTATCTCCGAGCAGGGACCACAGGGACCCACCTCTGCCATTTCCCAGAAATTCTCTTTTTCATCGAACTTTAAAACTCTCCCTTTTTTGATATCCGTATTTTCATACCATAATCTTTCAGCCTCATCATCCTCCCTGAAAACCGTTGCCCAGAGTCTATCTTTTTGTAGTTTGTACACCCCAGTTAAAAGCTCCCAGGCATAGATTATGGCTTCTTTTTTGAAATAATCACCAAAAGACCAGTTGCCCAGCATCTCAAAAAAGGTATGATGAAATGTATCCTTTCCCACCTCTTCCAAATCGTTATGTTTCCCTGAAACCCTTATACATTTCTGGGAAGAGGCCACTTTATTATAATCTTTTTTCTCCAATCCCAAAATGAGCTTCTTGAACTGGTTCATCCCCGCATTGGCAAAAAGCAAAGTGGGGTCATCCTCTGGAATCAAAGAAGAACTGGGAACGATCTTATGTCCCCTTTCTTCAAAATATTTCAAAAATTTTTCTCTTATCTCTGTGCTTTTCATCTTATTTTTTTAGATCTAGGGGTTGTCGCCTAAGAAGGTAGCCGCAAGTCCTACGGATCCGCCTCTCGGACTTCAGCTTGCGTATCAATGACTGGAGCATCGTAACGCAGACATAAAGTCTGCGGCTACCAACTTTTCATCTCATTTTAAATATTTTTATTGCTCTTCAATTTTCAAAGCCTGCTTAACAATCTCATACGAAAATCCTCTTCTTAATAAGAAACTCATCATTCTTCTTTTAGCAATATTTTTATCCAGGTTCTCATATCTTTTCTTTCTTTTCTCTAAAAGATTTTTAGCTAAATTTAACTCCTCGTCTTCGTCTTCAAAATATTCCTTCAGGACTTTTTCAATCGTCTCTTCTTTTATCCCTTTTTCCCACAATTCCTGTTTCAAAAGAATCTTTCCCTGAGGCTTATTGGAGATTTTATCTCTGACAAAGGCAGAGGCGAAGTTAGAGTCATCTAGAAGATTTATCCTTTTTAAATCTTTTATCACCTCATCTATTAAGTCATTTGCAAATTCTTTTTTCTTTAGCTTATCCCGGACCTCCTTTTCGCTTCTCATCCGGTAAGATAAGAATTTCAGTGCTGCATCTTTCGATTCTTTTTTTACCTCAGACTCAAGTATCTGGTCAATTTTCTTCTGGTCAAGCTCCTCCCCAATTTTTAACCCATATTTATATAAAACCTTTTCATCCAGACCAAAGGCAAACTCTCCATCTAAAAAAATTGACCTTCTTTTCGGGTTTTTCTTCTGTGATTCTATTTTGGTTATGCGAGACATCCTGCAAAAGTTTTAAGGATAATCCAGTCTTATTTCCCTTTATGTTTTACAATCTCCTCCGGTTCTTTTTCTTCAACTTTGGTTTTGAATCCCAATTTCTCCCTTATCTCCTTCTCTATTTTTTGGGCAATATCCGGATTATTCTTTAAGAGCTGTTTAGCATTATCTCTTCCCTGACCCAATCTTTCATCTTTATAGGAGAGCCAGGTTCCGCTTTTCTCTAAGACTTTATGTTCTACACCCAAATCGATCAACTCACCTTCTTTAGAAATACCTTTACCATAGATTATATCAAACTCTGCCTCTTTAAAAGGTGGGGCGACTTTGTTTTTTACAACCCGGACTCTGGTTCTGGAGCCGGTTATGTCTTCTCCTTCTTTTATGGAGGCGATCTTCCTTATATCAAGCCTGATTGAGGAATAAAATTTCAAGGCGATTCCGCCAGTGGTAGTTTCCGGGTTTCCGAACATAACCCCGATCTTCATCCTGATCTGGTTTATAAAGGTCACACAGGTTCTGGATTTACTTATTGTTCCAGTAAGTTTCCTTAAAGCTTGAGACATAAGTCTTGCCTGCAAACCCATATGTGAATCTCCCATCTCCCCTTCAATTTCTGCTTTGGGGACTAAGGCGGCTACAGAGTCGATGACTATCAGGTCAACAGCTCCGCTTCTTACCAGGGTCTCTGTGATCTCTAATGCCTGTTCACCAGTATCAGGCTGGGAAATTAAAAGGTTATCAATATCCACACCTAAGGCTTTGGCATAATTCGGGTCTAAAGCATGTTCTGCATCCACAAAAGCAGCAACCCCGCCTGCTCTCTGAGCTTCAGCTAAGATATGCAGGGCTAATGTGGTTTTGCCAGATGCTTCCGGGCCGAAAATCTCCACCACCCTACCTCTGGGAACACCCCCCACACCCAAGGCAGAATCTAAGGCAATCGAGCCGGTGGAAATCACCGGAATAGATATCCCTAAGCTCTCGCTTCCTAATCTCATTATGGAGCCTTTGCCAAACTGTCTTTCTATCTGGGTAACAGCCTGATCTAAAGCTTTTTTCTTCTCATCTGATGGAGATATTGTCATAGTTTCCTCACTTTCTATATTCAGGTTAAAAGAGTTATTTTTTTCAGAGGTGTATAGATTGCCCCGGCTGGATGAAGCTCGGATTTCATTACTACCACCTCTTTGATTTCGATCTCCCCGGTTTGGAAATTCATATCTTTAATAAGTTCAGTTAATTTCTCAATATTTTTAGGGGATTTAACCCTGCCGATGGTCAGATGAGGGGAGAACTCCCTATCTTCTTTTGGAAAACCTATCTTCCCCATCTCATCTTCAATCTTTTTTTGCATCAGGGATAATTCTTGTTTCCCTTTATCAACCCCTATCCAGATCACCCTGGGTCTTTTCAAATTGGGGAAACAGCCTAAATCCTTTAAACTCAATTTAAAAACTTTTATCCCTTCCAAAGCTAATTTTGTTCCTTCAAAAACCTTTTCGATTTTATCCTCAGGGACCTCTCCTAAGAATTTTAAGGTTGCATGCACATTCCCTGGTCTTACCCAGGACACATCCGCATTAACCTTCTTAAGAGGATTCTGGATCTCCTCGATTTTGTTCTTAAGCTCTGCTATCAGCTCAACTGCTATAAAGGTACGCATTTTATTTCAAGCCTTGGAGTGTATTGAGCATCTTAATGTTATATCCAGGGGATGCACTCTATATTCATTTATTTGGTAGCCGCAGACTTTGTGTCTGCGCTCTTATGCATTTTTCGCAAGCTGAAGCTTGCGGCTACCTTTATATCTCCGACCTTATCACGAACAATGCACTCCCTAATTATTATTTCAACATAAAAAGTCTCACTAAATTCAAAGCCGCCTGAGCGGTTCTCTCTCTTACTGCCTGTCTGTCTCCTCCGAAAACGAATTTTTTGGCAAAAGAATCGTTCTCGTGAGCAAGCCCGATATATACTAAGCCAACCGGTTTTTCCTCTGTTCCTCCGGTGGGTCCTGCAATGCCGGTGGCAGATAAACCGTAATCCGTGTTAGAGATTTTCTTTACCCCCTCTGCCATCAGGATGGCTACCTGTTCGCTAACTGCCCCATATTTTTCTATGATCTCTTTTGGGATCTTTAAAAGCTCGATTTTAGCTTCATTGCTATAGGTTATCACCCCATTTATGAAATAGTTTGAGCTTCCAGAAACATTGGTGAACTTTGCTCCAATCAGCCCTCCAGTGCAGGATTCAGCCACGGAGATAGTCTTCTTCTTATTCTGGAGTAATTTACCTAAAACTTCTTCCAAGGTTTCCTGGTCTATTCCATAAATATATTCATTCAAAATTTCCCTGACCTTTTGTTCTATTTCCAAAATATTTTTACGGGCTAAATCTTCGGTCTCAGATGTGATTCTCAGTTTTATATCTACTCCGGAAAAACCAGGTAAAAAGCCGATTTTTACCGGGCTTTTAAGTTTTAAAATCGGTTCTATTTTCTCATATATAGCTGATTCAACTATACCTGTGGTTCTTAAGACCTTTTGGAAGGTGAATTTCTTAGAGGACTTTGATTTCAAAAAGGGTAAAATCTCATTTTCAAAAATAGCTTTCATCTCCAGGGGGACACCAGGAAGAGCAAAGAATAGTCTTTTCCCTTCCTGGATAAATATCCCCGGAGCCGAGCCATATTGATTAGACAGAGCTTTTGCTCCTTGAGGCAGAAGGGCTTGATTCTGGTTGATTTTGGGCATCTCAATCCCTCTTTTATTGAACCCTTCCTCTACTTTTTTCAAAATATCCTCATGGAAAACTAAATTCCTTTTGAAAGCCTTAACGATCCCCTTTTTAGTCAAATCATCATTGGTTGGTCCCAATCCTCCGGTAGCAATTACCAGATCCACCCTTTCCAGACTGAGTTTGATGGCCTCGGTTATCCTTTTTAAATCATCACCCACAGAAGTCTTAAAAGCCACCTCAATCCCTAAACCAGATAGTCTATCTCCGATATAGGCTGAGTTGGAATCTAATATCTCACCATTAATTATCTCATCTCCAATCGTGATTATCTCTGCTCTCATAATTTTAAGGTATTTGAAAGGTTATATTTATCACTAGCCTTATAATATGCATAATGATATTAGTATAAATCCCGGCTACAACATCATCTAAGGTTACCCCTAAACCACCTTTAAGTTTTTGACAGGCATTAGCTGGAGGTGGTTTTATAATATCCAATAACCTGAAAATTACAAAAGCTAATATATATAAAAAAGTTCTCTTTGGCAAAAACAAAAAAGATATTAACATCCCACAGCTTTCATCTATTACTATCTTCTTATCATCTTTTTTCCCGAATATCTCCTCTGCCTTTGTTCCAGACCATAAGCTGAGAAAGAAAATCAAAATGGTCATACCGCCTAAAATGTAAAAGTTGTCAGGAATAATAAACCAGACCAGAATGAAGGTAAGAATACTACCCCAGGTTCCAGGGAAAAGGGGAAAATATCCTGCCCCAAAAAAGGTAGCAAAAAGAATCTGGATTCGTTGAATTAAACTCAGGTGGATTTTAAATTTGTCCGATTCTATTTTAATACCCCCTTCAATAATGGAATATTCTTAATTAAATAATCTATTCCGGTTCCTAAGGTTAAAAGCATACTGATAAAGACTAAAATATCGAATATCTTAAACACCATCGGGCTGGTGAAAATACTCCAGTTGTAACCTAAGGGAAGAAGAGTGGTTTTAAGATTGGTGAAGATTAAGATTATGCTAATAACTAACATCTGGGAGAAAGTCTTCACCTGTGCCAGAATTGTAGGCATAATCACCATCCCTTTGTAAGCGGCCAAGCTCCGCAGCCCGGTAATAAAAAACTCCCTGACGATAATCACCAATATCATCCAGGCTTTTACATAACCTAAAGCCACAAAAGAGATAAAAGCAGTAGAAACCAGGATTTTATCAGCTAATGGGTCCATAAACTTCCCAAAACCGGTTACCACACCATATTTTCTGGCAATATACCCATCATAAAGATCAGTTAATGCCGCAAATAAGAATATAAGAGTAGCAAAATAGCGGGAATAGACATTGTTTACCAAAAAGAAAACCATAAATACCGGTGAAAGCAAAATCCGGGCTAAGGTGAGTTTATTAGGCAAGTTCATATTCTTCTTACTCAGTCATTGCGAGAAGTTCCCCACGGGAACGACGAAGCAATTCGCTTCCTTCGTAGTGCGACCCTTTTAGGGTCGCTTTGATAGTTGTGTTAGGAGCTTCTCACCTGACACATATTATCCGTCAGAAGTAGCTCCTGACGGAACAGAATTTGCTGGGTAAATTTAACCTTCTTGTCCCTTTCAGTCAATAAAAAAACCGCTCTAAATTAGAGCGGTTTTTCAAGAGTTACTTTAAATTCCTTATTTACAGGGTGGCGGTCCCCCTTTGAAAAGATAATTTATTAGATAGACCACATCGGAAACTGTTATACGACCATCACAATTCACATCGCCAGACTGAATCGGATAAGGAGCAGAGCCCGACCTGAAGAGATAGTTGATTAGATATATCACATCGGACACCGTGACTTTTCGATCTCTATTAACATCACCCCGGATCAAATACTGATTTTCTACAAATAAAGTCTCATCAAAAACACCATCCAAATTGTTATCAATAAAAATTGTCACAGCTTGAGTATCAAGTTCTGCCCAATTCGGGGTGATCAGATGTGACGAGAACTCGGATAGGGAGATGCTGTCGTGCGCAAACATAGGATTCAGATTGGCCGAGGCTAACTCCAGATTCAAGTTGTAGGTTTTTGAAGTTCCAGTGTTAGTAAGTTTAAATTGAATCTTATCCACAGTTTCCAACTGAAATGAATCATTTTGAGCAAAAACTAGGTTTTGGATATCACAAACTTTCTCTCGATCAGGTTGAACTACAATGGCTTTTAGGTTTATATCCTTTGGCATAGGATCGTCAGTCTTCACTTGGAATTGTTTACCATTGGGAAAATACTTTAGATTATCAGTTTGGGTAAGTTGACAATCGTTTCTGTAATACGCGAAGACAGTTGAGTCAGCAAACACAGAAAAATATGAAGTTGTATCCGGACTATTAGAAATCTGCACAGTATAAGTATCGTTAGGCAGGAAATATCCAACTGGGGGATGTTCACTCCCAGTTATGGGGATAATTGGTGATGCATTGGCCATACTATCTATTAAAGCAGAATTTGAATATCCTATGGCTTCACCACCTGGATTTCTTATCACTATATTTGGTGAAATAGCATTAAATATTTCTATAAATTCTGAAAGATTGCGATGGGTGCTAATATACCTCTCTTTTGGCGGCAATTCCTTAGGAAGAGTTGGATGTGGGATATAAGTATTAATTGTGTCCATTAGGAATATCCCTCTGTTTCCACCCCAATTTGGCAGGTTACTATAGTACCAAGTTCCGTTTAAGGTATTGATGTCTAAGATCTGGTCTGTACCAGGGATGTTGTTGTCATAGATGTAAATGTGATAGGTATTAGGATCTCCGCTATCCTGAGCAAGACTACAGGCTACCACTGCATGTGCCCCAGGATTAAAAAAATCCTGACTGACCAATATTAAAATTGCATTGTTTCTCTTCTCATTTAATAACATTTGCTGAAGGTTGTTTAAAGTCTCTGTCGAAGTCGTTTTCCAATTGGCATGAATATGTGCCTGATGCTCTTTTCCGAATTGATATATCCAGTATTTGTTAACTAATTTTCTACTTTCACTATTTATGGGGACACTGTATACAGTGGAACATGTAGGAAACGTTTCAGATAAAGAAAGGTGCCCATTATAATACAATAGACTGGAAATTGCAAAGCCGAAACATGATCCTTCCCAAGGTTCTTTCAAAGCTCTCCACATTTCAATTGCTTTCGCTCTGAAAATAGCTAGGGGGCCCATTTTGAGCCAATAGCATTGGCCGATACCAAATGCATCGACAAACAATTCCCAATCTGGAAAATCCGACGAATATGCCCATTTCCCGCAACCTGGCGGGTATTTCGGCCAGCCTTGCGAATAATCAAACCTTCTCCACCACTCTTGTGGCCACATAGTATCTTCTTCATTTGGAAACCTCCAGCCATCAGGATTGGATCTAAAACGAACCTTTTGCATATACTTTATTGTAGCGTAGTCAAGGTTGGTTCCATTACCTGTACTTCCTCCGGTCACATAGACATTGCCAGAACCATCCACAGCTAAGGCATTGGCCATATCCGTTGAGTCCCCTAACCCATTGTAGTTCATCACCCAGACCTCATCTCCATCGGCATCATACTTTATAGTGGTATAGTCCCCATAATTATCACCAAAATATATGACAGTAGTACCTCCAGTTACATAAACATTGCCATTGACATCTACAGCTATGGCATAAGCCACATCATCGTAGTTTCCTGGTCCGTTGTATCTTTTTGCCCAGAGCTGAGTTCCATTTGAGTCATACTTTATAGTGGCATAGTCGTCACCGTATGCGCCACCGCCAAGACCTCCACTTTCTCCTGTTACATAGACATTTCCAGAATTATCTACAGTAATTGCAAGAGCAACACTACAAAAACCCGGCCCTCGATATCTTCTAACCCAAAGTTGATTCCCGTTTCGGTCATACTTTATGGTAGCATAGTCTACGGTTGTGTCATCATTACAGGAGCCCCCTGTTACGTACACATTACCAGAACCATCTATCACTAAATCAGTAGCGATATCCTGATCGTACCCAGGTCCATTGTATATTCCCACCCAGATCTCATTTCCACTCGTGTCATACTTTATTGTAGCGTAGTCACCATCACCACAGTACCCAGGCTCACTCATATCCCTAACTCCGGTTACGTATACGTTCCCTGAATCATCTAACGCTATATCAGTAGCCTCATCTTCTTGTCCGTCTGGTCCGTTATATCTTCTTACCCAAAGTTGATTCCCATTTTTGTCATATTTTATAGTCGCATAGTCACCTGGTAAATGAGTGGTATCGCCCGTGCCTGCACTGTACCCAGTTACATAGACATTACCAGAATCATCTACAACTATAGCATTTGACCGATCACCGGAGTTTCCAGTCCCATTATATGTCCTTACCCAGAGTTGATTACCGTTTGAGTCATACTTGATGGTGAGGAAGTCACACCAGTTTTCACCCAAGGCCCCACTAAATCCGGTTACACAAACATTACCAGAACCATCTACTGCTAAAGCAGTACCTCCATCATCTT
>Ga0315291_10002143_pt1 | contig 26010 bp, 23 predicted proteins | sample YL17G12_20_MG_FD_203070 | JGI IMG/M metagenome (GOLD analysis project Ga0315291, IMG submission 203070) | Sediment microbial communities from Yellowstone Lake, YNP, Wyoming, USA - YL17G12_20 | ecosystem: Environmental > Aquatic > Freshwater > Lake > Sediment | place: USA: Wyoming | collected...
GGAACCGCTTTCCCAGGATATTCTGACGGGGAATCCCGACCTCATCGGAGCGGAAATCAGGAAACTATTGGAGGATGCCGGAATCAGGGAAAAACGCTGTGTTCTGAGCCTTCCCCTTTCCTGGGTTTATATCATACACCAGGAAATCCCCGATGGTCTGCCTGAAACGGACGTGGATAATTATATCCATCTCCAGGTGGAAAAAAAACTTCCCTTTTCCCCGGAGGATGTCGTTCTATCGTCGGTTCGTTTCGAGGCGCCGTCGGGTGGACGCCGCGCCACCATCGCATGCGTTCCCGTTCAGCATGTTCAAACGCTGGGAAAAATCATAAAGGCAGCTCGTCTCCATCTCTCCAGCATGACTCTGGGCATCGCGTCTCTTCCGGGTCTGGGTAATGCCGGTTTCAGAATCACGCTTCTTGCTCATGAGGACGGCATAGACATGGTGATTGGGCGAAATGAGAATGCTTTCTATATCCGTTCCTTCCCGGGGGCGGTGTCCGTGGAAAAGGAAGAACCCTTTATTGACGCGGACATGATCATACGGGAACTGCGGATAACGCTTGGGAGACTCCCGGAGGATGTCCGCCGGGAGGTCAAATTCTATAGCATTCTGGGAGACGGTTGTCCGGTTGACATATTCAGTGAAGAATTGGCGCTGCCATTTTCGCACCTGGGGCTGGAAGCGGAGAAGAAACGTTTTGTGCATCACGCAATTGACCTGAATAATTTGCCCGCGCCCCATGCCTGCGCCGCAGCCATGGACCATATCTGGGGGCGTTCCAACGGTTTTGAATTTCTCCCGCCGGCGATAGGCCGTTTTAAAAAAATCGTCGGACGCATTTCCTCCAGAAGCTTCTTCTGGCTTGCCGGAGCGGGGGCGGCAATCATATTTATCGTCGCCGGCGTCTTCATGATTCAGGCGTATGTCCTCCGGAGCTATCAAAAAGAGTGGGCGGCAATGGAGCCGGATGTCAAGGAAGTGACGATGCTTCAGGATAAGCTCAGGAAATTCCGCCCGTGGCACGATGCTGAAATCCGGAGCCTCGCCATCCTGAAGGAGATGACGAAGGCTTTTCCGGATGAAGGCAGCGTTTGGGTGAAAAGTGTGGAAATACGTAATATGGCTTCACTGCAGGTTTCCGGCGAAGCGAAAAATGAAAGGGTCTGGCTGGAAATGCTGGGAAAGATGAGAGCGAATCCCGTCATCACAAACCTGAAGGTTTCCCAGGTCAAGGAAGGAGTTGAAGTCCTTCAATTTACGATGAGTTTTTCTATGTAAAGGATGCCACAATGGGATTCATACAGCGAGAACGCATATTGATAATCATGGCGCTGGCGTGTGTCGGCATTTTCCTTGGGGACAAACTTATTCTGACTCCCCTCGGGCGGATATGGAGTGAGCGGTCTTTGAAAATCGGCGAGTTGAAAAAGTCCGTTGAGAAGGGCAGTCTCCTTGTTGAGCGAAGGGCGGATGTTGCAAAACGCTGGAAGGAAATCAAAGACGCCGGTCTTCTCGATGACCTCCCCCGCGTTGAGGAACGCATCCTGACCCGCGTGCATGACTGGGAGTCGCAAAGCGGTCTTACCTTGAATTCCCTGAAGCCGCGTTGGAGGGAGCCGGATGATGAATCGAAGAAATTGGAACTTCGGCTGACCGGCTCGGGGTCGCTGGAATCCATTGCGCGGTTTCTGTTCGAAGTGGAGAACGATCCTCTCCCCATACGAGTTGAAGATATCGGCTTGACGTCCCGTGACAAGCGTGGAACAGTGTTGGACCTGAACCTGAAATTTTCGAGCCTGGTTTTGAAGGAAATGGGCAAATGAGTCGAACTTGCATCATCTTCATCACTCTTTTGATGGCGGTTCTGTCTCTTCCTGTTGCGACTGAAGCGGCGGATAAACCGGACTTCAAGGATTTCAAGATCGTTGCGAACCGGAATATCTTTGATTCGGAACGCACGCCCTCACAGGAGGGGGACCCTCGGCCGCGGGCTGTGCCCAAAGACCCGCCCGAAGAGTTTCGTCTTGTTGGCGTCATGATAAGTGGCAAAGATTCCACGGCATTTTTCGATGGCTCCCGTTCGGATTACAAAGGGCAATGGAAATGCGGCGACATTATCGCCGGCTTTAAAATCAGGATTATCCGGACGGGTGGTCTGCTCCTGGAAAAGGATTCGCGCCGCATGGTTATGCCGGTCGCCACAGTGATGAAGAAGGACGAACAAAATGGATGGCAACTGTCCAAGTCCGCAACTCATGTTTCCAAGCCGCCTGAACCGGCATCCTCTTCTCCTCAGGATGCAAAGGGGGGAGCAAAAGGGGAAGTAAAAGGCTCGGAAGCGAGCGGAAGTGATATTCTGAAAAAACTTATGGAACGAAGGAGGCAAGAGGTCGAAAAATGAAAGAAAGAATTTTAATCCTGGTTATCGCCGCTTTAGTGGCGCTTCTCCCTGTATGGCTCATTGCCGCGGTTCCGGATGACGATCCCAGCACGCTGGCCCTGACCCTTGAAGACCCTGACACAAGCCCATCGGCAGATGTGAATCTGCGTTTCAATTTCCGGGACGCCCCCTTAGATACCGTTCTGGACTACATGAGCCGCTCCGCCGGTTTCGCCATCGTCCGGGAAACGGATGTCTCCGGCCGTGTGGATATTGTCAGTCATCAGTCCATCTCCAAAGACGAAGCGGTGAATCTGCTGAATACCGTTCTGAATGAAAAGGGATATGCGGCAATCCGCAACGGGCGCATACTTACAATTGTTTCGCGGGATGAAGCCCTGAAACGCAATATTCCCGTGAAAACAGGCAGGATTCCGGAAAATATCCCACGGACCGATGAAATGGTAACCCAGATTATCCCTGTCCGATATTCCAATGCCGTCAAAATCATTGATAACCTCAAAACCATGCTCCCCAGCTATGCCGTCATCACCGCCAATGAAAGCAGCAACGCCATCGTCCTCACGGACACGCAGGCGCACATCCGGCGCATGGCGGAAATCATCAGCGCCTTAGATACCTCTATCTCCCAGATTTCAATGCTCAAGGTCTTTATGCTTCAACATTCCGACGCGACGGATGTGGCTAAGATATTGAATGAACTTTTCAAGACTCCGACCACCGGGCAGCAGAATGCCGGCAACCGATTCCCCTTCTTCGGGCGGAGGGGTAATAACCCTGGCGGCGATAATTCGGGCGATACACAGCAGAATACTCAGAGTGAAGCTCTTCAGGCCGCCTCCCGCGTGGTCGCCGTGGCTGATGAAAACACCAATGCCGTAGTCGTCAGCGCCCCGGAAGACCTGATGCCCTCCATTGAGCAGCTCATCAAGGATGTAGATACCACCAGCCAGGGTATTACCGAGGTGCGGGTTTTCCCCCTGAAATATGCATACGCCAAGGATATGGTGGATATCATAAAAAATATCTTCAACGCAAATAGTACGACCCAATCCCAGAACACCAGAGGCGGCTTCATGCGCAACTTTGGACCGGGCGGAGGTCAAAACCAGCAGCAGACGCAGCAGAGTGATAGAAAGAAGGCAGAGAACACCGTGTCCGTGCAAGCTGACGAAAGAACCAATTCCCTCGTGGTGAGCGCCGCTGAAGATATCATGCCGATGGTTGAAAATGTCGTCAAACAGCTGGACGCAAACCCGGCAAGAGAAAAAAAGGTCTTCGTCTATCCCCTGAAAAATGCCGATGCCCAGGCTGTTTCGCAACTTCTGGGAAAGTTTTATACTCAACAGGGTTCTCAGACTTCGACTACTAATAGAACCACCAATAGAACTACTGGCACAAACACTACGAACCGCTCAACGGGAAGTTCCTCTTCATCGTCCCGCAGTGGCAGCAGCAGTACCACGGGGCGATGATAAATTTTATATGATGAGGTTAAAACTATGCAAAAATGGAAGATTATCGCGGGTTTGTTTCTCCTGACAATCGGCGCATGGACGCCAGCCTTTTCACAGGAAGCCATGCCCCCGATGCCGCCCGGATTCGTTGGGGCGAGCACGGGGATATCCTCCTCCGGTACCACTGTCTCCTCCAGAAGCGGTTATGGGGCGAACCTCCTGGGCGATGCCATGATCCAGTATGACCCCGAAACCGGTTCCCTCATCGTCATTACGGATGAAGACACCAACAAGCAGATTGACGCAATCGTCAAGGAGTTAGACAAACCGGTGCCTCAGGTGCTCATCAAGGTTCTTTTTCTGGAGGTGACACATACCAAAGGCGTAGATTTTGGGGCGGAGGCAACATATAAACACACCAGCAGCGACGGAAGACAGGATACCATCCAGAGCTTCTTCGGTCTGGTCAATGAAACCAACGGCGGGTTTTATAAAATACTGGATGAGGACCTGGATGTCGTCATCCGCGCCATTGCCGACACCAGCAAGCTGGAGGTTCTCTCTCGCCCCTCCGTCCTTGCCCGGAATAACCAGCAGGCAACCATTACCGTCGGAAAGGAAGTTCCCTTCATCACCAACAGCCGTATTACAGACAACGGGGACACGATTAACACCATTCAATACCAGGACATCGGCATCATATTAAACGTTACGCCCCACATCACGCCCGAACGCCTTGTGGAACTGGATATCTCCCCGGAGATATCCACCCTTACGGGGGAAACCGTACCCATCTCCCCTACGGTCAACGCCCGTGTTATCGCCAAGCGCTCGGCTGTGACGCAGGTCGTGGTTGATGACGGACGAACAGTAGTCATCGGCGGCATGATGGAAGACAATGCAACTGAAACGGTGCATAAAATCCCCATTCTGGGAGATATTCCTCTGCTGGGCGCCGCCTTCAGCCGCACCGAAAAGAATAAATCCAAGACGGAGCTCCTGATTTTTCTTACCCCGCATGTTGTTGAAAATGGCAAGGAACTCCGGGATATTTCACTATCCGAAAAAGGCAAGTCCGAACTGGCGCCCAAGGCATTCACTGAGAAGCAGATTGACAAATATATTGATAATCTGAAATAAACTGGACCGTATTCAGGGTTGGGAATCAAATGCCTTCTTCTACAGACATCGGTCATGAAGTAAGCGGAGCGCCGAAAAACGCGAGCCGCCGGCTGAAAATCCATATTTCCCTGGCGCTGATATTTGTCTTCATGTGCGTCTGGCAGGTTATAGAACACAGCCGGGTCAAAGCGAAGGCGCGGGATTCTCTGCTTGACCGGGCGCGGGATATTTCCACATCCCTGAGCGTCGTAATCCGTTCCATGTCAAGGTTTGGCATTATTCAACAGGACAGACTGGAAGGCGCCCTTGGAGAACTGGTGAAATCAAGAGAACTTCGAAATGTCGCCCTGCTGAATAACGCCGGTAATATCGTCGCCTCTGCGGGAGAACCCGTGAAAATCTCAAGCGGCGGTTTCCCCAAGCAGAAGGCCGTCTGGTCTTACGATTCCGTGATGATTACAAATATAGTGGACTTGGGGCTCGGACTTCATGACATGGCATCAACCCACACCACGCCTATCGTCATGAAACGTCCCGAAAGAACGCCGCGCCCACCGGACTTCCCAACAAGCAGGTCTTTGGCTCAGAATCCGCGGCGGCGTCCGGACATGGATGATGACCGCAGGCGTCCGCCGGACATGGATGAGAACCGCAGGCGTCCGTCTTCTTTCCGGCGTCCTCCCTGGTTAACCGAAGAACAGTTCAAGGAACTTCGGGAAAAACAGGGACTTCATGGATTTGTTCTAGAAATCAGGACTGACGCCTTCCGCGCTGAAACATCGCGCGATTTCTGGCTTCGCATCGGTATCCTTGTCGTCACCTTAATTGCGGTTTTGGGCATGGCGGCTGCATGGCAGAGTTTGGAAAAATCCGAAGAATTGCGCATTTATCTCGTTAAGGCGCGGGAACTGAACCGGCATCTGCGGGAATTGAACGTGGCGGCGGCCGGTCTTGCGCATGAAACTCGCAATCCGCTCAACCTTGTCCGCGGGCAGGCGCAAGTTATTTCCCGCGACCACTCCATTTCCCCCGAAGTGAGAAAGCAATCCCTCTCCATTGTGGAAGAGGTGGACCGCGTTACGAACCGCCTGAGCGAATTCATCAATTATTCCAAACCCGCCCTCCCGCGTCCGGTTCCCGTAAAACTGTCCGTTGTTGTCCAGGATGTCGAGCGAACCCTTTCTGCCGATATACAGGATAAATCCATCCACTTCCGGATATCGGGACCGGATATCGTTGTCGAAGCGGATGAAGGCTTACTGCGCCAGGTGCTGTTCAATCTGGTGCTTAATGCGGTTCAGGCAGTCGAAGAGGGCGGTGAAATCGAGGTCCTCATGGAATCGTCCGGCAGTGGATTAATCCGACGTAGCCCAGAGGGCGAAGTCGGAGAGGCATCCATTTCCGTCAAGGATAACGGATGCGGCATCGCGCCGGAAGACAGGGAAAATGTTTACCGCCCCTATTTCACGACCCATGAAACGGGCACGGGTCTTGGTCTTGCCGTCGTCCGGCGGATTGTTCAGGCTCACGGCTGGGAGGTCGAGCACAAACCTGCCGGGGCAAAGGGAACTGTGTTCATTCTCTCCAAACTCAAAATCATCAGGACAGCGGAGCAAATATGATAGAGGCCTCGGTTGTAATTCTTGATTAGGAGTTGAAATGTCTGTCCACTCTTTTCTGATATGGATTCGCGGCGCTTTGCGGTTGCGTGTGGTGTGGCTACTCGGACTGTTCCTTATCCCCCTGGGGGCGTCAGCCCAAGATTGTCTCACCGAGCTCTGGGTGAAGACAGATCAGCAGTTCGTTCACGGCAACAGTATGGGATACGATGCCGTTACTTCGTCTCTGCTCATCCCGCAAGTGAACGTGGCGACGGGACCGATTTTTGTCATTGATGCGGACAGCGGGAGCACGACGAGCCGTGTTCTACAACTCGGTGACTTGCCCTTTGGACCGCTCGGTTGTTTCGCCATCGGGGCGGATGAGGGAGGTCGTATCTATGGCTATAACAATGCCCCGATGCCTTTTATAGCCCTGTGGGCGGGTCTGGAGGATGAATCGCCAACATCCGTGCCTTTGCAGGAAAGCCTTCTGGCAAGGAATTATGACATCCACAGCGGCGGCGACATCCCGACAACAGTCTATACCGCCGGTTCTGCCGACGCCGGCCCGATTGAAGTTTATACACGCGGACCGGGCGGCGTTCCGACCCTGCGCGAAAGGTTCGGCGGCGGCGTGAGCAGTCCGGGCGGCAAGGCGGGCGTCGCGGCAAATTCCGGCTATCCCGCATCCGCGGTTTATGGGTGCGACGGAGTCTATCCCAGTTCGAACGGCATTCACATCTGGACGCGCGTTGATAGCCAGATGACCTATGCGGGCGAACTTCCCATTCCCGGGGGATTCGGCGGCGCGCCGGTCCTCGCCCTTGCCTTTGAGCCGAAAAACGATGGACTCCTCTTCGCCCTGATCGGCAACGGCCAACCAAGCTGCGTGATGGCCATCAACGCCAAGACTTATCAGTTGGAGGGACTCTACTACCTTCCTGCAGTGGATGCCGTCGGCGAACGCGGCTCGCTCATTGCAGATCGCAAAAACCAACGCCTTTTCTGGTATGGCAGACCCAAGAGTTCCACATTGGCGTCGCCACTGGGTCATTGGGGATGTCTCCGTTACACGGTCCCACCCGTGCGTCCCACGCCGACGCCAACACCGGAACCGACCCAGACAATGATCCCCACTCCTACACCAACGCCTCTCCCCAATCCGGATGTGGAGATTCGCGCCCTGTGGGTTACGCGGTATGACTATAAGACCACCGACGCGGTCCGGATGATAATCAAGAATGCGGCGGATTGTCATTTTAATATAGTTCTCCTGCAAGTGCGCGGAAATGCGACCACCTTTTATCCCTCCGCTCTGGAACCCTGGGCATGGGAACTCACCGGCAGCGGAGTGGAAACAACCGGTCAAGACCCGGGATGGGATCCGCTTGCGGTCGCAATTCAAGAAGCCCATGCCGCCGGTCTCCAACTCCATGCCTATATGAACACCTACCCCGGCTGGAAGGAAACCACACCGCCTCCCCCCGATGTTCCCCAACTCTGGAATACACATCGCGACTGGTTTGCCTGCGACAAGAGCGGTGTCACCATGTGGCCCTCGGATTGGTGGACTTACTGGTACACCTTCCTCTCGCCGGGGCACCCGGAGGCGCGCGCCCACATTCATGCCGTCTATATGGAAGTCCTCCAGCGCTATCCGCAGATTGACGGGATTCACTACGACTACTTCCGCTATCCGAGCGAGGTGGGTGATTATTCGTGGAATCCGGTGGATGTGTCCTTGTTCACGGCATGGACGGGCGGCACGCCGGATGAGAAGCCGAGCGAGTGGGCGCAATGGAAACGGGAGCAAATCACCGCACTTGCGCGTGAAAATTATAGAGAGGGCGAAAAAATCCGGCGCGGCGCCATGTTTTCCGGCGCCGTTCTCGGTAGATATTCCTCCGGAAGAAATACCTATTTCCAGGATTCCCACGCCTGGCTTGCGGAAGGGATTATTGACTGCATCATGCCGATGCTATACACCGCTGATACGGTTTATTTCAGTAACATGGTTCAGGAGCATGTATCGGCGCGGAACGGGCGATTCGTGGCGCCGGGCATTGGTGTCAGCAGCGTGACCGTGTCGGGGCTTCTGGACGAAGTCCGCATCAGCCGCGAGAAGGGGGCACAGGGCGTTACATTGTTCGCTTATTCAACGCTCTTCCCCGGAAATATCCCAAACAACAAAGCCAAAGCCCTTCTTGATGGACCATTTTCGAATAAAGCCAAACTTCCGCCCATGCCGTGGAAGAATCCCTGGCAAAGCAGTTATATGTTGTATTAATCAACCGCTTGAAACACATGCTCTATCAGGCAGGCGCCTGTGATATTTTTTTTCGGGGATGGGAAAATCTGGTTTGACAGGACTCTCCGGTTCAATGCGATGATTGCGTAAAATATTATGAGCATGATAAAAAATACAACCATTCTGGTCGTGGATGACGACACGGGTCAGCGCAGTCTGCTGGCGACGTTCCTTTCCAGAGAGGGGTTGAACGTCCTGACGGCGGCGTCCGGCGAGGATGCCCTCCATGCCCTTGACGCTGGCGATGTCTCCATGATGATTACAGATGTCCGGATGCCCGGTATGTCCGGCATTGACCTCATGTCAGCATGTCGTCAGAGAAAACCGGGTTTCCCTGTCCTTATGGTGACGGCTTATCCCGACGTTCGGGACGCAGTGGGTGCAGTCAAGGACGGCGCCGTCAATTATCTGCAGAAACCCATTGACCTCGACGAACTCCTCCAATCTATCAGAAATGCCCTGAAACGTGCCATTCCAAAGGCGGCGGATTTCAGCAATGACCCGATTATGCCGGAAGGCGTCATCGTCTTCAGTTCTCAGATGAAGGACGTCTTCAGAGAAGCCATATTCGTTGCCGGCTCCGATTCTCGCATTCTGCTCACGGGAGAGAGCGGTTCCGGGAAGGAAGTGGTGGCTGACCTTATTCACCAAAGAAGCCCCAGGGTTTCCAGACCTTTCGTTAAAATCAACTGTGCCGCCATCCCCGCAACCCTCCTTGAAAGCGAACTTTTCGGGCATGAAAAGGGCGCCTTTACGGGAGCCACTGAGCGGAGAACCGGCTGTTTTGAGGAAGCCGACGGCGGAACCATCCTGTTAGACGAAATCGGCGAAATGTCGCCATCCCTCCAGGCAAAGCTCCTGAGAATCACCCAGGACGGATGCTTTTATCGCGTGGGTTCCAGCCGGGAAATCCGGACCAACGTCCGCATCCTTGCCGCCACAAACCACAATCTAGATAAAGCAGTAGAAGAAGGTCTTTTCCGTGAGGACCTCTTCTACCGCCTGAACGTGTTTGAAATCTATGTCCCGGCTCTCCGGGAACGACCCGACGACATCATTCCCATCGCAGAATATTACGCCGAAAAGTTCTGTGGCGAAAAGCCGCGCTTTTCCGAATCCGTCATACAGTGCATCAAGGCATACGACTGGCCCGGCAACGTAAGGGAACTGCGGAATGCCATGGAGCGCGCCTCCCTCCTTTGCCGGGGAGGCATCATACTGCCGGAGCATCTTCCGCCACGCATAAAAAAGACATTTGAGGAAACCTCACTGCAAGGCGCAGTAAAAAGAGACGGGCAGACCATGGAAGACGTTGAGCGCGAGACGATTCTGAAGACCCTGCGCGAAAATGATTACAACCGGAGCGTCACCGCCAGGACTCTGGGCATCAGCCGCCGCGCACTTTTATACAAGATCAAACGCTTCCGCGAGCAGGGCTACAACGTTGGCCCCGACCAGGCGTGATTATATTATTAATCCCGCCGAGAATGCTGTTGACACCCGTGCCTCTCTCAAGGTAAATCGCTTTTGTATTTCACAATCAATGATATAATTTTGATTGTGAATTGTTCACCATATACCTATTTTCCAATAAATATAACATTGACTTGATGGGGAGAGAAAGATGCAAGGAATTCGCGATAGAGTGGATGATGCTTTATTGCTTTGGAAGAACGGAAGGCGTTCGGGCGCATTCTTATGCGCTCTAATTGCCGTGGCTGCTACAGCACGCAAACGGTATCCTAATCTCAAGGATCGAGAACGCTTTGAACAATTCCTGAAGGATTGCAATCCTGCTCGCTGTCATGTCGAGTACCGGGGTGAATGCCAGGCGGTGGAATACATATTTTACAAATGGCTTAGGTGCCAATTGGTTCACGAGGCCGGTTTGCCACCTGACATTCAGTTTATGGATGAACAGCACAAGGGGACTCGGTCTGTCAGGGCAGGCGGCGCACCCGAATATATTCTCAAGATCGGGATTGGCTGGTTCGACTATATGATTCACTCTGTGCTTAACGCTCCAGAGAATGAAGATGTCCCTTCTATCTGACAAATTAGGCTAATAATCGCATGCAAGCGACCACATAGTAGCGTGGTGACTTGTGCTTCATATTATCAGGAGAAAACATTTCAAGGAATGCTAATAGATAAGCGAAGGGACAAGTAATGAACAGAGATGAATTGATACTCTTTCTACGCCGTTTTAGGGAAACATACCATACAAAATACAACATCGTAAAAATCGGAGTTTTTGGTTCGGCGGCCAGAGACTGTATGAACGATAAAAGCGATATTGATATTGTTGTGAATTTGGGAAGGCCTGACTTTTTTGATCTCATCGGCATAAAGCAGGCGCTGGAGGAACAACTTCATTATCCCGTAGATATTGTCCGTTACAGGGACAACATGAACGAGTATCTCAAGCAGAGGATAGATAAAGAGGCCATTTATGTATGACAGACATTTAGTCCTGGAAATATTAACCCAAATATATCAGGCCGCCGCTACTATCAGTAAGCGATTTGAGCCAATAAAATCGGCAAATGATTTTACGGATTCAGAAGGCGGCGCGGAAAAACTGGATGCGATTTGTATGCAATTGATTGCGATTGGTGAAAGCCTGAAAAATATAGATAAAATTACAAACAAATCGCTTTTCGACAAATATCCTCAAATAGAATGGGACAAAATCAAAGGAATGAGAGATATTATCAGCCATCATTATTTCGATGTTGATGCTGAAGTTATTTTCGATGTTTGCAAAAATCATATTGATAATCTGGCGAAGGCAATAAACCAAATCATAAAAGACATATCAGAATGACACATGTAGAAAGCAATGCCATGTCTTTATTTCGATTTCTTGGACCTGATATTTCTCATGGAAGACTCAAAATCACCATTGTCACCGCCCGGACGCTGGGCATCAGCCGCCGCGCACTTTTATACAAGATCAAACGCTTCCGCGAGCAGGGCTATAATGTCGGGCCGAATCAGATGTGAAATAGCCTCATCCCTATACAATGCAGGGTGTCATCTGCTTGAATAAGAATTTTAAACATATACTTTTTCTCTTGCCCGCAACAATCGTTATTATGATGATTCAATCATATCTGGAATATAGGAATGGCGAATCTGATGAGAAAAAAATCCATTTACCTGGACACTTCCATCATTAACTTTCTTTTTGCTGATGACGCCCCGGAAAAGCGCGATTTGACGAAGGAATTTTTTGAAAATTATGTCCGGACAAAAGTATATGATGTCTGGATATCGCCTGTAGTCCTGAGCGAGATACAGGAAACAAAAGATGATTCAAAACGTGCGATGCTTCTTGATTTTATCAGTGGATATGAGTTGCAGGTGACTGACATAGAAAACGCCAGCAATGAAATCCAGGGATTGGCGCGTCTTTATATTCAGGGGGGAATCATCCCGGAAAAGAAGTTGGAAGATGCACTTCATGTTGCTATTGCCACGGTGTTTGAGTATGATATCCTGTTGAGTTGGAATTTCCGCCATCTTGCCAATGTGAACAAAGAAGCGCGAATCCAGGCTGTCAATTTACAAGCGGGTTATGTTAAGCCTCTCCGTCTATTGACTCCGATGGAGGTGATTTACAATGAAGAAGATTGAAGAATCAAAAGCCTTGCGCGAAGTCTGGGATTGGAAAGAAAGCGCCTATCGTAAAGTGGCTCACCTCGATCTTGATGCCGCATTAAAAAAAAGACTGGATGATTGCATCCAGACCGCTAAGGAGTTGAATATTCCAACCGGACACGCTTCTTCACGGAGATGAGTCCTTGTCTTCAATAGCGTCACTGCCCGGACTCTGGGCATCAGCCGCCGCGCACTTCTATACAAGATCAAACGCTTCCGCGAGCAGGGCCACGATGTCGACTGCAACCGGACTCGAAACTACCTTTTATTTATTTTTCACTTGCCCGTAACAACCGTCCTGATTATGATTTTGTTATATTTTATATAGGCTCTATAAACATTAATAAGTTGAAGGAGAACTAAAAATGTCATCATTGCAAGATCGTATAGGCAAGGAGCTATTAAATGTTCTTTTGGACAGGGCAAAGTTCTTTGCACAGAAACTACCTCCTGTATATCGAAGACTTCAGGAAATGGACCCAAGTGGTTTGCCTGAAGAGGGACTTCTCCTTCCTCGTAATATCCAAATTGAATTTGCGCGTAAGGCATACCTTCTTACACAGCTAGAATCACTGAAGCAATATAATATTGATAACTACCGTGAAAACCGTGCCGAAGTCATACCACGCTTCTGGGATGCCATTGTGTATGAGCAACTCTGGCATCTTCTTTTGTTGAATGAACTTTGGCGTAAAGTCTCGGATGTAAAACCTTGCCACAATTTATCTTTTATTATTAGTATTCTTAATGATGCTGGTTTTAGAAAAATCCGAAATTCTCTAGCTCACTTGGATGTTGAATTGGCAAATGATCGCGTATATTTCCGAGGCGATGACCGAGGCAATGCATACACTCTTGACTTTGACCCAGTCGAGTTAACGAACTTGGCGAGTTTGCTCATGATGTCTGCAATACTTCTATCGTATAACATACCCATTTAGTAGACAGCGGAGTAATGCTGCGTCTGATAGGAAATATTAACTTCCCAAGATAATTGTATGTTATAGTCTGCTTGTCATCGAGAGAATCTGTGTATCGGTGGATTTCAACCACCACGAGAAGAGACGAAGGAGCGTAAAAAAAAGCGGGCGTTGAAAGTGTAATTGCTGATATTTCAAAGCCGCCGCCGAGTCTGGTTAGAGTAATAGACACGAATTTCGCTGATGGACGCAGATTGGGTATAAGAAGATTTTGAAAATCCCTTGTGAAGACAATTTTAACCGAAGTATGACTGCTTGGACACTGGGCATCAGCCGCCATACCCATTTATACAAAACACATCTACGTCATTTTCCTGATTTTAGCATTATTCATAGGCGCGGAGGAGCTGGCAACCATCGTAATAGTGTTTTAGAATCTCCTCATAAGGATAACCCTGAAGCGCCATGCCAAGCGCCCCAATCTGACACAACCCCACGCCATGTCCCCACCCCGCACCTATCAGGGCTATCCCTTCGAGCCTGCCACGGGTGTCTATTTTTTGTTCCCAGATGAAGGCGCTGCTGAAAAGAAATTTTTCATGCAAAACGCGCCGTATCTCATACTGGGAGTGGATGATATGAGATTTTGTTCCGCCCGCCGTGTCCTTGTAAATAACCTCAAGGTCGTGAATCCGCCCCGAGTTGCCCCTTTTGATGGAGCGGAAATCCACAAATTCCCCCAGGCCGGTAAGCGCTCCCTTGGTGCGCAGTAAGTGCTCCAGTGATTCGCGAGAATATTCCACCCGCCAGCGGTAGTAATGTCCTACAACATCCACCGCGCCCAGATATTTCGCAAGTGTCTCCTCCGGGCAGACTTTTGGAGAGCAGAAGCTATCACTCGCACTTAAAAACTCTCCAGTCACCCATTCCCGGATATTCTCCTCCGTCACTGGATTGAAGAGTTCTGTTACAGAGCCGGTCGGCGCGTCCGTTTCCTCACTGATTCCGACGGCGCCTTGTCCGAAGATATTCTGCGCCCGCTCCATGATGCCGCCGCAGTTCTTGCTATAATAGGCGGGGCAGAGATATCCCTCATGCGTCACAAGAAACATTCCCCGCGAGCGCTCCACACTCCCCGCCACACTATCAGAGAGAAATGTTGTGCCCTGATATCTCTGACAGCAGTCATCATTACAGATGAAAAATGGCTCACCCACATGCTTGTTTTTCAGAAAGACCATCATCCATGTTCGCGCGGCAGTGGCTTGCGCCTTGATGAACTCTGAAGGGCAGGCGCCGCTCATCTCGGAGGTGACAAGACAGGCGAGATATGCCTCAAGAGGAAGCACATTCACCGCAATGAGCCCGCCATCCCGCGCAAAGAATTCCAGCCGTCGGGGATAATGCAGGTCAACCTCCTTTTGCCAGTGAAAACCGCGCCCCGCCACGACATCCCGCATAAGAATGCCGCTCTTGGGCGCCAGCACCTCCTGCGCATCCACCGGCTCAACGCTCACCATGCCGCCGCTCTTCAGAGCCGAACCCTTATAGTGCGCCGAAGCTTCAGCGAAGGAGCATTCCGGCATATCGCGGCATATAACCTCATTTCCGGCGGAGCTGATGCCAAGAGTCCTCACGGATTTCCCCTCAAGGAAAGATTCTGTGCCGTTTGCCGCAAGTCTGAAACGACCCGGTGGGAGTTCTATTTGTATGTTGCTTTTATTATCATCCCTGAGGACAATGCCCACGCGGCATTCGGGCTCCCTTTGCGGCAGGGGAACTTTTTCAACCTCCGGTTCTTCGGCGCTTGCCACCTCAAATCACCTCCCATGAATTTTACAAGGCATTCACTTCTTTTCAGCAATGAGAATTGTTTTTCTTTATGTCTCATTCCCGGGTCAAGACAAATTGCGATTTTTATTCTGTTTCGAAAGTTCTAAATGATGGTTGACTCCGATAATATATTTCAGTAACAACTATTTAGAATAAGAAAAGGAGTTCTATATGAAAAGAACGTTCATTCTATTTGTTTTTTTAGTTTTATCAATGGCGCTCTGCGCCGCACCTGACTTCATCAGTTATCAGGGCAGGCTGACTGATTCCGGCGGGCAGCCGATTACATCGTCTGCGGATGTAACATTCACCTTCTGGGATGCGGAAACGGGCGGCAATCAGCTCGGCAGCTTCTCGGATACGGACGCGATTACTCCGCAAACTGGAGGATTGTTCTCCACGATGATTGGTGATGTTCCCGGCAATCCCATACCTGAAATCATTTTCCTGCAGGACAATGTGTGGTTGAACATTAATGTTAACGGCGTTGACCTGTCGCCGAGAACGAAAATGGTATCCGTTGGCTATGCCATGCAATCTACCCATGCAGACACAGCCACAACAGCCACAAAGGCAATAAGTGCGACCAGTGCGGATAATGCGGTTCATGCGGATTATGCGGATACAGCCACAGATGCAAGCCATGCAACATCTGCCGATAATGCAAACCATGCCACCTCAGCCGATAATGCCCTTGGCTTAACAGGGGGATTGTATAATCCGGGCGATAAGATACAGATTGGCAATGATGTCTGGCTGCAGGTTGCGGCGGATGGCAAGATAGAGATTCAAGCCAACGGACAGCGCTATCGTCTCGGCACATTGAAATGGTTTAATCCAAGCACCCTTAGTGACAACATCAGCCCGGATGGAACGAGTGCCTTATATCCGCAGGTGGCGATGGATAACAACGGCAATGCTATCATTGTCTGGTATCAAAACGATGGCTTACATGATCAGATTTTCAAGAGCGAATATCGTGGCGGCATCTGGACTTACCCAGGCTCGCTCAGTGACAACATCAGCCCGGACGGAACGGGTGTCATATATCCGCAGGTGGCGATGGATAACAACAGAAATGCAATCATTGTCTGGGAACAATTCGATGGAGCGAAAAACCAGATTTTCAAGAGCGAATACCGAAGCGGTATATGGAAACATCCAACCTCAGTCAGCGACAACATCAGCCCGGATGGACAAAATGCCCTAATTCCGCAGGTGGCGATGAATAACAACGGAAATGCAATCATTGTCTGGTATCAAGCTGATGGAGCGAATAACCAGATTTTCAAGAGCGAATATCGGGGTCACGTCTGGACTCATCCAAGCTCGCTCACCGACAACATCAGCTCGGATGGACAGAATGCCGAATATCCGCAGGTGGCGATGGATAGCCTCGACAACGCAATCATTGTCTGGCAACAATACGATGGAGCGAATAACCAGATTTTCAAGAGCGAATATCGGGGCGGCGTCTGGACGCATCCCAGCTCCCTTAGTGATAACATCAGCCCGGATGGACAGCATGCCGAATATCCGCAGGTGGCGATGGATAACAACGGCAATGCAATCATTGTCTGGTATCAATCTGATGGATCGAAAACCCATGTTTTCAAGAGCGAATACCGAAGCGACGCATGGACTTACCCAAGCTCGCTCAACAACTACATCAGTTTCTACGGAAAGGATGCCGCATATCCGCAGGTGGCGATGGATAACAACGGCAACGCAATCATTGTCTGGCTACAATACGATGGCTCACATTATCAGGTTTTCAAGACCGAATATAGTAACGTCTGGGTTTACCCAAGCAAAATCAGTCCGAACGGACAGGATGCCTATTCTCCGCAGGTGGCGATGGATAACAACGGCAAGGCAATCATTGTCTGGTATCAATCTGATGGAGCGAAAAACCAGATTTTCAAGAGCGAATGCCGAGGCGGCATATGGATTAACCCAAGCTCGCTCAGCGACAACATCAGCCCGAACGGACAGAATGCCTATTATCCGCAGGTGGCGATGGATAACAACGACAATGCAATCATTGTCTGGCATCAAATTGATGTATCAACCCAGATTTTCAAGAGCGAATACCGTTTCGGTTTCTGAGGCAAGATGTCAGAGGGTTCGACCCATATGACAATATATAATTTAATTTTTCAACAGGGATATACAGGATTTTCAGGATGATATCCAAGTTTTTCACTTGACACAGTCCGTCTGCCATTATCAATATTTTTGTTTGTAAAAGGGAATACAACATACGCCGCATGCTGTTGTGCCGATGTCCGGTTGATTGATGGGCAGGCATTTATTCTTCTGATGACTGCCCGAAGTTGTTGTTATTTTTGTTGTGGAGTGCGGTGAAAAAAATAATCAAATGTTCTCTTTTCCTTTGCGCCTGTGTCGCCTTTTCCTCCCCGGCGGGCATGATATCTATCCATGCCGTCTCCCCACCCAGATTGAAGGGCAGTTATGATTACTCAAGGGGTTGGTATCATCGCGTTAAGTCAGGCGACACCCTTTACAAAATAGCCCGGACTTATGACACTTTGCCCCAGACCCTGGCTAAGGCAAACGGGCTGGATATTGACGCCACACTCAAGCCGGGCGCATATATTTTTATCCCCCCATCCTCATCCGGGGTTGTTCCACAAACCACACCCTCACCCGGAACTAAATCCTCATCTACCCGTAAGGTCGCCCACCGTGATTACGGGAAGCAGAAATCCGGCAATTCACAATTGACGCCGCCTCTTCCGCCCCTTCGATATGTGAGGGACGAGGTGGAGAAACAAAATGACAAAACTGCAGCCCACTTCGCCGAAGTTGCTACGAAGGCTGAAAGGACAGCCGGTGATGAGGCGAGACCCGACCCTCCCGACTCCTCTCATGCCGCTTCGGCAGATTATTCAAAGACCCGTCTTGATTCATCCTCCTATGCGGCACGCCCCACGGACAGACCTTCATCTAGGGGATTCATCTGGCCGCTCAGGGGGAAGATCTTGAAGGATTATTCGGGCGCGAAGGATTCGCCTCACAAGGGACTGGACATTTCAGCTCCTAAGGGGACACTGATTAAGGCGGCAAAAGATGGGAAGGTTATTTACAGCGGCGACGGCATCCCGGGGTATGGGAATCTTGTCATTCTGGAACATAAAGATGGACTCTCCACCGTGTATGCCCACAACAGCGAAAATCTTGTGAGGGTGGGCGAGTGGGTGAGTCAGGGTTCGGTGATAGCAAAGGTTGGTAGCACTGGCCGCGCCACAACAAATCATCTCCACTTTGAGATGAGGAGAAACGCCCTGCCTGTCAATCCACGGCTCTATCTCCCCTGAGTCCCATTTTCATGGGCATGGATAAAACCCTGAAACTTATTTCTGCGGCGGGAATTATTTATTCATTCTTCGGTGGCTTCAAATCTTTGCTGGCGGTTGAACTGGATGAGGGTATTGCGCGCCGACTTCAGTTCCGTTACAGCCTCAGCGAAGGAATCTGACTCAACAGCCTTCCTTCCGCGGGCGAGATAATAAAGAGCCGCCTTACCATATTCCGTGCGGTCTGTGATGCCAGCAAAGACCTTCAGGTGCGCCTTTGCCTTCGGTTTTGTGGAGTGGTCAAGGATGATACTCTTGATGGTAGTGGGGAAGTAAAGATAGCAAACCTCCTTATGTGGCAGACCGTCTATAATCCATTTGTTAATGTTAAAGCCTATCGCATTATTCTGGATATCCACAACCTTCATGTGTTGGACAAAGACATCCGCCCCGTTCGCCTCAAAACTGATGGCGGAGACATTTCTGATGGGCGGCTGGGGTTTATAGATATCCTCCTCAATGTCATCACCCGCAACTTTATGCTGACCCAGGCTGTACCAACGATAATACAAAAGTGAAGAGACCCGGTCATCCGTCAGTTTCACATGGTCGGTGATGAGGTTCAGCAGATTCAGCGCCATTTCCTTGCGGGGACCTTTGAATTTTTCCACGGTTGGGTTCAGGAGTAAAATCACATTTTCCGTGAGTCGGATGCTTTCAAAGATTGAGAGGGGAGGGGCGAACTTACTCTGCAGGAGAAACCGGGCGCTTTCCTCCGCAGGTGTCAATTCGGGTTTCTTCAGAGATGGCTCGGCAGGGGTTGGTGTGGTTGTCAGGATTTTCACCGGCATGGTGGGCGCAGGTGTGGGTATGCCTGTGATGGTGGTAGATGGGTTGGGTTGTTCCTCTTCACCCACGGATGCAAAAGTGGATGCCATTATGATTCCACATAAAAATATGTAAATAAGTGTCTTCATATCGCTTTCAAGTTGTATAAAATATATATAGCTTTTTCCTTCTTTTCGGCAACATTAAAATATTTGTGCGCCTGTTGTAAAATATACAATCGGATACCGCATCATCGAGACAAGTCACCGCATATCGGGTTCATCTGTGGATAAAATGAGGGTGCGGCGGAGCATGTCAAGGGCGAAATCCGCCGCGAGTTCCCTGATAAGGCACCGCTCGCCGGTGAAGCGCCTCTGGCATGTGATGATGGAATCCTCTGTTGCCAGTCCAAAATAGACAAGTCCCACCGGCTTCTCCTGTGAGCCGCCGGAAGGTCCGGCAATACCCGTTATTCCAACCGCGATGTCTGTGCCCGAAGCCCTTTTCATGCCGGTCGCCATCTCAGCGACCGTTTCGCCGGAAACCGCTCCATAATGTCTGAGCGTTTCATCCCTTACTCCAAGGTATTTCACCTTTGCCTCATTTGAATATGCAACTATTCCCTCTTTCAGATAATTTGAGATGCCGGGGATATCGGTCAGGCGTTTGCAGAGGAGTCCCCCCGTGCAGGATTCGGCGATGGCGAGAGTCTTTTTCCGTGCGATAAGGAGTCGCCCCACCTCCGCCTCAATGGTTGCCTCATCGCCCTCACCATAAATGCACACAGGGTCAATCAGGCGAAGGATTTTTTTTCTGGCGTCTTCGAGGAGTTGATTTGTTTCCCCGCTGGAGGCGGCTGAGGCGGTGAGGCGGATATCAACCTTGCCTGTTCTGAAAGTAAAAGCAAAAGTGACGCCGGGAATGGCATTGAAGAGCGGTTTTAATTGTTCATTCAGTTGTGACTCCGGAACATCGATGGTTCGCAGAACAAGGGTGTCAATAATGGCTGAGCTCGGGAAATGCGTTTTCAGAAAATCCGCAACAAAATTATCAAACATGGGAATCCACTCGCGCGGAGGTCCGGGCAGGGCGATGAGCGCCTTGTGTGAGGTCTCCTCATAAATGATAAACCCGGGTGCGGTGCCGTTTTCATTATAAAGCGGTATGGAGCCGGCGGGGAGAAGTGCCTGTGCGAGATTGGATTCAGGCATAAGCTTCCTGCGCGCTGCAAAACGTGACCGAATCATATCTGCCGCCTTCCGGTCAGGGACAAGCGGCTTGCCACAAAGCTCCGAGACGACATCACGCGCCAGGTCATCCACTGTGGGTCCAAGCCCGCCCGTCATGATGATGACATCCGCGCGGTTGCGGGCAATGCCAAGAATATCCCGCAAGGTCTTTTTATCATCGCCAACCGCCGTGTGATAAAGGGGCGGAATGCCGAGTTTTTGCAGGCGATGACTGACTTCCCGGGCATTGGTATCGGGATACGCCCCCTGCATAATTTCCGTTCCTGTGGAGACAATTTCCGAAATGAAATTTTTCATAGTCTGTTTTTTGTGAAAAAATATTTAATATTGTTATATAATATATGTTAGAGTGTCACGGTCAAGATAGAATGGAAAGGATAAAAAAACAGTTGACATTGCACGAGGTGAACATATCTTCTCCTTCAATTTGTCTTGCAGGGATTTATTGTGATGAATAAAAAAGATGAAAATAACAATTTATCTCCCCAGGAGGATGAGTATCTCCACAGGCTCGAAGAGTCCATTTCGGGCAAGAGCGACGACTCTGTTTATAAATTGCCCGCCCGGGAAATTAAGAGGCGTAAGCAACTGGAGCTTCTCAGAAGACAGGCGCTTGAAGAAGAGCAGAAAACATCTCCGCCGCTGGAAAAGGAACCTCACCGCATCCCCATTGAGTGGGCTGTCAAGGACGCACAGGAAACCACCGCAGAGGTGGAGATAAACAAGCCCGAGGTGCCGGTGTATGAAACTGTGAGGCAAGAGTCTATACCCGTGGAGACAGAGACATCATCTCCACAAATTTGCGAAATTCCGAAAACCCGTCCCGCCGAAAATCGGAAAATCCCCTTAGCAGGGCAACAACTCTTATTTGAAATTGGAACCATCCTCAGGCTGGAAAATAGCACTGTCGGCATCTATAAGGGTCCCATCTTCGGCAAAGAGTATCACATGATTTATCATCTTCGCCATGATGGATTGGTGGAGCCGCAGGGCATTTATATATATGCTTACTGTTGTGAGCCTCTCGGTAGCGTCCCGTATGATGTTCTGCAGGAGATGCAGAAGACAATGCGCTGGGAGCGTGACCGGATTATTTCCCACCTGACATCCGAGGAAAAGTCCAAACTGATTCCCCTCCTCACTCCCGCATCAATCCAACAGGTGGAGGAATCCCCTCGCAGAAGGGAATCCCTTGAGCGGGGGCGTCTCCTGCACATCCGCATAGGCGACCGCGCCTGGGAAGCCATTTACTGGGGTTCAGACGAGCTGGGACATATTGTCGCCCATAATACACATGGGAACTGGACACTGATGCATCTGAACCTGGGGCGATTCGGTGATTCTCTTGAATACGGCGAAATCCTCCCGCCTGAGGAAATCAGAGATATAAACAACTCCCTTTCTGAAAATATCGCCTTCGGCGATTAATAGCTCCTGAAAAAATGAAATTTATTCACCACAGTCCGCCTGAGGCGGATTGAGCCTTTGTGGTTTTATATTATCTTTCAACCACTTTTGTCTGGCGCAGACGCAAGGCGTTGGTAATGACGGAGAGGGAGCTGCAGGTCATCGCCGCGCTTGCAATCACAGGACTCAGTAGCAGACCGAAGAGGGGATAAAGAATGCCCGAAGCAATGGGTATTGCCACGGTATTGTAAATTAAGGCGAGAAACAGGTTCTGCTTGATATTTCTCACCACGGCATGGCTCAGATTGATTGCCCGCAGGATGCCTCTCAAGTCGCCTTTCACAAGTGTGACAGCGGCGCTTTGCAACGCAACATCAGTCCCCGTCCCCATGGCAATACCCACATCTGCCTGGGCAAGGGCGGGTCCGTCATTGATGCCATCCCCTGCCATGGCGACCTTGAGCCCCTTTGCCTGGGTATCTTTCACAAGCTGAATCTTTTGCCGGGGGTCAATGCCGGAGGCAACATCTGAAATATTGAGACGTCTGGCGACATAGGCGGCAGTCGTGGGGCTATCGCCCGTTGCCATTCTGATGTGGATGCCCCGGTTTCGCAGAGATGCAATGGCTGATGGTGTGGTTTCTTTGAGCGGGTCGGAGATGGCAATCATGCCCGCCAGACGTCCATCAATTCCCACAAAAATGGCAGTCCTTCCCTCTGAGCGCCATTTTTCAAGACGCTCATCCTTTGTGCCCACGTCAATGCCGTAATCATCCAGAAGCAAGGCATTCCCCACAACCGCCTTCTGCTCATTCACACGCCCCGCCACGCCATGTCCGGTTATTGCTTTGAAATCACTAACCGGCAGGAGTGAAAGTTTTCGCTCCTGTGCGCCTCGCACTAAAGCCCTGGCGAGGGGATGCTCACTCGCCTGTTCAACAGATGCCGCAAGTTGTATCACCTGCTCCGCGGTGAATGGGGGAATGGCTTCACACTCAGTGAGTGCCGGATGTCCTTCCGTGAGGGTGCCCGTCTTGTCGATAATCAGGGCGTTGATGCCGGAGAGCGTTTCCAGCGCCTCCGCATTTCTGAAAAGAATGCCCAATCTTGCGCCACGACCCATACCCACCATGATGGACATTGGTGTGGCAAGTCCGAGGGCGCACGGGCAGGCAATGATGAGCACAGAGACGGCGCTCACCAGCGCCTGGGAAAGTTTCGCGCCCCCACCGATACTCAACCATGCAATGAATGTCACAACCGCTGTCGCAACCACCGCAGGCACAAAATATGAGGCAACCCTGTCTACAAGCCTCTGTATTGGCGGACGCGTCCTCTGCGCCTCTGAGACAAGCTGGACAATCTGCGCCAGAACGGTGTCCTTGCCCACCTGCTCCGCGCGCATGATGAAACTCCCGGATTGGTTCATGGTTCCGCCAATAACGCGGTCACCCGCCTTCTTAACGGATGGGAGCGGCTCTCCGGTAAGCATGGATTCATCCACCGCGCTTTCGCCTTCCAGAACGAGACCATCCACAGGCACCTTTTCACCCGGTCGGACTCGCAGACGGTCTCCCACACCTATCTCTTGAATCGGCAGTTCCTTTTCTTCCGCATCCCGGATAACGCGGGCTGTCCGAGGGGCAAGATTAAGGAGCTCACGAATCGCCCCGCCTGTTTTGCTCCTTGCCCTGTGCTCCAGAACCTGACCGAGGAGGACAAGGATAATAATCACAGCGGCGCTTTCAAAATACATCGCCACATGTCCATCCATGCGCGCCGATGAGGGGAAAATACCCGGAGCAAGGGCTGCCGCCATGCTGTAAATATAAGCCGCTCCCGTTCCCATGGATATCAGGGTGAACATGTTGGTTGAGCGGTATTTCAACGCTGTCCAGGCGCGGACGAAAAAAGGCAAGCCTGCCCAGAACACCACCGGCGCCGTCAGTATCATCTGCAACCATTCATTCATCCTGTGGGTGATGAATTTCTGGAGCGGCTGTCCGGGGATATGGGGTGACATGGCGAGGATTAAGATGGGTATTGTGAGTATCAATCCAATCCAGAACCGGCGTTTCATATCATTCTGTTCAGTCTCAGCCTCTGGAATTTCCTCAGCCGTGGGGGTGCGTTCCAGCGCCATGCCGCACTTGGGACATGTGCCGGGGGTATCGCTCTCCACACCTTCGCACATGGGGCAGTAATACGCCTTTGTCACCTTGCGCGGTTTGACTTTTTTACCTTTGCCCACTTCACAATGCGGACAATATTTTTCCATAGTCCACCTCAACCACAATGCGTATCTCCGCCCCACCACACCCACTGATAGCGGATACAAAGGGGAGCTCAGAGAAAAAAACTCCCACATCCTTCCTTGCGGGTGCAAGCTTTTACAGTTTAAATATGCTCAGGGATTGGCGCTGTTCGCAGGCGATAAAAGGCGAGGAAGCAGGCAATCGCAATTGGAATAATAAGCACTTCTGTGAATGTGCATTCAGCCCGGATACATACTCTGCGATTGCCCGCGCTCCGCATGAATCACAGTTGACTAATCTCGCCTCTGAATCAAAGCAATATCATTTGCCCTCAATAGGGGGGGTTTTCCCGAGCTCAATGTTCCTGTCCTTCATCTGCTTCATGTATTTTGTGGGGTTCTTTTCGAACTCTTTTTTGCAGTCGGAAGAGCAGAAGTAAACGCGTTTTCCGTCTTGGTCGGAGAAGAATTTCTTGTCAATTTTATTGCCATCCCTGAGGGGGCACATTGTCTGCTTCCTCATAGTGGTGGCGTGTGTCTTGGCTTTGACCTCCCCTTCCTTTTTCCCTTTCTCTCCCATGGGCAAGGTGGCAGTTGTCGCCTTGTCTTGAGCTTTTACTCCCTGTGCACTCGCCCCTGGTTCCCTTGTCCTTCGTTGTCTGCGAGTGGTTCTTGTCTGTGCCATCACAGTCACCGCAAAAAGTGTGACCAGTAAGAAGGCTGCCAGCACAATCAACGATTTCCGTGTGCGAAACATACGTGTAATACCTCCATCATTCAGACAGATTTCAAGGCGCTATAAAATAACCGCCTTTTTTTCAAATGCCTATCTTTATCTTTCATCACCTCTTTCATTTGATAAAAATGATTTGTCATAAATTAATGTAATATTAAAATGTCGACATTTAATATTTAATTTTGCAATGGATATAGTCAACTGCAAAACTCATGCCTGTTTTTTCAATTATTCTTTATATTATCCGCCTGAGGCGGACGGATTCTTTTTTATCCATGCCAATCAGTCCACCGCGGCGAAACAGGGGCTTATTATTCTTATTTTTAGAGCGGGAGGGTGTTAAATCCCCCGGATTGGCAAATATTCCCATTTTGTCGCGGTCATAATACGTCCGTGCGTCAAAAAATACCACCGCTCAGGACAGGTCTCACCGGCGGCGAGATTCTCACCCACGGAGGTTTCCCATGCCAAAGAAATCCACTCCATTCTTTTTTCCTTGCCCTGAGGGAACAGTTAAAGGCATAATTTTTGCGTAATAATTTGGAAGGACCCAGAGTTCAGGAGGTTTTTATGCATTACCGTAATCGCTCAAAGGGATTTATGTTCATCGGGCTCCTCATGGCGCTTGTCATTGTCCTCATCCTTATGGGGTATTATTTCAAGAAGGATAAAGATACGATGAAGTCGTATGTCCAGATGCCGATTGACAAAAGCAAAAATGTCGCTTGCACCGCCAACCGCCAGACACTCTCCACCACGATAATGACCTGGACAATTTCCCATCCGGGGGAGCAGGTCACTGTGGAAAAACTGCGCCAGGCGAGCGCCAGCGTCCCACGCTGCCCGGACAACGTTGATTACATCTTTGATAATAACGGGAATGTTTACTGTCCGATACATTTTCCG
>Ga0315291_10002144_pt1 | contig 26008 bp, 39 predicted proteins | sample YL17G12_20_MG_FD_203070 | JGI IMG/M metagenome (GOLD analysis project Ga0315291, IMG submission 203070) | Sediment microbial communities from Yellowstone Lake, YNP, Wyoming, USA - YL17G12_20 | ecosystem: Environmental > Aquatic > Freshwater > Lake > Sediment | place: USA: Wyoming | collected...
CTCGAGGAGAGGATCCATCGCCGGCGTCCCAATCTTGGTCAGTGCGAGCGCTGCGTTATACTTCACCAAGCCATCCTGCGCGTGCTTGAGTGCTTGAACCAGGGGCGCCACAGCCAGTATGCCCAACTCAACGAATGAATCCGTAATGTCCTCGCGCCCCAGTGCCGAAATCAGCTCGTGAATACGATTCTCCTGATAGGCCCCCTGTCTGCCTGGCACGGAGCCCGTCGACTGGGCCTCACTTGTGAACATGTTCACACCTCCAATCGTGGAGAACGGCCCGAGGAATACGATCAAAAATGGCCCCCCCCTGTTCCATTTGCTCACCCCATCTGCTTAAGAAAGCACCGTGGCCACATTATAGCACAGGAAGTAAAGCAAGGCACCGCCGCCGGGGCAACTGTGATCCGAATGTGACGGCGGGCGGATCAGCTGGGACGCATTCGTGAGTCCGATTCCATTTTGCGGCACTTCCGCACTGATAGGCGGCGGTCCGACTCGAACCTTCCCTGACCGCGAGGTGAAATCGATCTTTTGTGCCACCCGCCGGGCGGCAAGACACATCATGAAGATGAGTGCTCAGCCCCATTCTGTACGAGCTCATGTGAGCATGCCCTCAGCCACCATCTGCGGAGCCTTCCCTCGTATCCAAGCCGAGATTGGGATGAGAACTAGGGATGGTATAATGTCACTACGGATTCCCTCTTTGCGAAAAGTGTGAAGTGAGTGTGGGGAGGAGAAGACAGATGCCAAAGGCAGGACAGAAAGCACAGGCGGCTTGGGCGGAGTTCAAGGAGTCTTGGGAGATGATTCTGGACATTGAGCGGGAAGGGCTCAAACTAACTGAAGTTGAAGCTGACAAGAATTACGACCTGATTAAGGAAAGACTGCGTCAGGCCGAAGGACTAGTCAAGAAGAGAAACGACGCCTTGAAACGCTACCTCCGGCATACGAAAGAGGGAGAGTAGAGAGCCAGTTCGGTCATCGCCATCACTGGAACAGAACGTACAGCCACAACAAACAGACGAAGTACCCGTGTTGCCCAGAAAAAGTCTTCCCCGTGTACCGATTTGTGAGTCATCTCTGCCAATGAGAGTGGATCTCTCTTCGCCCTGCGGAGTTCTCAATCGGGTCTGGCGTCTATTCCCTTGTCGCTCGCCTGGTACGGATGACACGGACAGTGAAGTAGGCTAGAAATCCCAGGGGAACGAGTACGATCAAGGCAACTGTGAGGCCGTTCACTACGAAAGCTGTTTGGAATGGCAGACTCATTCCGTGCATCCTCGCTCCTTCCCTAGGGCAATCACCTGACTATCATTACTAGACCATCCCTCAATTGACCCCGGGACGATTTCAGATCTTTGAAGCTGCAGCCCTCATGGATCATGTCATTGTGAATGCCGCAGCGTCAATCTCTAGGTCCAGCCGTATCCCCTCGGAGCGAGAGCTTGAACTTGAGAATGCCTATCTGCCCTTGTCCAGTTTCTCTGATAGGAGAGCAATCAGGCGTTCATTGTTCTTTGCCAGCAAATACGCAACAGCGTGCGCACCGGATTCCTGCAACACGAGTAGATCACGAGCGACTCTCTTGACGTCCTTTTCCGTTGCCATCTGTCGGCGCAGCTTCGCGAATTCCTCTCCCTCGCCAAGAGCCTCAGCACGTTCCCCTTCTTGTAGAATCCTCTGTTTTATCTTGTACTCGTCAATAGTCAACTGCTGGAGCTCTAGAAAAAGGCGATTGCGGTCTACAAGTTGTTTGGCTTTGTCGTCCGTCATGTTTCTCCTCCTCAAATCGACGCTGCACCACTATACCAAGTCAGATGCGCTGACATCAATAGCACTCTCCGATAACAGAGGCAGAAGCAGATCGTCAACCCGCTCAACTTCCGTGATCAAGGGAGCCTGGTCTGGGGTTCTGCAGAGCGCAGGCGGAGTAAGACCCCTGGTTCCGATGCATGGTTCTCCTGTATGTTTTCCCCCTGATAACAAGGGAACAAGTGGTAGCCAAAGTTGCGAGAGAAGAGTTTGTGAGAACATGCAGGGTTACTGAGACGTTGTCGTGACGCGATCCAGTTATCATAGTGACGTTTCTGTGACGCTATTCGATCATGCCAACGCAGTTGTTGTTCCAGTCAGCGACAACGGTCAACTGCGCTTCCAGAGACCGCCGAGGAGGCTTGCATCATAAAGATCGAAACTTCCGGGCAGACTGACGGCAACTGGTCGAGTGACCCCAGGCTGAGGCAAACGAGTGTAATAGTCTGCACTACCAGTTGCACACTTATCGGAACTGCGCATCTCATGCCTCAGCAGCGTCTTCTGGATGACCTGAACACGAGTTCGATGGCGAACCTGCACCACCTGGGAGAGGAGTTTATGCCACTTACAGAAGTGAGAATACTCTACCCCGGTGGAGAGAAGGATGTTGCCATATCCAGCCACGTGAGGAAGTCGAGTATCCTGTTTGTTGCCGAGAGAAATGCAGGTCAACCTGAGAGAAACGGCGTCAAAGAGGCGAAGGCCTACCCGTCTAAGGTCAAGAAGCCACTGAGTGTCAAGGTACACATGTCCCCATACACGATCGAGGGGAAGATGCATGTCGGGTCGTGGCAGGAACTGGCCCAGGCACTTGGCGGCGGCAACAGGTTCTTGCCGATGACGGACGTGGTGATTTCGCCCTCCTTGATAAGCGGCGAATCAACGTTCGCCTTTGTGGCCATAAACAAGGACCAGATAGTCCACATCGGTGAACTGTCGGAGGCACTCCAGAGGCTGCGCCAGGATGCGCAGAGGGTTCTCAGTGCTGAACAGCGAGTTGTTCCCGATTTGGTGGCGATTCATCATCCGTAGCCGAATCGACCTCGGAGAACCCGCCGCTGATTCACAGATCGTGCTGCGGCAATCTGCTATCCCCTTCGATCATGGGCCAACCGCATTGGTCGGCTCTTTTCAAGGAGAGCCACGGCTACGTCGACCCTAGCCCGGTAGCCATGATAGAAACCTGAGGCCCTCCAAGAATTCACTGCCTCCTGGATTCCACGAAGCTGCGGGCCGGTAGCGGGTCTTTCACTGTCGGAAGCGTCCAGCAGACTGTTCACTACCCATTGGCAACTGCCGAGGGCGGGGGTCGAACCCGCACAGACCGTGAGGTCTAACGGATTTTAAGGCACCGTGCGTGTCACCATTCACCCCTTCGCTGCTTAACAGCTTTCTCACATCCAGACGGCAGGGCACATCACAGGAGACACTCAGGTTTTACCAGGGCTACCTGACCAGGGCCGGAACCCTCATTGACCCCAACACCACGGGCCAAGACATCCATCGGTTCCTGGCATCGCTCCAGTGCTCAAGCTCCGGCAAACATGCCTACTACCGGACGCTGAGGGCCTTCCACAACTGGCTGTTCTCTGCCAGGTCTGGGTATCGCCTGGACGCCAAAGACAACCCAATGCTGGCCGTTGAGTCCCCGAGGGTAGAGAAACGGATACTGCCGAGCCTGACCGAACAACAGGTTGACACCCTCATCAACGCCGCCGACAACCTGCGGGACAAGTGCATCATCAGTCTGCTGGCCGACAGTGGCATGAGGCTCAGTGAGTTGGCCGGTGTGAAGGTTGGGGATATCGACTGGGACACACAGACGGTCACCGTCATCGGGAAGGGCAACAAGCAAAGGAAGGCACCCTTCACAGCCAGGTCAGCCCAGTTCTTGAAGGCCCACCTATCCCACGGCCAAACGACCGGCAACATCTGGGGCATGGACCGGTATGCCATCTCCAAGATGCTGGATAGGCTCGGGAAAGAGAATGGTATCAAGTGCAACCCCCACAGCTTCCGGCGGGGTTTTGCCTGTATGTTGCACAGGCGGGGCTTGTCCACGCTGGACATCATGTACCTGGGCGGCTGGGAGAGCCTGAGCATGGTGTTGCGTTACACCAGAAGCATCACCGTTGATGACTGCTTGCAGCACTACAGGGCCGTGCTGAATTGAAGGGGGTAGGACAATGGGAAGGACAAAACACCGTGTAGCCAACTGGGCAGACAGGCCGTGTGCAGCTTCGGCGTCTTGCCTTACATGCACGCGGTCAACGTGTATCGAGGACGAAACGCCACCCCGCAGCCAAGAGAAAGCCCGGCGGATTGCCGTTGTCTTGGCGGTGTTGGCAGAGAAGCGGTCAGTCACGTACATCATGCACAGGTTCGGTTTCTCCAGACGGCGGGCACACCACTACATCAAACGACCAGTGGCAGACGTTATGCGGGAACTCAATTGTGGCAATGGAGCAGCCCGCCATTACATTTGGCAGGCGAAACGGCTGCACCGCCGCCACGGCGGTTGGCAGATATGACCGAATCGAAGACGCCAACAAAGCGTCTTATGTGGTATAATACAGATGGTCAAAAGACCGTTTGAAGAAGGGGAGGTGCCCACCCAGTAATGGGGCATCTCCCTTCGTGTTTTTGGGGGTGGGTGAAATGGTCAGACGGGCTGGCGGTAGCTGTGGCCCACCAGACCATTGGACGTTGGGGTGCCGGTGAAACGGTGCCCGATGACGAAACCTATGCGAGATACCAAGCCTATGCAGACCACTGCTATGTTCGCCTTGGCACCAAACCAGACGAAGAGGGGAACTATCGCATGGGTCAGCAAAAAGGCTTATCCTTGAGCACAAAACAGGGGGTGTCGGTCACCCCTGGTCACCCCCTAAGCCTTTTTGAGCGCGGTCAAGACAGACGGATAGGAAATTAGGTGGTCTTAATGCACTATTTGTGTATGAAATGGTTCCAGTGTAGCCCTTCCCTCTTCCAGCCTCTTCTTGTGTAGTAATCAGATAGAGAGAATGGAGGGATGTGTCAGGTGTCCGGTGAAATGGCTGAGGCAGTGGGTCAGTCAGAGGTCACACCGATGTCCGGTACATGTCCGGTGATGTCCGCAAATGTCCGGTTTGTTCAGCAGCTTTATTCCCGTGTTGATGTGCGGACACACCGACGCTGGTCTTTGGGCATGGTGGTGCCTGATGATAACAACTGGCCACGGCTCTTGGCGTTTGAGCAACACCTGTTGCAACGCCTATCTGAGCGTGATGTCCCACCCGTGTCCAGGGCTGTCCCGTCATGTCCCATTTCCTCACCGGAGAAAACTGACCCTGAGCACGAAAAACCCACAAACCACACCCCCCCTGCTACACACCTACAGGCAAATATTATTAACACAGGGGATGTCCCACCGGCGAAGCCGACGCCTGGCAAGCCCCAGTTTGACTTTGGCACTGAGACCATACCACCCCCGCTGCCAGCGGCAGCGTTGCCTGACGATTTGAGAAGCCTGGCCGCCAGGGCGGCAGAGGGGTCGTCACAGCACGCCCCCCCCACGCCCCCCCTCAAACAGAAAACAGAAGACTGCCAAGCGTCAACAGACAACGGACCAGGGGTTACCTAACGCTCACACACAGGACAGTATAAATATTAAAAAGATAGTGTCCGCCCCCCCTAAATCCTCGGCGGAGCCGATGCCTGGCAACAAGCGGCAGGTGCAGAATGGCTGAATGGGTGACCCCCGCCTGCTTCCAGGTTGACTTCACGGCCTATCCTAGGGTTACACGGGCCATCCGCCGGATGTATCGTCGGCCCTCTGTCGAGCTTCAGGCCCTTATCATCAACTTCCTGCACAGCCCGCGGCTGTCAGTGCCTCGCCGGAGAGACCGCTACACCGGCAAAGCCAGCCACACCAGGGCCATGAATGCCCTGGCTGGCCTTCACGTTTTGGGTTACATCGAACTCCTGCGAAAGGGCCAACAGGGCAAGTATGCCACGGTCTACCAGCGCACAGAACGGTTCGAGGCCACCTTCCGCTTCAGGAAGCTGCCCAAGCGGCTGGTGGTGCAACGGTCGGCCCTCACCAGGGAATCTCTGGGCAGGATGACCGGCCAGGACATCGCCGCGGTTCCAGGGCTGGAGACCTATGCCCGCCTGGTCTCTGGCGTCAAGCTTTCGCTCTCCAACGGTAACCAGGTCTTCGAGGATGTGGCTCTGCGGAGACTCCAGGGGGCCAGGCTCTACCAGATGGGCATTCACGGCTTCCAGACCATTCCGAAGGAAGAGAGGCCCTTTCTGCTCATTAACGGCAGACCAACAACCGAGTTGGACTATGTCTCGCTCCACCCCAGCATGCTGCTCAATATGGCCGGTAGGCCGTGCCCTGAGACGGACATCTACACCACCGTGTTGAAGAGGCTAGGGTGCCGCAAGAGCGGACAGACGCGCGGTGCCATGAAACTCATCTTCCTCATAGCCATCAACATCAACACCGTCCGTGGGTTCTGTAGCTATCTGGGAAGGGCCTGTGAGGCATACCGAGAGCAATTGAAGGACACTGTCAAGCCGAAGGACATCTACAGCGCCATCGTCGGCCTTTACCCTGAACTGAGGCCCTATGTCTGCACGGGCAAGCGGGCCTTTGCACTCCAGAAAGCGGACAGCGAGATTATGGTTGACGCGCTGGAGACCCTGGCCAAGATGGGCATTGTGAGTCTGCCGGAGCATGACAGCGTCATCTGCCCCAGAGAGCACCAGGAGACCGCCAAACAGGTGATGATAGAGGTCTACCGACGGCACACGGGGTATGTGATCGGGGTGAAGCACTAGTGACACTAGGCGTGGATTGACGGTAGCTGGTGGCCACCATATACTTGTGGGCGGCACTGGACAGGTATGGATTTCCTACGAGATAACATCGGGTGGATCAGAGATATCGTGATACTCCTGTCTACAGGGGTGCTCACCGTGGTTGCTGTTTTCACCTTTCTCAGAGCCAAAGAGACCTTCCTTCAGCCAATTCGATCCGAGGTCATAAAGAAGCAGTCTGAGTTGCTCTCGCGTCTTCTCGATCGTGTGAGGAGCAACCGCATTGATGACGAATTGGACTACACCAACTTAGTGCGGATCAACGTCTACTATACGCTGAAATGGTATGGGTTTGTGATGAAAGACCAGGAGAAGGCCGAGAAATGGGCTGACGGCCAACTAGGAGGTCTCCTAGCAATCCCGAAAGGAGACACGGTGACTAGTCTTGAAGTGATTTCGACATTCTCTTCAGCCCAGCCTGACGATGCATCGGCATTCGAGCGCCGCAGGAAGGACGACTACGAGGGCGCAAAGGCAGGGAAGATCGAGATTCAGGAGATTCGCCTGACCAAGAAGCACATTGACTACATGCGCTCACTTTCGGACTTCATTGACAGCCCATTCCTACCTCAGAAAATGCAGGTGCTTCTAGTCAAGATCAATGCTGATATCCACAAGAACCTCGTCGGCGCAATGAAGGCATCCCTAGAAGAGTTCTGTCGGGACTTGTTCCAAAAGCACCCAGAATTGGGGGGTGGTTGGGATGGCCGGTTTCATCCAGACGGAGTCTACAATGACTTCAACCACAAGAGGATCAGTCACAGAGCCGACGTGGCGGCTCTTACCACCGAGATACGCAGATACCTCAAGATAGACTCCATGCCGTAGCTAGGCCCGCCTCTTCCCCTGTCCCTCACCTACCCAAACGGCCAGAAAATGACCGCTAGTCCGTGAGACCAAACGCCCTCACAACGGGGGGCGGGTTCGATTTTTTAAGGGGGTGGCCAGGTCGGCGCATATATACCGCTCACATACCTGGATGTCATTCGGGGATTTTTCGGGGGTAAATCCAGCATCAATTACCAGGAAAATCGACGCTCGACTGCCAGCTTGGCAACAAAGAGGGGTAGGCATGGCTGTCCACTCCCAAGACGATGCTGCCCCCGTTGGCTAGGCTGTGTCGCCCTGGTCCAGCCACTTCGCCGCGGCTTCCCGGCTGCCAAAGGCCCTGCAGTTATAGCCCCTGTTCCGGCACACTGTCTCATAGAACTGAAAGTCCTCTATTCTGTAGCCTGTCTTGGGCAATACCAGTCCAATTCTGATGTTCTTGGGCGCACCAAGCTTCTCCTGATACTGCGGCAGCCAGTGAATGTCCACCGTGGTAACTTCCGTAACAGCATCGCAGTAGTCACAGAGGACACGGGTTGCCCCATTCTCATTTAGCAGGCGGCTTGCTTCTTCGGTTGCCCGCACTGCTTCCTGCGAAGTCAACTTGCCGTAGCCGATGACCTCCACGGTATTTGTGTCAGGCACATGTTTCACGTCACATGGCATAAGACACCACCGCCATCAAACGACATTGGGGAACAAAAACTCCATCACAGACCGTCGAATCCAGGATATACCATACGATTGCCCGTTTGACAAGTGCTTATGTGATATTACGCTGGAGCAGACAGTCAACCAGCGGCCCAGGAACACCCCCAGACGGGTCGTCCCGCGCACAACGAAGGCGCATAGAGGCATCACAGAGTTGATGCCCTGTTACTGGTCCATTCAAGATGAGGCGGGTCAGCCAGGCATTGAACCCGCCGCAGCGGCGCTGTTTCGGCAGAGCCGGTCCTATGATAGGGCCAGGGGACTTGAGGTTTGGTTTGGTTGCCCTTCCTCACTGTTCCCTGTGCTGTTGGCTCATTGGTTGCCCATCGTCACGCCCCCAGCCCTACAGGGTGATGATACCACGTCCGGTCAACTGGCCCAACGGTTTCTCTTTGGCCAAGCGTGCAGAACCACCGGATGTCTGGGGGATAGGCCAGCAGTATCCCCAGCCGGAATCTTGTGAATACTCACGCCCAGAAATGCACTAGGCAATGCCTCTTGACAATTGCTTACCTATGGTGTATATATAAGGACAATGTTCATAAGGAGGCTGGATGGTCAAGGTAAAGGTAACCACTCTCAAATGCAAACGCTGTCATCACGGATGGGTGCCTCGGACTACTAACGTGACCATCTGTCCGAACTGCAAGAGTCCCTACTGGAACCAGCCGAGGAGGAGGAGGTAGCAGAGCAGAAATGGAGACACTACAGAGCCTGGACAGAGTCGTCACGGTGCAGTTGTTTGCCATTCTTGCTGGCGTGACGATCGCTAGCGCAGCCTTTCTTGGCCAGATTCGCTTGAGCACTGGCAAGGTAGCTGTGTTGGACAAGTACATTGGCTTGGGCTTCCTTATTGCGGCCCCAGCATTCTTCCTATTTGGCCTCACCACGACATTGCTCTTCGACTCTGTGGCAGAGCCCCACAATGACATCCTCTGGATTGAGGTCTGTGATGCCATTTTCACTGTGGCACCGTTGCTCATCGGCTTGCTCTGCCTGTGCCTCGGTTTGGGTTCCATAGCTTATCTTGTCACCGGTCGTCATTTCAGACGCTTATCACAGTCTGTCACATCCCAAATGGAGTGGATTGGGCAGTTGCCATATCGGTTGCTTGAGGTAGTACTCCCAGCTAACAAGAACCAGAACAGCGGCGCGGAAGAGACGCCGGACGGCGGCGACGATACGCGAAAGATCGAGAAGTCCGCCAAAGCGAGTCCGGCCACGACAGGTACAGTATCTGACGACCTCGGACTGCTGTTGGCGGGCAAGCTGACATCAATCGAAGATGCGCTAAAGCGCATCGAAGCGCGATCCGACGCAATGGCTTTGTGGGGACTGTCTCTGGCGCTCATGTTGGCCGCATTGGCTGTGGCGTTTGTCTCACCCACACCCACCACCCCCAAACTACCGTGGCTGGCTGTGGTACTGTACTGCACTGGGCTCCTCTTCGGATTGATGGCATTGGCTAGGGAAATGCGTGTCTCAGGATCGAGGGCGCTCACTATCTCAATATCGACTTCTGCATTCGGAGTCTGGCTGCTGGCGCTCGCTTACATGGTCGCATCCAGTTATGACTCAGCTAGACTAACAACCTTAATCGTAACAGTTGGCCTCTTCGTCTTTGCTTTTGGCTTGCTGTGGTCGCTCGCACTCATTCTGAAAGCGCGCATTAAGAAGACCCCAGGAAAGAAAGAAGGCGGAGGGCCATGAGAAGACTCGACAATCGAAAATCCCTGAGAGCACTGGCCAAAGAGCTGGGGGTATCAGCCAGCTATCTGTCTCAGGTCAAACACGGCAAGAGGCCAGCCAGCCAGAAGTTGCTTAACATGTTAAGCAGTTCTGAGGCCGGCACCGGGACTGTCACTATCCAAGGCATTAAGCAGACTGTTTACCACACCACTGGCAACTGCCGAGGGCGGGGGTCGAACCCGCATGGGCCGTGAAGCCCAACGGATTTTAAGTCCGTTGCGTCTGCCAATTCCGCCACCTCGGCGCTGGAGCACTCAACATGTCTGGCAGCGACGCTGCCAATGTCGATGGGATCTGGATGTATCTGTGCGCCATTATACTATGCTCTATCTCGGCAGTGAAGCGCGCCTCACTGTGACTCACCGCCCGTAATCGTCCCCACCCCTGCTCCAGTCCCACATCAATCGGCCATGGAACTCGATCGGCATGTCGTTGAGAATGACTAGGGCTTGCCTTGACCGTCAGAAAGTCTTAGACTTTGCACGATCATTGAGAATGCGCGAATGTATCAGGACAACAGCAGGAGGATGAAGCTCATGCTCGTAAGGGTGGCAGCACTCCTGACAATCCTTGGCGGCTTGATTATCCCCCTGTGCTTCGGATGCGGTGCCCTGGGTCTGGAGGACACCGAGGCCCCCCACACCGAGAACTATACTGTCTCGGAAAACGCCCGAGTGACAATACTGAACGGCGATTCGAACGGAGATATTGAGGTCGAGACTTGGGGCAAGGACTACGTCGAATTGACTTGGGCCAAGAGTACTACTTGGGGCAAGTCGGAACTCAGCAAGGCAGACGTCAAGGTCACCGAGGTTCCGGGCAGGCTGGACATAGAGACGAAGCTCCTGAGCAAGAATGCCAGGGTCTCAGTAGACTATGACATCAAGCTCCCCAGGAATGTTCTGCTGGCCAAAGTGACTGCCGGCGACGGCAAGACCAACATTGCGGGGACAAGCGGAAACACCATTGTCGTAGCCAGGTTCGGTAGCATCTCTGTGAAGAACACGGTCGGCTACATGGACATTACCGCCGAAAAAGGCGAGATACGTCTCGAAGGAACTACGGGCGGCGCCAAGTTGACGACTACAGAGAGTTCAATAAAGGTGGTCAATGCGGACGGAGACATCAAAGCAACCAACAGCAACGGCGGTATAACGGTCAATGACTGCAAAGGTGACATGACCTTAGAGACATCCAGTGGGGGGATCCATGTGTCGAATCTCCAGGGATGCGTCTTGCTGGCAAAGACCACCAATGCCCCTATCAATATCAGGGGAGCCACTGCAGTAGAATCTGCAGTGACATCCAAATCTGATGTCGTGGCTGAGATCAGCAGCGTCAAGCCCGATGGCATGACGATAACGGTCAACGCGGGTTCCATTAGCCTTCACTTCTTAAGCGACATCAACGCCGACATCGAAATGAGAACTTCCTCCGGTGACATAGTTACCCACTCCTTCTGGGGAATAACCACCAGTGACAACACCACCAAGGGATACGTCAAGGGGACCATAGGAACCGGGGGCTACAAGATATACCTGGTGACTTCCAAGGGCAACATAGATCTATACAGGCCGGAAACGACCTAGCGGGCGCTCTTGCTATTCTGGTCCGAATGAGAGGTAAGCACCGAGACTGATGTATTACTTCGCCTACGCCTCCAACCTCAGCCGCAAACAGATGGCGGAGCGCTGCCCTGCAGCCAAGCCCAAGTTGATAGCCAAGCTGCCTCACCACAGACTCGTTTTCGCCGGCTGGTCCAGGAAATCGCGTGGTGGCCATGCCACCATCAGGCAGGCGACAGGCAACGTGGTCGTGGGGGCCCTGTATGAGATCTCCGAGCATGACCTGAGGCTGCTCGACAAGCATGAGGACTATCCCATGACCTACGACCATCTAAAGGTGAAGGTGGTGACCGAAGATGGCGACTTTGTGGAGGCAGTGACCTACATCAGGACTGACCAGGCGGAAGAGACCAAACCTTCGCCGGAGTATCTGGCCATCATACGGCAAGGCTACCGCGATTGGGACATCGCCTCCAGCACAGGCAAATCGTCGATATTCTGAACTGACTGCAGCTTCGAGACCCCCCCCCGCGAACGGTCAAATCTTGTCTCCCAGTGACGGGGGCCAGCTTAGCACAGGATGATGGAGCTGAATGGAGGCGGCGAGCGGATTCGAACCGCTGTATAAGGGTTTTGCAGACCCTCGCCTTAACCGCTTGGCTACGCCGCCCCTTGGTGCCGAGGGGGGGATTTGAACCCCCACGAGCTATGCTCACCACCCCCTCAAGATGGCGTGTCTACCAGGTTCCACCACCTCGGCAATTGCATTCATTATACTGGCAGGGGCGGCAGGACTCGAACCCGCGACCGGCGGTTTTGGAGACCGCTGCTCTACCAGCTGAGCTACACCCCTACTGAGCGTCAATTTGTAAAAAGTCGCGTCAATTCCGCGTCATTCTTCGCGGAAACCCCTTCCGGTAACGCGTCATTTAGGAGGGCCATCGCCTCTTCCTGCATGCCGTCTATGATATCGGCATAGACGTCCATTGTAAAGCCGACTGACGCGTGCCCCAGCGCCTCACTGATAACCTTGGGCTTGGCCCCCTTGTTGAGCATCAGGCTCGCGAAGGTGTGCCTCAGATCGTGAAACCGGACGCCCTCTAATCCGGCACGTTTCACCATCTTGTGGAATTCATGGGATAACCCTGACGGGTCCACTGGTTCGCCTTGTATGGTGGTGAACACTAGATCGTCTTCCGTCAACGGCTTCTCTACTGCGATGTGGTAAACCTGACACTGCGCCCGGTATCCCTTAAGGTATAGGGCTAACTTGGGCGTCATGCTGACCTTCCGTCGGCTGCGGTCTGTCTTCGGCTCTTTGAAGGTGCAGACGCCTCTCCGCTTGTATAACACCTGGCTGACAGATATGGAGCATCGTTCGAGGTCAACGTCTCTCCAGCGGAGGTCCAGCAACTCAGCCTGACGCATCCCCGTGGACACGGCAGTGTATATCACGGGGTAGTGTGGATGCTGCATGGCGATGTCTAACAGGAATCCGACTTCGCCCTGATTCATATATCTCATCTTGTTTCCGCTGGGTGAGGGTGCATCCACCAACTCGCAGGGGTTGCGGCCTAAGTATCCCTGCCTGACGGCATGCTTCAGACACTTTGACAGCACGCGGTGGTGGTGGTGGACTGTCCGGGTTGACATATGAGTACACGCTTCGCCGTAGTACCGCTCAATCATCGGCGCTTGTAAGTCCTTCAGTTGAACATGCCCCAGCGCCGGCACCAGGTGACGGTCAATGATGGACTGATAGCCTTCAATCGTGCGTGTGCCGGCCTTTGCTTTGGCGGCTCCGTTCACCCAATCGTGCAACTGGTCTGCCACTGTGCGGCGGTTTACTGGAACAGGTACACCCTTTGCCAAAGACACCAGCAACTCATTCCGTTTCTTCTCGGCGTCACCCTTGGACCCATGTACGGTCACAAAACGCCGCTGAGGCTTCCCCTCCGTCCCGGTGCCCGTGTAAACCTGTATCTGCCATGAGTGCTTGCCCTGCCGTCTGATACCTTTCATGATTTCCCTCCTCCCCTATTCCTTTCCAGCACATGTCATGCATATCATGTCTGGATTCTTGGTGGGGGTTCCTTTCGCTGCTTTGGGATCGTAGGCTGGCAGAAGTTCATGGCTGCGTTTACCGCACCTGTCGCACTTGTCGCCCTTCGCTAACGTGACCTCAAGCCCTTCCCGCTTGATTCTGTTGAGTTCCTCGTCCGTGATTCTCACGGTGCGATAGCCCAAGCGAATGACATTGATCTTCTTTGCCTTGATCCACCGCTCTACTGTCGGGATGCTCACCTGGAGTTCTGCGGCTACCTGTTTGATGGTGTAAGTCGGCATCGCTACCTCCCTTCTATTGATTACCATTGATGGTAATGCTAGACCATCCGTAGGGCCATTGTCAAGCCACTGCCCTTGGGGATGGTGTGCCTTGGGCCTCAAACAGTCATTTTACGCATCTTGGGAGCGGTGGTGCGGGTTGCCCGTGCCTCTGCCGAGTAGTGAAACAGTCAGCACGAGCCATCCACCCGCTCAGTCTGGCTGCCAGATTCCAGACCCGATACATTCAGGGGCAGGGTTGAGGTGGTCGAAGCCCCGACCCTGCCCAACAAAAAGGAGTTGCCGGCGGTGTGACCGAGGAGAAACACCGCCAGTTACAGATCCTCTCTGAGTGCCTTCTGCGGTGCCATCGCAACAGGTGTCTTCCGCATTGTGCCTAGAATTCCACAACATTGGTGCAGGTGGGCAATAGCCTCTTGCGCACTCGCAGAACGTTCAACGAAAGCGCACTCCGTGTCTGCTGGCAGGTATTCCGCAGGAATGTTGCCACTTTGGGCCAAGAATTGGGTGATGTCAGAGAAGCCATGACCGGAAGAGAGGTTCATCTCGGCTAGAATGAGCGGCTTGGACTTCGCCATAGCGGACTTCAATATGGGCATGATCTCATCACGTAGTGCTAATAGAGCGTTTACGTTGGCCTCGTGCGTAGCGATCCTGAGAGTCAATTCCGCAGCTCTCCGCTGACCTTCTTTCCGAGTCGTTGCTATTTGCTGAAGATGAGGAATTTCCTGTCGGGCTGCTTCCTGGGCGTGGGCCTGGGCAAGATCATCTTCAAGAGTGCCGAGAGGCTCTCCCTTCGATAGCTTCTGGACTATCCGTTCTCTGATGTCTCGAATAGTGCTCATAGTCTGATCTCACTTCCTCGCAGAACAGGTGCATTAGTCGGCAACAAGTTCCTCTTGATCTTCTGTTGATCTCCCATTCCATCGCTGACGAGTGGGTCTTGAGGCGGCTTTACTGCCGGTGGTTTGTCAGATTTCTGACGACCCACTCCCGCCTTCTGCCCCCCCGCCTTATGGTCCGGATCGCTAATCCACATCTCACACTCTCCTTCGTCACTAATTCTGGCGTCCATGTTCTCCTGTCACGCTCCCTCTCTTGCCCATCGCTCGGCTCTCTCGGCGTTCACCCGCTTCTGGCGTTCGACGGCGGCAGCTTCTTCACGTTGAAGTTCTGCCAGCACTGAAGGCTTCCCTCCCATGAGTTTCGGCAACAGCTCATCGGCTATCACATCGAATCTGAGGCAGAATTCCTCAAGTCGAAGAGGTTCCGTTGGCAACGTGTTCACCTGTTCAAAGAGGGTCAGAGTTCGCCAGGCGATCTGGTTGAAAACCACCGTGACCAGGGCCTCACGCTCCTCCGGTTGCAGCGGCTTCTCGCCCTCGGCGACAATCTTGAGGATTGCCGTGGAAAGTGCCGCTAGGCTCTGGCCCACTTGGGCGCTTACGGTGCCTTGGTGGACTTCGCCAAGGCACTTAGTCAAGGCGTCCAGCAAGTCCTTATGCGTGGGGGACAAGCGGCTCATCAGTTGTGCTTGTTTCGACTTGCTCTTACCACCTTTTGCCGCTATCTCTCTGAAGTTAGGAGAGTGGCACGGACACAAACCGGTCGTTCTGGAACCCCACGCCTTGCACGGCTCCCCATTACGCTTGATGGCTTGGCAATATCGCTTTTCAGGGTTCGATTCTGTCATTCACTTTGCCTCCTAGTCTTCGATCAGGGCCACCAGGACGTCACCGTGGCAGGCTTGTGGCCTGCAGTAGCACCCCAGCCGCCTCCCGTTGAGTTCGGGAAGGCGTGCCAGTAGGTCAGGCTTGCCTAGGATGTACTGGCGGTACTTCTCGATCACTTCGGCCCTGGTGCCATCTTCACCTATGATGTAGGGATTGCCCCACGGGGAGCCTCTACCGATATACACATCGCTGGGGTTGGTCTTTGGGTTGAAGTCTGGACACCTATACTTGTTCACCACCGTTGTCATCCTCATCCCCTATCCTTTGACCTCTGCATAGGACTGAGAGACCGCTGCATTGTTCGGGGTATCCTCCACCATTGAGCACGATTTCGCGTTACAAGTCGCGTTATTGATGGCCGCGAAACCGTAAACTCAACCACTCTAGTCAACATTCGCCGCCCCCATAGAAAACCCACATTCTCCCGGATTCATGAGGCACCCGCCAAACCTTCTCAGGCTTATCAGGCAGAAATGGCCTTCCTCTTTGCAGCATGGTGGAAGTATGAGGGCTCCGCCTTCTCTGAGATACCGTTGAACCTCGTCAACGTGGGCCTGGAGGCACGTTATGACGTCTCTACCCCATTCCTGATATGGGACATCGCCGACGTAGTATTCGGAAGCCAGGCGCTTCCGCATGACACCGATCTCCGTGGTCTTCTGTTCCAATGCTGCGCTGAGGGTTCCTGATGGCTTGGGTCTGGTCAGGATGGCTATGATTGCGGTCTTGTTCTCGCGTATGGCCGCGATCAGCTCCGCCGGCACCTTACCCGGCGGCCTGAGTTGCAGCTTGTCACCATCTGGTCGTATGTCCACTCCAAGGCTGCGGACCTGTTGGAGAACAGAGGCTGGATTCGTCATCGTTCACACCTCATTGAAGTCATTGGAAGATACTGCTCTGGCGTTCTCTCCCCCCCATTTAGCCGTAACAGGCGTAACATCAAGCGTGAGTTGAGCGTGGGCTGGAGCCGTAACATCACGCTCGGACTCCACGCTCATGTTACGGCTAGGGGGCTGAGCGTCAGTCGTGCTCAATGTTACGGGTGTTACGGGTAAAACACCGGGTAGAGCGGGGGCGTAACGTTCCCACGCATCAGCGAACCAGTCCCGGTCATACCCCTTGGCGGTCGATCCCTCGTCCAGCCGGACGGTCTTAGGGCCGATACCGTATGGCTTCAGGAGTCTGGCCAGCCGGGTAGCGTCAAGGGGACGGCGATCCAGGTCTGCCCACGGTGACTCCTCAATGGCATTGAGGGCCTGGAATAACTCCGCCGACCGTAGGCGTTCCACTCCTCGGGTGACGAAGATGGTCTTGATGTCGGCCAGCAAGCGGACCCCTAGACTCGCATCATCCCTCCCTCCACCAGACAAGGCCACAGCCGCCTCCCGTGCCCTCTGGGGCCACTCACCCCCGGCAGCATCGGCAATGGCCAGGAGCGGTTCCCAGCAGTCTGCCGCTCTGTCATCCAATTCGTCTGGAACGCTCGGCTCCACATCGTGGAGTTGAAGGGTCGATGCCCAAGCCGACAGGCGTTTTCTCAGTGGTGCGGCGTCGCTCTCCGCCTTCCTGTGGCGGAAGCGTTCAACAGTCTCGGCTGCGGTACGGCGCTTCAGAACAATGGCGATAGAGCGGTCGGCAACGGTGTCAGGGAGCTTACCTATTCCCGCGATGGCCTTGGGACAGAAGGTGCTCAGGTCACAGTAGGTGATGTTAGCCCCCTGGCCAGAGCAGACGGAGGTCTTGCCGCCCCGCCTGTGGCCGGTGTTGAGGATGCCCCGCAGCGTCTCCGCGTACTCCTTGTCGCCACCGAATGCGGCGTCGGTCTCATCGAGAAGCAGGTCAGGGCATTCGGCGTCAATCTTTCGTGCCAGCACTGCCGGCGTGACCCTGCCAGTGAACCAGGGGTCTTTGACCAGAACCTCTTCGACCTCCAGGACCCTCGTCTTTCCGGAACGCTTCTCCGGCGATGTCACATGAATGTACGGGGTTGTATCGGCAGCTTCCAAGGAGTAGGTATGCGCCGTCCATAATGCCAAGGCCTGGGCTTGCTGGCTGCTCAGCACCACGAAGCGTCGGATGAAGGCGGCTACTTCGTCTAAGACTTCACTACCCGACGGCGGATTCATTTCCTTCTCCGCCTTCTCCTGCGCCCCGGCAGCGCTCTGCGCCAGGACATGAAGGTATTCCTTATACTCGTCGGAATCGGGCAGCACATATTCTTTCCTGCCTGGAAGTTGCACCACCTCGCCACGCTTGATTGAGTAGGGCTTGCCTCCAATGTAGACCTGACCGTTGGAGATCAACTGTTCGCCGTCACCCCTGGACCTGGACATCACTTGGACTCCGTTGGAGGCTCCCAGCCGGCGGTCAGGAGTGCGTGAACGTCGCCTTGGCGCACACCATCCGCCTATTGCCCACATGGATGACTCCGGGCAGCAATTTCTGTCTGGCGAGCCGATATGCCAAGTTCCGCGATATGTTCAGCTTCTGACTCACCTCATCCACTGAGTAAACGAGCCTCTCATCTGGCATCTGTCTATCCTCCGTCGTTTGATTGCTTCACCGTTTGGCATCCGCTGTATCGTCTGGTGTATAATCATCCCACGTGAAGCGTTTAATTCATAGGCTTATTGGGAGAATAATTGAGGGTCATTTTGGGAATCGGAGGAATAAACGGAGGTAGGAGATGTCCAAAGGTCCACGGATAACGCCTGAAGCGAAGCTGGCAATATACCAAGAGGCGCTGAAAGAGCCTCGCCGCCCTAGGACGAATGTGGCTGTCACACTGGAACGTGTTATGCCCGAAATGGGTTACTTCGTGCCTGAGCGGGATGTTTTGTTGAGGATGATATCCTGGGCACGCAATCACGAGGTGACCGATATTCCTGAGAACGAACTGTGGGGGCTCACACCTCTTGCCACCTGCCCAATATCGCCTGAAGCCTTGCCCTCAGTGTTGGTTGCATGGTTCCAGGCTGCTAGTCACGGGATCCGATTCACCTACCGAGATGCCAAGTGGGTGGCGTTGCTCTACAGCCTCTACCCTAGCCCAGAGGTGACGGCCTGGCTCGTGAAGTTCCCTATGCAGAAGCGTTTCATGAGCACGCTGTGGGGTGTGACCTTGGCTCAATGTGAACGCGCCGCTGTGGCGGCAAATGTTGACAGGCGGGTGTGGGATAACCCCGTGATTCTCCTGGCTATCTATGAGCAATCTGACCTCGGGACTGTGAGTGAAGCCGATCGAAAGAAGATAATGGGTCAGGTGCTTGAGGAGCCGGGAGACACTAAGGAGCTGGAGGAGCTTTTCCGGGAGATCAACAAGGTGATCAGGCAGGGAAGGAAGGCTGAGGCGGACCCCCCTTAGAGATTCCGCGTTATTCCCACATCCCCCCTGTATCCACGCTCAGGTTGACAGCCAATAGTGGCTGGGGTGTATTATCCTAGGCGAATCCGAGCGACACATGTCCTCATAGTAGCTAGGTGCAAGACTACTCGCCAAAAGGGGGTGGGGGTGATGCTACGAGGGAAACTGCAGTTGTTGAAGGCCGTAGTCCAAAGGAAAAAGAAGGTTGTGCTGCTTGCTGTGCTGTGCATACCGCTCAGCATAGTACCTTGCGTGCCCTGCGTCTGAGAGCCTCTACCGCCATTTGGTGAGGAATAGTCGCTGGTCGGCAAGCATGTCTTCGTGTCTGGCCCCTCAGACCATTCTAGACTATCCTTCCCTACCCCCTTCAGCCCCAGATGGTCACACAAAGAGAAGGGGGGCCGATCAAGGCCCCTCTCTACTCCTGCCTCGCAAATGTAGTGTTAAGTGCACTCGTCTACGTGGACTGCCCAACCAACGTATTTGCCAGTGTATATGAAGAGGCAATACATCCCCTTCCCTGCTTGCACCACGACCTTATGAACTTCGCCTTCGCCGCCGACGTCTGTGTCATAGACCGCCGATTCAACAAGCTTCATATCGGGGTACCGGTACAAATCGATGGCAAAGTAGCCCGCCCCCTCGCCATAGGCAGCTAATTTGGAGGCTGTCCACCGCAGTCGGAACTTCTCTCCACTGACCGAAAAGGGTTCCTGCTGCTTGCTGTAGGCGCTTCCGAAGGAGCTGGGATCGAACCTGGTTACCTCGTGCCACGTGCATGCTCTTTGAGTGCAGGATATAGACACAAAGGAAAGGAGCAACAGACTACACAGAATCACGTATCTCATCACGCCTTCCCCCTTGTTCGGACTGGACACCTTGTGTAGGTGGTTTCGCATTCTATCACGGATGGCCAGAGTCCATAAACGTAGAACTTCAGGCTGCCTCTCTACCCCTTAAGCCTCAGATGGTCACAAGACACCCCTTTGTATCAAAGCGCGGCGTTGAGAGCCTCTATTGACTGCCGTGGTATCATCCTGATTGAAACCCACATTCGCATTCTTCTATAACCACCGGTCAGGGCAAGACTGGTCATAGGGTACGGGCGGAAGCTGGGCAAGTCGTCCAGTAAGGGGGGGCCATGGGGAACTCACCACTGCGGTTCGTCTCTGTCCTCAGGTTTGCAGCTGTAGTTGTGCTCGTTCTCGCGCTGTTGCTTGTACCGCCTCTGGCACGGGATCAAGGTACAGTCAATGCCGATCCAGGACCGGTCGTGGTTGTCCCAGGACAGGGCATCGAACTGTCTCAAGTGGATTTCTTGTTTGACAGCGCAACACAGTATGATTCCGATTGGGGACGGGTAAGCGCCGATGGGGATGTTCTCCTCTCCAGTACTGGCATAGCTCCCGGCTACCTGAATATCTATACCGACACTGGATGGCCAGTTCAGAACCTGTTTGTTCACGCTCCGACGGGGCCGGTGTGTACGTACTTCAGCCTCGGGCTGGGTGCACCTCAGGATGTGACTTCGCTTAGTGCCTATGTTGAGTTCTCAGAAGTGCCATCAGCCAGTTTCGGCGATGGTCCTCGCAGCGATTTCGCCGTAGGCGCCACAGGATACAATGCCGAGGGCGTCGGGGATCCTGTGACCGCGGTAGGAGCAGCTGTGCCTGCGAACCACCTATCTTTTTTCGAATTTCAGTATCAGTGGTGCATGGCGCGTCCTTATGTCAATGTGCAGTGCGCTGACAGCCAGTGCTTTCCCATGTCGATAGCCAACAGCCTGGAGTACCTGAGGAATGTGAACCCTAGTCTCTTGCCCATCACACAACCCCACGTGCCGGGAGAGTTCGGCGATGGGTCACTGGTCGGGGAAATGGACAAGTACTCTGGACGCCAAGGGACTCGTGTGAACGGTACTGGTGTATGGTTCAGCGACATGTTGAGGGGTAAGTTTCAGTACTTGAAGGACAATGGCTTGAATCTTCTTCACGAGCACCAAGGACGTGGATACGGTCAGCTGCTTCCAGACGGAGATTTCTCTTATGCCGGGATCACTTCCAACGATGCAGGTAATCGAGTTACTAGAGAGTGGCTCCACCTTCAAATATGCAGGGGTGCTGATGTAGAAATCGTGTGGCCGGGTCACGCAGTTCGTGTGGTCGCGTGTGGAGTAGTACTCAACCAATACTACATAGTCTACGTTCACGATGCCCTGCAGACTAGCCAGGGCGATCCGACCGACACGCGCGGCTTGGAGCAGGTGCAAGAGCCGGTTGCTGATTTCGACGGCGATGGTATTCTCGAGGTCGGTTGGGATCGCGATATCACGTTCGCTATGGCGGAGTCGTTCTTCCCTCCGCCAGGTTGCTTCATAGCCACGGCAGCCTACGGCAGCCCCATGGCGAAGGAACTGGACACCTTCCGAGCTTTTAGAGACCAATACCTTGAAACCAACCCCGTAGGCTCAAGACTGGTCAGACTCTACTACAGGTACAGCCCACCTGTCGCCAGTTTAATAGACGATCATCCTGCCCTGAAGCCAGTAGCGAGGGTTATTCTGACACCCCCTCTGGTCATGGCCAAACTGGCTCTCAACACGACAATGTCTCAGAAGGTGGCAGTAGTCGGTTCGATGGCCTTGATCGGCATGCTACTTGCCTATTGGCTCAGGAAGAGGCAACTGGTAGAATAGTAAGGCCAGTCGGTTACAGATCACGACAAGGGCAGAGATGTCCACCCTTCTTGGTTCCCTCCCCTCCCCCTTCAGCCCCCAGATGGTCACAGGGGGCGTTCATGAGGCCGAAAAGTCGCGTTATTTCCGCGTTAAACTGTTGAAAACGGGTTACCACTGGCGGCGATTTCGTGAGGGAAGCCAAAAACACAAGGGGCCAAGTTTGTACTTAACCTGACCCCTTGCGACAGTTCGTCTAGGATTTGGAGACCGCTGCTCTACCAGCTGAGCTACACCCCTGCACTGCTTTGTCAAATACCCCTGGTGCGAGTCGAACGCACGACACGCGGTTTAGGAAACCGCTGCTCTATCCTCTGAGCTACAGGGGCCCGCCTCGTCAACTTTTCAAAGTTGGCGTTAAATTGGCGTTAATTTTTCGGGCAACACCCGCCGGCATCACTTCGTCAAGCAGGGCCATGGCGTCTTGTTGCATGCCATCTATAATATGAGAGTAGACGTCCATTGTAAAGGCTACCGAACTGTGCCCCAATGCCTCACTGATAACCTTCGGCTTGGCCCCGCGCATGAGCATGAGACTGGCGAAGGTATGCCTCAGATCATGGAAGCGGACATGCTCCAGCCCGGCTTGTTTCACCGCCTTAGTGAAGTTGTGGGATAGCACCGACGGGTTGATCGGATGGCCTTCTGGTGTCACAAACACCAGATCATCGAGGGTCCACGGCCTCTCCAGTTGCCGATAGAACGCCTCACGTTCGGCCTTGTATGACGCCAGGTATAACGCCAACTTCGGTGTCATGTTGACACGGCGGCGGCTGTGCTGTGTCTTGGGCTCTTTGAACTCGGCTCTACCTCCCCGCGTATACAAAACCTGGCTCACCGATATGGCGCACATATCAAGGTCAACATCTCGCCACCTTAGGCCCGGCAATTCAGCCTGGCGCAGTCCAGTGTTGAGGGCGGTATAGAACACGGGATAGTAGAGGTTTCCTTCAGCGGATTCGAGTAGTATTCCCACCTCTACCGGCGTCATGGCCCGCATAGTTTTCTTGCGTGCCGTAGGCGGGTCTACCATCTCGGCAGGGTTGCGGCCCAAGTAGCCTTGCCTGACGGCATACTTCAACGACTGAGACAATACACGGTGATGATGATGCACTGTCCGGGCAGACAGGTTATCGCACGCCTTGCCATAGTAACGCTGGATGATAGGCGGCTGAAGTTCCTTCAGTTGGTGGTGACCCATCGCCGGCGCAAGGTGGTTCCTGACTATGCTTTGATACCCCTCATAGGTACGTGGGCCGCAGTTCGTCTTGACGTAGCCTTCAAGCCACTGGTCCAGGTGCTCCGCCACTGTCAGGTGTCCTCTTGGGGCAGTAACACCCTGTTCAAGACTGACCAGCAATTCATTCATGCGGCGCTGTGCGTCACCCTTGCGTCCTCTGACAGTCTCGAAGTAACGCTGTGGCTTCCCGTCCGGCCGGTTGCCTGTGCATATCTGGATCTGCCATGACTGCTTGCCCTTTGCCCTAATATGCCCCCTCATATCGCCTCCTCGTGTTGTGACCTTCTTGGTGGTGTGGTTGTTTCGCCTGCTTCCGGATTCACTCTGCGCCTATGCTCCGCCTTGAATGGTTTTTCCCTTATTTCTCGAGCTCTCTCCTCTGTGACACGGGTTTCAAGAGTCCGAGAGTCCTGATAGAGTCGTAGGGTTTCTGATGCACCCTCTCCTTGCTGCCACCAAGCCTCCTTGATCACACCCTTTTGCATCTCCCTCTTAGCGAACGCCATGGCTTCGAGCATAACCTCCGAGATTTCCCTACCTTGGAACAGCGCGTACAAACGCGCCACCCACAATGCTTCTCGAATTGTGAACTTCTCTCCCAAGTCTGCCCGTGCATGTGCCCATGCCTCTAGGACGGTCGGCAGAGCCTCGGCAGAAATCGGATGTTCGGTCAGGGTCCACACCCCCCAGGGTTCATCTATCGGGTCATGACCGATACGGTTCCTGAAGTAGCTGACCTTGCGTTCCAGCACCTCAAGTTTGGGAACTGGCTGCTGCATGGCCCTGAACTGATCTTGGAGCTTGAGTGCCACCTCTCGCCTAGGTCGGCTTGGGTCGCCCAATGCAAAGTCCATGATCGTTTGCAGGCCGGATGATGTGATTGTTGCCCTAGTCCTTTTAGATGGTGGCATGTCTCTATTCCTCTCCATTCTTTAATGATAAACCTTAATGAACAAATATTATTCCTTACACTTGACAGCCTATTCCTTGATATGGTATGATCCTTCCATGAAAGGAATAGTACACCAACATCCAGGGTTTGTCAATATAGCACAAAGGAATATGGAGAGTTTGACAATGCCAGAAGATAGGAGGAATGCGAATGAGTGAGAACACGCAACCCTCGCAAGTCATCAAGCCCATCATCAAGCATCCAGATGAGCATGAGTACACACTCCCTGTACCACTGGCTGGGAAGCGCTATTTCGACCTATCCAGGGGCGCATCATATGCCGCAGCGAAACGCGGCGACTTTCCTGGCCTCATCAAGATCGGACGGCGCTTGATGGTGAGCAGGGTTGCCCTGGAGCGAGCCCTCGAGAACGGCTGGACGCCTCCGCAGGAGTCCAAGTGATGTCCAGGGCCAAGGGAGACGGCGAACAGGTGATCTCCAACAGTCAGGTCTACATTGGAGGCAAGCCCTACTCAATCAAGCACGGCGAGGTGGTCCGACTGCCTTCAGGGAAGTGGGTGCTGCCTGATTCCAAAGAGGCGAGAGAGTACCTAGCCCAGCAGGAGCAGGCACAGCAGAATCCCCAGCCGGTGAAACCAAAGGCTGCACAACCAGTTGTCGAGTTGCTTGATAATCCTCCAGCCAGATTGACCCTAGCCCTCCAGTTGATCGACGGCCATGGATATGCCGTGACCTGGCTGTGGGTGAAGACAACCATCACCGAAAGGGTGGATCCCAAGACTGGCTACATCATACGGTGTGATCCGCCTATTGAGGACAAGAAGAAACGTGTGTTTGTCATGCGAGATGATGGTGCCAGCTTCGGCGAGGGTGGAGACAAGCCCATTGAGGAACTAGGGATGGAGGTCAGCCTACCCATGCCGCCCAAGGACGCCAAACTCTGGACCACCAAGGGCGTGAAAGCATACCGGGCCGGCTATCGTCCAGAACCGCTTGATGTCTTCCGGCGATTGGTCAGCCTCATCGACAGGTTCATGTCCTTCGACCGCAGTCTCGCCGAACAGAACACGATGTGCGAGTTGCTAGGCTGCTACATACTATCCACATGGTTCCTGGATGCTTTCGATGTCATAGGCTTCCTCTGGCCCAACGGCACCCACGGCACCGGGAAGACCAAACTGGGGATTCTGGTCTGTGAGGTCGCCTATCTTGGCGAAGTTCTCCTATCAGGTTCGACCTATGCCTGCCTCAGAGATCTGGCCGATCTGGGAGCCACGCTGTTATTCGACGATGCTGAAGACCTGAGCGACCCAAGGAGAACGGACCCGGACAAAAGGAGTCTTCTACTAGCGGGCAACCGCCGGGGAGCCACTATCGCCGTGAAAGAACAAGGGCCAGACAAGACTTGGAGAACACGCTTCGTCAACGCCTACTGCCCCAGACTATTCACGGCCATCAATCTGCCAGACCCAGTCCTGGCATCTCGCACTATCGTCATTCCTTTGGTCCGAGCAGCGGATGCACAGAAGGCCAACAGTGAGGTCTTGGACTATGCCCAGTGGCCCCATGACCGGCGCACACTCCTGGACGATCTGTGGGCGCTGGCTCTGGCCAACTTACCAGCTCTACCAGCCCATGATGATGCCGTCGGAGGGGATGCCCCACTGATGGGTCGCAACCTTGAACCATGGCGGGCGTTACTCGCTGTAGCCCACTGGCTCGATAATTTGGGTGAGGCGGGTCTGTACCAGCGTATGGTCACCCTGGCAGAATCGTACCAGACTGAGCGGGCCGAACTGGAGACGATAGACCTGACCAAGTTGGTGATAAGGGCGATGATTGAACTTCTCGCCCCAGCTGCCCCGGCTGCCCCAACCGCCCCACTTATCCTAGGAGCCTCTGAAATTGCCGACAAAGTCAATTCCATAGTCAAGGATGAGGACCTCACTTCAATAATCGTGTCACCCCAACGGGTAGGCAACATTCTCAGTGCCTTGAGGTTGGAAAAAGTACCGAATGTCGGACGTCAGCTAAAATGGGACACTTGCAAAGCCATTTAGACCGTACACTTCGGGCGCTAGACCGGGCTCCTTTCAGACAGTAGACTGACCCCAAGTGGAAAGGAGCAGATTGTGTCCCAG